>Ga0074046_10000459_pt1 | contig 37747 bp, 35 predicted proteins | sample BogForMeECP23OM3_FD_94441 | JGI IMG/M metagenome (GOLD analysis project Ga0074046, IMG submission 94441) | Bog forest soil microbial communities from Calvert Island, British Columbia, Canada - Bog Forest MetaG ECP23OM3 | ecosystem: Environmental > Terrestrial > Soil > Wetlands ... | reverse complement strand
GGCCCGAACACACCCGGTACTGACTTGCGAATCTCCGTCGGATCGATTTCCGGCGGGTCCTGGTAAAAGCCGCGCAGCGAGCGGGCGACGTCGCGTTCGAGTTCCGCCTCCGCCACGCCCGGAGTTTGAAAATAGAGAATGTAGTGGAAGCCGCCGGCCGCCATCGCGCGCATCGCATCGGTCGGCTTGACCGGCGAGCGCGGGATGAACGGCGTGTTAATGCCGATCACACGCTCGACGCGGTCACGCGCCATCAGCGCCGTATTCCACGCGACCATGCCGCCCCAGTCGTGACCGACGATCACGCACTTGCCGATTCCCAGCGCGTCGAGCATGCCGACGATGTCGCCGACGAGCTTGCGCTGCGTGTACGCCTCGATCGGCGCGGGCGCCTCGGTCTCGCCATAGCCGCGCTGGTCGGGCGCGATCGCGCGGAAGCCCGCCTCGGCCAGCGCCTCCATCTGATGCCGCCACGAGTACCACATCTCGGGAAAGCCGTGGCAAAAGACCACCGGAAAGCCCTCGCCAGTCTCAGCCACATGCATGTTGATGCCGTTGGTCCGGACGAAGCTGTGCTTGATTTCACTCATCGCGCGCACCTCGAAAAATTCGCATCGTGTCCGCTGCAGCGCCACGGCATTGGGAATCATGCGGCAATATTAGTGTCGAAGCCAGCATGCGGGGCCGGCAAAAGTGCAATTGACAGAATCGCGAACGCCGCCTTATGCTCTCAGGTCTCAACACACTGAACGCTCGTTTTAATAAGAACAGACCAAGCAAGGTGGAGGGACACCCGATGAGTCGAGATTTTGAATTCAAGCAGTTGCTGCGTGCCTACCGCTGCGGAATTATTTCCCAGTCAACGTTCGAGGCCGAGATGGCGTGGCTCGAAGCCGGCACGCCGACGGCCAACGGCAACGGCAGCGGCGGTTTCAAGGCGTTCGGCCGCACCTACAAATCCGAACGCGCAGCGGTCGTCAGTTTTCTCGACAAGGTTCGTGCGGGCGAGGCCAACGGCGGCGAGGCGTTCGCGGCATGGGCGGAAGTTTGCAAGACCGATTGCATCCGCACCGGCATTCGCATGGTCGCCGAGCGCGAAGCCTATCATTCGCGGATTTTCGCGCAGCGCCTGGCGGAACTCGGCGGTGAGGCGCGAGCGATGGTCACCGAAGACGGGCGGAAGTTCACCGCCTACCTGGGCGACGCATCGATTCCCGACAACGAGAAACTGCTCAGCTTCACCTCGCGCGTCGGCAAGCCTGAGGATGCGATCAAACCCATCTGCGAGTTCGCCGAACTGCTCAAGGAAGATCTGTCGACCAGGGAAGCGTTGCGGCTGTTTGCCGAAGACGAACTGTCGACGGCGAAATGGATCTGGGATTCGTGCGCCGCGCTCAACGCGCCCAGGCAGCAGGCGTCGGCGTCAGCATCGATGTAGTTTTCGCTTTTCGCGTTGGATTGAAACGACGAGCGGGGTCCGTCATGGACCCCGCTCTCTCTTTTACCTCAACTCACTCGTCGACCTGAGCGAGAGTGCGCGCGAGTCGACGCGGACGCCCTACGGCGCTGCTGGCGACGCGCCTGCAGCCGGCGCGCCCGCAGGCGGCGCCATCTTCATTGCACCCGGCGCCATCTTCATTGCGCCCGGCGCCATCCGCATTGAGCCCGGTCCCGGCAGTTCTCGCTTGGTATAGTCCGAGGGAATCGCGAAATCGCTCTCGGCCAGTTTCTTCGTTTCGATTTTTTCGACCTGCGTGCTGGTTACGACCGGCGGGCGCTTCGCCATCATCTCGTTAATTTTGGCCGCCTGCTCCGGCGCCATCCCCGGGATGTTGACGCGCCCCATCTTCATCGACGATTCCAGCGCGAGTGGCACTCCGCCCGGAATCTCGCCATTGCCAGTAGCGGTGCCGGCGCTCTTGAGCTTGTCCGCCATATTTTTCTCGAACGCCGCAAACTCATCGGCGCCTGGTGCGCTGGTCGAGAAGCATTCCTTGACCGTGTAATCGCCCGCCATCATGTGCCCGCCGCCGTTGTAATCGGCGCACTTGTAGCCCGCGATGTCGCGCGTGGTGCCGGCCTTCTTGAAGTTCATCGCCGCATTGGTGCTCGCGGCCATCATCGTGGCCATCTGCCCCTTGGGCGGAAACTCGATTTCGAAGTAGGTCTTTGCCTTCGGATCGAGCACGTACATCATCCCTTTGTCGAGATCGGTGATGATCGTGTGACGTTCGGACACCATCTTCTGCTTGTTACCCTGCACCGAAATCGTTTGTTCCGAGTCGCGCGAGTTGGTCCCACTCGTCACATGCTGCTTCTGCGTGATGACGACCCCGGCGGCCGCAGGAAGCGCGGTCATTGCGAGCGTCATCCCCGCAACCAGGGTGGTTAATTTCCTCATAGCGATTGCTCTCCTTGTGCTCGTTGCATTTTTATCACTGAGTCGCGCCCGGCAGCCGCGGCGTTCGTGGTATCACCGCGCTGCTGCACAACCATCCGATGTATCATCAGGGCCACCAGCCCGAACAATACCCATACCATTTCCTTGATTCGGCGCAGAAACCCCACCACGAAGCCTACTCCCGGCGGATAACCGAGCATCCCCAGAATGAGCGCCTTGCCGCCCTCCTGGCTTACCAGCTTGGCCGGGATCAAAAAGGTCGCGCGCTCGATCAGCAGCCCAACCGCCTCGACCAGCAGCGCGATTTGTAACGACGCTGGCTGATGCAGCAGCGTCAGCAGGATACAAATTTCGAGCGGCCCGAGACTCCACGCGACTGCATAGCAGATGCACGACGCGACGAAGCGGCGACGATGGCGCGCGTAGAAATCGAGCAGCACCGCGTCGGCCTCGTCGGCGGACTCGCGAATTTCGTCGGTGTTGATTCGCGCGATATCGAGTTTGGTCGCGGCGCGCCAAAGATGCGAAAACGGCCGCTTCATCTGCACGAAAAAGAAGCCGCCTGCCAGCGCCACCGCCAGCGTGAACCCGCCGACGATCGCCCAGTAGAGGTTCGCAGCCACCGGGATCAGGCGCAGCGAAATCACCAGCGCGATCGTGAGAAACGCGATCTGCCCGATCGCTTCCGCCAGCGACGCGACGACCACCGTCGCCAGCCCCACCGGCATGCGCAATTTCTCGCGCACATCCACCGCCATCACGAATTGCCCGCCGAGCTGCGCCGACGGCGTCACATAGTCAATCGCCTCGCCGCCGATTCGCGCCGCAAACAACTCGAGGAACTTGAGTTTCGGCGGATAATCCTCGATTGTGACCCGCCAGCCGATCGTGTTTGCGATTCGCGCAATCGTCTCCAGCGAAATCGTCAGCGCCAGGCCCCATCCCGCCATCCGTACATAGCCCAGCACCTGCCCCGGCCCGTAATGGGTCAGGAACCAGACGTAAAACGCGATCGCTATAGCGATGAAGAATGTCTCGGCGCGGCGCATCGGCAACTGGAGGGCCGCCTCTATGGACGGGCAACCGATGCATTCTTTCAGCCGCGCCCCACCTGCGCAACCCGTGAATGACGAGTTGTTCGCCGCCTCTTCGGCGAGAAAAAAACCGCGCTCAGCCCTTGGCGCGAATCAGCTCCGCTAACTTGTCGAGTTCCTGCTGATTCAAATCAGACACCACCCAGCAATTCATCCCCGCGACCATCAGCTGCTCGACGTTGTATCCATGCTCCGTCTCGATTCTCTCGGCGCTCGTCGCGGTGCCTGTCGTCGGCCACATGAAAACGTTGATCACATGGTTGCCATGCTGATACACGAGCGCCGCGACCGGCCGGCCGTCGATATAGTCGAGACGGCCGCCCACCAGCGGAAATCCGTCTTTCGCGAAATCGTTGGCCGGTGGCGAGAAATCAAGCTTGCCGTTGAACCACGGCTTGACCGTATGCTGATCGGTCGAGGCAACGTCCATGTCATACTTCACGGGCAACGCCGAGGCCGATCGCTTCTGGGACACGATGTCACCCGCCGCGCAGCAGATTCTCGCAGCATCGAACGGCTCCCACGATTACCTGTCGCATGCGGTTCTCGGACAGTACCTCATGTATGCGTTTTTGATTCTTGCCGCGTGGCGCGTGATCCTCGAGTTATCGAGGCGCCTCGACCGCACCCGAATCGCCTTCATGGTTGTCGCGATAGTCGCGGCAGGCGCACTTCTCTACCAGGGCAAGACGGGAGGAGAACTGGTCTACGAACACGGCGTCGGCGCTTCGATGTCTCTTCACTAAGGCGCAGGGGTTACCCCTGCCGAAGGAAGTGTGAACCCCCGCGGGTTTCACATTCAATTAGTTCCTCGCGCTCTACTGCTCTTCGCCCTGCTGGAATAATCTCATCAGCTCCTCGACCGTAGCCGGCGGTTTGCGCGCCGTCTCGAGCGTGTCGCGAACGTGATCGACCGATTTCATTCCTACCAGCGCCACGTCCACACCCGGCGTTGAGCGCACGAACTGAATAGATCTTTGCGCATCTGTCGCGAAACCGCTGAACGCATTCGCGACTATCGGCGGCAGCCCGCGCGATAGCTGCCCTTGCAGCAGCGACGCGCTCGCGCAAACCGCGAGTCCGAATGCCTTCGCGGCAGCGAGCGTGGTCGCTTTGCCAGCATGCACGAATTGGTTCGAGCGCGTGACCGCCTCCGGCATCGCGAGATTGTACGGCAACTGGATTGCGCGAAAATGATGCGCGTCGCCGGCGACCTCGCGTGCGATTCGCATCAACTCGTCGAGCGAGAGCCATCCGCGCTCCGTCTGCGCCGCGCGAAAACCGTTCCACGTCGCGGTCCCGTACACGCCGATTTTTCCGTTGGCGACCGCACCTTCCAGGAACTCGAAAATTGTCCTGATTCGCGCCAGGAATTCCTTGCGCTCGATCGCTTCGAGCTGCGTCTCCGGATTGTGAATGTAATAGATGTCGATCGTGTCGAGGTTGAGATTCCTACGCGACAGTTCGAGCATCGCACCTATGTACTTCGGCGTCATGCAATGGGAGCCGTCAACCAAATCGGCGGGCGCGACGATTCCCGTCTTCACGTAATGCTCCTCGAACCATGCGCGCGGATTCGCCGGCACCTCGCCGTCGAACGTGATGTAGCCGCCCTTGGTCGCGACGACCACCTGCTCGCGCGCGATCTCGCCCGCCGCGACCAGCTCGCCAATCGCTTTGCCGATATTCCGTTCGCTGCGCTGGAAGCGGTAATTCACCGCAGTGTCGATCAGATTGATTCCGCCACGGATACTCGCCTTGATCGCTTCTTCGTAAGCGCGATCGGTCTCGACATCAGGCTCGCCCAGGTAAGTGCCGATTCCAATCGATGAAACCGACACTCCGAGCGCGGGCCGAAAATTTCCCGGCAGCTCCGGGAACCGGCTCGCGTATGCTGCCGTAGCGTCGGCGGTCGCGCGCCCTTTGAGCATCATGCGGGTCCTCCTGTGCAGGATTTACAGGCTCGTCGCGTACTTAGGACCGATTTTTACTGAAAAAACTGCGGACTGATCGTCGGTTCGTAGAGCGCCTGGATCAAGTTGCCGTCGGGGTCGCGAATGTAGAACGACACCGAGCCGTCGCGATGATGCTTGAGCTCGTGCACAATCTCGACGCCAACACTCTTCGCCCACGCGTATCCAGCTTCGACGTCGGCGATCGTCGGCACGATAAACCCGAGATGGTCCAACCGTTGCGCTTCGCCGCCATACTCGCCGCGACGCAACGCGACATTGTCGCAGCCAGAGCTCAGGTACGCATTGTCGGCGTCGGGCTGCCAGACCAGCTTCATCCCGAACACGCGAGCGTAGAAGTCTTTCGCGCGCTCGACGTCGGAAACCTTGAGCGCCAGATGTCGCATGCCACGATTTTTGATCAACTCTGTCCCTCGCGCGTCTTGTAACCCACCACCGCCCAAATCGGATCCGACGGCGGCGCGGTCGGCGCGCTACGATCGATGAAATCTATATTCTCAAACGCGCCGCTCTCCATAAAGTAGCTGCCGACCAGCTTGCAGTGGTCGTAGTCGTCGAGACTCTGCCAAATCGCGACCGCCTTGGTCGGGAACATCCGGTTCGAGAACGTGACGACGAACGGCGCGCCCGGCTTGAGCACGCGTCCGACTTCCGCAAACGTCTCGAGCGGCCGCGTCATGTATTGCACCGAGACTGTCACCACCGCGCCGTCGAACTCGTCGTCCGCAAACGGCATCCGCGGCCCGCGATTGAGATTGTGAACGACGACCTCGGTGAGCGCCGGATTATCTTCCATCTCGGCGCGATTCATCCCGAGGCCGACCACTCGCGACGGCCGGATATGAGCCGGCAGATGCGACCGCCAACTGCTCATCAGGTCGAGGATCGCGCCGCCTTGCGGAAGCAGTTGCGCATAGATCTCGCCGACCTTGGCGATAGCACCGTCGTCGATATGCGTAACGAGTCGCGGGACCGAGTAAAATACCCCATCATCGTTGTTATCGACGCGTCTGAAGAAATCGGCGGGAAGTTGTCTGGGCATGCTGAAATCCTGTTTTGAGACCCGGTAGATAGATTATGTTTATCCTTTAATATCAGCTATTTAGCGCAATTTTGTGAGAATTTATGGAGCATCGTTGACACACTTCGCGCCGGTCACTTAAAGTAAAACACTTTTACATACCGTGCTGCGCCAGTCTTGCAAACCGCCAGCTTGGTAGCCGAAACACGATGGTCCGACGGGATAAAACCAACTACGTCATCCAATCCGTTGCGCATGCGCTCGACGTGCTCGAACAGTTCTTCGGCGATGTCGATGAGCTCGGCGTTACGGAACTTTCCAAGCGGCTCAAACTGCATAAGAACAACGTCTTTCGACTGCTCGCGACGCTCGAAGCTCGCGGTTACATCGAACAAAACAAAGCCACCGAAAATTACCGCCTCGGCATCAAGTGCCTGCACCTAGGTCGCCGTTACATCCATCATATGGGCCTCGTGAGGCAAGCGCGCCCGATCCTCGCCGATGTCGCCCGCAAATGCCGCGAGAGCGCCTACGTCGCGATCGTCCGGCGCGAGGGAGTCGTCCCGCTCGAAGCCGCCGAGGCCGAGGATCGTGCCGTGCGCATCACGCCGCCCATCGGAATCACGCTGCCCCTTCATTGTACCGCGGCCGGCAAGGCGCATCTCGCCTTCGACGCCGAGGGACAGCTCAAATCCGCTTTGCCCGAGACGCTGCGCCGCTTCACCGATCGCACGATTATCGATCGCGCAATCCTGCTCGCGCAGCTCGAAACAGTCGCACGCGACGGCTACGCAGTGGATTCGGGCGAATTCATCGAAGAAGTCTCGTCAGTCGCAGTCCCGATTCGCGACTACACGCGCTCAGTCGTCGGCTCAGTCGCCGTCGCCGGCCCGACCTACCGCATCGGCCCCGAACGCATCACCGCCGAAATCGCCCCCAGCCTCCTCGACGCCGGCCGCGAACTCTCCCACCGCCTCGGCTACAACGAGTAAGCAGGGGTGACCCCCGCACCCAGTGTTAAGAGCGGGCTTTACGCCGCGCACCCGCCATTAGTATGGTTTGACTGACTGGCGGGGCGCTGTTAGAAAATTTGCGTTTGTCGGCTCTATTCCCTGGGCAACCTCATCGTTCCAGAATCAATCGATGCATGAACAAATGCGTGGAGTTATAAGGCTTTGAAAATCCTGGTACCAATCAAGCGAGTTCCCGATCCTGCGACCACTATCCGCGTGTTGCCCGACGGCACCGGCATCGCGACCGACAATGTGAAGTGGGTTATCAACCCGTTTTGCGAAATCGCGATCGAAGAGGCGCTGCGAATCAAGGAGAAACAGACCGGCGAGGTCGTGCTCATCACGGTCGGTGAGTCCACCTGGCAGGAGCAATTGCGCACCGGGCTCGCGATGGGCGCCGATCGCGCAATCCTGGTCAAGACGGACACCGCGCTCGACTCCCTCGCGATCGCGCGAATCCTCACGAAAATCGCCGGCGACGAGAAGCCCGACCTCATCATATTGGGCAAGCAGGCAATCGACGACGATTCGAACCAGGTCGGCCAGATGCTGGCCGAGATGCTCGGATGGCCGCAGGCGACGTTCGCATCCAAGGTTGAGATTGCGCCCGAGAAGACGTCGGTCGTGCGCGAAGTTGACGGCGGCCTCGAGACGATCGCGTTCAAGCTGCCCGCCGTCATCACAACAGATCTTCGCCTCAACGAGCCACGCTATGCGTCGCTGCCGGGAATCATGAAGGCGCGCAAGAAAGAATTGAAGGAGATTGCGGCCGACAGCCTCGGCGTCGATCTCGCTCCCAAGCTCAAGATAAAGACGATGGCCGCGCCGCCGAAGCGCCAGGCCGGGCGCAAGGTCGCGTCGGTCCAGGAGCTGGTATCCGTCCTTCACACCGAAGCCAAGGTTATCTGAAAGCGATTTTTACGATCTCGATCGCGGAGTGAATTGAAATGGGTGACGTTCTGATTTTCGCGGAGCATCAGGGGGGACATTTCCCCAAGACTACGCTGGTCGCCGTTCACGCCGGTCTCGACCTGGCAAAGAAGCGCGGCGGCAAAGCGATTGCAGTCGTCGCGGGCGACGCGCCCGAAGCGGCGGCGGGCGAGATCGCCAAGTACGGCGTCACCAAAGTGATCGCGCTGGCGCATCCCGCGCTGAAAAATTATCTCGCCGACGCGCACTCGCAGGCGTTTGCCGCGCTGGCGAAGAAAGAAAACGCGGAATTCGTTCTCGCGACCGCGACCGCGATCGGCAAAGATCTGTTTCCGCGACTGGCCGCACGTCTCGGCGCTCCGATGGCGTCGGAAATCACCGCAATCAACGACGAACACACCTTCGTGCGCCCGACTTACGCCGGCAATGTGATGGCGACGGTCGAACTCGACGGGCCGATCAAAGTCTTGACGGTGCGCGGGACCGCATTCGACGCCGCCAAACCGGGCGACGCGGTTGCCCCCGTCGAAAAACAAAGTGCCGAGATCGATGCGGGCGCGCTCAAGATGGAATTCGTTTCGTTCAATGCCACCAAGAGCGATCGCCCGCAACTCACCGAGGCGCGGATAATCGTTTCGGGCGGCCGCGGGCTCAAGTCGGGCGAAAATTTCAAGACCGTGCTCGAGCCGCTGGTTGACGAGATGGGCGCCGCGATGGGCGCGTCGCGCGCGGCCGTCGATGCGGGCTTCGTGCCCAACGACCTGCAGGTCGGGCAGACGGGCAAGGTCGTCGCGCCGGAACTCTACATCGCAGTCGGAATTTCGGGCGCGATACAGCATCTGGCGGGCATGAAGGATTCGAAGGTAATCTGCGCGATCAACAAGGACGAAGAGGCGCCGATTTTCGCGGTCGCCGACTACGGCCTGGTCGCAGACCTGTTCAAAGCGGTCCCCGAGATGGCCGAGGAAATCAAAAAGCTCAAGCATTCGTAGGCAGGGGTTACCTCTGCACCCAGTGTAAAGACGGAGTAAAGCCCGATGTCTGAGCTGCAGCATAAGTTCGTCAACACCAACGGCATCCGGATGCATTACGTCGAGCAGGGCGCGGGGCCGCTCGTGGTGCTGTGCCACGGATGGCCGGAGTCGTGGTACTCGTGGCGGCATCAGATTCCCGCGCTCGCGGCGGCGGGCTTTCGCGTCGTCGCGCCCGACCAGCGCGGTTACGGCCAGACCGACGCGCCCGCGCCGATCGAGTCGTACAACATCCTGAACCTGGTCGGCGATATCGTCGGGCTGGTCAACAGCCTCGGCGTCGAGTCGGCGGTGATTGCGGGTCACGATTGGGGCGCGCCGGTGGCGTGGCACTCGGCGCTGCTGCGCCCCGACATCTTTCGCGCGATCGCGCTGCTGAGCGTTCCGTATTTTCCGCGCGGTCCTATTCGTCCAACCGACGGGATGAAGGCGCTCGCCGGCGACCAGCATTTCTACCAGCTCTACTTCCAGGAGCCGGGGGTGGTCGAGAAGGAGCTCGACGCCGATCCGCGCCGCTCGATGGCGATGGTCCTCTACTCGGCGTCGGGCGATGCGCCGCGGGACGGCGAGTTCTCGTTCCTGTTCCCCAAAACCAAAAAGTTTATCGAGACCGGGATGGTGCCGGACAAGCTGCCGACTTGGCTTACGGAAGCCGACCTGGATTTCTTTGCCGCCGAGTTCAAGCGCACGGGCTTTCGCGGTGGGATCAACTGGTATCGCAATTCCGATCGCAACTGGGAGCTGACGCCGTTCCTCGACGGCGCAAAGCTGCGCCAGCCCGCCGTGTTCGCCGCCGGCGAGCACGACGTGGTCGGCAAAATGATCCCTGGCGGCTACGAGTTGGCGGGTGCCTTCACATCGAATCTGAAAAAGAAAGTGATAATCCCCGGCGCCGGCCATTGGGTGCAGCAGGAGCGGCCCAAAGAGATCAATGAAGTATTGATCGAATTTCTGAAAGGTCTGTAGCACCTAATTTTAGTGAAACGCACCGTGGGTTTCACACTTCCTTGGACAGGGTGACCCCTGCACCCAATGATAAGACAGGTTGATTCGAGCTCGTTGCGCGGATATTTTCGAGGAATCCCTCACAGGAGAGATTGAAGGCGTGCGGAAGTAACTACTCCATCGTTCGTGTCTTCGGACAACCGCTCGCGCGGCGGGTTTTGCGCGTGGGCATTTTTGTGGAGCAGTTATTATGTTCGTGCGGCTTTCAGGTCTCTCTTTTTCTTATACCGATTCCGTTTCCACCCTGAGTGGCGTGACGCTCACGCTCGCGACCGGATGGACTGGCGTGGTCGGACCTAACGGCACCGGCAAAACGACATTGCTCCGCCTTATCGCGGGTGAGCTTGAGCCGGCAGCTGGCCACATCAATCTCGATCCGCCTCGCGGCGTGATTCGCGCGTGTGCGCAGACGGTCGAGGCGATGACCCACGAGATTGCCGCATTTGCGCGCGCGACCGACGGCATCGCGCGGCGGATCCATGGCGAGTTGCGCCTCGACGCCGCCACGCTTACGCGATGGCCTACGTTGTCGCCGGGCGAGCGCAAGCGATGGCAGGTTGGCGCGGCGCTCGGCGCGGAACCCGCTGTGCTGATGCTCGACGAACCGACCGACCATCTCGATGTCGAAGCGCGCGAGCTGCTGATCGCCGGTCTCGAGCGCTTTCGCGGCGTCGGGATAATCGTCTCGCACGATCGCGCGCTGCTCGATCGAATCACGAGTTATACCGTGCGCGTGCACGATGGCTCGGCGCGCATCTGGCGCGGCGGCTATAGCGACGCGAAGTGCGCGTGGGAGGCCGAGGAGCGCGCGCATTACGCGGAGTACGAGCGGCTCAAGCAGCAGCGCGAGAACCTTGCGCGGCGGCTTGCCGATAAACGGCGCCTGGCAATGTCGGCCGAGGCTCAGGCAAACGCCGGCACCCGCAAGCGGATGAAGTTCCGCGGCGATCATGACGCCACCAGCGCGCTGGCGAAGGGCAAGGCCGAGATGGGGTCGCGAAGAATCTCGCGCGACGCGGCTGTGTTGCGCGCGAGCGTTGATCGCGTCTCGGAAAAGCTCGGCGAATACAAGTTTCGCAAGGCGAAGGGACGTTCGATTTTCGTCGCTTACACGCCGGCGCCCGTGGCCAAGGTTTTCACGCTCGACGAGGCGGCGATTTGCGCGGGCGATTTACGGCTGCTCGAAGACCTCCATCTAGCGGTGCTGCGCGACGCGAAGATTCGCGTCGCCGGCCCCAACGGAATCGGCAAGAGTACGCTGCTCGCCGCGATGCTACGCGGAGCGCATATTGCGCCGGAGCGCATTCTCTGTCTGCCGCAGGAACTAACCGTGCGCGACGGTATCGCGATGCTCGATGCGGTTCGCGATCTCAACCCCGACGAACGCGGCCGCGTACTAACTCTGGTTGCGGCGCTCGGCGTAGATCCTGACCGGTTGCTGGAATCAGCCGCGCCCTCGCCCGGCGAAGCGCGCAAACTCGCGATGGCGTACGGCCTCGGGCGCCAGGTGTGGGCGATGGTGCTCGACGAGCCGACGAACCATCTCGATATGCCGGCGATCGAACGTCTCGAGGAAGCGCTAGCCGAGTATCCGGGCGCGATGGTGATCGTGACGCACGACGACGCGCTCGCGCGAAGGTGCACCAGCATCGAGTGGCGGCTGAACGCGGGAAGGGTCGAGGTAAGATCTTCTTCCTAGCTTCCCTCACGGAGTCGAATAGTCATTTCGGTAGCCATTCGCAAATCTTCGAGTAGCTAGTCGAATAGGGAGTCAGCAAACTCCCGCAACCGCTCAAACCAAATCAACTTATCCCTAAACCCCGGATAACTCGCATTCAGCCCGCTAGGATTCGGCAGCACGAACACCCGCGCACCAGATATTTCCTGCTCCTTGGCGCCCGCACCTTCCCCTTGCACAACCCTAAAAAATCTCCGGTAGATGCTCACGCCCACGAACGCAACCACCCGCGGCCGTACTCGCCGAATCTTCCGCGCGAGCACTCTCTGTCCCGCAATCATCTCGGCCGTGCTCAGCTCCGACGCAGCCCGCGTCGCCCGAGAGCACAGGTTCGTCAACGCCAAATCAAATTCTACCAGCCGCCCGTCGTCCTCGCACTTTAACTCCACGGGCACCAGCCGCGCCGTATGGAGCAGCCGCCAGAACGGATTGCCGGGGCTCGCAAAATGATGCCCCATCTGCTCGGAGCGAAGACTCGGATTGATCCCGACGAATAAAATTCGCGGCCGCAGTTTCAGGATGTCGCGCAGCTTTGCCATCCGCCGAATATTGCCATCTTCGCCGCATTCACGCTCGCTTGACCCGCCGCGCGCGCTGCCGTAGCACAGTTAAAGATCTCAGGAGTACTTCCCCTATGACGACCCCCAGCGCGGAAAACTCAGCGGCTATCAGTCCCGACTACGTCAACGGCGTGCTCAACTACCTCGCCGACAAAGACCAGCATCCCGTAAGCTACAACTTTAAGCCGCCGCCGGGCGTCCCCGCGCGGACGGGAACCTACGCAAAGTTCACCGTCCCGATCCACAGCGCCCGCGCGATCCTTGGGCAACTGTCGCTCGACCGCCAAGGCTTCGCGGTCACGCATCAGCGGTCCGCGGTCGCAAATTTTTACGACGCCGACGAGGTGCGCAAAGTTTACTACCCTGAAGTCGAGCGCCTGGTCTGCGAATTTACCGGCGCAGTCAAAGTGCACGTGTTCGACCACAACGTACGCTCGCGCCCGATGGCGAAGCGGCGCGAGAATGGCGCGCAAGAGCCCGTCAAGGTCGCGCACAATGATTACACGCTCAAGTCCGGACCGCAGCGCGTGCGCGATCTACTGCCCGACCAGGCCGACGCGCTGCTCAAAAATCGTTTCGCGGTAATCAACGTCTGGCGCCCGATTCGCGGACCGGTGCAGGAGTCTCCGCTCGCGGTGTGCGACGCGCAAAGCATGGTGCAGGACGACTTTGTCAAGCACGTGCTCAAGTACCGCGATCGCGACGGCGAGGTATACTCGGTCGCGTACAACCCGAACCATCGATGGTACTACATTCCGAATCAGCAAAAGGAAGAAGTCCTATTGCTCAAGTGCTACGACTCCGACGGGCGCCGCGCGCGCTTCACCGCGCATTCCGCCTTCGAGGATCCCTCGAGCCCGCCCGACGCGGCGGCGCGTGAAAGCATCGAAGTGCGGACCCTGGTCTTCTTTGCGCCCGACGCCGCAGCCTGAACAACCAAAGGACCGATCATGGAATATCGCAATCTCGGTAACTCAGGCCTCAAGGTCTCTGCCGTCGGCCTCGGATGCAACAACTTCGGCATGAAATGCGACGCGGAACAGACCCGCGCCGTCGTGCACAAGGCGCTCGACGAAGGCATCACGCTGTTCGACACCGCCGACATCTATGGCAATCGCGGTGGCTCCGAAGAGCTGCTCGGCAAGGCGCTCGGCGATCGCCGCCGCGACATTATCGTCGCCCCCAAGTTCGGCATGGCAATGGGCGATGGTCCCTACTTGCGCGGCGGATCGCGCCGTTACGTGGTGGCGGCCGCCGAGGCGAGTCTCAAACGATTGGGCACTGGCTATATCGATCTGTACCAGATTCATCAGCCCGATCCCGAGACGCCGCAGCATGAAACGCTCGAGGCGCTCAACGATCTCATTCGCGCCGGCAAGGTCCGGTATATCGGACATAGCAACTTCGCCGCATGGCAGGCCGTCGATGCGCACTGGATTTCGCGCACCCGCGGACTCGCGTCGTACATCTCCGCGCAAAACCAGTACAACCTGCTCGACCGCCGCATCGAACGCGAACTGATTCCTGCATGCCGCGAGTTCGGAGTAGGCATCCTGCCTTACTTTCCACTGGCGAGTGGATTTCTCACCGGAAAATACAAGCGCGGTGCCGAGCCGCCAAAAGGCACCCGCCTCTCGCTGGTCCAGCGAATGGCGAAGCAGGCGCTCACCGACGAAAACTTCGCGACGCTCGAAAAGCTGGAGAAGTTCCCTGGCAGCCGCGAGCACACAATCCTCGAGTTGGCCGTCGGATGGCTCGCGTCGCAACCCCAGGTCTCCAGCGTAATCTCCGGCGCAACCAGCCCCGACCAGGTCACTCAAAACATAAAAGCCGGCAACTGGAAATTGACCTCCGAAGAACTCGCCGAAGTAGATAAACTAACCCGTCGTTAACGTCTGGGTCCCTGCATTTCGCCAGCTGTTCGCCGTCGTGTACGGACAGCACCGAACGTTCGCCCCATTTGAACCCTCCGTTCAGGCCGCTTTAACGCCTTAGAGGTGAAGACGTGTTCCATTAGGAGGCGAACAAAATGACTTCAATACTCTCCGAGAAACAGATGGCGTCGATTCGCGCTTTCGTTAAACCGTCGCACGAAATGGAAGGACTCAACATGTGCCAACATTGCTTTCTGTCCGAGTTGCCCGGCGTGGTCTTCGGCATCGTGACGCTCATTTGGATCATCGGCACCATGGGGCTGCTTAACCGGTAGTTCAAGGCAGGAATTTCTTGAGCGCGTTAATCGGGTTCGGAATCGACGGAATCGCCGATCCAGCCGACGGTGCGCCGACGACCGAGCCCACCGCGTTCACTCCGCCGCGGATTATGTTGCCGGGCGTGTTAATCGCGCCCATCGCGACGCGCTCCGCCAATTTTGGCACGTCAGGCAGCACCCGCACCCCTGGCAGCTTCCCGCTCACCGCTACGGGGATTGCGACCTGCAGTCCAAGCGCGAGCCGGATGTCGGCGCTCATGTCGATGTTCTTGTCCATGTCGAACCAGCCGTCGCCCGTGATCGCGTAATCCGGCGACTGCGCGAACAGATCGTGCGTCGTGAACCGCGGCCCCACCTGCTGAAAGCTCATGCTGGCAGATTGCAGCTCGGTGTCGGGATCGACCAGCAGCCCGTGATGACTCGACATGAACGCCACGTTCACGAGCTGGCTGACTCCCGGCGCCGCGGCAACCGCGTTGAGCGCGTCCGCCACGATATTGACTCCCACCAGCTTGCCGTTCGCGATTGCCACGCGCCCGCTGCCGCGGATCGTTGGCCTGATTCGATCCCAATTCGCTCCGTTCCCCGACGCGGCCACATCGCCGGTTAGAAGTCCTCGCACCCTGCCGGCCACCTCTATATTTTGCGATCGCATCGCTTGTTCCATGTTCAGATTCTGCATCGCGAGCGTAGCGTCGAACGTCGGCACGGCGCCGAAGACGGCGTCGGCATCCGCCCTCAGCGTGCCGCCGAATACGCCGACGTTCAGCGGACGCGCCGACGCGCGGCCGTTCAGGTATGCCGCCGTCAGCTCGAGACTGTTGTACGAAACATTCTCGAGCGTACCGTCTGTCGATCGGATCGTCGCGCTGATTCGGGGCGACGTCAGCTGGCCGTCCGCAGTGCCTTTCACCACCAACCCGTTGACAACGTCGCCAAGCGGACGACTCGCAAATGCCTGCGCGAGCTTCACCGAGTCGGCCTTCAACGCATAGCTGGCGCTGAGCGGACGCAACGATTCGACTCGTCCCTCGAAGTTCCCGCGCGCGGAGCCGAACGTGAAGCTCGTCGGCTCAACAACTTCGATCCCGTTAGCGAAGCGAATCGTGCCGTTGAGATCGCCGATTCCGCTCGGCCACGACGGCCCCGGCTTCATCGCAACCCGTTTCAACGTCACGGTTCCATCCACGGCCGGCGGATTGATGCCCAGTTTCACCGTGCCGTGAATTTCGCTCATGCCCGTCACGTCAAACCCGGCCACGGCACTTATCATCGGACTCAGATTGGCAAGGTTAAAGCTGTTCGAATCGATTTGCGCACTCAAGGGTTGCGCGCTGCCGCCTGAAAACCGGCTCGCCGTCAATTCGAGATCGGACAGCTTCAGGTTGACGCTCGCTATCTCGAGTTGGTCGTCCCAGGTCCCGTTCGCATTCACCGTCATCGCGGTCCCGGCCGGCTTGTTGAAAATCACCGCGTAAGCGACCCGGTTCGCAGTCAGGTCGGTGCTGAGCGCGATCGCGAGCTTGCCCAACGAACCGCGCGCAGTCCCGCTCACCGAGGCGGCATCGGGAATCGAGAGCCCCGCCGGAATATCCGCTCCAATGTCGGCAAGCGGCCGGAGACTATCCAGCAGGATCGAATCGAGCTTCATGCTCACATCGACGGGAACTCCCGATGCGTCCAGCACGCCTTGATTGAGGATCGGTCCGAGCTTGCCCGACGCCTCGACGTTTTGCTCATCCCCCAGAAAGGCGAACTTCGTCGAGACGTCGAACGCCGACGCGGCGTTGAAGTTTGTCACGTCGAAATCCAGGTGATGGACGCGAATCGGCGCCCTCTTTTCGCCAAGATCGTTGAAGTAGATCTCGCCGTCCTCGATGCTCAGCGCCTTAATCGACAACTCGGCCAGCGACGATCGCTTCGCGCGCCCGCTCGCGGTGTTCTCGCTCTGCGCATTAGCGTTCGACCCAATCGTGCTCAGATTGAGATCGCCTTTCGCGTTCATCACGATCCTGATGTCGGGTTTGCTTAGATCGAGTTTCCTAACTTTCGCCTCGCCGCGAAGCAGCGGGATGAACTCGACTTCAACCGAGACTTCATTCGTGGCGAGAAACGGCTTCGCCGAAAAGGCCGGATCGTCGGCAATCGTTAGCCCGCTCACCTCGACTGACACGCCCCATCCCATCTGCGCCTGTATCTTCCCGACTTCGACGCAGCGGCCAAGCTCGTCGCTCACGCGCGCCAGTATCCGCTTCTCATTGCGCGCGACGATCGAACTCAAGTTAAAGAACGCGTAAGCGGTAAGCGCAGCCGCGATCAGCACCACCGCGCCAACAAGGATGGCGGAGATGAGTAGTATCCTGCGCACATCGAGCACCGACGGCTCGCGCCGTCAGACTATGGCGACACTAAGTAGAACCGCGTGCCGCAAATCGTCAGATGGTCGCCGGAAATCAGCAATCCGCGGCGTTCCGCGGCGGAATTCAGCCGCGCGCGATCCGCGACGACCATGTCGATTCCCGACAAGCCTTCACCGCGCCCGTCGGTCGCCTCTACGAATCTGACGCTCGCGTTCTCGAACGGCATCTCGAGCCGCCCGCGCGCATCCTTGCGAACCGGCACGCCCGAAATCTTGCTCCATCGCTCGGACAGTCCCGCCGGATCGGGCGTCTGCAGCTCCACCGCGGAGTATGCACTGACGACCTCCGTACGTTTCGCCTTGCGCCACCCGCTCCCGCCCGCCGGCGCCCAATTACCTTCCGGCTCGCCCTTCGCATCCCAGTCGATCTCGAAGAAAGCGCCTCCCGTGTCCGCCGGATGCAACTGCATCACGTGATACTCGCCGCTCTCGCGCTCCCACGCGATTCGAATGCCCATCTCTCGCGCGCGCTCGCGGCGCTCGAGCTGTGCCGCGTGGCTGTCGCATTGGCAGATGACCATGTAGCCGCTGTCGCCTCCGCGCCGCTTTAGGTAACGCCCGCCCGCAGTGCCGTCTTTGATAGGCGCGACCAATTCGATGAAATTGTTGCCGACCGGCAGCAGCGAATTCTCCAGCCCGAACACTCCGACCCCGGGATCGATGTAACAGACCTCTAGTCCAAACACGCTCTTCAGATCGTCAATCACCGGTGCCAGCTTGTTGGCGACCAGCGCAATCTGGCGAAGTCGAATCGACATGGCTTCCTCCGTCTCAGGTTGTACTGCGAGTAAAATGGTCGGCGATCACCTTCGCTACGCAGCACGTAACCTTCTTGGCCGTTGGTATGTGCAGAAACTCGTTGGGCCCGTGCGCGTTGGCGTGAGGTCCAAGCACTCCCGTGATGAGGAATTGCGATTGTGGAAACCTCTCACCCAGCATCCCCATGAACGGAATAGTGCCGCCTTCGCCCATATAGGCAGTCGGTTTGCCGAAGTAGTCATTCGAGGCCGCATCGAGGCTACGCTCGAGCCATGGCGACAGTTCCGGCGCGTTCCATCCGCTGGCGCCCCAGTTGGGCTGGAACGTAACCTTGCATCCGTACGGCGGATCTTTCTCCAAAATGCTTTTGAGCTTTCGCGACGCGACTTTTGGATCGACGGTTGGCGGCAGCCTAAGCGACAGACTCACCGCCGTGCTAGGACGCAACACGTTGCCGGCATTGCCAGTCGGCGGCAGACCGTCGGCGCCGATGATCGAGAGGGCGGGACGCCAGGCGCGGTTAAGGATTAGCTCCGTCGTATCGTTGGTGACGGGACGCGTGTGTTCGATGAACGGAAACTTCACGTGGATGTCGTCGCCGAGCACCGCCGCAGTGGCGGCCGCCTGCTTGAGGCGTGCGTCGGGGATTGTCGCGTAGAACTCCGGCGCGAGCACCTTGCCCGTAGCCTCGTCCTCGACGCGGCTTAGCAACTGGCGCACGATGCGGAAGCTGTCGGGCACGACACCGCCGGCGTCGCCCGAATGCACGCCCTCGGTGAGCACCTCGACCTGGAGCCTCCCGCCGACGAGACCGCGCAGCGAAGTGGTCAGCCACAGTTGCTCGTAATTGCCGCAGCCCGAGTCCAGCGCGATGCACAGGCTCGGCTGCCCAATTCGGGGCGCGAGATGCTCTATATAATGAGGCAGATCGAAGCTGCCGCTTTCTTCGCACGCCTCGATGACGACGACGCATCGTGCGTGTCGAATCGAGTTCGCCTGCAGCGCGCCGATCGCACCGAGGCACGCGAACATCGCGTAGCCGTCATCGGCGCTGCCGCGGCCATACAAGCGATCGCCCTCGAGCACCGGATTCCACGGCCCCAGCCCTTCGCGCCATCCCGTCATCTCGGGCTGCTTGTCCATGTGCCCGTAGAGCAGCACGCAATCTTTCGAGTCGCCCGGAATTTCCATGAACAGCAGCGGAGTGCGCCCTTCGAGCCGCACGACTTCCAGCTTCATCCCGCGAATCGGCTGGCGGCACGCCCAATCCTCGAAGCGCGCGACGACGTGGTCCATGTGGCCGTGCGCCTTCCAGTCGCGATCGAACGCGACCGACTTGTTGGGAATGCGAATGTACTCGACCAGTTCCGTGACGATGGATTCATCCCAAAGCCGCTCGATGTGAGACCGAATCGCTGACTTGTCCATGACGAAAGCCTACGCGAGATTGGTGGCGATTGGCAAAATGTCGATTCGGCTCCGCGGTTCCAATACAAACGGGAGGGCCGATGGATGCCTCGCCCACGACCGCAAGTCCTAGTGTCTTCTCGCATCGCGACTTTCGCCGCTACCTGAGCGCCGGGTTCCTCGCCATTCTCGCTATGCAAATTCAGTCGGTGGCGGTGAGCTGGCAGATTTATAGCATCGCGCGGACCCCGCTGGCGCTCGGATACGTTGGCCTGTTCCAATTCCTGCCGATGATGGCGTGCACGATTCCTGCCGGGCATCTGGCGGACCGCTTCGATCGCCGACTAATCCTGGTAATCAGTCAGTTGTTCTCTGCTATTGCGGCCGGCGGTTTTCTGATGCTGGCGGTGACGCGGACCGCCGTCATCTGGCCGTTCTACGCAGTGCTCGCGCTGTTTGGAGCGGCGCGCGCTTTTATGGGACCGGCCGCGCAGTCTTTCGTGCCGCTGCTGGTGCCGCAGGATCAGTTTCCGCAAGCCGTCGCGTGGAGTTCCTCGACCTCGCAGGTAGCGGTGATTGCGGGACCGGCGATCGGCGGTGCGATTTATATTCTCGGTCCGGCCGTGGATTATGGGGTCTGCCTGGCGCTGTTTGTGATTATCGCAGTCGTGATTTTCGGTATCCGCAGCCGAAGTGTGCGCTACGAGGCGGAGGCCGACACGACAGTGCTGGAGAGAGTCACGGCGGGGATTGCGTACGTGTGGCGCAAGCCGCTGATCCTCGGTGCATTCTCATTGGATTTGTTTGCGGTGCTGCTCGGCGGCGCGACCGCGCTGTTGCCGGTGTATGCGCGCGACATTCTGCACGTCGGCCCGCTCGGGCTGGGAGTGCTGCGCAGCGCGCCCGCGCTCGGCGCCGCGATGCTCGGGTTGGCGCTCGGCCAGAGGGCGCTGCAGCGACGCGCGGGGCTCGCGATGTTCGCGTGCGTCGCGATTTTCGGAATTGCGACGATCGTCTTCGGCTTGTCGCGGAACTTCGCGCTTTCGATTGCGGCTCTGTTCGTGCTCGGCGCTTCCGACATGGTGAGCGTTTACGTGCGCACGACTCTTACCCAACTGGCGACGCCCGACGCGATGCGCGGCCGTGTGAGCGCGGTGAACAGGCTGTTCGTCGGCGCGTCGAACGAGCTGGGCGAGTTCGAATCCGGCGTCACCGCGACCTGGTTCGGCACGGTGCCGGCCGTGGTGATCGGCGGCGTCGGCACACTGGTCATCGTGGCGGTGTGGTATCGGCTGTTTCCGAGCTTGCGCGAAGTGGATCGGCTGTCGGAAGTGACGCCGTGAAGTGGGTGGGTCGGCTTCGTGTGCCGTAAGGGAAGCACTGTCGGCATTAGTTGTCATCCTGCGCTCGCGTTGCTCGCTTCATTGACGACATACAAGGATGACAAAAAGAAAACGACGGCGCGGAAATCGCAACGATCCGTGCAAACCTAACCCCTAACCGGAGAACCGGTCGCGGAGTGGGCACTAGTCACGATGACGCAAAGAAGCGAACGATCCACGGACGGAGAGAACAACGCAGCGCCCTCGCCCCGGTTGGCGTTCTACTCGAGTCGCAGAACCCTCACCTGACCTCTCCCGTGAAATAACGGGCGAGGGATCAGACGGCTACATCCATGCTTTGAATCAGCAGGTTCAATGCTGCGGCGCTGAACGTGCGCATGTTGGCCAGGCGGTCGGGGCTTCCTGTTTCGACGGTGAGCGCGCGCTCGACTGGGCCGGCGACTGCGATGCAACTGTGGCCGGCCGCGTCGCCGTAGCGATTGCCGGTGGGGCCGCTTGCGCCGATCTCTGCGATGCTCCAGGTGACTGCGAATCGCGTGCGAGCGGCGCGCGCGAGGATCATTGCGCCTTCTTCGGTGACCGATTTGATTCCGGCGAATGCGGAATCGGGAACCTCGAGCATCGCGCGCCGCGCCTTCAGCGTGTAAACGACGGCGCCGCCGATGAAGTACGCCGACGCGCCCGGGACGCTCAGCAGCGCCGCCGAGATGAGACCTCCGGTGGTCGATTCGGCGACGGCGATGTTCTCGCGCCGGTCTTTGAGCATCGCGGCGATTTTTTCCGCCAGTGGCAGCATACTCTGCATGTGGGCCTCTTCCGGTTTAGAATTGCCGCAATGCTATCGCGGGCCGCATCCGTCGAGGAAGATCGACGTGACGACATCGACCGCGCGCTCTGGGGTGGTGTACTCGCGGCTGTAGCGGTTGATGCCGCGCATCATGCCGAGCAGCGATTCGGCCGCGATGCCAGTGTCGATGCCGGGCCTGATCGCGCCACGCTTGATGCCGTCATCGAGGACCCCGCTGATCAATCGCGACAAGTCGTTGCGCTGCGCCCGATACTGGCGTTCCTGCGATAACGCCAACATCTTGGGATCACGCAGCAGGGCGAAGAACTGGCGCCGGCTCCAGAAGAATACGACGGTGTGTCGCACGATAGCGGCGACCTGCTCGCGTATCGAGGTGCATCCCGGCAGCGCCGAGCGGATTTCGTGTTGCAGTTCCGCGAATCCGTCGATTACCGCGGCCGCGTAGAGCTCCTCTTTCGATTTGAATTGGCGGTAAACGCTGCCCTTGCCGACGCCCGCGTGCGCGGCGACCTCGTCGATCAACACGAGGTCGAATTCCCTTTCGGCAAAGAGTTCCACGGCACTCTGAAGGATTCTCTCGCGCAGGAACGGGGTTGACGGCCTGCCGCGGCCCTCCTTGCGGCGAATAGACGGCGAACCGGTTTGTCGCTTGACACTCAAAAGTGGAAACCTGCGTTCATCGGATTCGTAGATTCTTAATCGTGCTCGTAGATCCGCAGTCCCCTCCGGCACACCTGAAATATGGACTGGCGGGTCCAAAATTGCAACAATAAATGCAGGATCGTGTTTTGCTAGTTTGGAGAGGACTGCGACGGAGCACATGATGGATTCAGACGGCCCGACGACCGGAAAGCCCAACGCTTCGCGATTTATGCAGGATGCCGAAGTGCAAAGCTGGCTCGAAAAAGCCATGGAACGATGGCGTCTGTGGGCGGTCGTCCTAGTCGTCGCAATAGTTGGAATTTACTATCTGACGGGACGCAGCAGCACTGATTCCGCTGTCACTCCAACAGCGGTTCACCCGATCGTTCCGGTCGCGGCGGTGCCCGCGAAGCTCGGCGATTTGAAGCAGTACATCTCCGCGATTGGAACGGTGACGGCCTACAACACGGTCACCGTCAAAAGCCGGGTGGACGGCCAGCTCAACAAGGCGAATTTTACCGAGGGACAGATGGTAAAGGCGGGCGATGTGCTGGCTGAGATCGATCCGCGCCCCTACCAGGTGCAGCTCACGCAGGCCGAGGGCACGCTGGCGAAGGACCTGGCGTCGCTCGAGAACAACAAGATTCTGCTGGCGCGCGACAAGGAACTGTACGACCAGAAGATCATCGCGCGCCAGGACCTGGACAACCAGCAATCGCTGGTCGGACAGTTCGCCGGCACGATCGAGAGCGACAAGGGCGTCGTTGATAACGCCAAGCTTCAACTGACTTACAGCCGCATCACAGCGCCGATCACGGGGAGGGTGGGCCTCCGCCTGGTGGACCCTGGCAATATCATTCACGCGACCGACACGACAGGTATAGCGGTGATCACGCAGCTACAGCCGATCGCGGTCGATTTCAGTATTCCTGAGGACGATCTGCCGAGCCTCGAGACCGCAATGAAGGCCAACCCAAATTTGCCGGTGGCGGCTTACGATCGCGACCTCAAGCACAAACTCGCGGAAGGAACGCTGCTCACGACCGACAATCAGATCGATCAATCCACTGGCACGATCAAGTTGAAGGCCTCGTTTCCCAACGAGGACAACGCGCTGTTCCCAAATCAGTTTGTCAACGCGAAGCTGCTGGTCAATACAATTCCGAATGCGATTCTGATCCCGGCGGCCGGGCTCCAGCGGAGCCAGCAGGGTTCGTTCGTCTATGCCGTCAAGCCGGACAATACCGTCGAGATGCGCCCGGTGACGGTAGGCGCAACCCAGGGCGACCTGGTCTCGATAGACAAGGGTCTTGCAGTGGGCGACCTGGTCGCCACCGACGGGGTGGACAAGCTGCAGCAAGGATCGCACGTGAGTGTGCAGACCGCGGCCATCCCGCCCGTGAGCGTCACTCAATGAATCTTTCGCGCCCGTTCATACTGCGGCCGGTCGCGACTTCGCTGCTGATGGTCGGGCTGATGCTCGCCGGGCTCGTCGCCTACGAGCAACTGCCCGTGTCGGCGCTGCCGCAGGTGGACTATCCGACGATCCAGGTCATGACCTTCTACCCGGGCGCGAGTCCGGACGTGATAGCGTCTTCGGTAACGGCTCCCCTCGAGCGGCAATTCGGCGAGGTGCCGGGGCTCACGCAGATGACCTCGAACAGCTCGTTCGGCAGCTCCGTCATCACGCTGCAGTTCGACCTCAACTTGAACATCGATATTGCCGAGCAGGAGGTGCAGGCTGCGATCAACGCGGCCGCGACTTACCTGCCGGCGGATCTGCCGAACCCGCCCGTTTACAGCAAGACCAATCCTGCCGACGCGCCGATTCTCACGCTGGCGTTGACGTCAAAGGAACTGCCGCTCGACCAGGTGGAAGATCTCGCGGATACGCGGCTGGCCGAGAAGATCTCCCAACTGCCCGGTGTGGGACTGGTGAGTATCGGCGGCGGCCAGAAACCTTCGGTGCGCATTCAGGCCAATCCAACCTCGCTCGCGTCGTACGGAATGACCCTCGAGGATCTGCGCACTGCTATCGCGAGCGCGAACGTCAACGAGGCCAAGGGCAACTTTGACGGCAAGCAGCAGGCGTTCACGATCGGCGCCAACGACCAGCTGCTCACAGCCAAGGACTACCTGCCGCTGATCGTCTCATATCACGGCGGTGCGCCGGTCAAACTTTCCGACGTCGCCGACGCGATCGACGACGCCGAGAACGTCAAGGCCGCGGCGTGGATGAACCTGACGCCGGCCGTGATCGTCAACGTCCAGCGCCAGCCCGGCGCCAACATCATCGCCGTCGTCGATCGCATCAAGGCGCTGATGCCGCGCTTGCAGGCCTCGCTGCCCTCGTCGGTGAGGGTGCAAATCCTCACAGATCGCACCACCACGATTCGCGCGTCGGTAAAGGACGTCCAGTTCGAGCTGATGCTGACGGTGGCGCTGGTCGTGATGGTGATCTTCCTTTTTCTGCGCAGCCTGTCGGCGACGATCATTCCGAGCATCGCGGTGCCGCTCTCGCTGATCGGAACGTTCGGCGTGATGTACCTGCTCGGCTACAGCCTGGACAACCTGTCGCTGATGGCGCTGACGATTTCGACCGGCTTCGTCGTTGACGACGCGATCGTGATGATCGAAAACATATCGCGCTTCATCGAGGAAGGCGACAAACCGCTGGAGGCCGCGCTCAAGGGCGCCGAGCAGATTGGCTTCACGATCCTGTCACTGACCGTCTCGCTTATCGCGGTGCTGATTCCGCTGCTGTTCATGGGCGATATCGTCGGCCGCTTGTTCCGCGAGTTCGCGGTCACGCTGGCGGTGACGATCCTGATGTCAGCGGTCGTCTCGTTGACGTTGACGCCGATGATGAGCGCGAAGCTGCTGGAGCATACGCCCAAAGATCGGCAGACCTGGTTCTATCGCAAGTCGGAGAAGGTGTTCGAAGACACGATCGCATTTTACGGCCGCACGCTCGAATGGGTGCTCGAGCACGAATTCGGAACGCTGATGGTTGCGATCGCGACGCTGGTGCTGACGATCGCGCTCTACATCGTCGTGCCCAAGGGCTTCTTCCCGGTGCAGGACACCGGCGTCATCCAAGGCGTCTCCGAAGCGCCGCAGAATGTCTCGTTCGCCGCGATGGTGCGCGGGCAGCAGGCCTTGGCTCAGATAATTCTGCAGGACCCTGCCGTCGAGAGCCTGTCGTCGTTCGTCGGCATCGACGGCACCAACACCACGGTCAACAGCGGACGGATACTGATCAACCTGAAACCGCTCGAGGAGCGCAAGGTCGATATCACCACCGTGATCAACCGCCTCGCGCCGAAGCTGGCGACCGTCAACGGGATGACGCTGTACCTGCAGCCGGTGCAGGACCTGACCGTCGAAGACCGCGTGAGCCGCACGCAGTATCAGTACAGCCTCGAGGATCCGAGCGCCGACGAATTGAACCTGTGGACCAGGAAACTCGTCGATAAGCTCAAGACGCTGCCCGCGCTGCGCAACGTCGCGACCGACCAGCAGAACGAGGGCTGGGAGGAGCATATCGTCATCGATCGGCTGACGGCTTCGCGCTTGGGTATCACGCCAAATCTGATCGACCAAACCTTGTACGACGCTTTCGGACAGCGGCAGGTATCGACGATTTTTACGCAGCTCAACCAGTATCACGTCGTGCTCGAAGTGGCGCCGCAGTTCCAGCGCAATCCGCACGCGCTCGACGACATCTACATTCGCTCGAGCACCGGCGGCGAGGTGCCGCTCAGCGCCTTCACCCACTTCGAGCCGGGTGCGGCCCCGCTCGCCGTCAACCATGAGGGCCAGTTCCCCGCGGTGACGATTTCGTTCGATCTCGCGCCAGGCTACGCGCTGGGCGACGCGGTCGCCGCAATCGACAATGCACGCGCGGAAATCGGGATGCCCGCGAGCATCGAGGCTTCGTTCCAGGGTACCGCCGCGGCCTTCCGCGCGTCGTTGAAAAACGAGCCGCTGCTGATTCTCGCGGCTCTCGTCACCGTGTACATCGTGCTCGGAGTTCTTTACGAGAGTTACATCCACCCGGTCACGATTCTCTCGACACTGCCGTCGGCGGGCGTAGGCGCGATCCTGGCCCTGATGATCTGCGGTCAGGACCTAAACGTGATCGCCCTCATCGGGATCATTCTGCTGATAGGTATCGTGAAGAAGAACGCCATCATGATGATCGACTTCGCGCTCGAAGCTCAGCGCAAGGACGGCAAGCCCCCGCACGAGGCAATCTTCCAGGCCTGCCTGCTGCGCTTCCGGCCGATCATGATGACCACGATGGCGGCGTTGCTCGGCGGATTGCCGCTCGCGCTGGGCACGGGAGTCGGCTCCGAGCTGCGCCGTCCGCTGGGTATTGCGATCGTCGGCGGCTTGCTCGTGAGCCAGGTGCTCACGCTTTATACGACGCCGGTAATCTTCCTGACCTTCGACCGCATGGCGGCACGATTTGCCAAGTGGCGGGCAGGAGATGCCATTCCAGAAACCGTTCCGGCTCAAGCGTCATGAGTATCTCCGAACCTTTTATAAGGAAGCCGGTCGCAACCACGCTGCTGACTATCGCGCTCGCGCTGGCGGGCGCGATCGCGTTCCGGCTGCTGCCGGTTGCGCCGCTGCCGCAAGTCGAGTTCCCGACAATCCAGGTCCAGGCGGCATTGCCTGGCGCGAGTCCGGAAACGATGGCCTCGTCGGTGGCGACTCCGCTCGAGCGCCAATTCGGCCGTATCGCGGGCCTGACGGAACTGACTTCGACCAGCTATCTCGGCGCCACCGCCATCGTTTTGCAATTCGACTTGAACCGCAATATCGACGCCGCGGCGCGCGATGTGCAGGCCGCGATCAATGCCGCGGCCGGACAGCTGCCGACGACTCTGCCGAGCAAGCCGACCTATCGAAAAGTCAATCCCGCCGATGCGCCGATCCTCATTCTGGCGCTCACCTCCAACGCTGTCCGTCCCGGCCTGATGTACGACGCGGCCGATTCGATCCTCGAGCAGAAGCTCTCGCAAATCGAAGGCGTCGGGCAAGTCAGTGTCGGCGGAAGCGCGCTGCCCGGTGTGCGCGTCGAGCTGAATCCAACCCAGATGAGCAACCTCGGCGTCGGTCTCGAGGACGTGCGAACTGTCCTGGCTGCCGCCAACGCGAACCGGCCCAAGGGCGAAGTGGCCGACGACAACCAGACCTGGGGGTTGAGCACGACCGACCAGCTGCTCAAGGCCGAGGACTACCAACCGCTGATCGTGCGCTATGCCAATGGTTCCGGCGCCGCAGTTCAGCTTTCCGATATCGCGCTGGTCAGGGATTCAGTCGAGAACGTCCGCGCCGCCGGCATGGTTGACGGCAAGCCGGCCGTATTGATCATCGTATTTCGCCAGCCCGGCGCGAACATCATCGACACCGTCGATCGAGTTTACGCGGCGCTACCGCAATTGCGCGCCTCGATCTCACCCGCGATCAATCTAGCCGTGGTCATGGACCGCACGACTACCATCCGCGCCTCCGTGCGCGACGTCGAGTTCACATTGCTGATCTCGATCTCACTCGTGATCATGGTGGTGTTCCTGTTCCTGCGTAACCTGCGCGCCACTTTGATTCCCGGAATCGTCGTTCCGCTCTCGCTGATCGGAACTTTCGGCATCATGTACCTGTGCGGCTACAGCCTCGACAATCTCTCGTTGATGGCGCTGACGATTTGCACCGGCTTCGTGGTCGACGACGCGATCGTCGTCATCGAAAACATTTCCCGCTACCGCGAGCAGGGCATGTCGCCGTTTGAGGCCGCGCTCAAGGGCGCCGCGGGCATCGGCTTCACGGTGATATCGATCAGCATCTCGCTGGTCGCGGTTTTTATCCCGATTCTGCTGATGGCCGGAATCGTGGGCCGGCTGTTCCGTGAGTTCGCGGTCACTTTGTCGGCCGCCGTGATGGTTTCACTGGTCATCTCGCTTACCACGACGCCGATGATGGCGGCGCACCTGCTCAAACCGCACGGCCATGAGAAACATAACCGCTGGTACCTGGCGAGCGAGCGCTTTTTCAAAGGCATGCTTGACCGTTACGAAAGCAGCCTGTTGTGGGTGCTGGATCACCAGCCGTTCACCTTGATGATCGCGCTGGCGACGCTCGGGTTGAGCATTTTTCTGTTCAGGGTCGTGCCCAAGGGATTTTTCCCGCAGCAGGATACGGGCCGCCTGATGGGCGCGGTGCAGGCCGACCAGGACACTTCATTCCAAGCGATGAAGCAACGCCTTACTGAACTGGTCGCGGCCATCGACAAAGACCCGGCCGTGGACAACGTGATCGCATTCACGGGCGGCAACGGCGCGACCAACACCGCGAACATGTATATCGCTCTCAAGCCCTTGAGCGAGCGAAAGATCAACGCCGACCTGGTCATCGGGCGCATCCGCAAGGAGGTCGCGCACATCGCCGGCGTCAATCTTTATTTGCAGGCGGTTCAGGATTTGCGCATCGGCGGCAGAATGAGCAACGCGCAATACCAGTTCACGCTCCAGAGCGACGACCTCGGCGAGCTCAACCAATGGGCGCCCAAAGTGCTCAAGAAATTGCGCACCGTCAAGATTCTCACCGACGTCAGCAGCGATCAGCAGAACAGCGGCCTCGAGGCCAACGTCGTCGTCGATCGCGACACCGCTTCGCGCTTGGGACTCTCGCAGCAGGCCATCGACGATACGCTCTACGACGCGTTCGGCCAGCGGCAAGTGTCCACGATGTACACGCCGCTCAACCAGTACCATGTCGTGATGGAGGTCGCTCCGCAGTTCTGGCAGAACCCCGATTCGCTCGACCAGATCTATGTGCGCTCCAGCACCGGGCAGCTCGTCAGGCTCGGCTCTTTCACGCATTTCTCGAACGACACGACCGCGCTCGCCGTCAACCACCAGGGCCAATTCCCGTCCGTGACTATCTCGTTCAATCTCGCGCCGGGCGTCGCTCTTGGCGATGCGGTTGACGCGATCGCGCAAGCCGAGGCGCAAATAAAAATGCCGGCCGGGATCCGCGGCACTTTCCAGGGGACCGCGCAGGCGTTCCAGGACTCGCTCAAAAACGAAGGCTTCCTCATCATGTTCGCGCTCGGCGCCGTGTACATCGTGCTCGGCATTCTCTACGAAAGTTACATCCACCCGATCACGATTCTCTCGACGCTGCCCTCTGCCGGCGTCGGTGCGATTCTCGCGCTGCTGCTCTTCCACTTCGAGCTGAGCATCATCGCGCTCATCGGCATCATCCTGCTGATAGGTATCGTCAAGAAAAACGCGATCATGATGATCGACTTCGCGCTCGAGGCTCAACGCCGCGAGGACAAGTCGCCGCACGACGCGATCTACCAAGCGTGCGTGCTACGCTTCCGCCCGATCATGATGACCACGGCGGCCGCGCTGCTCGGCGGTCTGCCCCTCGCGCTCGGCAACGGCACCGGCTCCGAGATGCGCCGCCCGCTCGGCATCGCAATCGTCGGCGGCCTGCTGGTAAGCCAGGTCCTGACGCTCTACACGACGCCCGTAATCTACTTGTACCTGGACCGCGTCAGCGCAGGATGGTCGCGCCTGTGGCGCCGCCTCCTCGGCCGCCCAAGAACCGCGCCAGCCGAGTCGCACGTAGCCGACTGACTATCCGTCCAATAGCCACTTCACTAGCTACTTAGTAATGCCGGCGGGCGCTTTGTTACCCAATTGGTCGCCCGATCGTATGCATGCGCCAATTGCATGCAGGCCATCTCGGCGTGATTCGGGCCGACGATCTGGATTCCCATCGGCAAGCCACGGTCGTTGAAGCCGGCTGGTACGCTGAGCGCCGGGCAGCCCGACATCGAGATCGGAATCATCACTTGCATCCAGCGATGGTAGCTATCCATCGCCACGCCGCCGACTTCTTTCGGCCAGTTAATTGTTGCGTCGAACGGGAAGACCTGGCCGGCGGGCGCGATCATGAAATCGTATTTCTCGAAAAATTCGCGCACCGCCTGGATACCACGCCGTGCGCGCGCGCGACGCGATCGCGACGTCCATCGCCGTTGACCTCAGGCCGTTTTCGATCTCCCACTGCAGTTCGGGTTTCATCAGTGCCCGTTGTGCCGGATCGGGATAACTGGCACGGAACTCGGCCGCGATTTTCCAGCCTCGAATCGTCAGCCAACTCTGCCACACGGGCTCGAGCAGATAATCAGGCATCGCGGTTTCCACGCTACATCCGAGCCCTTCGAAAACCTTGAGCGACCCTTCGCAGAGTTCGAGCACCCCGGGATCGAAGGGAATCTGTCCGCCGAAGTCGCCCACCCATCCGATTCGCGCGCCCTTGAAGTCGCGATCGAGCGGTCCCGTGAACTCGGCCGGATCCTGGCGAATCGAAAGGGGCGTGCGCGCGTCGTATCCGGCAATCACCGAAAGAAACATCGCAAGGTCCGGCACCGTCCGCGCCATCGGCCCATGTACTGAAACAGGCGGGATGAAGACTTCGTAGAACTGCGACGGCACCCGGCCGAACGAAGTTCGGAATCCGAACACATTGTTCCACGCAGCCGGATTTCGCAGCGATCCGCCGTTGTCGCTGCCGTCCGCCACCGGGATCATCCTGAGTGCGAGCGCGACGGCAGCGCCGCCGCTGCTGCCACCGCAGGTCTTCGACTGATCGTATGCGTTGAGCGTAGTGCCGAAGACCGGATTGTAAGTTTGAGAGCCGAGGCCGAACTCCGGCACGTTGGTTTTCCCGATAATGATCCCGCCGGCGCTCCGGATTCGCTCGACCATGATCGAGTCATCGCGCGGAACAAAATTCTTGAATAACGGCGGGCCCTTCGTCGTGCGGATGCCCCTGGTCGGCTCGAGATCCTTCACCGCATGCGGAAACCCGTGCATCCAGCCGAGATGCTCGCCGCGCGCGAGTTGCGCGTCGCGATTCTTCGCCTGCTCAAGCAGGCGCTCGCGCGGCTGAATCGAGACGATCGCGTTGACGCGCGGGTTCAGCCGTGCGATCTGATCGAGATACGCGTTCATCACCTCGACGCACGAGACCTGCTTCGACTTGATCGCGCGCGACAGCGCGACCGCGTCGAGATTAACGATTTCGCGGTTGCTCACGAGTTCCTCTTGGCGACCTCGCACTTCTGCGCGACGTCCCATCCAAGCTCGGCCGTCTGTCTCGCCTTCGCCCCGCGCAGCGCCGCATCGGGACCGCTGGCGTTGCCGATCTTCGCGCGCATCGCGATGCCCTGCGAGATCGCGGCACCGCGAAAAAACGAAAACGCGACGAAGAACATCAGATCGGGGACGCTGCTACGGCCGACTCGCCGGCAGTATGCGGCGACGAATTCCTCCTCGCTTGGAATCCCATGCGCCTTCAAATCCATTCCTTGAAAACTCAACACGCCGTCGATGCCGGGCGGGCAATGGTACGCGCGGCAGGCCCACGCCAGGTCGCCCAGCGGATGCCCCAGCGTCGACAGCTCCCAGTCCAGCACCGCGACCACGCGCGGCTCGACGGGGTGAAAGACGATGTTCTCCATCCGGTAGTCGCCGTGAACGATCGTCGTCTCGTCAGCCGCGGGAATGTTGCGCCCGAGCCATTCGATCAGCCGATCCATCTCGGGTATCTCGTCAATCTTCGACGCTTCGTACTGCTTTGACCAGCGCGCGAGCTGCCGCGCGACGTACGCTTCGGGCCGGCCGTAGTCGCCGAGTCCGACCGCACGGAAATCGACCTTGTGCAACCGCGCGAGCACGTCGTTCATCGAGTCGTAGCACGTCGCGCGCTCGTGCGGACTCGCGCCAAGCATCATCGGATCGCGCATGATGCGCCCTTCGACAAAATCCATCACGAAAAACGCGGTGCCGATTATCGAGGCGTCCTCGCACAGAAGGTGCACGCGCGGGACAGGCACATCGGTCGCCGCGAGCGCCTTGATGATTCGATATTCGCGCTCGACCTGATGAGCAGACTGGAGCAGAGTGCCCGGCGGTTTCTTGCGCATGACGAAACGCGCGTCCGGAGTCTCCAGCAGGAAAGTGGGATTCGATTGCCCGCCGACGAACTGCCGAACCGCAAGCGGGCCGCGAAAATTTGGCATCCGCTCGCGCAGGTAATGCCAGAGACGAGATTCGTCGAAGCGATGATTCTCGCGGACCGGAGTGACGTCGTCCTCGCGCATTTAGTTCGCGCTCCCGGTCTGCTGAGTCTGGGGTTCCAGCACGCAACTCTGGATCTCGGTCTGCGCCGCGTCAGTGTCGACCGGATTGAGATGCGGAACGGCAGTCAGCCAGCCCCATCCGAGTTCTTCTCTGATGTAGTACGAGCGCCGCTCGGTTTGAAATTCCACTTCGTCGGCGGTGTCGGTCTCGATGCTGCAGACGACCTTTTCGCCGGCCGGAACTACGAAGGCATGGTAGCCGCCGGGACCGATGCGCGCCGTGTCCTCGCCGCACGTTACCGCGGGACGAAGCGCGGACGACCCGTAGCTGTAGGGCCGGTATACGTAGATCACCGCGTTGCCGGGGGGCGACGTGATTTTTTCAAACGGTTGTCCCTGCACGGCGCATCCGAATCCGGCTGTCGCGACAACGCCGATCAAGAATAACAGAAGCCGGCAATTCATTGGCCAACAGATGCAGTTGGAGATTTGCCGGCGCTGGCGGCGGCCTGCGCAAGCCTGGCCTCATCCTTGTAGAGCTTTTGATCGATCCTTTGTCGAACAGCGTCGCGCGCAGCGTCATCCACCTCCTTGTGGGTGGGGTGCGAGTACATGTTGTACGACTTCGAGACGTGCTCCTTGGCGGTGTAGTCGCCGAGGATCGTGTCGCCGGCGCTTATCGACAAAGACGCAAACGCGGTCACGCCGATGTCGCCGAGCGGAGCACCAATAAGGTTGGCGGGATCGAGCGCGGAGATGGCCAGCGGGACGTGATAGTCATCGTGCGTCAATTCCTCGCGATAGGTGAAGGTCACCGGCGCAGTATCTGAAAGAGACATCGCAACCGCGGGCGGAAGCTCAGCCGCGTCGCCGGAAAGCAGCTTGCCCTTGAACGGCAACGGATGCGCGGGCACGTCAGCGACCTTGGGCGTTATCACGAGTTGCGAATCCAATTGCGGCGCGCCGGCAGGCTGCGCTTGTGTTTGATCCGGTTGCTGAGTGGCGCATCCGAAAAAGGCGGTCGCGGAAAAAAGAACCGCGAGAGCAAATAGATGTCTCATACTGGGCGGGGTCGCGAGCCGGTAGTTGAGATTCCTAGCCTCGCGACACCATACACCAATATTATCAGAAAAGGACGCGCTACTTTACGACGCCGCTGGCGATATAGACGGTGCCGCCGAGCATCTGCTCGACCTCGAGCGCTGACACCAGCGGCTCGAGATGGCTCCACGGACGCGCGAGGCCCTCGAGCGTGCTCGTCGATCGCAACGCCGCGTTCCATACGAAGAGATTCAGCGGCATCGTCCGGACGGGCGCCCACTTGAGCCCGGCCGCAACTACCCGCGCCCCCGGCTTGAGATGGCTGATCACGTTCGCGAGCGCGCGCGGCGTGCGCATTATGTCGTGGGTGAAGTGAAACAACGCTGCGTCGGCCGCCGCCGGTATAGCTGCTTCCTCGACCGCGGCCGAGATAAGCGTGACGTTCTTCCAGTTGTTCTCGGCCGCACGCGCCCGCGCCCGCTCGAGCATCTCGGGGCTCTGCTCGATTCCGACGATCGAGCCGTCGGGGCCGACCAGCCCTTCCAGCGCCGAAAAACTCAACCCGGTGCCGCATCCAACATCTATAACCCGGTCGCCGATTTTGAGACGTAGCAGGTCGATCGCGCGTTGCCGCACTGGCTCGAACAATAAGAGCTCGAGATCGTAGATGCGTGCGCGCGATCGATACTGGCGCAGAGCGGTCGAGCGGTTCGGCGTCAGCCAGCGTGTCAGTCTTTGAAATGGCTGCGAGCGGTCGTCAGGAGGGGTGTCCACCTTCGATGCCTCGCACTACGGACTATCACGAATGCGCCCCAATGTCCGACTTGCGGCCCATTCGTAGGCGGCGGCCCGTAAGACGAACCCCGGTGTTTTCGTCGACCACCACCGGGCGCACCTCGCGGCCCGTTTCGTTATCGACCAGAATCACCGGCGGACCATCTTCGCCCCACAGCCAATCGCTGCCCCATCGCCACATCGCGGCTAGCACGTCCCAGAATGCGCGGCCCTTGTCCGTCAGGCGGTATTCATAACGCGGCGGATGCTCTTCATAAGAAACTTTCTTGAGCAGACCTTCCTCGACCAGTCGATCGAGCCGACGCGCGAGCACCGCGCGCGGAACTTTCAGCGCGCGCTGGAAATCCTCGAAGCGGCGCCGGCCTGAGAATGCCTCGCGCATCACGAGCGGCGTCCACCAATCGCCAACCAGGTCGGTGGTGCGTGCGATCGGGCACGGCCAATCGTCGAAGCGAGTTCGCCGCATCAGGCAAGCGCCTCGATCCGCGCCGGCACGTGCTTGTGAAAGGGTGTGCCCGCGAACCAGTCGCGATCCTCGGTCACCGTCAGCTCATTAGGCGCAACTCCGTGCTGAAATTCCTGGCCTTCACGGTCGGGGTACCACAATCCCGTCCCGTTCGGCAGCGCGACGTGACCAGGCAGCATCGTATCTGTCAGCACGACCACACTCTCGGCGCTCGCACGCTTCGTTATGATGCGTACGCGACCGCCGCTTTGGACACCAATTGCTGAGGCGTCTGCCGGGTTCATCCAAAGCGCACCCGCTGGATCCTTCGGCCGCCATTGCGGATCCCGGATGATGGTATTGGCGGTCCCGGAGCGCCGCTGGCCGGCCGAGAGTACGAACGGAAACTCCGGGTCGTGAGCGGGTTGCTCATCCCGAAGAGACTTGAGTTCGGGCATCAGTTCGTCGATCGTTAGGTTGATCTTCTGGTCGTGAATTCTACGCCAGGTCTCCTCATACGGATCGACGCTGATCACGACCCCTGAACGATTCTTCAAAATCGCATCGAACAACGCGTCGCCGAGCTCGACGCCCTCGCCGGTGAAGCCCGCGCGGCGGAGCGACTCCGGATACCTCCGCGCGAAGTTGTGCGCGATGCCCCAGACCGACGCGGCGTTTTCGTTCCCAGCTCCCAGCGTCGGGCCGAGAGTCTCGTATAGAAGCACTGTCATTAGCTCAGCCAAATGAGGTCGCTCTGAAACGACTCGCATCAACTCCATCGCAAAGGCGGACCTTCCTTTGGCGGCGGCTGCGCGCAAAGGAGCGACATCGTCATCGGTCATCGCGCCAATCGCGCGAACCAGCCGGCGATGAATTTCTCCCTCGGGCAGTGTCCCTGGAATCGGATCGAGAATCGGCGCGCGCAGCGTGAACGTGTTCGCGTATTGCGTCTCGGTATGAAACGCCGCGCCGAAAAAGGTTGCTTCCCACTTTTCGTATTGCGAAGATGCCGGCAAGACGTAATGCGCCTCGCGTGCGCTCTCGGTCATCGCAACATCGATGACGACGACGAATTCCAACGCCGGCAACGCTTCGCGCATTCTTGCGCTGTCGGCGACCGAATGCGCAGGATTTTCGCTCTCTATGAGCATCGCGCGGAAACGCTTGGGATGGTCGGTCAGGATTTCATCGGGAATCACGTTGGCCGGGATCATCCCGCCGATGATGCGATGCCCGCCGACCGGACTCGTCTGCGACGATAGCGCGCCGCTGAAGAGTCCGGTCAGACTTGTCCCCGCATTCATCGCGCCGCGCTTCCCGATATTCCCTGTCACAGCGAAGAGCAGTTTCTCCAGGTAGGAGTTGAGCGTGCTGTGGAGCGACTGCTCGATGCCGAGGTCTTCGTAAACCGAAACGCTCGAAGCGCCGGCGATTCGGCGCGCGACGTCGCGAACCAGCGCTTCGCTGATGCCCGCGCGCCCGCAGTAGTCCGCAACCGGAACCTCGTTCAGCGCCGCGAACAGTCCATCGATATTTTGCGTGCGCTCGCGAATGTAGTCGTGACTGATCAGATCCTCTTGTACGAGAACCCCCAGAATCGCGGCGAGGCAAAATGCGTCGGTCCCGGGACGCACCCGCAAATGGTAGTCCGCCATCTCCGCGGTCTCGGTGCGGCGCGGATCGATCACGATGAGCGCGCGGTTCGGGTCGGCCGCAATGTCGCGCAGGATCGGACGGGCACGCTGAAAGCCGTGCGACTGCCATGGATTCTTGCCGACGAATACCGCCACCTCGGCTTGCTGGTAGCTGCCGCTGAGGCCTGTTCCGAAAAGCTTATGATCCACCCAGAACTCGCCCGTCTTTTCCTGGGCCAGCGCATTGGAGCTGAATACCGAGCCAAGGGCCCAGCGCGTCGATGCGCCGTAGCTGCCGCAGAGATGATTGCCCTGCCCACCGCCGCCGTAATAGAAGATGCTCGCGCCGCCGTAAGTGTCGCGCACACGCCTGAAGCCCGCCGCGACCTCGCGGATGGCGGTGTCCCAGTCGATTTCCTCGAATGTACCGTCGGGGCGCCGTCGAAGAGGCGAGTTCAGGCGGTCTCTGCCGTTCTGATAGTAGTCGAGCCGCTGCGCCTTCTCGCAGGCATACCCCTGCGACGCGACGTGCTCGCGATTTCCATGGACGCGCGTGATGTGGCGCCCGTCGAGTTTCACATCGACGCCGCAGTTAACGCTGCACAGGATGCACACGGTCTTCTGCCAGCCCTCACTACTCATCGAAATCTCCCAAATTATCAGTTCATCTACCGAACTACATAGTTCAACAAGAGAATGAACTATGTTCTCACGTGAGGCAAGCTGGCGGAGGGGGGAGGGAGTCGAACCCTCCGGCAACAATATTAGCCGCCAAGCCGGTTTTGAAGACCGGTGGGGCCACCGGGCCCCTTCCTCCTCCGGGCTTTATTTATTAAGGGGTTACGACGGCTTGCACAACCTGCGGATCGGTCTGAGTGCCCACTAAGTGCCCACTTTTTTCGAGTTTCCCCAATCGCCCGACGCCGTTCAGGATCGCATTGGCGAGCTGGTCCGCCGTGTTGCCTTCCGTGTGCTTGAAGAAGTGCGAGTAGACTTGGAGTGTGATCGCTGGATTGGCATGGCCGAGGCGATGCTGGACTTCGGTGATGGGCGCGCCCCCCGCGATCATGGCTGAGGCGCAGCTATGACGGAGCGTGTGGAATGTCACGCGTCTGAGTCGAGCCCTTGAAAGGGTCGGGTAGAACGCGACGCGCAGGAGCCAGTCTCTGCAGACGGGCTTCCCTTCGGGCGTCGGGAACACGAGGTCCTCTTCGGCTTGCGCGCACTGCAGCTTCCAGCGTTTCAGATCGGCGACCAATAACTCGGGAATCGAAATCGTGCGGCGGCCCGCCTTGGTCTTCGGCGGGAAGT
>Ga0074046_10000458_pt1 | contig 37791 bp, 37 predicted proteins | sample BogForMeECP23OM3_FD_94441 | JGI IMG/M metagenome (GOLD analysis project Ga0074046, IMG submission 94441) | Bog forest soil microbial communities from Calvert Island, British Columbia, Canada - Bog Forest MetaG ECP23OM3 | ecosystem: Environmental > Terrestrial > Soil > Wetlands ... | reverse complement strand
TGCCGCAAGAGGGATCGTACGTGCTGGCGATCGCGGCGTTCCTGAAAGCGCGGCGCGAGGGGCGGCCGCTGGAGATTCATGGCGACGGCGAGCAGACGCGGGATTTTATGCACGTCAGCGACGTGGTGTCGGCGAACATGCTCGCGATGGATTGTGAAATTGCCGACGGTCGGGCGCTCAACATCGGCCGCGGCGAGAATGTCAGCGTGAATCGTGTTGCGGCGATGATCGGAGGGCCGACGGTCCGCCGCGAAGGGCGCATCGGCGACATGCGCGATACGCTCGCCGATCGCACACAAGCCGAGCGGGTGCTAGGATGGCGCCCGCGCGTGTCGATTGAGGAGGGAATCGCGGATTTGCTGAAGCAGTAGCGCGCGATTTTGGACTGAGCAATTCGGCCAGTGCGGGGGAATTCTACCATTAGTTGTGGTTTTTTGATTAGCGTACTACCAAGGGTAGCTTCGTTCCGTCAAATTTTGTTTCGCGAGCAGGCACGGCCCGGATGCGCTGACTGTTTGTCGAGAACCGCGCTGACTGTTTGTCCATAACGTATGTCTAGCACGCCGGGGACGGCGTTGGCAGGCTGAATAGTTCATCCCTGAAGAACCTAACCCCTAACCCCTTCCCGCGCGGGAAGGGGAACCGGGTTAGCAAGAGAGAAGACGATTTTGCGCGCGGGGTTCTATCCAGGGAGGTTGCTTGAGTCGCGGAACCCTCACCGCTGACCGCGATGCGGCCAGCCGCCTCTCCCGTAAATGAACGGGCGAGGTGAGGATCAAGAAGGCCGATCGGAAATCCCGACCGGCCCTCTTTTTGTTATGCAGACGTGTTCTACTCGAACATCAGGACTGTGCGGGCGACTTCGCCGGCCTTCATTGCGCGGAACGCCTCGTTGACGTCTTCGAGTTTGCCGCGGCGCGTGATCATATCGTCGAGATCGAGCCGTCCTTGCTGATAGAGCTCGATGATGCGCGGCATGTCGATGCGGAAGCGGTTCGAGCCCATGAAGCATCCCTGGATGCGCTTCTCGAACAGCAGCGAGAAGCCGTCGACGTCGACTTTTTGGCCGAGCGGGACCATCCCGACTATGGTGGCGATGCCGCCGGCGGTGAGCGATTGGTAAGCCTGCTCGGCCGCGACCTTGAGGCCAATCGCTTCGAATGAGTACTCGACGCCGCCGCCGGTGAGTTCGCGAATCTGATCGACCGCGTCGCCCTTCGACGCGTCGACGGCGTGGGTCGCGCCAAGCTTTTTGGCGAGATCGAGCTTGGCCGGGAACTTGTCCACCGCGATAATCATGCGCGCGCCCGCGATTCGCGCGCCCTGGATGATCGCGAGGCCGACGCCGCCGGCGCCAAACACTGCGACCGTCGAGCCGGGTGCGACCTTCGCGGTATTGAGCGCGGCGCCGACGCCTGTCATCACGCCGCATCCAATCAGCGCGGCGCGGTCGAGCGGCACGTCGTCGGCAATCTTCACCAGCGCGTTTTCGTGCAACAGCATTTTTTCGGCGTAGCCCGACAGGTCAGCGAACTGATTGACCATCTTGCCCTTCTGCGAGAGGCGGGGCTTGTCGCTGGCGCCGCGCTGCGTGGCGGCCTTGTTCGAGCAGAGGTTCGGATGGCCCGACATGCAGTCCTCGCAGTAGCCGCAGAAGACCGACAGGCACGCGATGACGTGATCGCCGGGCTTGAGGTAGGAGACCTGCGAGCCGACTTTCTCGACGACGCCGGCGGCCTCGTGACCGAGCACCGCGGGGGTAGGCCACATGTAGAGGCCGTCCACGAAATGAAGATCGCTATGGCACACGCCGCTGGCGACGGTGCGCACAACGACTTCGCGCTCTTTGGGCTCGTCGATATCGACCTGCTCGATAGTGAGTGGCTGACCGGGGCCGTGGAAGACAGCAGCTTTCATTTTGGATTGCTCCTCTTTTCAGTTTTTTCAGTGGCGCCTAATTGAACATGAGAACGGTCCTGGCGACCTCGCCGGCTTTCATCGCGCGGAAGGCGTCGTTGACGTCCTCGAGCTTGCCGCGACGGCTGATCATGTCGTCGAGGTTGAGGCGCCCCTGCAAGTAGAAGTCGATGTATTTCGGCATGTCGATGCGGAATCGGTTCGAGCCCATGTTGGAGCCCTGCAGTTTGCGCTCGGTCAGAAACATGTAACCGTCGAGCTCGACCTTCTGGCCGACGGGAATCATGCCGATGACGGTCGCGGTGCCGCCGGCCTTGAGCGCGTTGAACGCCTGCTCGGCGACCTTTTTGAGTCCGATCGCTTCGAATGAGTAGTCAACGCCGCCGCCGGTCAGCTTTCGGATCTCATCGACGGGATCGCTGCTCGACGCGTCGACAGTGTCGGTCGCGCCGAGCCGCTTCGCCATCGCGAGCTTGCCCTCGAACATATCGATCGCGATTATTTTGCGCGCGCCCGCAATTCGCGCGCCCTGGATTGCCGCGAGTCCAACGCCGCCCGCGCCGAAGACCGCGACCGTCGAGCCGGGCTCGATCTTCGCCGTATTGAGCACCGCGCCGACGCCGGTGGTGACGCCGCATCCGATGAGCGCCGCGCGATCGAGCGGGAAGTCCTCGCGAATCTTCACCACCGCGTTCTCATGCAGCAGCATCTTCTCGCAGTATGACGAGATGTCGAGGAACTGGAAGACGGGCTTGCCCTTTTGCGAGATGCGCGGCTTGTCTGCAGGATTGCGCTGCGTGGCGGCCTTGTTCGAGCATCGATTCGGATGCCCCGACATGCACTGCTCGCAATAGCCGCAGAATACCGACAGGCAGCAGATCACGTGGTCGCCCGGCTTCACGTAGGTCACCTGCTTGCCGACTTCCTCGATTATGCCGGCGGCCTCGTGACCGAGCACCGCGGGGGCGGGGTACGGGTAGAAGCCGTCGACGAAATGCAGGTCGCTGTGGCATACGCCGCTGGCGACGGTTTTGATCAGGACTTCACGGTCCTGCGGTTTGTCGAGTTCGACGTCCTCGATACTGAGGGGCATCTTGGGCCCGTGGAAAACTGCGGCTTTCATTCTGAGTGCTCCTTGAGTGTGGCGATAATTTTGGCTGCACGCGCGAGCAAGTTCCCTCGCTGCGCGTACGCCTTGGCGACTACCTTACTACCACACTGACGGCACATTTCCAGTGCGGGGAATTCACGGCGCCGATGCCCCTGACTATGAGAGCTTTACGTAACCTCTTCACGCGTTGAGGGCAGAGGCAGAATCTTGAATCGCGCGCGAAAAATGCGCGCTGCAAATGGACCCTCACCTTCACCCTCGCCCTAACAGGGCGAGGAGACAGAAAGGAGGATCAAGTTACGCAAGGGTCTTCTGACTATGGGAAGAACGTCGGCCGGGCCGTGCCCTTGAACGGCACGCCGTCGAGATGGGCGGCAGGTGAGTTCGCGCGTGCGTAGAGGCGGGCAACATCGTCGCTATAGATGAGCCGCCAATCGGGTTGGGAATCCATCACCTTTGCCTCCGGATAGTTTGGCCTGGTCAAAACGAAATCAGTCGGATAGGCGGCGAGAGTGTGCGCGGCGTCCGGCTTGCCTCGGTCCAGTTCCAGGAAGTCCGCGATCACCTGAGGCGGATAGCCGAGGTCATAGCGGCTATCGATGAAGACCTTGGTGCCCGGCCCGCCATGCCAAATGACGAACTCGCCCCACACGTAATCGGCCAGCACATTCCCGGCGAGTCCGTGGCGGTTCATGAAGTTGACGGCGTCGGCGGGATTGCCCGATGCGTCTATGCCGGGCTTCAGAATCCCGCTGTACCGTGCGAACCCGATGGCGACGAGGGCGATCAGAAGTTCGGCGATCCACTTGCCCGCAGGCGGTGTCGGACGAACTCTCTCAGCAGTTGCGGCCTCGCGCGGGCGGAGTAGCAGGCCCAGATGGTTCGCGAATACGGGAACGACCGCAATCGTCGCGATCGCGATATTGCGTTGGGCCGCGAAGCCTGCCGCGAGCAGTACGGTGGCCACAGCGACCAGCGGCGCATCTTTGCCTTTCGGCCTGAGAATCACCGATATGATCGCGGCGGCAAAGAAGAGAAGCACCGTCGCGAAATACTTCTGCTCGAGGCTCCCGGCTGGCGCGGTCGTAAGAGAAGCGACCAGCGGCTTCCAATCCACGATGTTGCTGCGAGTGGTCGGGTCCAGGAGCGCGTAAATCAGCGTGTACCAGGTGTCGCGCGCGGGCGGGATCAGAAGCGTGCACAACGTGGATGCAGCAGCGGCGGCGGTAATTGCAAGAATGACGAGCCCGCGACGCTGGCCGCGACCCATATAGGTGTCTTCCAAAATGGTCGCTGCTCCATATACGCCCATCGCGACCAGGCCAATGAAGAATCCGCCGTGGAGATTGCTCCAAATTGCCATGATCGGAATTACAATCCACAGCGGCGCCGAACCGCGTCGGTTGCGACGAGCAAGCAGGTAAATAATTGCGGACAGCGACAGCAAATCGAATAGGTGCGGCCGGAACTGAATCGACGGTACTAGGATCAGGGCCGCGACCAGAGTGATTAGCGCCTGCACGCCCGCGGGCGCGGCGGTCTCGGACTCGGCGAGAACGATAAAGGAGATGGTGGCGGCCGTGCAGAGGAACTTGAACAGCTTCAGGCCGAAAGGGCCGAACCGGTCGAAGATCGAGCTCATCAGGATTTGGCTCAGCCATTCATGGCGTAGCCAGTGGTAGCCGGGCGCGGTGTACGAGTAGACATTGTTGGCAGGTAGTGAACCATGCGCGAGCAGCTCGCGGCCCCAGAGAATGTGTCCCCATAGATCGGGATCGCTGAGCTGACGAATGTCCGCGATCGCGATCGCGAACAAGACCAGCGCCGGAGAGTAGCGCCAGAGCGAGACGCGAGCCGGACCGTCGGGCACCGTGCTATCCCGCTATGCTCGCGCGCAGAAGCAAATCGTCTCGTTGCTGAGCCGCACGCCGCCGCCAGCCGCCGCGTATTCCCGCGCCGACGTTACGACTGCGTCACGCACCTGGCGAGCAACGTCGGCGGGCATTTTCGAGAGCATCGCGCGGGTGCCGCCGATTTGACCGCGGAAGTCCGCGAATGCTTCCGCCGACGGAAATTCGAACGTTACGATTTTCCGTTCAATCGTCACGTCGCGAAAGCCGGCGGCGACCAGAGCGCGCTCGAGGATCGAGGTGTCCGCGAGCCGGGTCGGGTCGGGTGCGTTCGGCGGCGGCACGATCCCGGTGATTCGCCTTATCGCGTCGCGCGCCAGGCCACACATCGGAACCTTGTTCGCAACCGACCAAACCGCTGTGGCGAAACGCCCGCCCGGCTTGAGCGCGCGATGCATCCCGCGCACCACGCCGTCGAGGTCAGGCATGAACATGAGACCCCATCGGCACAGCGCGGCGTCAAACGAATGCGCATCCAGGCGGAGAGACTCGGCGTCGGACTCGACAAGCTCGACGTTCCGCAAGCCCGCCGCGTCGATCCGCTCGCGCGCGATCGCGAGCATCCCGGGCGACATATCCACAGCGACGACTCGCCCCGAAGGTCCGACCGCGCGCGCCGCGGTCAGTGCAGGCTCGCCGCTACCAGTCGCGATGTCGAGCACGCGATCGCCGGCGCGCACTCCCGCCAACTCGACCAGCCGATCGTTGACCGTCTGCGCGGCTCGCTCGAATGTGGGCCACCATCGCTTCCACCCCTCCGCGCTGTCGTCCCACGCGGCCTTCTGCTGGCCCTTAATTTTCAAATCATCGGGATTCTGATCGCTCATCGCAGTTTCACCTTCGCAGTACTGTTACGCCGCGCAGCCGCGCGACCGTTTGCGGATATTCCTTTCTATACGACTCGACGGCGCCCGGCGCGAGGTTCTGATCGCCAAGAATCAAAACGGCAGCCGGCGATGCCGACGGACCATACTGAACCGCACGATCGAGCTGATCGGCTGGCAGATAATACCGGATCACTTCGATCGCATACGACGGCACTACCGTCATGACCTCCCCCGGTTTGAGCGCGGAGGAGGCTGCCGCGATGGCTTCGCGAAACTGCGCGTCGTGAGGTTTGCGATCGTATGAAACGATATGGCTGACTGAGAATGCGAGCACGAGCACAAGCGTCGCGCCGCGAACGCGATCGCCAGGGCACTCGAATATTCCCAATGCGACGAGTATGAAAAACGGGACGAAGCACCACAGCGCGTAACGCTCGACGAACACAGGCGCAATCGCGTACGACGCTGCCAGCATCAGAATCGGCGGCGCCCACATCAGGAGGACCGCCAGGGCGACCGCGTCGCGCGCACCGCGGCGCCATCTGCTGACCACCCCCCAAATCGCAACTGCGGCGAGGATGGGGAATGCGAAACTGCCGGTTGCTTTGTTGAATAACGCGAAGGGCGAGTAGAGGGCGGGCGGCTTGCGCCATCCACGAATGACCCCGCTCCTCGTCGTCGCCGCGTGCAAAGGCGAAAATAGTTTCGGTACCAGGATCAACCCTGCCACTGCGAGCGCGGCTGCGACCGCCCATGCGCGTCGCGCGTTCAGGTTGTCCAGCCGCCATCCCGAGCGCGTGAGGATATGCAACAGCCACAGGCCTTCGGTCGCCGGCACCGCCAACGCGGAGTAGTTCGTGGCGACGACAATCGCCGTCAGAACCGCGACCCCTGCATAGTTCGCGATGCGGCCGGCGCGAAGCGCGCGTAGGAACATCGTAATCTGCGCGAGAATCGCGGCGAGCAGCAGCGGATACATCCGCGCCTCGCGCGAGTATTTGATGGTGACGAGATTCACGGCGAAGACCAGCGCGGCGAGCGCCGCGATCAGCCGAATGTCTTCGCGGTCCTGCGCGGATCCTCCCTCGGACGGGGGCGCGAACAGCTCGCATGTGATCAGATAAACCAGCAGTATCGTCACAACGCCGAAGGACGCCGACAACGCGCGCATCGCAACCGGGCTCGTTCCAAAACCCGCGATCCATACGTGCAGCGTCAAATCGTATATCGGCAATTCGCCGGGGTTGAGTTCCGCATGCCGTACGCCCACTTCCGCGACGCTTGGAGCAGAGGCAGCCGCCCAAGACGTCGCCTCGTCGGGTGATATCTCGAGCGCGCCGAGATTTACGAAACGGAGCGCGCCGCCTGCGGCGAGAGCGACGATGAGCAGGATGAGACTCAGCGCATGGGCCGAAACGATCGGGCGGGAGGTCGTTTGATCGTGCGGATGATCGCGTGGCCGACCGCGCTCATCCGCTTTGGAGGCGGCCAGCGTCAGAGACCTTTCCTTAGCTCCGGCGCGGGACGAAAGCCAACCGTGCGCGCCGCTGGAATTGTCATCGGCGCGTTGGTGCGAGGATTGAAGCCCGCGCGAGCTTTGCGGCGGCGCACGGAGAAGGTGCCGAAGCCGGGCACCCAGAAGCGCTTGTCTTTGCGAATTGAGCGCGCGATTTGTTCGAAGGCGAGGTCCAAGGTAGTGGCGACCACTTTTTTGGGCTGGTCGGTGGACTTGGCGATCGTGTCAATCAATTCGGCTTTGGTCATCGACGGGACCTCCAGCGATTTTCTATAGCCGAAGTTCGCGCGGAGCCATAGCTGCGGGCGGTTCGATCTGATTGCGCTCGATCCACCCGTCTATTGCCGCCAACGCCCGGTTGCCCATCTCGATTTTCTTCTGACGGCCGCGCGCACGGATCTTCAAATCAGGCATCAAGCCGTAGTTCGCGTTCATCGGCTGAAAGTCGCGCCGCGCTGAATCGGTGATATACGCGACCAGCGATCCGACCGCGGTCTCGGGCGGCGGTACGACCAGTTCGCGATTCGTCACCAGGTTCGCTGCGTTGATCCCCGCGAGCAATCCGGCGGCTGCCGACTCGACATAGCCTTCGACCCCGACCATCTGGCCGGCCAGAAACAAATCGTCGCGTGTTTTGAGCTGGAGTGTGGGGCGCAGAAGTCGCGGCGAATCGACAAAGGTATTGCGATGGAGCGAGCCGAGGCGCACGAACTCGGCCATTTCCAATCCGGGGATCATGCGCAGGACGCGCCGCTGCTCGGGGTAGGTCATCTTGGTCTGGAAGCCGACCATGTTATACAGGCGGCCCTCGGCATCGTCCTGTCGCAGCTGCACGACCGCAAACGGCCGGCGCCCGCTGCGTGGCTCGGAGAGCCCGACCGGACGCATCGGGCCGAACGCGAGCGTCATCGGCCCGCGCCGCGCCATTTCCTCAATCGGCATGCATCCTTCGAAATACACGGGCTTCTCGAACGGGTGCAGCTCGATTTTTTCCGCCGCCCCGACGGCTGCGAGGAAGGCTTCGTATTGAACATCCGTCATCGGACAGTTGATGTAATCGTCGCCGCCCTTGCCGTAGCGCGAGGCCTTGAAAGCTACGTTCATATCGATCGAATCGGCGGCGACGATTGGCGCGATCGCGTCGTAGAAATACAAGTTGCGCGGACCGACCACGCGGTTCAGCGCTTCGCCAAGAGCTGGGCTGGTCAGGGGACCAGTGGCGAGAATCGTGAGACCGGATGGTATCTCCGATGCCTCGACGCGGGAGATCTCGACCATCGGATGATCCTCGAGCGTCGCGGTGATGGCGCGTGAGAAATCATTGCGGTCGACAGCAAGCGCGGAACCGGCCGGCACTCGCGCGCGATCCGCAGCCGCAATCACGAGCGAGCCGAGCCGGCGCATCTCTTCTTTCAGCACGCCGACCGCCGTCTCCATCGAATCGTTGCGCAGCGAATTGGAGCAGACGAGTTCCGCAAAGCCTGACGTTCGATGCGCTTCGGTCATCCTGACGGGACGCATCTCGACGAGCCGCACCGGGATCCCTCGGCGCGCGAGCTGCCAGGCAGCCTCGCTGCCTGCGAGTCCCGCTCCGACGACGGTTACCTGGATTACATTCATGGCGTAGATGTGGCGAAACGTGATCGTGGCGTTTTTCGGCGGTCGTGTAAACCGGGGTGTCGATCCGGCGTGTCCCCGTTCGACTATCAAGTGAAACCCAAAAATGGGCAACAAGGAGAGATGCGATGGAATACGTGCTTTTGATCTACAGCAGCGAGGCGGACGGGAAAAAGATGAGCGCCGCCGAACAGAGCGAGATTTTCCAAGGGTACATGACCTTCACCCAGGACCTCACGAAGAGCGGGAAGAATAAGGGCGGCAATGCGCTCGAGCAGACCACGACGGCTACCACTGTTCGTGTGCGCAACGGCAAGACAGCGGTGACGGACGGGCCGTTCGCGGAGACCAAGGAACAGCTAGGCGGATACTACCTGGTCGAGGCAAAAGATCTCGACGAGGCCATTTCGATTGCCTCGCGAATTCCGGGGGCGAAGCACGGCTCGATCGAAGTGCGGCCGGTCAGAAAGATCAATATGTAGGCGAACTGCCAAGGGCAACCAGTATGAAGTACATGATCACGGGCCTGGAGCCGCGGGGAGAATCGGATCGTACCGACGCTGAGGAGCTGAACCGGCGCGTCCGCTACCATCAGCAGAAGCTCAACGATTTGCTTCGCACGCGCGTGCGGAGCGGAAAGGGCGGGCTGGTCTTCGTTGGCGTTGGTCTCGGGCCGAGTCGAGAAACCGTCACCGTCAAGAACCGCGGCGGCAAGCATCTGCGAATCGATGGCCCGTTTCCGGAGACCAAGGAGCTGGTCGGCGGCTTTGACATAATCGACTTCGACTCTTACGAAGAAGCGATCGGGTTCGCGAAATATGAGGATGCTCATCAAAGTCATGTTGGCGAGGTCCGGCCGATTCGCGAGTTCTGGTGGATCTCGCAGGCGAGCGGACAGGCGGCGTCGAAAATTTTCATGCTCACGTCGGTCGAGGACGAACGCGCCTCGCTCAGCATCCCAGAGAACGAGCGCAAGCAGATCATGAAACAACATCAGGGCGTCGGCGCCGAATACGTGACGAGCCGCGCGATGCTCGATCAGGAGCCAGGGTTGTGGGTTGGAGCGCGCTTGCAGGTTTCCGAGCAGGCGAAAACGATTCGATGGAGAAATGGCGGCCGTCACGTGACCGACGGACCGTTCGCGGAGACCAAGGAAGTGGCGGGCGGGTTCAACATAGTAGCGTGCGCGTCTATCGACGAGGCGATCACGTGGGCGGACAAGCTAGCGGCCCGCGATGGCGATGCGATCGAGGTCAGGCCGGTCGAAGGATGCTGGTGGGTGTATCACGAATGAGCCCGCGGTAGCGGGATGCGCAGCAGGCGGCTAGCCTGCCATCGGACGGATTTGCCGATGGACAACACCGCCGCCGGTATCGAGCGTTTCTATCGTGAGGAGTTCGGGCGAATACTCGCCACGCTCATTCGTCTACTGGGCGACTTCGATCTCGCGGAAGACGCGGCGCAGGACGCGTTTGCGAGCGCGGTTGAGCAATGGCCTCGCGACGGGCTGCCGGAGAATCCGCGCGCATGGATCATCGGGGTCGCGCGCCACAAGGCGATCGACCGATTGCGCAGGCAGGCCCGGTTCAATGATCGCCGCGAGGAGTTGATCCGCATGGCTGAGACTGGTGGCGACGACGCGGAGACCGACGGCGCTGGCACGCTTCCCGACGAGCGTCTCCGGCTAATCTTCACGTGTTGTCATCCCGCGCTGGCCGACGACGCGCGCGTCGCGCTATCGCTGCGCACGCTGTGCGGTCTGACGACCGAGGAGATCGCGCGCGCGTTCTTGACGGCGCCGGCCACGATGGCGCAGCGGCTGGTCCGCGCCAAGCGCAAGATCCGCGCGGCGCGGATTCCCTACGAGGTGCCGTCGCCGGAGTTGATTGCGGAGCGGCTGGACGCCGTGATGGCGGTCATCTACCTGGTCTTCAACGAGGGTTATGCGGCGAGTTCCGGCGAACGGCTGTTGCGAACCGACCTCTGCGCGGAGGCGATTCGCCTCGCCCGTATACTGGTGGCGCTGATGCCCGCCGAGACCGAGCCGCGCGGATTGCTCGCGATGATGCTGCTGCATGATGCGCGCCGTGATGCGCGAATCGACGAGCGCGGTGAGATTGTGCTGCTCGAGGAGCAGGACCGCAAGAGCTGGGATCACGCGCAGATCGCCGAAGGGTTGGCTCACTCCGAAGCCGCGATTGGTGCTGACGCACACGGACCGTATGCAATTCAGTCGGCGATCGCGGCGGTTCACTCACGCGCTGAACGCGCCGACGCAACCGACTGGCGCGCGATCGCGAATCTGTACGCGCGCCTGGTCGCGATACGGCCGTCGCCGGTGATCGAGTTGAATCGCGCGGTCGCGATTGCGATGGCCGACGGTCCCGCGGCCGGACTCGGGTTGATCGATGCGATCGCAGCCAGCGGCGATCTGCGCGACTACTACCTGATGTGGTCGGCGCGCGCGGATTTGCTGCGGCGGCTGGGAAGATGGAGCGAGGCGGCCGAGTCGTACCGCGCGGCGCTGGCGCGGGTGGGCAGCGCACCGGAGCGGAGGTTTTTACGCCGCCGGCTCGAAGAAATGTCGGCGAAGATTAAGCCGTCGTAGCCGGGTCGCTACTTCGTGGCGGGTGACGGGCTGGCCGATTGATCGTTCTTTATCGCACGCGGCCTGGTGGCGTTCATTGCCCCGACGGCCGGCCAGTAGGGACTCTTTGCGAGTTGCGCGCGAAAGTCTCGCGCGAAGACATCCTTGCCTTGCACCTTCGACGGCCACGCCGCGTCGAGAAACTTCCACGCATCGTCTGCGTGCCCGCTGTAGATCAGATCAAGCATCGTGTCCCACAACTGCGGCGAGACCTTGGCATCAGGCCACGCGCCACCCTTGGCGCTCGCTGCGTTGTCCCTGACCACGGCCGCGCGGGTTGCGAGGTCGTTTGCGGCGGGCGCCGGGGTCCGCATCAGGTCGGGCGCGACGCGGTATGCATTGTCGCTGAAGCGGAGGATGACTTTAGGCGCGGGCGAGTCGGCGAAATCTGTGTTCCAGTTAGCAAAGGTCCAGTCATAAATCTGAACGTTCAGCCCCGTGCTCTTCGAGTCCTTGTCTGGATGCACGAAATGCGGGCCCGAGTCTCCGAACTCCGCGTCTATCGTGCCTAGTTTTTTGAAGGTCGGGCCGATTTCGAAGACGTGAAACAGCAGGCAGCAATTCGCGCCGCCGAGCCATTCGGAGATCACCAGGTCGGGCTGCCCGTCGCCGGTGATGTCCATACCCATCTTGACCATCGCAGCGTCGGGATCGTCCTTGTACATCGTGCCGATGAAAAATTTCTCGCTCTTCTCCTTGGCCTTCTGCACATAGACGCGTTTGCCGTCTTTCAGAATCTCGAAGTAGGCGTCGCTGCCGTCTTTCTCCTTTGAATCGAAGTAGATGCGGGCGACGTATGGGGCGACCGTCTCTTCCTGATGAGGGATCACCTGGACTGGGGGGTCGCCGTGAACCGGTGCCGCGAATCCGGCGAGCAAAGCGAGGATCAGAACGGGCAGCGGCGGGTGAACGACGCGATCAACGGTTCTGCGCGAATACGACACGGTAAACAGTGAAACGAACCCGCTACGCGGCGGGCGTCGTCGAGGCCGGCGCCGGTGCGGCTTGCTCAATGAGAGGAGCGGGAGCCTTGTAGCCGCATTCCTTGTTGGCGCATTGCCAGGTGATGCCGGTGCGCTTCAAGTCCTTCTCGACCATGTAGTTCGCACCGCATGACGGGCATGGCTGCAGGACGACTTTGTTCCATGCCGCAAACTTGCACTTGGGGTAGCGGCCGCATCCGAAGAAAATTTTTCCGCGGCGGCTGCGACGCTCGAGGATTTCGCCCTCTTTGCATTCCGGGCATGCGACTCCGGTCTTCACCGGGTCCGATTGCAGGCGTTTGATTCCGTCGCAGTCCGGATATCCCGAGCATCCCAGGAATTCACCGAAGCGTGAGCGCCGCCTGACCATCGGCTTGCCGCATTTCTCGCAAACTTCGTCGCTGGGCACAGGCGCCGACGGCGCCTTCATCGTGATGTTGCCCTGCTCGTCGCGCGCGAGCTCTCCCGTGTTGGTGCATTTGGGGTAGTTCGAGCAGGCGAGAAACTCCCCGTTGCGCCCCCACTTGATCACCATGTCACCGCCGTCGAGCTCGCATTTGAGCCCGGTGGGCAGACCCTTGCGCTTGACCTCGGGCATCTTCTTCTTCGCGTCGGCAAGGTCCTTCGCAAACGGCCCGTAAAAGCGCTTCATCGTCTTAACCCAGTTCTCGGTGCCTTCTTCAACCTTGTCGAGGTCCTCCTCGAACTGCGCGGTGAAACTTGATTCCAAAATGTCGGGAAACGCCTTGACCAGCATGTCGTTGACGACGCGCCCGAGCGATGTCGGCCGCATCCGCTTGCTCTCGTCTTCTTCGACATACTCGACCCGCAGGATGCTCGTCATGATCGCGGCGTACGTCGAGGGCCGCCCAATTCCCTGCTCTTCGAGTTCCTTGATTAGAGTGGCCTGAGTGTAGCGCGGGGGAGGCTGCGTGAAATGCTGCTCCGGGTCCAGCCCGAGCAGTGTCAGCGTCTCGCCTTCGTTGAGCAGCGGCAGCGTGCCCTCTTCGTCATCGGCGGGGGTCTCGTCCTGGCCCTCGATATACACGCGCATGAAGCCGTCGAACTTCATCACCTGGCCGGTCGCGCGGAAAATCGCCTCGGCCGATTCGATGTCCACGGTCGTGCGGTCGTACACCGCCGGCGTCATCTGGCTCGAGACGAAGCGGTTGTAAATCAGCGTGTAGAGCGCGAGCGCGTCCTTGTCGAGGTAGCGCGCGATCGACTCGGGGTCGCGCTCGACGGCGGTCGGACGAATCGCCTCGTGTGCGCCCTGCGACTGCTTACCGGATTTATAAAAGTTCGGCTGGTCGGGGATGTACTCCTTGCCGTAGCGCGCGCCGATATGGTTGCGGACGGACTCGAGCGCCTGGTCAGACACGCGCGGCGAATCGGTGCGCATATAAGTGATAAGGCCGACCGCGCCTTCCTCGCCAAGCTCGACACCCTCGTACAGCTTCTGCGCGATCTGCATCGTGCGCCGCGGCTGATAGTACAGCTTGCGCGATGCCTCCTGCTGGAGCCGCGAAGTGATGAACGGGGGCGCAGGACTGCGGCGGACTTCCTTGCGCTCGACGCTTTTGACCTTGAACGGAGCAGCCTCGACGGCCGCGATGATCTCACGCGCCCGCGCCTCGGGCAGCTTGTAGGCTTTGTTGTCGATGCGGTCGTCTTTGTAGCTGTAGAGCCGCGCCTTGAACGGGGGAGGATTCTTGCCTGACAGGCGGGCGTCGAGGGTCCAGTATTCCTCGGCGCGGAATGCCTCGCGCTCGCGCTCGCGGTCGACGATTATCCTGAGCGCCACCGACTGCACGCGCCCGGCGCTGATCCCGCGCTTGACCTTGTCCCACAGCAGCGGGCTCAGCTTGTAGCCCACCAGCCGGTCGAGTACGCGGCGCGCCTGGTACGCGTCGAACAGATGGCGATCGAGTTTCGAGGGATTGGCGACCGCCTCTTTCACGGCGGCGGACGTTATCTCATGCAGCAGCACGCGGCTGACGTTGGACTTGGTCTTGCCGAGATGCTCGGCGATATGCCATGCGATCGCCTCGCCCTCGCGGTCGGGGTCGCTGGCGAGGTAGATGTTGTCCTTGCCCTTGGCGGCTGTCTTGATCTCGCCGATTACTTTCTCTTTGCCCTTGATTACGACGTAGTCGGGAGCGAAATTGTGCTCGATATCGACCCCCAGCTTGCTCTTGGGCAGGTCCACCACGTGGCCAACCGAGGGCATGACTTGGTAATCGCTACCGAGGTAGCGCTTTATCGTTTTCGCCTTGGCTGGCGATTCGACAATTACGAGATTTTTTGCCACCGATTTGGGTGCCTCCAGCTTCCGTACCCAGCCGCGCAGGTTTCGCGCCAGTGCAAATCGCGCGACGCTTCAGGGCTTACACCCTGCCAGAACTATGCGAGCGAGAAAAGCTTGCCCGGATGCTGGGTGACGCGATCGAGTTCCAGTTCCAGCAGTAACCTAAGCACGGTTTGGGCATTTAGCCCGGAAGACTCGATGATCGAGTCAACGTGGAGTCTTTCAGAATCTTTTAGATTATTCAAGATTGTCGTAGCACTATCCGCGACCATTTCGAGAGTCTTGGCGCCTTCGACCGACTCGGACGACGTGACGGTCTCATCTCTGGCATCGGTGTTAGTCGGCTTTGCGGGGACCTCCAGTTGTCTCGGCGCCCCCTGCGGCCGCGCCATCTGAGGTGCCAGTTCCTCTATCACGTCCTCGACGCATTCGACCAGCTTCGCGCCCTCCTTGAGCAGGCGATTGCTGCCGCGCGTCTTGCCGTTGAGTGGGCTGCCCGGGACGGCGAACACCTGGCGATCCTGCTCGAGTGCCATCCGCGCCGTGATCAGCGAGCCGCTCTTTTCGGCCGCCTCGACGATTACGACGCCCAGGCACAGCCCCGACAGGATGCGGTTGCGGGTCGGGAAGTTCTCCGCCAACGGCTGCGTTCCAATCGGAAGCTCGCTGATGAGGGCGCCGCCGTTCGCAAGGATCTCTTCGGCCAGCTTGCGATGCTCTGCAGGATAGATCACGTCGACGCCGCATCCCATTACGGCAATCGTTTTGCCGTGCGCGTCGAGGGCGCCCTGATGCGCCTCGCCGTCGATTCCACGCGCCAGCCCGCTCACGACGGTGAAGCCCTTGGCCGCCAGCTCGAGCCCGAGCCTCTGCGCCATCCGCCGCCCGATGTCACTCGCCGCGCGCGCGCCTACGATTGCGATGCAGGTTGGGTCGCTCAGCTGGGCCGTCCCGCGCACGAACAGGAACGGCGGCGGGTCCGCGATCTGGCGCAAATTTGGTGGATAGTCGGGGTCGGTCCATTTGATAAGGCGCGCGCCGATGTTCGGCAGCTCGCACAGTTCTTTCTCAAGCGGTTCGAAATCGCGAAACTCGGCGATACTGCGCGCCGTGTTGCGCGGCACCCGGCCGCCGCGATCTCGTCGGAACTGAGCTGAAATATTTTCTCGGGCGTGCCGAACTTCTCGATCAGCAGCTTGCACGTTCGCGGACCAACTCCGCGCGCTCGTCTCAATGCGAGCCAGTAAACATCCGGTGATGGCATATAAACTAAGTTGTTCTCAAAGCCGATGATTCGCAACCCGAGCGTCAAGACCGCGCATTCCCTGTGCAGCGGCGGCGGCCAATTTTCTTGACCCTTCGATCGGGATCGCATAAGTTACGCGCAACCGTCTTATCTGTTATTATTACACATTGGCCGGGTCTTTGACGGCTGACGGAGGATTGGTATTGAGCGCTACATCACTGGGAACGATGGATTTCACTGGAATGTCCACGGCCGAGAAGCAGATTCTCGTCTTCAGCTTTTATCGCGACGCCGAACTGAGAGGCGCGCGTTTACTCTTTAATCTCCTGAGCCACATGAAGGACGGCGAAGCGCAGCTCAAGATGACCGCTCATCTGGCGGATGAAACGCGCCACGCTTTTCTCTGGACCAAGCGAATCTCGGATCTCGGCGGCGCGCCCATCCTGATCGACGACGGCTACCAGCGCCGGCTCGGCCTTCGCACCGGCGTGCCCAAAACTATCATCGACCTGCTCGCATTGACGGTCGTGGTTGAAGAGCGCGCCCAGAGCCGCTACAACGCGCACATGGCGCTGCCCAACGTCGACGCGGAGACGATGGAAGTCCTGAAGTCGGTCACCAAGGACGAGTCGTGGCATCTGTCGTGGATCGAAAAAGAGATGCACGAGATCGCCAGGGCGCAGGGTAACGAAGAGCAGGCCGAGAAGTCGCTCGAGCGCTATCGCAAGATCGATCGCGAAGTCTATGCCACCATCGCCGCCGACGAAGCCGAGCTGATGCGCGCGTAAGGCGCGATCCCGCATCTTTTTCCTGACACTGGGAGCAGGGGTCACCCCTGCCCAGGGAAGCCTGAAACCCAGGGCGAGTTTCACTACGATTATTTCCGCTACGCGGTGCGCGCAATGCCTTCGGTACTGCGTGTGGCGAGCGCGGCGTTCAAGTCCAAGCGCATCGCCTCGGCGTACTCTGCCGCCGCCTCGACCGGCTGAGCGCCGTCTTTTTTCTGGTACGCGTACATCAGGCTGCGGCTCGCATTGACGATGAACCCGGTGCCGTCCGCGCGCGCCGACGCGACCGCGTCCGCCGCCGTCCCGCCTTGCGTGTCGTATCCCGGAACGAGGATCGTTGCCGCCGGCATCAGTTCGCGCGCGCGCCGCGCCTGCACCGGATACGTCGCGCCGACCACTGCGCCGACCGAGCTGAGTCCGCTCGTGCCGACATGTTCGCTGCCCCATCCGTTGACGCGCTCCGCCACCGACTCCCAGATCGGTCGATTGGGTGCGTTGCGATCCTGAAATTCTCCCGATGAGGGATTCGAGGTCTTGACGAGCACGAACACGCCGCGGCCGTTTTTCACCTTCGCGAGAAACGGCATCAGCGCGTCGCTGCCCTGGTAAGGGTTGACGGTAACGGCGTCGCAATTGAAGTCGCCGTCGCCGAGAAACGCCTCCGCGTACGCTGCCGACGTCGTACCGATATCGCCGCGCTTCGCATCGGCGATCGTGATCAAGCCAAGCCGCCGAGCGGTCTTGACGACCTCGCAAAACGCGCGCATCCCGTCGAGCCCGCGCGCTTCGTAAAACGCAAGCTGCGGCTTGACGGCGATCGCGGAACGCGCGCATGACTCAACGATTTCGCAGCAGAAGCGCGCCAGCGTGTAACCGTGTGGAATTCCCGGGGCGCCGGGCGTATCGAGCTGGGGATCGATACCGAGCACCACGACGCTGTCCTTGAGACGTGACGCATGTGCAAGGCGATCGGCAAAGTTCATCGCGCGCATTATTGCATACGGCGGCGCGGAGATCACATCGGGCGTTGCGTTTTCGCGTCCGTCGCGGGCATCCTTTGGGACAACGACAGGAAAAAAACCGCATGAACAACCTGACTATCGTTACCAAGCTCCGTTTCATGGCCGCGATCGCGCCGGCGATTCTGTTGCTCGCATCCGCCGTGATCGTGGGCGCCTTTCACTACTTCGGCACTATGCCGTGGGAAATTTACGAGAACGAGTATGCGGCGGCGCGCGCGGCCGAGGGGATGGAAAATGCGCTGTACAAGATGGATTGGGGGCGCGGGCAGCCCGACGGGTCGCAAATCGTGAAGGATCAGCAGCGTGGATTCATTTCTGAAATCGAAATCGCGCGGCAGCATATCGGCAGCCGCGAGCAAGCCGAGCGCATCGAGAAAATCGCCAACGACGCTCGCCCGCTGTTCGACGCTCTGCGCACGGCGTCGCCGAGCGACGACAGCCTCGAGCCGCGGCTCCGCGATCTGCAAGGCACGGTAGCGGACCTGATGAGCCTCGACGACGCCGCTCTGATCGCGGTCGCGAACAGCGCCGAATCGCAGTCCCGCACCATGATCGCGATTACAATTGTGGGCCTAGTAGCAGTCCCGTGGATTTGCTTCGTACTGATCGCCCGCCTGTCAGGCAATCTCTACACCGAACTAAAAGAAATGCGCCGCCGCGTCGACGCGCTAGCCGAGCACGAGCCCGCCTCATCCGGCGATACCCGCGCTCTCGACGAATCTCTGACAAACCTGGGCTTCCCAAAACCAAACCCAATGCTGGCCGGCTAACACTGCAGCAGAGGAGACTGAAATGTCCACTCCGTTTTTTGGCGGTTGCGCCTGCGGCGCCATTCGGTACAGCGCTGAAGGGGAACCACTCTTCTCAATGAATTGTCACTGTCGGGATTGTCAACGTGAGACCGGGAGCGCCTATGCGCCGGTCCTTGCGGTTCGCAGTGCAACCTTCAGGGTAACCCAAGGGAGCCCGAAGTACTTCGAACTCACGGCCGACAGCGGGCATACGACCAGGCGAGCGTTCTGCGCCGACTGCGGATCACCTCTGTTCGGCTTGCCCGGCATCAGCCCTGACATCGTCACGATTCGAGCCGGCAGCCTGGACGAGCCGAGCGCCTTTCGTCCCACTCGAGACATCTACACCGCGAGTGCTCAACCATGGGACCACATGAACCCAGCCCTGCCCAAATCCTCAAAGCTACCGGACAGGTGACCATACATACTCGCGGACGAATGTTACCGCTTCTTGCGCTTTGCGAGCTTCTTCGCTGGCGGCTTTGCGCCGCCGTCGGGCAGCACTATGTCGAGGCTGCGCCATAGGTACCATGCGGCGGCGGTTCGGTACGGGCGCCAGCGCTCGGCGTGCTTGAGTAGGCGCTTGCGATCGGGGCGCTGGCGCATCCGGTAGTGGCGCTTGACCGCGTTCTGGACGCCGAGATCGTCAGCTGGCATCACGTCGGGGCGGCCCAGGTTGAACATCAGGAAAATTTCAGCCGTCCATTTGCCGATTCCTTTCACTTGCGTGAGGTGCGCGACGATCTCGTCGTCGGTCATTCGATCGAATCGATGGAAGTCGAGCTTGCGGTCGCGAATGTGCGCGGCGAGGTCCTTTATGTAGAGTGCCTTTTTTTCAGAGAGGCCTACTGCGCGTAGCTCGGCGTCGGTTTTGGCCAGCACCTGTTCCGGCGACGGAAATTCCACGCCTGGAAACAGACCGACGAAACGGCCGTAAATCGCATTGGCAGCGGCTCCCGCAAGCTGCTGGAAAATAATCGCCCGCGCCAGCGCCTGAAAGCGCTCGCGCCGCGGCTGGATTCCAAGCGGACCGACCTCAGCGATAATCCGTGCGAGGATCGGGTCGGCCTTGCTAAGATGCATCCGCGCCTTGCGCGCGTATGGGACTCTGGGATTTGGCATAAGACTGAAACGCGGTTCGCCGAATCTTGCACGCCTGCTAAGGTTGTTCAATTGGTAATATGAGCGAAGACACCAGACTCGCGATGTGCCCTGAGAACCTCCACGAGGGGATGCGCCTCGGGCCGATTCATTATGTCGTCACGCCGGAGCGGGCGCGCGCGTTCTCGGATGCGGTCAAAGCCAGGAGTCCCGAATTCATCGTTGATGACCGCAACCCCGAGGCGCTTGTATCGCCCACGATGCGCTTGCAGGATTACGCGCTCCTTATCGCCACTCATCTGAAAGGCGGCAAGGGGGGAGTCCATGCGAAGCACTGGTGCGAGTTCCACGAGCCGATGCGCGTCGGGCAAGCGGTCAAGACCGAGGGCAAAATTACCGCGACGTATCGCAAGCGCGGCAAGTTTTATTTCACTCTCGAATACGAATCGCGCGACGCGGTGACGGACCAACTGCTGGTGCGCCAGGCGATTACGTCAGTGCTGCTGAACGACAAAGGAGAGATGCGATGAACGCGGCGGCCGGTGAGATTCGAATCGGCGCGGAGCTGGTTTCGGCGCCGTACATCCTCGATGCGGATGCGGCGAAAGCCTACCACGACGGTATCGAGCAGCCGCCGCGGCGCCGCCCGCCCCGCGGAATCCACGACGATAAGGACGCGGCGCGCAAGGCGGGATTCGTTGCGCCGATCGCCGGCGGCGAGCAGACCATCGCGATAATCGCGCAATTCCTCGCGGACAACTTCGGTTTGCGCTTCGTTCGCGGCGGACGTATCGAAGTATCGCTCACCAGGCCGGTGCTGTTCGGCGATACTTTGACCTCGCACGCGAAAATCATTTCGATCAATCCGAATGCGAATCGCGCCGAGCTGCAGATTCACGTCGCAAATCAGCGCGGCGAACAGGTGCTGATAGGCACCGCTGCGGTCAGGATGAGCGACGCATGACGGCAGGGACGATTCCAAGTTCGAGTGATGCGGCACGCGACGACCTTCCCGCGGCTCGCGCGACACCGCTCTGGCGCAAGGCGATTCCTTATATCGGCACCGTCGCGATCTTCGCCCTGATCTTCTGGCGCATCCCGATTCGCAAAGTCGAGCAGGCGCTGTCGCAGGTGCCCGTGCTCGAGTTCCTGGCGGTGTTCATGCCGTACTCGCTGTTCTACTGCGCACTCGATTCGGCGTGTCTGACCTGGGTCGTACGGCACTTCAACGCGCGGATGCACTATCGCGATATCCTGCCGATTCGCGCAAGCATGTACGTGCTGGCGCTGATTAACACCAGCCTCGCGCAGGGCGGCGTCGCGTATTACCTGCATCGCAAGGCCGGAGTCAGCTTCCTGAGCGCGCTCAGCTCGGTGCTGTTCATCGCGCTGCTCGAGATCTACCAGCTGTTTCTGTTCTCGACGCTGGGCGTGATGTTTTACACCCCGGTCGGCGACGCGCAGGTAAAGCTGGTAGCGGTTCTTCGCGTCGTGTACATCGCGGCATGGGCACTACTGGCGGGAATCATGATCTTCTTCGCGATTGCGCGGCGCAGCGCGCGGATTCGGAACTGGGTCGAGAACGGGAGGGCGGGCGCTTTGCTCGCGACGTTCATCCAGGCGCGCCCGCTCGATTACCTGGTGGTGCTGGCGATCAAGGCGCCGACGTTTCTCGCGTCGGTCGTCGCGCAATATTACGCGCTCGCGCTTTACGGAATTGCGATCCCGTTCGTGAAGCTGATGCTGTTTCTGCCGCTGGTGTTCCTGGCCGCCGCGCTGCCGATCTCGGTGGCCCATCTCGGCACCAGCCAAGCGGCGTGGCTGCTGTTTTTCTCGAGCAACGCATCACCTGCAAAGATCGTCGCCTACAGTCTGGCGGCACAACTCACCTTCATGCTGTGCAACGCGCTAATCGGACTGATATTCCTGCCGCGCGCCAGCCGCGAGTTGACCGCGCTCCGCGCGGAGCCTGCGAGCAGTTCCGCAACCGCTTAAAGCTTGTGGCTACTCCGGGTGCGGAGACAGCCACACGTGTTCGAAGCGGGTTGGGCGCATCGGGTTGATCATGTAGTCGTGCACCCACGGCTGGCGGATTATGTAAGTCACCGGGTAATAGAGGAAAACCCAAGGCGCGTCGGTTACCACGATTTTCTCGGCTTGATCGTACAAAGCGTAGCGCTTTTTCATGTCGGCTACCGGCTCGGCTTCATTAAGAAGGTGTTCGACATCGGGGTTGGAATAGAAGCTATCGTTGTTGGAGCCCCACTGCGCATGGGATAGCAGTGCGCCGAGGAAATTTTCGGGATCGGGAAAGTCGGCCTCCCATCCCTGCATGAACGCCTGCACCGTATGCGGCTGGCGAATCGCTTCGAGGAACGGGCCCCAGGCGACCGGTTTCAGCTTCGCGTGGATGCCGAGCGGCGCGAGGTCCTGCTGTATCGATTGCGCGAGCATCAGGAGGGTCTGATCGGCGCGCATCCAGATTTCAAAATCGAAGCCGTGCGCGAGATGAGCTTCCTCGAGCAGCGCGCGCGCCTTCGCGGGGTCGTAATCGTAGCCCTTGAGGTCAGGATCGTAGCCGGGGAGGTTCGGCGGCATGACGCCGCGCGCGACGACGCCGCGTCCGTTCAATATTGCGATCAGCTTGTGGCGGTCGATCGCGTAACTCAGCGCGCGGCGCACGCGAACGTCGGTGAACGGCCACATCTGGCAGTTCATGCCGAGGTAGCGGGTCGTGACCGTAGTTTTCGCCAGGGTCAAATTCTGCAGCGCGGGAGTTTTCATAACGTAGGGGCACTCGGCCGGCGGAATATCGACCACCGCGTCGATTTGCCCTGCGTCGAAGCGGAGCCATTGCAATTCCTGGTTGACGCCGACCGACTCGACGATCGCGTCGAGATGCGGCAACGGTTTGGCGAAGTAGTAGGGATTTTTCACAAGTACAATTCGCTGCCCGCCAATCCAATCACGCAGCATGAACGCGCCGCTGCCGACGACGTGGCGCGAGAAGTCGTCGCCCCATTTCTCCGCGACGTCGCGCGGGATGGCCGACGCAAACGGCATCGCGAGCTTGTGCCCGAATATCGGATCGGGTGCGCTCAGATGGAAGATGATTGTCGAATTGTCAGGCGTCTCGATTCCACTCACATGCGCGGCGCGATGCGCGGCGAAGTCGGCCGCGCCCACTATACCGCGGTAGTACTCCATCCCGCGCGAGCGCGTGGCGGGATTCAGCACACGTTCGATTCCATAGCGGAAGTCGCCGCTGGTGACGGTTCGTCCGTCGGAAAAGCGGGCGTCGGCGCGCATGTGAAATGTGAAAGTCGTCGCGTCGGGTGAACTTTCCCACGCGGTTGCGATATCGGGTTCGAGCTCGATGTTGCCGTCGCCGTAGCGCACGAGGGTGTCGAAAATTGCCTGCTCGAAGGTCCAGGAGACAGTGTCGTATCCGGCGGCCGGATCCAAGGTAGGGATATCGTCAGCATCCGCGAGCCGGAGGACCATCGCGTGCGGCGGTAAGTTGAGCGGAGGTGGGCCGCCGCCACATCCCGCGGATAATGCGATAGCGATGAGAGCCGGCACGATTCTTCGACGCGTCATTGCGAGCGCCTGCGCAGAAATCCGTAGCCGAAAAGATTGAAGCTGAGCACCGCGTAAAAGATCGCGAGACCGGGAAAGGTCGCGAGCCACGGCGCGGTGCGGAAATAAATCGTCGCCTCTTCGATCATGCGGCCCCAACTCGGCGTCGGCGGCGGCACGCCGAGGCCGAGGAAGCTGAGCGCCGCGTCGAGCAGTAAGGTGTCGGACGTTCGCAGAGCTGCCATTACGATGATGATCGGCAAGACGTTCGGCAGGATATGCAGGGCGATCAATCGGCGTGACGGCGCGCCCAGCGCCTCGGCGCCTACCACGAAATCGCGGCGGGTCATCGTCAGCGTTTCCGCGCGCACCACGCGCGCGATCGAGGTCCATGAAACGAGGCCGATTACGATGAAGATCGTGCGCAGACTCGGTCCCAGTACCGCTACCAGAGCCATCGCGAGCAGCAGCGGCGGCAGCGACAGCATCAGGTCCGTGAAACGCATCAGGATAAAATCGACGGCGCCGCCGAAGAATCCCGAGCACAGGCCGATGGCGATGCCGATCGTCATGGTGACAGCCATCGCGGCGACGCCGACGGTGAGCGAAATTCGGGCGCCAAAAATGATGCGCGAGAGGACGTCGCGGCCGAGTTCGTCGGTGCCCATCGGAAATTTGAGCGAGGGCGCGCCGGGATCGCCGAAGGTCGGCGCGACGACGATCGTGGGATCGTGCGGCGCGAGCATCGGTGCGAAGACCGCGACCATCACGAGCACGGTGACCATCGCAGCGCCGACGGTTTCGAGCGTGACGAAGCGGCGGATATTCATCCGGTCTCCGCCAGCCGAATGCGCGGATCGAGCCACGCGTAAAGCAGGTCAACGAGCAGATTGACGACGACAATCAGGAACGCGGAGAAGAGAACGGTGCCCATGATCACCGGGATGTCGAGATTGAAGATCGCATCGGCGGCGAGCCGCCCGATTCCCGGCCAATTGAAGACCGTCTCGGTCAGGACGACGCCTGAAAGCAGGCCCGCTAGATCGAGGCCGGCCAGCGTGACGAGCGGCAGCAACGCGTTTGCCATCGCGTGCTTGAGCATCACGCGTACGGGCGAGAGACCCTTGCCGCGCGCGGTGCGCACGTAGTCCTGATCGAACGCGTCGCACAGGCTGGTATGAAGGACGCGCGAATAGTAGCCGGCCGAGCCGAGAGCTAGGGTCAGTGTCGGCAGGATCAAGCTGGTCGCGCCGCTATAGCCGCCAAGTGGAAACGAGCGAACGGTGGCGGCGACCGTGATTAGAAGCATCGTGCCGAGCCAGAAGACCGGGATCGACACGAGAGCCAGCGAGATGACCAGGAGCAAGTTGTCGGTGGCACGGCCGCGATAGGCGGCAGCGATCGCGCCCATCGCGATTCCGAGAATCAACGACAGCGCCATCGCGGCGCCGGCCAGCACGGCAGTCGCGGGAAAGCGATCGGCGATAAGTGTCGTCACGTTCTCGCGCCGGATATACGAGCGGCCGAGGTCGCCGTGAATCGCGCGGTCGAGGTAGCGCGCGTACTGGACGTAGAGCGGCAGGTTGAGGCCCAACTCGGTACGGATCGAGGCGAGAGTTTGCGGGTCGGCTTTCGCCCCGGCCATCGCGATCGCCGGATCAGCGGGAACGACGAACGCTATCGCGAACGTTATGATCGAAGTTCCAACCAGGACCGCGGCACCAAAAACGATTCGCCGTGCGAGGTAAGCGAGCATCGTTCAGCCCGCGAGAATCCCGCGCGCGGCAAGCTCGCGGCGAAGCTGGAGCTCGGCGCGCTCGCGATGGCGTCGAGAGCTGGCGCTGTCTTCGGCGGAATCGAGTGCGGCGCGAGTCTCCGTCGCTAGCGTCGCGATCGCCGCAGACATTTCAGCGAGTAGATGCTCGTCGTCAGCGCCGCGAGCAGCGTCTGATTTTAGTGCGCGATAGTGCGCGAGAAAGGCGGCTAGCGATGAGTACGCAGGAATTTTCACGCGAACAAGGTTAGCCTGCGGTTGCACCGAGTGGCGAGATCGCGAGTCCGATCATGTAGCCGGCGGCTGCAGCGCTCATCGCGATTGCTAAAAAGCGCATACCCGATCGCCAGCGATCGACCCGATGCGCGAGCCATCCTTCGAAGTATCCGACACCGAACAAGGTCAGTGCGGTTGCGGCGAGCGCGCCGCCAAGGTCGTAGCGCGGAACCGTAATCAGCATGTACGGCAATAGCGGGACCAGCGCGCCGACGAGGAATGCTATTCCCATCACGACGCCGTCCAACGCCGGATTACCGAGCATCGCACCGCCGAGGCCGAACATCTTCGCCTCGGCGGTCGAGGCGAGAGCCTTGGGGGAAGTGCTCAGCATCTTGACGACGCGATAAGCGGCCTCGCGACTGAGGCCCTCCTTGCACAGCTCATCGAGCAGCCCTTCCTGAACGGTGTACGGCCTTGAGGCAGCGTCCGTGCGAACGACCTTGAGCTCGGCGTGCAGCACCTCGGTTTCCGCGCGCGCGCCCAAGTAGGCTCCTGCGGCCATCGAGAGCGCGCCTGCAGCCGTCGAGGCCAGGGCGGCAAGCGCGACCTGCGAATGCTGCGAGACGGCGCCGCTCAGTCCGCATAGCACACCGGCGGTCGTCAGCACGCCGTCCTGTACGCCGAACACAATTTCGCGGACGCTCGAGAGCCGCTCGAAGAGCCGCCTTTTTTCCGCGGGATCGACTGAGGCCAAGCTCGCCCTAGAAGTCGCGGTCAGTTGGACCGAACTCGACGCCCGGTTTCCAATCGGCGGGGCAGAGTCGGCCGGTGCGGAGCGCGCGCACGATTCGAAGAGTCTCAACTACGCTGCGTCCGACGTTCAGCGGACATGATGAGGAGAACGCGACCTTGCGCTTGCGATCAAGGATAAATGTCGCGCGCAACGCGACTTTTTCATTGTCGTCGAAAACGCCGTAGGCGCGCGCGAGACTGCCGTCGGGGTCGGCGAGCAGCGGGTAGGCGATGCCGCCGAGCTCGCGCGCCCACCGCAGATGGCTATCCACGTTGTCGATGCTCACGCCCACGATGGCCGTCTCCTCGGCCGTGAAGTCCTTCAGCGCTTTGTTGAAGCCGGTAACTTCGGTGGGACAGATAAACGAAAAGTCGCGCGGATAGAAAAAGATGAGAACCAGTTCGGAGGAAATTTTCGCGAGACTCGAGCGTGCGATACGCCCGTCAAGGGCGCATTCGAGATCGAACGGTGGAGCGGGATCACCAGGCTTCAGCATCGCGGGCTCAAGTGCGCGCTCGGTCAAAGGCGCAAAGCAAACCTACTCAATCTCGAAGGTTAGAGAAACCGTCGCCGGCACCTTTACCTCGCCCGGTTCGACCGGCGTCGCCACGTTGGCCGACATCGCCATCGCCCTTCCCATCCGCACGGGAATCGGCCGCGCTTCCGATACCGTCGTCCCTTTCAGCACCTTGCCTAGCTTCACGCCCAGCGCGGACGCGAGCGCGTCGGCCTGTGCGCGAGCGTCGCGAGTCGCGATCGCGATCGCCTCGGTGCGCGCCTTGGTGTCGTCCTTGACGGTGAAGTCGAGCGAGTTGATGCGATTTGCGCCGGCCGTAATCGCGGAATCGATCAGCGCGCCAACGAGCTCCAGGGCGCCGGTATGCACCGTGACCGAGTTCTGAGCTGCGTAGCCGATGATCCTCGGCTTCTCGCTCGGGCGCTGGTCGTACTCGGGATTCAGCGAATAGCCGCCAGTGGTAATCCTGCCCTTGTCACCGAGCATGGACTTGAGCGCGTCGATTACCTTTGTGGCGAGCGCGGCGTTGCTGCTGGCGGCTTCCTCTGCGGTTTTCGCTTGAGTATCGATCGCGACATCCAGGTCCGCGGTGTCAGGCGACGTGCGGGTCTCGCCGCTTCCGTTAACTTCGATCGTGCGCACGGCGAAATTGTTCGCATCGCTTTGCGCCGACGCCGCGGCAGCGAAAGCTGGCAGGATAATCGCAAGGCTGATGGCGGCTGCTCGGAGTCTCAGCATCATGACTTTCACCTCGGGCGCGCTCCGGACTAAGTTGATTCGGGGCGATTTTATCCGGAGACTGTACCAATTGACGATAATCAAAGTCGTCACGCAACACGAATGGCGGAAAAGCAACCAAAGCAGAACGACAAGAAGGTGACGCCGCGCAGCGAGGATTTCGCCGCGTGGTACAACGACATCTGCCTGCGCGCCGAGTTGGCCGACTACTCGCCGGTGCGCGGATGCATCGTGTTTCGGCCTGACGGTTTTGCGATTTGGGAGGCGCTGCGCGACGAGCTCGACCGCCGCATCAAGAAGACCGGCGCGCGCAACGCGTACTTCCCGCTGTTCATCCCGCAGAGCTTCCTGCAAAAGGAAGCGCAACACGTCGAGGGTTTCGCGCCCGAGCTTGCGGTCGTCACGCACGGAGGCGGCAAGGAGCTCGAAGAGCCGCTGATCGTGCGGCCGACGTCCGAGACGATCATCAACCACATGTTCGCGCAGTGGATCAGGTCGCATCGCGACCTGCCGATGATGGTGAATCAATGGTGCAACGTCGTCCGATGGGAAATGCGGACGCGATTGTTCCTGCGCACCTCGGAGTTCCTCTGGCAGGAGGGCCACACGGCGCACGCCACGGCCGAGGAAGCGCAAACTGAAACGCTTGGGATGCTTGAAGTCTATCGGCAGTTCGTCGAGGAGTTCCTAGCGATTCCGCTGATTGTCGGACGCAAGAGCGCGGCCGAGCGATTTCCCGGCGCCGTCGAGACGTATTCGATCGAAGGCTTGATGGGTGACGGGCGCGCGCTGCAATGCGGCACCTCGCATTTTCTCGGACAGAATTTTGCCAAGCCGTTCGAGATCCGCTACCTCGACGATCAAAACCAGATGCAGTTCGTGTGGCAGACGAGTTGGGGCGTATCGACGCGGCTGCTCGGCGCGATCGTGATGGCGCACGGCGACGACCAGGGATTGCGGCTGCCGCCGACGGTTGCATCGACACAAGCCGTCGTGGTGCCGATATTTCGCAAACCCGAGGAGGGCGCGACCGTGCTCGCGGCGGCGCGTGCCGCGTTGGAAGCGTTGACGCAGGCGGGCATCCGCGCGCGCATCGACGAGCGCGAAGGGATGACGCCGGGGTTCAAGTTCAACGATTGGGAGATGCGCGGCGTGCCGGTACGAATCGAGATCGGTCCGCGCGACGTTGCGTCGGGTGAAGCGGTGCTCGCGCGCCGCGACAAGTCGGGACCGGAGTCGAAGACCAAGGCGTCGCTCGCAACAATCGCGGACACGGTAGGTGCGCTGCTCGGCGAGATTCAGAAGAATCTCTACGCACAGGCTAAGGCCGCGATGGTCGCGAATACGCGGAGGTTCGACGACTACGCGGCGTTTCGCCAGCATATGGAAGGCGAAGGCGGCGGCGGATTTGCTCACATCTATTGGTGCGGGAATCCTGCGTGCGAGACGCGAATCCGCGAAGAGACGAAAGCAACCTGCCGCGCGATTCCACTCACCAATGACGGCGTCGCGGGCAAATGCCTGGTATGCGGGGAATCGGCAACCGAGCGCGCGTATTTCGCGAAATCGTACTGAACAAGATCAGAATTTGTAGCTGATCTTCATCGCGGTGCGCACTTCGGCCATCGTAGCCTGCGCGACGGCGCGCCCTTTGCGGGTGCCCTCGACGATGATCTCGCGGACGTGCTCGGGCTTCGACGCGAAGTGCATGCGGCGCTCGCGAATCGGCTCCAGGAAAACGCTCAGCGCCTTGAACAGCTTCTCCTTGACCTCGACGTCGCCGACCGTGCCCATCCGGTAGCGCTCCTTCAGCTCTTCGACCTCCGCCCTATCCGGATTGAACACGTCGTGATAGGTGAAAACCGGATTGCCTTCGACGTGGCCCGGGTCCGTCGGATGGAGCCGCGTCGGATCGGTGTACATGGACATGACGCGCTTGCGCACGACGTCGGGCGGGTCGCCAAGGTAGATGCAATTGCCGAGCGACTTCGACATCTTTGCGCCACCGTCAGTCCCCGGCAATCGCGCCACTTCGCCGACGAGGGCCTTCGGCTCGATAAGGACTTTGTCGTACATACGATTGAAGCGCCGCACGATCTCGCGCGCCTGCTCGATCATCGGTAGCTGATCCTCGCCGACCGGCACCAGATGCGCCTTGAAGATCGTAATATCCGAAGCTTGCGAAATCGGGTACGTGTAGAAGCCGACCGGCAATCCTTTGCTGAAGTTCTTCTGCTTGATTTCGTCCTTGAGAGTCGGATTGCGCTCGAGCGTCGCGGTCGTGACCAGGTTCATGAAATAGATCGTCAGCTCGGTCAGCTCCGGGACCATCGACTGCACGACGAATTTCACTTTGTTCGGATCTAGGCCGACGGCGAGGTAGTCGAGCGCGACCTCGAAGATATTCGCTTCTAGTTTCTCGGGATGCTCGAAATTGTCGGTCAGCGCCTGGATGTCCGCGATTAGCAAGTAGGTATCGTATTCTTCCTGCAGGCGTACGCGGTTCTGCAGGGATCCTACATAGTGACCGAGATGCAGCGGCCCGGTGGGACGGTCTCCAGTGAGTATTCGTTTGATCATCCGTCGAATAGTCAGTTCTTGAATAGACTGCGTAATGTCGCGAGGTTCTCGATGTCCTCTTTCATCTCGGGACCCTTGGGCGTCTCGAGGCACATCGGCAAGCCGAAAAATCGCTGGTCGTTGAGGATGCGGCGGAACGCGTCGAGCCCGATAAATCCTTTTCCGATATGCTGATGGCGATCGACGCGCGAATGGAAGTCCTTGATCGAGTCGTTGAGATGGAATGCGGCAAGTTTTTTTATCCCGATGAACTTGTCGAGTTCGCTGAAGGTATTCTCGTATCCTTCCGGCGTGCGAATGTCGTAGCCGGCGGCGAATGCGTGCTCGGTGTCGAAGCAGAGCCGCAGCCGCTCGTTCTCGACGACGGCGTCGAAGATTTGTGCCATCTGCTCGAATGTGTGGCCGAGCGTGCTGCCCTGGCCGGCGGTGATCTCGAGCGCGATCTTCACGTTGAAGCCTTTGCATGCGGCGTGCGCCTCGTTGATCGATTTCGCGATCGTCTTGATTCCATTCTCAATGCCCGAGCCAACGTGCGCTCCCGGATGCGCGACGAGAGTGGGCACGCCGAGCGCCTCGCATCGATTCAGCTCATCGATAAACCCCTTGACCGACTTGGTCCGCAGAGCTTCGTCCGGTGCGCCGAGATTTACCAGGTAGGAATCGTGCGCGATCACGGTCGCGATGCCGGTTTCGACTTGATTGTGTTTGAACTTCTCGATTTCCTCTTTACTGTACGGCTTCGACGCCCACTGTCGCGACGACTTGGTGAAAATCTGGATGCATTCGCAGCCGACCTGCTTGCCGCGGATCAGCGCTTCGCCGACTCCGCCGGCGATCGACATATGCGCCCCAAGGATCGGACGACTGGATTTGCCGGTGTTTGCCATCGGGAGATGCCGCCTTTACGCGCCGGCCGCTGTGGCAGCGAGCGCATCGCGAATTTTATACTAAAGACCGCCCAAAGCGAGCGCGGCGACTCGCGCAATCGCTCTTGCCCACGACGCCGATCGGTGGATACTTCATTACTCGTGCGAATCGCGATCATTATATTGCTGACGATTGCCGCGGCGGGATGCGCGAAAGTCGTTTCGCTGCCGCCGCAAGTCACGCTTTCGGAAGTGGAGCCGTCTGGCCGCGCCGCCAAGCCGCCCGATTGCAACATGCCGGTGTTGCGGCACGAGCCGCTGACAGATTTTCGCAAGGTCGCAATCGTGGAGGCATTGGGAAACGTCTATGCGAGCGAGGCCGACGTGCTGCCGGCAGTGCAGCGCAAGGCCTGCGAAACCGGCGCGGATGCGATCGTCATACTCACGAGCAAGTCGCAGACTACCGAAAGCGCCACTGGCTACTACATAAATTCGGTTGCAATCGTGTACGGCAAGGAAAATCCCGCGGCGGCCGGGACCGCGTATAAGATTCCTCCAATCTCCCAGTGAAACCCACAAGGCACAACGAATGCCTTCGCGTCGCCGCGGATTTCAGGGCATGATGAGCGCCTGATGGCGGTGACGAAGCGGTCCATAAAGACGGTCGGCCTGGTCGTCAAGCGCGAGCGGCCCGAAGCGATCAAAATCGCGCGAATCCTCACGCGCTTTCTCCGCGGCAAGCACAAGACTCCGATCGCTGACTCGGAGACCGCAAAAAAGATCGGCGCGGAGGCCGTCGAAAGGCATCACCTCGCCGACCGTGCCGACCTGATCGTCGTGCTCGGTGGCGACGGCACGCTGCTCGGCGTCGCGCGGCTGGTCGCGTCGGAGGGCATTCCGATCCTGGGCGTCAATCTCGGCGGACTCGGCTTCCTGACCGAAGTGACAATAAAGGAGGCGCGAGCCGCGCTGGGTCGCGTGCTCAACGGCGACTACGAAGTCGATCGGCGCATAATGCTCGAGGCAATTGTCGAACGCGCGTCAGAGGAGATGGCCCAGACCTTTCAAGCATTCAACGACGTGGTCGTCGGCAAAGGCCCGCTCGGCCGGATGCTCCAGCTCGACGTGTTCGCCAACCGCATGGCCTTCTGCTCGTATCGCGCCGACGGATTGATCGTCGCAACGCCCACCGGCTCGACGGCATACGCGCTCGCCGCCGGCGGGCCGATTGTCTATCCAACTCTCAACGCGATCGTGCTCGCGCCAATCTGTCCGCATACTCTGAGCAACCGTCCCGTGGTGCTGCCCGATACCTACCAGATTGAGATTCACGTCAAGGCGCCCGATCACGACACAACGTTCACCGTCGACGGCCAGGAGTCGGCGCAACTGGGGCCGGCCGATATAATCAGAATCCATCGCGCGCGCCACTTCGTCTCGCTGATCCGCTCCGCTCATCCGTATTTCGAAATCTGGCGCGACAAGCTCCACTGGGGATAGCCGCGCGCGTCCCGGATGCTGCTCGAACTGCACATACGCAACTTCGCGATAATCGAGGAAGCCAGTCTCGAGTTCGGCGCCGGCCTCAACGTGCTGTCCGGCGAAACCGGCGCCGGCAAAACGATTATCCTGAGCGCGCTCGGATTGCTGCTCGGCTCGCGCGCGGCGCCCGATATGATTCGCATCGGCGAGAAAGAAGCGGTCGTCGAGGGACTTTTCGAGCTGGAGGGTGAGGCCGCCATGCCTGATCTGGCCTTGCGCAAGAGCGATGGCGGCCGCCGGCAGTTGGCAGTGCGCAGAGTGATTGCCGAGGGCGGTGGACGCTCGCGCGTGACGATCGACGGCGAACTCGCCACCGTGCAAAGCCTCGGCAGAATCGGCGCGTCTCTGGTCCAGGTCTATGGACAGCACGAGCAGCATTCGCTGCTCCGTGCCGAGAGCCACCGCGAGATTCTCGATCGTTACGCGAACCTCGACGACGAACTCGCATCCTATCGCGACCGCTATGCGCGCGCGGAAGAAATCCAATCCCGCCTTCAGGAACTGAACCGCCGCGAACGCGAACGCGCCGATTTGCTGGAGCTCGCAAGGTTCCGCGCGACCGAACTCGAGCGCGCCGACCTCGTCGCCGGGGAGGACGAAGAACTGTCGCGCGAACGGACCGTGCTTTCCAACGCGAGCAAGCTCGCCGCCGCCGCGCTCGAAACCGAGCAAGCGCTTTACGGCGCCGACGGCGCCGCGGCCGACACGGTTGCGGAAGCTGAGGCGCGACTGATCGACGCGGCTGCGCTCGATCCGAAACTCGGCGACGCACTCGAGATGATCCGCTCGGCCCGCGCGAACCTCGAGGAAGCCGCGCGCACGCTCGGCGCGTATGCGTCCAAAATAGAGGCGGACCCCGCGCGTCTCGAGGAAATCGACAACCGCCTTCAGGAGCTGACGCGGCTCAAACGCAAATACGGCGGGTCGATCGACACTGCTATCGAAACGTTGGAGCGATCACGCGCCGAAATTGGCGAGCTCGAAGGAATCGGTGAGTCGAAAGCGCAGGTCGAGGCCGCGATGACGGCTGCACTCGACGAACTTGCCGCGCACGCAAATGAACTGTCGTCGATTCGCCATCGCGCCGCCGCCGAACTCGGCCGAAAGATGGAAGCCGAATTGAAGACGCTCGGGATGCGCTCGCCGGGCTTCGAGCCCCGGCTCGGCACGCTCGGTGAGGACGAAGCCGGCTTCGTGCACAACAGCGCCGCGCTCGGTCCGTTCGGAATCGACACAGTTGAGTTTCATCTGTCGCCGAATGTCGGCCAGCCAGCGATGCCGCTGCTGAGAATCGCTTCGGGCGGGGAGCTATCGCGCGTGATGCTCGCGCTCAAGCGCCTCGAGGCGCAGCGCCGCGGCATTGCCACGATGATTTTCGACGAAGTGGACGCTGGCATCGGCGGCGCAGTTGCCCAAGTGGTTGGCCGCAAAATGAAACAGCTCTCGCGCTTTCATCAGATTCTATGCGTCACGCATCTGGCGCAGATCGCGGCGTTCGCCGACCGTCATCTCACCGTCGAAAAAGAAGAGCGGCGCGGCTCGACGCGCAGCCGCGTGGCGGTTCTGGAACCCGGCGATCGCGCCGAGGAGATCGCGCGCATGCTCGGCGGCGAAGTATCCGACAAATTCCGCCGCGCGGCTCGCGAGCTGCTCGATCGCGCCCGGGAATGACGCGCGCTTGACGCCGATCCGTCGCTGGCGCTAAACGGCGATCAGGCTTCCGATACATGCTAGGAGGACCCCGCGATGGACGCGCAGAAAATCCTGTCCGCCGATTCGCACGTGATCGAACCCGCCGATGTGTGGACCTCGCGAATCGACAAGCGCTTTCTCGAGCGCGCGCCGCGCGTCATCAAGCACGCCGGCAGCCGCGAAGGCGACTTCTTCGTCGCCGAAGGACTCCGCCCGTTTCCGGTCGCGGGATTTGCCGTCGCTGGCGTCGATCCGAAGGACTTTGCCGAAAAGATGGCGGGCGGTTACCCCGGCGTCCGCCCCAGCGCGTGGGATCCCAACCTACGAATCAAAGACCAGGAGCGCGACGGCGTCTCGGGCGAGGTGCTCTATCCGAGCCTTGGGATGCGGCTGTTTCAAATGGAGGACGGCGAACTGCGCGCGGCGTGCTTTCGGGCGTACAACGATTGGCTGGCCGATTACTGCACGCACAGCCCGCGGCGCCTGGCGGGAGTCGCGATGGTTTCGCTCGACGATCCGCTCGAAGGAGTCGAGGAGCTCCGTCGGGCCGCGAAAAAAGGCTTGCGCGGCGCGATGATCTGGGGCGCGGCGCCGGCCGAGCGTCCTTACAGCGACCCGTCGTACGATCCATTCTGGGCGGTGGCGCACGATCTCGGCACTCCGCTCAGCCTGCATATCCTGACTGAGCGTCGCGGCGGCAGCGATTTTCAAAGCGTGATGAAAGGCTACCCCGCGCTGCATCATTCGGTCGAGCGATCGCTCACCGAAATTATTTTCGCCGGCGTGCTCGAACGCTTCCCCAATCTCAAGCTCGTATCGGTCGAAAACGACATCGGATGGATACCGCATTTTCTCCAGCGCCTCGACCATTCATTTGAGAAATATCGCTACCTCGAAAAGGAGACGATCGCGAATCCGCCGAGCTACTATTTTCGGCGCCAAGTAGCGGCAACTCTCCAGGACGACCGCGTCGGCGTGGTGACGCGGCACTTTATCGGCGTCAAGAACCTGATGTGGGGATCGGACTTCCCGCATTCGGACTCTACCTGGCCGAACTCACTGGCGGTAATCGCGCGCGACTTCGAAGGCGTCCCCGACGACGAGCGCCGCCTGATGACCTCGGACAACGTCGCCGCGCTTTACGGTTTCGCCTGAACGTCGTAATGATACCGGCTTTCCGATGACGCTTGGAGCCGGTCGGTTGACTCCACGGGCGGTATCCGGTTAGCTGAAAAATCTCGCCGACGGTGGGGCTGTAGCTCAGTTTGGGAGAGCGCCTGAATGGCATTCAGGAGGTCGCGCGTTCGATCCGCGTCAGCTCCACCAAATAAGTCAAGCACTTTTCGGTTCTCAGACATAGGCAAATGCCCGGATTGTCCGCGTTCTGTCCGCTTTTGTCAAGTTCGACACGACGCGACAGGCGAACAAGCGATGATTCCGCAGAAGTCCTCGGAGACTCAGATGCACGTCAATAGTTGGTGCTTCGAACGAAATTCGGTATTTTTGCTTCCGATAAGAATCTTCATTTTTTGCACCTGGGGGATCTCGGCGAGAGCGGCGAGGGAAGAATTCCAAGCAGAGCATCGGTGATACGGCGTGAGATAGAATGCCTGTCGATGCGGGGTCGTTTGATTACGTTCGACGGCGGCGATTCGGGGGGTCATCTTGACCAGCCGTTGGCGCTTCACTTCGGCTCCGGAATCAATCGTCGTGAATTCCGATTTGTCGCCCAATCATCTGGGGGGCAAATCAGAGAGATCGTGGCGGTCCCGCGGTCTCGACGACTTGGCAACATAGAGACGCGAATTTTCCCGGCTTACCGGCGCATGGCCCAGCTGTCCTTGCCTGGAGCGACAAGGACCAACCTCGAGCTCTGGCTCGTTAACTGCGATGAAGATCGTGAGGCGGCCCACGATCTGATCGCGCGAGTTCACTATCTGAAACCTCCGCGAGGAGGGCTTATACTTTGTTGCGGGACCCGCAGAAAAGGCTCCCTATCCACAGGCAAGAATCAAGACCGCTCATCTGTTAAACTGATTGGCTGTGCGGTGCTAGAGACTTTGTGGCATGGCAATCCGAAAGGCCGACAGATTGCTGCCGAGAGAATATTAGGGCGAAAGGTTCCGCGAACCTGGAGCCGGCGGAACATCGTGGACAAGCTTCGAATAGGGTGGATCAGCAGAATCGCGGTCGAGGAGGGCTTCCAAGGTTTGGGAGTAGGCACCGCCCTGACTACAGAGCTCTGTCGGATCGCACCAGCCTTTCGCTTCCCGGCTCCGCGAGTTCTTGAGGTTATGACCCGTGCGCCTCAGTTCGAGCATATTCGGTACAATCGCGGACAGCGTGATTTTCTTTGTGCAGCCGGATTCACAAAGGTCGATGCCTTGACGTCTAAGAGTCGAAGCCGAGCTGCCAAAATGAACTATTACTACGCGGAGGTATAGGAACATGAGTGATCTTCCCTCCGAAAAGCGATTGTTCGTTGCGTTGGCGCGTGATCCGTTCGTTTGGTTCGAAAGCGGACGGAAGTTTTGGGAACTCCGCCGGTATGGCCGCCAGTACACCGAGAAGCACGTGAAAACGGGTCGCGCGGTGGAACTGCGGAATGGTTACGCTCGTCCCGACAGGGCGCTCTATGGTGTTATTTCGCAGGTCGTACAGGCAACTTGCCTGCGGGAATTTTTTGAGAACATACCGTATTCGGAGGTCATACCGACAGCGATCAGTCGCGAAGATGCCATCCTAACGGCCGCTCGCATACTTGCGATCCCACCTGACACCGAAGTTGCAGTGCTAGGGTTTCGAGTCGACGTTCGACGATGATCCCCGTAATTCCGCTCTCTGGCGAATTTGTTCCGCTCGTTCTGTCCGGAAGGAAAATTTCTACGGTTCGGTTGAAGCGAAGACCGTACACCCCCGGTCCTGCCATACTTCGGTCAAGAGACGTCGAGATTCCGATAACGGTTACCACAGTGCGGAACTGCAACCTGCGTGATTTGAATGATGCGGATGCTCGCAAGGATGGCTTCGAATCGATCGGTGATCTCCACTCCGTTTTACAGAAGATCTATGGGAACCTTGAGCCCGATCAGGAGGTTGCAGTACTTGAATTCTCTCTGAGGTAGACGCTTGATGATCGATATACGAGTCTCCCTATCCGGGAAGAAAATCACCGCGCAGGCCACGACAGCCCTAACTGCAGATGATGCTAGCGGAATCATCAATCAAGTTGTCCGAGACTCCGCGGTGGGGAGTTTCGGTGAGTTCCCTCCGTTTTGGAAGGAACGGTGGGAGGTCGACGATCAATTCTATGCGCGCAGAGAAGAAAAAATCGAAAACCTCGGGGACCGTTTCTCCTTCATACTGAAATTGAACGAGCGTCTCTTCCCACCTGATCGTGGGGGTCTTCAACATCTCACGGGAATCCTTTTGGGAGATGTATTTCGCCCACGGATACCCGGCTACGAGGTTAGTTTCGTAGTGGACCAGGTTTCGCTATCTAGGGATTATTTGGATAGGACCGTGACGATTTTTCGTCAAAACCGCGCAAACACTATCGAGGACATCCGACAACAATTCCAGCTGTGGAGTTGACCCGGTTTCGTGGACAGTGGCGGAGTGGGGAAAGTGGAGGAGAGCCGCGATGCCCAAGAGTCATGCACGGTATGCGCCGGAATACCGGCGCCGAATGGTGGAGCTGGTGCGCG
>Ga0074046_10000455_pt1 | contig 37841 bp, 36 predicted proteins | sample BogForMeECP23OM3_FD_94441 | JGI IMG/M metagenome (GOLD analysis project Ga0074046, IMG submission 94441) | Bog forest soil microbial communities from Calvert Island, British Columbia, Canada - Bog Forest MetaG ECP23OM3 | ecosystem: Environmental > Terrestrial > Soil > Wetlands ... | reverse complement strand
TCCCGGAATTATTGGATCTCCTGTATCGTGAAGTTTACGCAGGGGGCAACCCGTTCTTTACGGGGTGCCTTCTTCTCCATGGCAAGCAGTGTCTCCTTGATCTCGACTGACGGGGAAAACCCGCCGATGCCATCAGCTGCCACTATACGATGACAGGGTACCACGAGCGGTGTCGGATTGCGGGCCATTGCCTGCCCCACCACGCGGGGAGAAGTCCCAACCCGGTGTGCGATGTCTCCATATGTGGCGGTCTTTCCTCGCGGGATCTCCTGGACCGCACGGTATATCCGGCTGTACACCGAGTCATCGTGGATCGCGATAGTTTCCAGGGGACCGAGATCGACAGCCCGGCCTGCGCAGTATTGCCGGATCAGCGATGGGACGTCGCCCGGTATGGCAGTCGTGGCAAAGCGGGTGCGATGGATGGTGTTCCCGCTCCAGTACACGTGGACATACCAGAGCCCCAGCCGGCAGGACCCGGTCAGGACTTCCATTGTGCCAGCACCTCCCGGAACCGCTCAAGGTCGCATACGATCATCTCTTCCTGCATCCATGCCGGCAGGGCGTTCCGCACCCGTTTTTCCAGGAACCTCTTCTCTCCCAGCACGAGCACGCCACGGTCCTCAGGTGTCCGGAGCACCCGGCCGAGGGCCTGGAGCGACCGGTTGACGGCTGGCAGCGTGTAGCAGAGGAACTCGCCCTCATCGCCGAACTTGTGCCGGAAGTACTCGATCATCATCCTGCGTACGCGGTTGAACGGTGCCAGCGGCAGGCCGATCACCATCGCCCCGGAGAGCATCTCGCCCCGGTAATCGAGCCCCTCGCTCCACTTCCCGCCGCAGACCGCAAACATTACGCCCGATTCCCGCCGGGACGGAAGGGACAGGAACTCAGTGAGTGCGGTGCTGGCATTGGCCGCATCCCGCGGCTCGATGAAGATTTTCTTCCCCCGGATGTGCGGGACTGCGAGGTCCGCATAGGACTCGAGAATTTGGTAGCTTGGGAAGTAGATCGCCCGGTTGCCTTTCAGGGTGGAAAACGATCGGATATATTCAACGATTTTATTCGTGTTATCCCTGTTCTGGCGCATCGAGTACGCGGTAGTGATGTCGTTTGAGCAGGCCACGAGCCGGTTCTCTTTTGGGAATGCATTGGGAAGGGAAAGGGTCGTGACCAACGCCTTCCCGAAGTAGTATTTTTTGAAGCTCTCGACCGGCGAGAGCGTGCCCGAGATCAGGATGCAGCAGGCATGTGAGCCACAGACTTCCGTGAGAGAATCAGCTGGATCGATGCTCCGGACTTCGAGTGTGATCCCGGATTCCTCCTTTCGATACAGCGTCAGGAAGGACGGGTCGGTGGCGGAATTGGAGAGCCGGACGAGGAATTCGGTGAGCCGCTCGATCGCGGTCTCCCTGAACTCACCCGACTTCTGGTTTTTCTCCCGGATCGTCTCGGCGAGGCCCATAAGATCGTCGACAATTTCATCCATCTGCCTGTAGAGTGACTCCCTGATGATCATCCGGTCGAAGATTGCGGGATCGAACCAGTCCTCTCCTTCGGTCGAGTTAGCAAGGCCACGGATGAACTCCGTGAGCCGGGGGAGCACGTGCCGGACTGCCTCTGCCCCCTTGTGGCGTTTTTGCATGCCGGATAATTCCCTCGATGCCTGTTCGAGGTCGCGCTCCTCCAGCGTAACACTCTCGATGCCGGTGATCACGTCCCCGCAATTGTGCGCCTCATCGATGAGAAGGAGTACGTCCTGCGGCTCCACGTTCAGGTTCGCATAGAGCTGCTCGCGGATGTCCCGGTCGAAGAGGTGGTGGTAGTTGAGGATCACGACATCGGTAGTCTTCGCGGCGTGCATCATCAGTTCGTACGGGCAGATGCCTGCACTGTACTCCGAGAGTTCCCGCGGGGGCACCGGGTTTGCGATAACCCGTTCGGCCTTGTTCCGGAGCTCGGTTGAAGGAATCATGCGGATGCCCACTCCCTCGGCCTGCACGAACATTTTGCTGCCTATGTAATACGGGCAGAGGAGCGGGTGCTCTTTGTCCATGCGGCGGACCTGCTGGATGATGAACGGATCCTTGGCCGGGATCATCGCCCCTTTCTCGGCCCGGTCCCGCATCAGCGAGTTCGAGAACGCCTTGACCCCTTCGCACCGCCGGTATACGTCGCCCACTCCACCCAGCGGGCACATGCTCCCTTTACCGACAAGGTACACGGTCTTGATTTGCGGCTGCTTTTGCTTCACGAGTTCGAGCTCGCGGATAAACGTGGTGAGCTGGCTGATCGTCCTGACAGCGATCACGATCTTCCGGCCCTTCCGCTCCGCGAGGAGGGCTGCGACCACGCTTGATTTCCCGGATCCGGTCGGAGCATCGATCATTGCGATACCGCCGTCGCGGGCTACCTGTGCCGAGACTTCGAGCATGTGGCGCTGGCCGGGCCTGTATTCGCTGTACGGGAAAAATGAATCGATGCTGTCCATTGCCTGAGTATAATTAGTGCTGCCGGGTTTTATGGGCACCGGAAGGGGACGTGAAAATGAAAACGGGTGAGCAGAGAGACAGCCTCCTGTGCGAAACGCCGGCCTCTTTGATCCCGGATTATGCACGTACCCCGGGCACCTTCCAAACTTCCATAAGCTTTCGCCACCAAGTGAGGGTACGGGAGTTTACATGATGGACATAAAAATCCTCAAATGGCTGGCGGATCTCGCAATGGCGATCACGTTCGCGGTCTGTTTTATTACCGGGCTGTTAAAATTCAGTCTGCTCCTGCAGGTGACCGGTCTCAACGACCTGGTCCTACCCTCTGCGCTGATATCAGACCTGCATGACTGGTCGGGTATCCTTCTGGGATTGTTCGTGCTCCTGCATCTGTACCTGAACCGCACATGGATTACAGGAATGACAAAATACGTGCTCGGGAACACACGGCAAAAAGAGTGATTTCTCGTCCTGCTTCCCTCGGGATATGGAAAAATTAATTCCCCGAGAAACTCTCGTTCAGATCGCCGGAATTGGAATAGCCCCGCTGTTCCCAGTACCCCTGATACGAAGGATCATCGGTCAGTTCGATCTTCTCAATCCACTTGATCCACTTGTACCCCCACTTGTCCTCAGCCACCAGTTCGAACGGGTAACCTCTCTCGGCTGGCATCGTGATATTGTTCATGCGGTACGCCATGATGATATCGTTCTGTGTGAAATAACTGAGCGGGAACGAGGTTGTGTAACCATCAACCGCCGTGAATACCACCGTATTCGCCCGGGGATCAGCACCGGCATCAGCGATAAGATCCCGGACGAGCACACCCTCCCAGAGGATCGTCGCATCCCATCCCTCGACGCAGTGGAGGGTGACCACTTTTGAATAATGAGTGTGCTGTGCAAGTACCTCGTCGTAGGTATATACGACTGTCCGGTTTGCCAGGCCAGTCACGGTGAGCCGGTAATCCGTGATGTTGACGTGCTGGGGACCGGCAATGGAATTTTCATGGAAATCGTTTACCGACGAAAGATCTTTTCCCTGGTATGATCGCACTTCAACCGGGGCAAGTGGTGTCGGGCCGGTCCCTGTGCCCGTCAGGCTGACCGGGAACCGGAAGACCAGGATGGCGATGATCACGACAACGAGAATGGCCAGTACTGCTGTCGCGATGATACGATTGTTCATGGGGGGAAATGGGCACCGCAGGTTATTAATGATTGGATATGTGCAGGGGATATGGCCACCGTTTCAGATCTCCGCCACAAGTACCTTGTAGAAATTTTCCGCTGCATTGCGCTCGATCCATGGTCGGTGGCCGCATTTCTCGAGAAGGACAAACCGGAAATCTGCCAGCACCCTGGTGAGCGGGTCATTCACGCCCTCAGCAGGGTGGGGATCCCAGTCGCCGTGAATCGCAACTACCGGACAGGTGATCGACTTAGCCATCTGGATGAGGATCTGTTTTTTCCGGAGTTCGTTCGCTTCGTCCCAGACGTCTTTGAAGACCTCGTACTGGCAGTGGAACCCCTCGTCCATCGCGTGTGCTGCGTCATAGGTGTCAGCATGGGCCATCAGTGTGCCGAGTTTTGCGAGAAGGGCGTTCTTACCAGGAGTTTCCGGGTCTGCGAGCTGTATGAGCAGTGCCTGCGCCCCGGCCTGGTCATTTTTATTGAGCCGTGTCATCCGTGTCTGCGTCACTGAAGCGGCATACTGCTCCTCGAACGGGGGGCTGCTTACGAGCACCAGTTTTTTGACAAGCGCCGGGTAGCGGGCGGCGAGCATGAAGGACAGGTATGCGCCCCACGAGAAACCCACGAGTGTCACCGGGACTTTTCCGTGCTCCAGAAGGACCGAACGGAGTTCCTGCACCTGGCCTTCGAGAGTAGTCTCGGTCTGGAACGGTTCGAGAATGCCCGTCACTGCGGAAAGCTCGCGGGCAACAGGCGCCACTTCTCCTGGCGCTCCGGGCCCTCCATGAATAACTGCTACTGCATATGGTCCATGTCCCCACTTCCGTACCGGTCTCATCGTAATTACCGGTTTTCTCACCAGAGTATAAATTGTCCTTGGTCAGGCAGAAAAAAAGAGGTTACGGATATACGAATATTTACGCCCGGGGTCTCACTCCCGACCCTGTGGCAACCCCCGGATGCGATAACTTCTGAACAGGTAATCCCGGCCGCATCGCAATGCGCACGGGCGGTGAGGGGGGACAGGCACGGTCTCCCTCTCTTAAAATGCAAACTGATAATACTGTTTCAACTACGAGGATTTCACCAAGGTTATAACTTACTGGTCTGAACGGGCCTGCCTCATCAGTGCGAGAAGCCCTGCAAGGATCTCTTTTGGCGTTGGCGGATTGCCCGGGATCTTCAGGTCGACCGGGAACAGCATGTCCGCCCCACCCAGCACGGCATAGGTCCCCGCAAAGATGCCGCCATTACAGGCATCGTCGCCTACTGCCACCACGAACTTGGGCGAGGGCATCGCCTCGTAGGTCTTCTTTGCAGCGATCGCCATGTTGTGCGTAACCGCACCGGTCACCATCAGCACATCGGCGTGCCGGGGCGAGGCTACGAAGGTGATGCCGAACCGCTCGACATCATAATAGGGGTTGTTGAGATTGTTTATCTCGATCTCAGTTGCGTTGTCGCTGCCGGTGTCGAGCTCGCGGATAGCGATACTGCGCCCGAATACCTCACCGACCGCACGGTTGATCTCACGGCCAATCCGCTCGATGTCCTCGTCCAGCGCGATCGGGTCTTCCGTCACTTTCTTTTTCAGCAGGCAGGATAATGCGTTCACCATTGCTTCACCTCACAGATCCGTCCCTGCATAGGACAGGTTCAGGCTCTTGTTGATCACGGGGAAATCCGGTACAATGTTTCCCAGTACGGCATGCTCGATTGCCTGCCAGTTGCAGAATGATGCAGTCCTGACTTTGTAGCGCTCGATCTTTCCATTGCGGATCCAGATCCAGCAGAGGTTCTGTCCCCGGGCAGACTCTACGAGTGAGATGGCATAACCGTCCTGGACGGGTACCTCCGCTTTCACCGGTCCGTCAGGGATTGTCTCAAGCAGCTGCTCGAGCAGTTCCAGCGAGTCCATAATTTCTGACGCCTTGACGGTGAACCGGGATAGTACGTCCCCGTCATGCAGGATGGTATTGTCCGGAGGGAATATGCCATAGATACCGTACGGGTGATCGCTGCGCACATCCACTTTCCCTCCTGATGCACGGGCTGCCGGACCGGTAATGCAGAGCGGGCGCAGCAGTCCCCTCCGGATAGTACCTGTCGTCGCAAACCTGTCGAGAACCGATGTAGTCGAGAGGACGATCTTCAGTCCGACCCGGTAGCGTTTCCGGAACCGGGCTATGAACTTCCCGAGTTCCGCCAGTTGCTCTTTCCGGAGATCCTTTGCTACCCCTCCGGCAACCACCATCCCCCGCATGAACCGGGAGTCTGTCAGGGAGGCATTCATCCGGAAGATGTCCTCCCGCAGGACGGCAAACTGGCCGGCCCCGAGTGGGAAGGCAACATCGATGAGCATACCGGCCTGGTCGCCGAGATGCGAGCAGATCCGCTCCAGCTCCAGCAGGATCGTGCGCAGGTACCAGGCACGGTCGGGTGCCGGAACCTGCGCGATCTTCTCCACAGCGAGGCAAAACCCGGTCGCGTTTGCCACAGATTCATCGCCACTAACGGCCTCTGCCACTACGATGCAGTTCTGGGGAACCCGGCCTTCCGCGAGCTTCTCGATCCCCCGGTGCTTGTAGAACATCCGGATCTCCAGGTTGAAGATCGTCTCTCCGATCACGCTGAACCGGAAATGGCCCGGTTCGATGATTCCTGCGTGCACCGGCCCAACCGGTACCTGGTAAACGCCTTCGCCATGGACCGGCCTGAACGGGTACTCCTCTTCGGCATCTACGGACTGTACTGTCTCTATTTTCCCGTTCCGGAATGATTTTTCGAGCGGATGGAACCCTGACGGGTAGCTTTCATGGAGGAAGAGCCGACGGGTATCGAATGCATCCGGGAATTCAATACCAAAACCGTCCCTGCACTCGCGCTCAAACCACGATGCGGCCGGGAATGTCCCGGCAACAGATGCGGCACGTCTCCCCGTGTGCCTGATCACGATCAGGACCGCGCTCTTCTTCTCGAAGACCGAGAAGAGGGAGAACCGGGCGACCGGGGAGAACCCTTCAGCACAGAACAATCCAATCAGGACACATTTCCGGGTGGCAAGGGTGGCGGTGAGAGGTATAAATTCCTCTTCGCGCACCTCAAGATAATATTCCCCGTTGTGTCCCATCGTGATCCGCTGGGCAAGTTCCCCGGATCCCACCAGTTTTTTGACATATTTCATCCCTGCATTTTCCTGGGCATCGGATAATCCGGTATCAGTCGTCATCAGAATCTCAGCTCCGTTACGATCTGGTTGAAGAAGGATATTTCACCGGACGTAAAGACGATCCCGAGCAGGACTATCACGGCCAGGAGGATCACGATGGGGACCTTCATGCTGGCCGGGGTATGGTACTGCCTCATCTCCATGGGACTCTCCGCTGATGAGACCTGCGTGAACGTGCTGATCACGTAATACCCAAGCGCGGCCGACGCTATGAAGAGCAGGACAAGCAGGACAACAAGTGCAGGAAGGGAGACCGCACCCAGCTGGAGCAGGATGAAGAGTTTTGAGAAGAAGATCGGAGATGGTGGCATGCCGACGATCGCAAGTCCGCCGATGATGATTCCCCATGCGGCGAGCGGCTGGAGCCTGAAAACGTCCCGGATTTCATCAACGGCATCGACTGAGATCGTACTCCGGTACTGGCGGTGGAGGATCCCAGCCGAGAAGAAGAGGGAGGCTTTCGTGAATGAGTGTGCCATGATGTGGAAGAGCACCCAGAATAGTGCGAGTGGTGTCGAGACAGCAAGGCCAACGAGCAGTATCCCCATGTTCTCGATGCTCGAAAAGGCAACCAGTTTCTTGAGGTTCTTCTGGGAAAGCATGGAGATGGCAGCGATGCCGACGGTCAGGAGTCCGAAGATGGCGAGCAGGGGAGAGGCTGCTGCGACCGCCGTGGTCTGGTGCACGATGGCATAAACGCGGATAATACCGTAGATCCCAACATTCAGGAGGACGCCGGAAAGTATGGCGCTCACCGCAGACGGTGCCTTTGCATGGGCTTCCGGTAACCATGTGTGGAACGGGAAGATGCCGGACTTTGCGGCAAACCCGATGAAGACCAGAGCAAAGGCTGCGATCAGCATGCCCGGCGGGAACACTGTTGCGTGCTGCATCAGGCCGGTCCAGTTCAGGGTTCCGGTACCAAGGGCTGAGCGGGAGATCTCGAAGAGGAATATGAGGCCGACAAACGAGAAGAGCATGGAGATCGAGGCGATGAAGATGTACTTGATTGCCGCATCGATGTTCTCTCTGGCAGCCAGGATGGCGATGAGCATGGCCGAGATGATCGTGGTCATCTCGGCGAAGATCCAGAAGAGGGCGAGGTTGTCCGAGCAGAAGGCAAGGACAATAATGAGGAGAAGCAGGGCCCATGCCGCGTAGAAGAGACGCAGGCTGTTCTTCCCGAGTTCGCCGCTGTCCAAAAGGCCCTCGACATATCCCCGGGCATAGATGGCCGCAAACAGGAAGACGATGGTCGCGATCAGCACTTCATAGATACCGAGGTGGTCGATGAAGAAGTACTGGCTGCCGATCAAAAATGTCGAGACCGGGATCTGGTTGGAGAGAATAAGATATATGGCGAGCCCGAGGAAGATGAGCGCCTCCGCGATACAGGCAAGGTTCATCTGCCGGTGGGTACGGCTGATGGCTATGAGTGCAATAGCGCAGGCAGCAACGAGGACAAAGCTGATCAGGATCATGGTGTTTCTTCCGTATCGTCCAGCAGGTGGAACCGGTTGAGCCGGTCATGGTAGTCTTCAAGGGTCGAATCGATGCCGACGGTCAGGATCGTGGTCAGCAGCACGAGGATGACCAGGTCGATGATGATCAGGAATTCGATGATAAACGGCAGCTCGGTGACGAACATGCCGAAGAGCAGGACCCCATTCTCCATCGAGAGGTACCCGAGCACCTTGGAGATGGCACGCTTGCGCGAGAAGGTCACCATCATGCCCATCAGCATCAGGGAGATCCCGAGCACTGCCCCGAAGAAGAAGAGACTCTCCCTTGCAGGTGTCCCTTCCACGATCTTCGAGAGGGTGATGTAGATGACGAGCATCAGGGCCATGGAGAGGAGGAGCGAGGTAGTAGGATTCAGGAAATGGAACTCGATGTCCCGTCTTATCCGGACCCGTTCCTGGATGGTCGCGATAAAGTAGGGGATGACGAGCACCTTGCTGATAAACGTGATAATGGCGATGGCGAGGAGAACGCTGCTGCCTTCGAGCGTGTAGAGCGAGAGGGCGATCAGTACGAGGGTCAGGGACTGGATGGCGTAGACCGAGACGAGCGAGAGGATATTCCGGGTGGAAATGATGTAGGCCGCGGTGATGATCACGATGACGAACAGTACCCGGATGATCCCCTGGACGAGTGCCGGGTCGATCATGAGAACACCTCGATGATGATGATCAGTGTAGAGAAGAAGAATGCCATGGCAAAGAGGCTCGGGAGCCGGAAGAACCGCATCTTTGCCATAGAGGATTCAAAAAGCCCGATGACGCCGGCAAGTACGGTCCCTTTCACAAGGAAGAGGACAAGGGCGAGGAGGAGGCCGGCCGCAGAGAGCGTAGTCGAGAGACCGAACGGGATAATCAGGTTGATGAGCAGAGCCATCAGGAGCGTGAGCTTGACCGCGGCGGACAACTCCATGAGGGCGAGATTGGAACCGGACTGTTCCAGGATCATGCCCTCATGGATCATGGTGAGTTCGAGATGTGTCTCCGGGTTGTCGACCGGAATGCGCGAAGTCTCGACGATAAGGATAATGAAGAGAGAGATCCCGATCAGGATGAGGGTCGGGGTTGAGAGCGTGCCGGAAGCAGCCGAGAGGGTGAACATCTCGAATATATTGAGCGTCTTGAAGACAAAGACAAGCGCAGCAAAGACGATGATGGTGGTGGGTTCGATGATTGCCGAGATGCTCATCTCCCTTGAACTGCCCATCCCGCCAAACGAGCTACCCGCGTCAAGACCTGCAAGGGCCATGAAGAACTTGGCCAGAGCGAGCAGGTAGAGCAGGAGGATGATATTGCCAATTCCCCCGACAGGCTCAGGCACGAAGACCAGCGGTACGAAGAGGGCTGCTACGAGAATCGCTGCTATGTTGACGATCGGGGTGACCCGCATGATCCAGGATGAGTGAGGCGAGTAGATCACCTCTTTTTTCACCAGTTTTGCCAGCATAAAATACGTCTGGAAGAGCGGCGGGCCTCTCCTGCCCTGTGTCCATGCCTTCACTTTTTTTATCAGGCTGATGAAGAGGGGGGCGATGGCAAGGACAACCACCGTATTGATCACCAGGTACAGGACAAACTCCGGGCTCATGCAAACCACCCCAGCCACGCGATTATGACGAGCACCGTAACAAATACATAGAGAAGGTACGTGTCAAGACACCCGTTATGGATCCGGGAAACCGACTTCGCAGCCCGGCACGAGACGCGGGCAACGGGGAGATAGAGATACTCCTCAAATACTTTCAGGAGCCGGATCTCTGCGTTCCCCTCCTGGAATATGCAACCGGCAGCATCGAAAAATGTGCGCTCATTCCGGATCTTTGTCCGGTAGATGGTCGAGAAGATGATGTCGATGGGCTCCGAAAACCCGTGACCGCTGTACTCAGTTAACGGCTGTTGCGAAGGCATCCCGCACCCCCATGTCCCGGAGATGCGGACGTTCCGCGAAGCGGTAATATACAGCACTCCATAGGTAAGAGCAATCATCGCAAGGAGGAGCACGCCGATCATCAGCATGTCCGGGATCGGCACTGAATATCCGGCCAGCGTAAACAGCTGGAGGGCGAGAAGCCCGATGACCACGCATGCCCCTGCCAGGAGAGCGGGCCCGGCAAGCATGGGAAGGGGTACCTCGCGTGCATCAGCGCTCTCTTTTGAGCGTGGCAGGGCAAGGAAGACCGATCCGAATGCCTTGACAAAACAGGCAGCGGAGAGCGCACTTGTCAGCGCGAACAGGGCAAGACATATGAAGATCAGGACTTTGAAGAGCGGATTTGCCACGGCAACAGAAGAGAAGAACGAGATGAAGATCAGGACCTCGCTCGCAAACCCGTTCAGGGGCGGGAGGGCTGCAATCGCAACGGCCCCGATAAAGAAAAGAACCGATGTGTAGGGCATCCGGTGCACGAGCCCTCCCATGTGCTCGATATCGCGGGTATGGGTTGCGTGGACTACGGATCCTGCTGTAAGGAAGAGGAGGCTCTTGAAAAGCGCATGGTTGAGGGAATGGAAGAGGGCCCCAAGCAGGCTGAGCGTGGCAAGTGCCGGGAGACTGTACGATGTGAAGATAACCGAGAGGCCGATCCCGACAAAGATGATGCCCACGTTCTCGATGCTGCTGTAAGCGAGCATTGCCTTGAGGTCGTGCTCCTTGAGGGCATAGATGATCCCGAGGACCGCTGAGGCCGTTCCCGCGGCGAGGATCAGGACACCCCACCACAGGTCCGGTGTGAACACGTAGAGGAGAAAACGGATCAGCCCGTAGATGGCGATCTTGAGCATCACGCCGGACATAAGCGCCGAGACAGGTGACGGGCTTGCGGGGTGGGCATACGGGAGCCACTTGTGGAACGGGATGATGCCTGCCTTTATCGAGAAACCGAGGAACAGGCAGAGGAATGCGGCGGTCAGGAATGGAGATGAAGGTGCAAGCACGTGGGTAAAAGCAAATGTCCCGGTCTGCCCGTACAGGATGATGATGCCCAGTATGACAAAGAGTGTCGAGAGCTGCGTCATTACGAAGTAAAAGATGCCGGCCTTTTTTGTTTCCGGGTCATCATATTCGTACATTACGAGGAAAAAAGAACTCGCAGCCATCAGTTCCCAGAAAAGGAAGAACGCCAGGGTTGTACCGGATGCGATCACCAGCACCATCGAGAGGATGAAGAGGTTTGCACAGGCGCAGAGGAGGTTCCTGCGGGAACCGCCATGCAGGTGTTCGACATACCCGGTAGCATAGATCGCGACACACCCTGATACTGCCGCGATGATCAGGATGAAGAAGGCTGCGAGCCGATCGATCACGAGCGTGAGAGAGAACCCGGCTATGGGCTGGTACGCCGTCCACGAGATGACTTCGCCGGAAAGGAGGGCCGCGAGGGACAGGATTGCCAGGAGGGCCGATGCCGCAACGGTACATGCCAGGGAGACCGTTCTCGCCAGTTTCCGGTCAGCTCCTGCAGTGACGAGCGGAATGGCAACACCCGCAAGGAGAAGTGCAAGCCCAAGGAGCAGCAGTTCCTTAATCATGCGTGGCGTCCCCTTTTATTGCGGTAATTTGGGTACCGGCATGGACTATGATGCAAATCCCGGGATTGCAGTAGCGGGTAAACACCCGTGCACAGGTCCAAATCTGCTGTACGCCCGATCATTCTGCCTCCGGCTTTACCGGATTCTGTACTGTTGATTCCTGCGTACATTCCCGTCGCATGGCACAGGTCGCTCCGCCCTTTCGGCCGGCCCGATCACTGGACAACGGCCCCCTGAGGGTACCAGGGAGATCGCTTTCACGTACCGGGCGGAAACCCATGGTATGATACAATTCGGCTACTCCGGCAGCGGCCCGGACATATAGTACATCCCGTTTTCCCGACGCTTCGATGAGGAGCGCTGTGACTCCCCGTACAAACCCTTTCCTTCGGACTTCTTCAAGTATATAAATCCCGTCGAGTTCGATCCCGTCCGGGTGACGCACACATCGTGCTACGCCGACGAGTCGGGTACCATTGAATGCAGCGAACATACGGGTCATTGCCGGATCAGTGTCAATGGCACGGAACCGGAGACTGAGTTCCTGCTTTATTCTCCCGATCTCTGATGCCCTGAGTTCCCGGACTTCCACAGCATCGGGTCCCTTGGGTGGTGATGGCATGATATGGTTGGCGATGAGCATTCGGTTTAACGTGTGGAGGAGATGCGGCCGGAACGTGACAAACCCTCCGCTCTCCTCGCCGGCAAGATTGTAAAGGGTCAGAAGGGTCTGGTCCTCGTTGAACTCATCATCTTCAGAATTTACGGTGAGTGACGGCACACCTCACCTCCGGGATCGGGACACCTGTACCAGAATATATGGGGAAAAATGTGCATTTAAATCATCAGCGGATAGTAATTCATCACGGTTATTTTTCAAAGCATATATATCATTATGGCGGACCGGGCAAAAAACTGGGGATTCTTATGGATTTTTATCAACCGGGCCGGCCCGGTTATTGTATCCGGATGGAACAACGTAAAAAAAATGCCCTGAATATGAATATCAGGCCGGATTCCAGGTTTTTTCCGGATGCGCGCGCAAAAGAAGCCCGGTTAATTATAATTCTTTCTCGATCTCGGCCTTTATCCTGTCAAGCGTGATCCGTCCGATCTTCGTGACCCGGCTGTTGACCAGGACCATGGGAATCGGGGGATATTCCTTCTCTATGATAGCGCGGATATATTCCGGTGCACCGTCGTCAACGAGGATGAGTTTTACATCGACGCGGTTCCCATAGGATTCTGTGAGCACTTTTCTGAGTTCCGCAACCGCGTCGTTCAGTTTTCCCGAGAGATAACACCCTTTAAGGCCGCAGGTGCGTTCCTCATCACAGGGAAACGGGGAGCATTCTGATGTTTTCAGACCGACGATCTCAATATGGACGGTTCCTGCCATGCCATAACAGTTTAGCCGATCACTATATGAGGATTCGTTATCTGACACCGGTATTGTAAACACCTGGCGGAGTAAAAAAGGGAGATCAGATAAACCGTTCAAACCGGTCCTTCGTTGCCTTGCAGATCGGGCAGAGATCCGGTGGACTGTCCCGGGCGCAGAGATACCCGCAGACCTTGCAGCGCCAGACAGGAAACGCAAGGGTTTTCTTAGGGACCGGGATGAGTGTTTCCAGCGTTTTGTTCAGGCTCCGGGCGAGCCGGGGGGGTCGCCGTTCGGGAACCGGCCTGATGGCCAGCTCCCCGGTTTTTATGGTACTGTTGACATAGAGCGAACAATAACAGGCCCCGTATTCCGACAGATCGGGATCACGGTAATTGCAGGGGCAGATAATGTCAATATCTTCTTCCCGTTTGCCGGATGCAAGCCGGCACGGGCAGGAACGGTACCCGTAGCGGAACTCGTTTTTCATCAGGCCCCTGATCAGGTTCTTCGTGAATTCAGAATCCGGATTCAGGTGATAGCCTCCGCTTTCGGCGTCATTGTCGAGAGTCTGGTAAATCTTTTCTACATCAGTCTCTTTCAGTTCCGGAAATCTCATATTCCCAGAGCCTCCCGGATCTCGTGTTCGCGGAACCCGATAATTGATTTGCTGTCATTGATGACCAGCGTGGGAAACGATCCGCTGGGGTTCCATTTCTCTACGCTCTGCATGGCATCATCCTGCTCCTGCCCCTCCAGAAGGTCGACATAAACAAAATCGAATGCAACCCCCATCTGCCTTAAGAGTTCCTTGGTCTTGGCACACCACCCGCAGGTTGAGAGCGCATACAACATCACCGGTCCCTTGTCTTTCCCGTTTACGTGTTCCACAGGCATAAAAAAACTCCTACTGTTATGGTATGCATGGAGATTGAGAGAGATACTATTTATAAATGGGTATCCGGTAAACCTTCCGGGACCCGCGAGTGGAAATCCCCGGATTTGTCGGAGATGCATGTACGGGAACGGAATATTAAAACCGGTTCTGGCCAGTTTATCCGGTGACCCGCACAGAATTCCCCCCCAAAAAAAGTTACTTGTTCTCCATGATAACTTTGACATCTTCAAGAAGTGCCTGGAGGTCTTCCTCGTGCTCTACTTCCTGGGACAGGATCGTGAGGATCATGTTATAGGTGACCGGGTCTGTATCCCGTGTCTTTTTCAGGAGGGAATTGTACGTCTTGATAGCGCACTGCTCACCCTTGATATTCTGCTCAAGCACTTTGACGATGAACGGGTCATCGGGCGCTTCGTACCCGCAGTTTGTCAGTTTTAACCAGTCCTGGGGTTTTGTGACCGGTACCCCGCCCAGCTGGATGATCCTCGTTGTAAGGAGGGTTGCGTGCGCCAGTTCCTCAGTTGCATGCAGCGTCAGTTCGGCGATCACCGCTTCTTTGTTGGGACCGCGGACAACCTTAGAACCAATCCAGTACTGGTAATATGCGAGCCATTCATCGGAATATGCCTTGTTGAGGAGCTTGAGGAGCTCATCAACGTCAATTCCAACAATTTTTCTTCCTTGTGTTCCCATGGATGTTCACCGTCAGGTGTATTGACTGACAAGTAACTTCAAATCTTAACCGATTTATGCATATCCGTTCTGAAATCGGGATAATTTTTTCTGGAAATGCCGCAGGCAATACCCGGAGATAGATACCCTGACATCTACCCGTAGGAAACCGATACCGGCGGGTCGTGTTTCTGGTACCTGCACTATCGTTAATAACTATTCCGGCACATAACATATGGAAATCATGAAGGCGGTTCTGGGTCTTGAGGACGGGCAATACGTCGTGGGAGAGGGGTTTGGTGCCGAAGGGGAATGTGCCGGTGAACTGGTATTCAACACCCAGATGACCGGCTATATGGAATCCCTCACCGACCCGAGTTATTTTGGCCAGATCCTGATGTTCACGTTCCCGCTGATCGGCAATTACGGTGTTGATCGTCAGAATTTCCAGAACGACAAGGTCTGCGCCCTGGGCTGCATCACCCGGGAGATCTGCGAGAAACCATCCACCCAGCCTTCCATCAGATCTTTTTTTGAAGAGAATAACCTGCTCGGCATGACGGGGGTCGACACCCGTGCCCTGACCATCAAGACCCGGGTCCACGGCACAATGCGGGCGGCCCTCGTTGTTGGCAGCGATGATGGTAATTATGCAGTGCAGCTCGCCCGCAGGACACCCACCATCTGCGATATCGTGCCGATTCCCGAAGTCTCCTGCAGACAGCCGTACCATATCACGGGAAGCGGGAAGCGGATCGCCGTCATCGATCTCGGTATTAAGAAGAACATGCTTACCAGCCTCTCAAAACGGGGTGGCGACCTCCATGTCTTTCCCTACAACGCCACCGCAGACCAGGTGATGGCCTGCAAACCCGATGCGCTCTTCGTCAGTAACGGCCCCGGCGACCCCAAGCAGGCGACCGATGCGATCACCTGCATCCGGGAACTTCTCGGCCAGCTGCCGATTTTCGGGATCTGCATGGGCAACCAGGTCTCTGCTCTTGCACTCGGTGGCGATACTTACAAGCTGAAGTTCGGGCACCGGGGGGCAAACCAGCCCGTCCGGTTCAAGGACGGACGGATCTTTATCACAACCCAGAACCACGGGTTCGCTGTGGATGCCGGATCCCTGCCTGAGGGCTCGAAGGTAACCTATACAAACGTCAACGATGGCACGGTCGAAGGATTTGAGAACGAGGATCTCTGCCTCACCACAGTCCAGTTCCATCCTGAAGCGCACGGGGGCCCGCGGGACACGGAAGCGCATTTCTTCGACTCGCTCTTCAGGAGGATCGCCTGATCATGCCGAAACGCACCGATATCAAAAAAGTCCTGCTGATTGGATCCGGCCCGATCCAGATCGGCCAGGCCGCAGAATTTGATTTCTCCGGATCGCAGGCCTGCCGTGCTCTCCGCGAAGAAGGTATTAAGGTAGTCCTTGTCAACTCCAACCCGGCAACGATCATGACAGATCCGGAGATGGCCGACGAGGTCTATATCGAACCCCTCCGGGCAGACATTATCGCCAAGATCATCGAGAAAGAGAAACCGGACGGGATCCTCTCCGGTATGGGCGGCCAGACCGGCCTGAACCTCACGGCCGAACTTGCCGAGATGGGCGCGCTCAAAGGGGTCGAGATCCTCGGTACACCGCTCGAGGCGATCTACAAAGGAGAGGATCGGCAGAAGTTCCGGGACCTGATGCGGGAGATCGGGGAGCCGGTCCCGAAGAGCATAGTTCTTAACTCGATGACCCAGATCGACGAGGCAATCCGCGAAATCGGCCTTCCGGCGGTCGTCCGCCCGGCATATACCCTTGGGGGAGCCGGTGGCGGTATCGGAAAGACCCGCGAGGAACTGGCCCGGATTATTGAACTCGGCCTCTCCCGTTCCCGTATCCACCAGGTGCTCATCGAAGAGAGCGTGATGGGCTGGAAGGAGATCGAGTTCGAGGTGATGCGGGATGCGACCGACACCTGTATTATCGTCTGCGGTATGGAGAACGTGGACCCGATGGGCATCCACACCGGTGAGAGCGTGGTCGTAGCCCCGATCCTGACGCTCCGCGACGACGAGTACCAGATGATGCGCAGCGCAGCGATCCACATCATCCGTGCCCTTGATGTCCAGGGTGGCTGCAATGTCCAGTTTGCGTTCTGGGAAGGCGACTACCGGGTCATCGAGGTCAATCCCCGGGTCTCCCGCTCATCTGCGCTCGCCTCGAAAGCGACCGGCTACCCGATTGCCCGGGTTGCAGCCAAGATCGCGATCGGGTTGCATCTCGACGAGATCACCAACACCGTAACCGGATGCACGTTTGCCTCGTTCGAACCGACAATTGACTATATAGTCGTCAAGGTCCCCCGCTGGCCGTTTGACAAGTTCAAGGGTGCCGACAGGACACTCACCACTTCGATGAAGAGTACCGGTGAGGTCATGGCGATCGGGCGGACTCTGGAAGAGGCCTTCATGAAGGCCAAGCGCTCCCTTGATACGGACGTGCGGTCCCATACGAGTCCGAGCGAGATCCGCATGATCCTCTCCCGTCCTACGGATGAACGATTCCACTGCCTCTTCGACGCATACAGGATCGGTTTCACCCTTGACGAGATTGCCCATCTCACCTCCATCGCCCCGTTCTTCCTTGAGAAGATCCGGAACCTTGTCGATATGGAGAAGCGGCTTGTACAGGATGGCGGAACCGATGCAATCCTTGCGGCAAAAAAATATGGCTTCTCCCATGCAGAAATAATGAAGATTACCGGAAAATCTCTTGAAGAGATAGAGGCTGTTGCCGGCCTCCCGTCTTATAAAATGGTGGATACCTGCGCTGCAGAGTTCCCCGCACAGACCCCGTATTTCTATTCGACACAGGAACCGGTCTGCGAGATCGTACCCAGTGACCGGCAGAAAGTCCTCATCCTCGGGTCGGGCCCGATCCGCATAGGCCAGGGCATAGAGTTCGATTACTGCACGGTCCACGCGGTCCAGGCACTGCGGGACGAAGGGGTCGAGGTCCACATTGTTAACAACAATCCGGAGACGGTCTCTACGGATTTCGACACTTCCGACCGGCTCTTCTTCGAACCAATGCAGCTCGAGGACGTGTCCAATATTCTCCGGAAAGATAATTATTTTGGCGTGATGGTCCAGTTCGGGGGACAGAACGCTGTCAACCTCGCTGTACCGATTGAGAAAGAGATCCGAAGGCTCGGGCTGTCCACCCGCATACTCGGGACAAGCCCGGATGCGATGGATATTGCCGAGGACCGCGACCGGTTCAGTTCTCTCCTCACAAAGCTCAAGATCCCCAGCCCGGCCAACAGTTCTGCTTATTCCGAAGGTGAAGCCCGCGCAAAAGCAGAAACGATCGGATACCCGGTACTTGTGAGGCCGTCCTATGTGCTTGGCGGCCGGGCCATGGAGATCGTCCATGACGAGCGCGAACTGGAGACCTACATGAAAGAGGCAGTGCGGGTGAGCCGGAACCACCCGGTGCTCATCGACTCCTATCTCCGGAATGCGGTCGAACTGGACGTTGATGCAGTCTGCGATGGAGAGGAAGTCCTCATCGGCGGGATCATGGAACATATCGAACAGGCCGGGATCCATTCAGGAGATTCTGCCTGCGTGATCCCCACCCAGTCACTCTCCCCGGCAGTCCTTGATACCGTGCGGGACTATACCCGGAAGATCGCCATGGGCCTCGGTGTGGTGGGTCTTGTCAACCTCCAGCTTGCTGTCAAGGATTCCATAGTCTACGTGCTCGAGGCAAATCCCCGCGCCAGCAGGACTGTCCCGTTTGTCTCGAAAGCTACGGGAACTCCTGTCGCGAAGATTGCCGCAAAGGTCATGATCGGCAGGAAACTGAAGGACCTTGGGTACAAGGAACGGGAGATCCGCCACATTGCAGTCAAGGAGGTGCTGCTGCCCTTTAACAAACTGGCCGGCGTGGACACCGTCCTCGGCCCTGAGATGAAGAGCACGGGGGAGGTCATGGGTATTGACTATGACTTTGGCCTCGCGTTTTACAAGGCCTGCATATCCGCAGACAACGAACTGCCCCTCAAGGGAAACATCTTCATCTCCGTGAATATGGAACAGAAAGGAGAGGCGATCCCAATCGCACGCCAGTTGCGTGATCTCGGCCTGATCCTGTACGGTACGGAAGGGACCGTGGATTACCTGCATGATGCGGGTGTGGAAGCCCATCTGGTCCGGAAGGTCCAGGAAGGGTCGCCCAATGTGCTGGACATGATGCGGCACGGGGAGATCCGTCTGATCATCAATACCCCGCAGGACAAACAGTCCCGCCAGGACCATTACCAGATTATGCGTGCGGCAGTGGACTTCCAGATCCCCTATATTACGACCCTTCAGGCAGCGCGGGCAGCCGCTCTCGCCATTGACGCGATCAAGCGTGAGAAAGTGACGCTTGAGCCAATAAGCCATTATCTGAAGGAATAAGGGCAATATAGCCAGAATTTCTTTTTCCCGGGCTTTTTTACGTGGCCGTGACCAGAAACCACCGGCCGGGTTTCCGGGTCAATCTAAAAAAAAATTGAATATCCTTATATACCGAAATAACCAAAAAACATGCATGAAGAAATTACTTGTTGTTCTTGCAATCCTGTTTATCGGGATCCTGCTCGCGGGATGCACATCCCAGCAGGCAGCACCTGTGGCCACCCCTGCCCCGACGGCAGTCCCGACCGCAGTTGTTACAACAGCAGCCCCGACCGTTATCCCGACAACAGCAGTGCCCGTTGTTATCGTCAACACGACGCCGAATGCAACCCCGACACCGACACCGACACCCCAGCCGTCCGTCACGATCACCTTCAATTCAGATATGACCATAACTCCCGGAACAACCGTGTACATCCCCGTTGGTGGCGAAGTTATCTGGCAGAATAACGATCCGTTCAAACCCCATGGCGTTGTGGCAATCAACTACCAGACCGGGCAATACTTTGGTGGCATGAACACCGTTACGATTCCCTACGGCAAGTCCTTAACCGTGACCTTCCCCACAGTCGGCGCGTTTGATTACAAGACCGTCTACCAGCCAGTAACCGATGGAAAGATCATCGTTACCGCCCAGTAAATCCATCCAATAGCCGTTCAGGAAAACAGCCTGAACAACTTTTTTTCAGTTATTGACCAGAGCGTCTCACAGGATATTGTAAATTCTTCATTCCTGCGTCCTTTGTGCCCCTGAACATATATGCTGGTACTGCCAACAGGTACAGCACAACCATCTGCAAGGAGTATCAATCATGGGAAAAGGCACTATTGTTCTTGCATATTCCGGAGGGCTCGACACCTCCATCTGCATCCCCCTTTTAAAGGAACGGTATGACTATGACCGCGTTGTCACTGTTGCCGTGAACGTCGGCCAGAGAGATGAAGAGATCGACGTCGCGACAAAAAAGGGCAAGAAACTTGCCGACCGCCATTATACCATCGATGCCCGTGTGAAATTTGTCCGGGAGCATATTTACCCGGCAATCCGGGCCAACGGCTCCTATGAAGGTTACCCGATGGGCACGTCCCTTGCCCGCCCCCTCATTGCCGAGGAAGTCGTCAAGATCGCCCGCAAGGAAGGTGCCACGGCAATCGGCCATGGATGTACCGGCAAGGGAAACGATCAGCTCCGGTTCGATTTCATTATCCGCGGTGCCGGTCTCGAAGTAGTTGCCCCCATACGGGAACTCAACCTCACACGTGACTGGGAGATCGATTACGCAAAGCAGCATGGAATCCCGGTCCCGGTCAGGAAGAGCAAACCCTGGAGCATGGACGAGAACTGCTGGAGCAGGAGCATCGAGGGTGGCCGGCTCGAGGAACCTGACTACCATCCCCCGGAAGAGATCTATCTCTGGACGGTCTCCCCCCGGAAAGCCCCGGACAAACCGGAGAATATCACCCTTGCATTCGAACGTGGCCTGCCCGTAGCCATAAACGGGAAGAAATACCCGGGATACGAGCTGATCCAGAAACTGAATCTCCTTGCCGGGAAGCACGGAATCGGCCGCAACGACATGATCGAGGACCGGATTCTCGGGCTCAAGGCACGGGAGAACTACGAGCACCCTGCGGCCACCGTTATCCTCGCGGCCCATCGCGACCTCGAGAGCCTCACCCTCACCCGGCAGGAACTGGTCTTCAAGCGGACGGTCGATGACAAGTGGTCTGAGCTCGCCTATAAGGGCCTGGTGTACGAGCCGCTCTATGCAGCACTGAATGCCTTCATCGATACCACCCAGGAGCGGGTGAACGGCTCCGTAGACCTTGAACTCTATAAGGGATCGGTCAGGGTACTTGGCCGGTCCTCACCGGATGCGATCTACTCAAGCGATCTGGTCTCTTTTGACAGTGCCTCGATCGATCAGTGCCATGCTATCGGTGTCTCCCAATATTTCGGCATCCAGGCACGCATGGTAAGGCAGATGCAGCAGAAGAAACGGAAATAATTTTTTATCCGGTTCATGAGTTAATTTCCTGTTTTTGCCTGCCAACCCGGCCGGTGTTATGTCTGCATTTCCCGCGTTACCCCTGCCGGGATCTTCTTTTCGGCATATCTCTTGGCATTGAGTGTCTTCCGATCGCCAGGGTTCAGGGTAAGGGCATGATCAAATGCGGTTATTGCATCCCCGAACCGGTTCATCTGGAGGAGGACAAGCCCGCGGTTGTGCCACCCGGCAAAAAAGAGGGGATTTACCGATACCGCATGATCAAATGCAGCAAGTGCCCCGGGCAGGTCATGAAATTTTCTCTGGATGAGGCCTTTGATGTTCCAGATGCGGTAATTACCCTCATCGGATGCAAGAGCATGATCAAATGCGGCCAGGGAATCCTGATCACTTCCCATTTTATGCAGAGCGAGTCCTTTGAGTTCCCACGCCCGGGTAACCGCTGAATCCAGACTGAGCGCCCGGTCAACGGCAGCAACTGCCTCCTCATAATGAAAGTCGCGGTACAGGGACACCCCTTTTTCGTACCATGTCCGTGCATCGGTATAATCCGCAGGCCTGCTCCGTGCATCGTCACTGCTGACGGGGTGATAGGTCCGGGAAAAATACAGGATACCCCCGAACGGGTACTGGACAGGATACAGTTTTTCGTCAAGAGTCCTGGCCCTGGCAAGTGCGGTTTTTGCCTCGTGTCCCCTGCCAAGATTTGCAAGAAGGATACCTTTCACGTACCAGCTGACGGCATGGTTCCCGCGTATGGTCAGGGCAAAGTCAACTGCCTGGAGGGCTGCATCCCATGATCCATTCCGGAGGAGTTCTGCAGATTTGTTGAACCATGCCGGCATGTTTCCCGGGTCAAGCAGGATCGCGTGATCATAGGATTCAGCTGCTTCAGAATGGAGATGGAGCCTGCGGAGGGAGATGCCACGGTTATACCAGGCGGCAGCCATTTTTGGGGCAATGGTGATCGCCCGGTTAAATGCACCGAGGGCCTGGTCGTACCGGCCCTGTATACCAAATACGAGTCCTTTGTTAAACCAGATTACTGCAGAGTTCTTGTCGATTGCAAGTGACCGGTCATATGACTCCAGTGCCGGGCCATATTCGCCAAGGTACGTGTGCACCAGTGCCTTATTGTACCACCCTGCCGCAAGTTCGGGATTTTTAGCTACCGCTGTATCATACGCCTTCAGTGCTTCCTCGTACCTGCCAAGAGTGTCGAGAGCAACACCCTTGTTATACCAGAGAATAGTTGAGGCAGGTGACAGCCCCAGTTCCTTTTCATATTCCTGGACGGCTTCCTCGAATTTGCCGGACCGGGTAAGCCCGAAGGCGTGACTTGACCAGGCTTCATGGAGGCCGGGATCTATCGGTACGGCCCGATCGAAGGCTTTGATCTCATCGTGATCCCGTATCAGAAAACGGATCGTATTCTTCTCGTTGTACCACGCCAATGCGATATTCGGGCTGAGATGTATCGCTTCTTCGAATGCATGCAGTGCTTCGGCCGTACGACCGGATTTACCAAGGGCCACTCCTTTCAGGTACCAGGATTTTGCATCATGATTGTTCAACCTTATCGCCTGTGTGAGGTTTCCGAGCGCTTCATCGAACCGGTTCAGGTTGATCTGCCCCTGTGCCCTTCCCGCAAGGGCCGTAATGTTGCCGGAGTCCTGTACAAGGACCCGGTCAAAGGTTTTTACCGATTCATCTATCCGGCCAAGTTCCATAAGGACAGCACCCCTGCCAGTGAGGGCGTGGACATTCGCGGGATCAAGGGAGAGGGCTTTGTCAAAAGCCTGCAGGGCGTCATTGTGACGGTCGAGTTCGAACAGGGCATTGGCTTTTCCCGTCCACTCATTCGCATCATCCGGTCCGTACCGGAGAGCACGGTCATAGGCTTCGATCGCCTTGTCATATTGTTCAAGTGCAGCATATGACCGGGCTTTGCCTCCCCATGCAAGGGAGTGTTCGGGGATTTTTACAAGTATGCGATCGAATGACTGGAGTGCCTCGTTGTCATGCTTGAGGATATGCAGTGCAAGTCCCCGGTTGTACCATGTTATCTCGTTGTTTTCGTCCCGTGCAATTGCCCGGTCGAATGCCTGGATGCACGCCCCATATTGTCCGAGGTACGCGAGTGCAAGGCCCTTGCCGATCCATGCACCGGTGTTTTCCGGGTCCCGTGCAAGCGAATGTTCGAATGAGAGGAGAGCCTCTTCGTATTTTCCCTGCGCTGAAAACGATATGCCCGACAGGTAGGGTTCCAGCGCTTCTTTCATAAGGAGCATCTCCATGTGATCTGTGATGAAGTTTCTTATCTTCCAAAATCACGTCCTGACTCTAAACAGAAATGTATATGGTTTGCCAGACAAGATTCGGATCACATGTGCGCCAGTTTTTTTTCCCGCTTCACCAGGCCCAGGCCAAATATCGTGGAGAGCCCCCCTCCTCCTTCCATCACCCACGGCGCCGGGATGCAGATCCCCGAATACAGGAATAAGCCCTATTTTCTCGTCGCTTCGGTCGAAATGGGGAACACCACGACCAAGTGCATTCTCACAGGTGTCAGCCTCGAGACCGGCATGTCGTACGTGATCAACAAAACCGTCAGCATGAGCCGGGATATCCGTCCCCCGAAACCAAACGAAACGGTCTTCGGGGCAACGCTTGACGGCACGCCGCTCACCCGCGAAGCCGTGACCGAACTGGTGCGGGACACCCTGGTACAGTGCCACAGCGAAGTGCATCTGGATATCCAGAAAGATCTCGATTTTGTTGTCCGCAGTACCGGTGTGGTTGCGGAGATGGAATCCCCGGACCAGATCGGGGATTTTGTCATCGCACTTGCCAATGGCTGCCTGGTGGCCGGGGTCCCTCCCCGGAAGATGACCCCTCCCATGTCAAAAGAGAACCAGCCGGAGAAACTCCAGCCGTTCAGTTTTGCCGACAAGGTGGTCTTTGTCGGGGCGGTTGCGGGCGTGATCCCCCCGGTCGGTTCTACCGGTGTCGAGATGGTGGCAAACGAGATGGAGGGCGAGCTTGCCATGGCCGGGATAAAGGAGGGTGCAAAATGGACCGGGGTCGATTTCCGGAATCCCTGTATTTCCGTGGATTTCGGTACCACCCTCGACGGGCGCATCACTACGGATGTCAGCCCGGACAGTCCGAACCCGTTTGCCCGTACCGTGGGGAACTTCTGCGGTCTTGCCGGTGCGATTCCCGATGCGATCGTGCGGGGGACCGGTCTCGTCCAGGCCCGGACCGGGACAGCACTGGATATATTCGGCGAACACAGCGTGGCCGGGGGATTGTTTGGCGGGGGCAACAGGAAAGTGGTAGCTGATTTCGTAGACCGGTGCCATGAGCACATCGATATCCGGATCGTGCCCGCCGACCGGGACCGGTTCGGCCGTGTGCCGGTCAACGCCCGCCTTGCCCTCGAGTCCGGGATCGCCATGATCGGCTGCGACTGCGGTACCAACAGCAGCGACATGGACAAACTCCTCGCGATCGGAGCGGAGATCCATAAGAACCATGGGATGTCCACTCTCAACGAGGTGATCGACCGGGTCTGTGCGAGAATGGCCCTGCGCCTGATCGATGTTGCCGTGGAAAAGGGCCTCGTACCGCGGAACGCGTCCATAGGTTTCACCGGCCGGGCGGCAATCTCCGGGCGGAAACCCGAATATATTCTTGAAGGGATCACCGAACGCAACCTCTTTGACGACCCTAACGATCACCTCGTCTTCGTGGATGACGGTCTGGCCCGGGGCGCGGCGCTCATGGGCAGGTGCATGAACTCACTCGGAAAACCGAAGAATCCGATCGGGGGCGTCCGCGGGGGCCCATGTATTATGAGCCGGCGGATCAAGATAGGTAAATGATACAGGTGCATGAACATGACTGATGACGAACCACTCTATGATGTCCTTATCCCTCCCGGCGTCCCGCAGAAGATCATCTTTGATGTTACAGAAAAATTCGATGTCAAGGTAGTTGAGCGCATGGAAAAACTCAAGTTCGCCAATATGGAAGGCGACGAACGGGAACTGCTGGCATTCCGGGGCCCGCTGGAAACGATTCAGAAGGTTGAGAAATATATGCTTGAACAGCTGAAAGCGTTCGTTGAAGAAAAGTAATTTTTTTGAAAAAATATTTTTTTAGCCGGCCTCGCTCGCGCCGGAATATTTTCCGGCCGGACCCGGGCCACGAACAAATTCCTCCGGCACCTGGCCCCCTACCCTCCCGACTGCCCCCATCGCCGACGTAAAACCCCCTCCGGAAAACAGGGGTTCTTTTTACGTACCCTGTGCCCCAGCTTGTATTTCCGGATATCCGCTGCTGTATCGTTGCTAAATGTGGTCTTTTCCGGGCACAAACAGGACGCCAGATCGCTAATTAAAGGATGAAATGGTCGCTTCCTGAAAACAGAGTGCTTCTTTTTGGTGAAAAGTTGTCTGTCGGACCTCCGGAATGGGCAATCGGAGGCTGAAATCGCCTCTGTTGACCTCCTCTCATTTCCCCTCCTTAGGATACCACAGGTTCCGGGGATTGACGACGGCCCCCTCACCGCCCCTGGGCCTAGCGATGCTGCGGGATTACCGTTCAGTAGGTTATCGCCTTGGGGTTGCCACAGCGGCGGGGGTGAAACCCCCACGAGCGTTCCTATTTGTAACGATTTTACAGAATAGTTCCTTACGATCCTGCAGAAATAGAAATACCCGTCCCTGAGGTGATCTTTACTCAAGGTACCCCGCCAGTACCTCCTCATAGAGGCGCTCCACATTCTCCTCTGTCCCGGGCATATCCGGAAAACCATGGAACTGCTCGGTAAGGCGGAGATCCGCGTCCAGGTCGATCCGGTGCTGGGCCTGTGCATGGAACCAGCCCTTCCGCTCATAATGCCCGGCAAGATATTCCTGCTCCGTCTGGCCCGGGGTAGGGATGAGCAGGGCACGCCGCTTTCCCAGTTCCGCGAGTTCCATCATCGTCGTATACCCGGACCGGCAGATCACGCACTTCGCCCGGTTCATCAGGAGCTCTTTCTCTTCCGTTGACGCATAGGGGATCACGGTGCATCTGCCGGAAATGACCGTGTCGTCACCGCTCCTCTCCGGGCTCCCGAGGAGCACGGCAACGGAACCGGGTAGCGCTCCCGTTGCGGGGAGCAGGATCTTCTCAAGCCGGGTCCGCTGGGGTTCCGGCCCGGAGATGAGGATCAGGTAATCGAGGTCTGCTGCCACATCCCTCCTGCGGGTGCTGGTCAGGATGCCGGCATAATATGCGTGACTGCGGGAAGCACCGGTTTCCGCCCGGGAGAGTTTCCCGGCAAGGGAGCACGGACCCGGCGGGTTGTCGGGCACAATGATCCGGTCGTAGTTCGCGTGCAGGAAACTATTGAGGTAGACGCCGGCAAGCTCGAAAGGCCGGGCCACCGCCGGGAGATGGTAGCGGAGCTGGTGGGTGATGAAGATTGATGGGATCCTGTCAGAATAGATACCGAACCGGTTGTCGCTGATGATGAGATCGAACTCATCCTCCGCAAGCAGGCCGGCAAGGTTCCTGTGCTCATCGGAAATCCCCTTGAGAAGGTACGGGAAGGATGCAACGAACTGCGCAAGGAAGAACCGGTTCGCACTGAACGGTACTGAGTAATCCGGGAATGGCCGGCAGGTACATGCGGGGAATTCCTGCTCCAGGGCGGCAAGGGCACTCCCGCAGGCAGCAATGGTCACGTCGTGGCCGTGCGCAAGGAGCGAGCGGATGACCGGGATATCCCGGGTTGCGTGCCCGAGCCCCCAGTTCAGCGGTGAAACCAGTATATGCCCCATCGTTTGCGTGTCCTCATGGATCAGTTCTGTCGCCATCCTCAAAAAGGGACGTGGTCTATCATGCCGCGATCGTACCGCGATCAGGTAACGATCGCGTTTTTGAACCGCCAGTACGCAAGCAGGAACATGATCACCGTGAACGCGGTGAGGCCGAGGAACGAGACCAGGATATCGGCCTGCGTGAAGACGTAGTGCTTCCCAAGGGCCACGAAGTCCGGGCCGATCGCGAAGTACCTGATGCCGGTGATGAGCAGGGTCATCGGGTTGTAGATCGAGAGGATCTTCAGGATCTCGGGGAACGAATCGATCGGGTACAACGCGTTGCTGGCAAAGAAGATCGGCATAGTCATGAGGGTGATCACGCCCTGCAGTCCCTCGGGGCTCTCCATCGAGATGGCAATGGCTGCGGAGAGGAAGAGGAACCCAAGTGCAAACATGCCGACAAATGCGAGGATGCCAAGAACGCTGATAATGACCTGAACCGGGGTATCCCCGGCAAAGAAAGCAGCACCGATCAGGACGCCGAATACCATGATGATGATTGCCTGGATGAACGATTTTGCTACGCCGGAGAGTCCGATGCCGAAGATGATGTGGTTCCTGTTCATCGGGCTTGCCAGGATCTCCCGCATGAGCCCCCAGTTCTTGTCGAAGAGGATCACGATTCCGCCAAAGAGGCTCGTGAAAAGGGTAGTCATCGCGATGACCCCGGCTGCCATGAAGGTGAGGTACCCGACCACGTGGGCTCCCGCGGGCACGGGGATGCCTGCCATGAGCCGGTCGAAGTTGCTTGCCATCGCGATACCGAAGAAGGCGAGCCAGAGCGCGGGCTGCAGGAGCGAGGCGACGAGCATGGTCCTGAAACGGACGAACCGGATCATGTCCCGCCAGAAGATCGTGGTAAACCCGTAATTCATATCAGCGCCTCCCTGCCTGCATGAACCGGGCCCGGGCCGGTGCCTGTCCTTCGTCCCGGATATCCTTGCCGGTGTAGAAGATGAAGACATCGTCCATGGACGGTTTCTTCAGGTTGATCGTGGTGATCTCGATCTGCGCGGCCCGGAGCCGGTCTATGATCCCGGGCAGCACTTTTGTCCCGTCCTCGTGCACGACAAGGGTAAACCCTTTCGTCTTTGGCTTGATATCCCGGATTGCCGGGAAGTTTTCAAGGATGGCCAGCGCCCGTTCATTGTTGTCCGTTTCCAGGTAGATCAGGTCATGGCCGAGCGTGTTCTTGAGCTCCCATGATGTCCCGGTGATAACGATCTTCCCGTTGTCGATGATGCTGATCCGGTCCGAGAGCTGGTCTGCCTCGTCCATGTAGTGCGTGGTCAGGAAGATCGTAGTCCCTTCCCGGTTGACCCCCTTGATGTACTCCCACATCCGCATCCGGGTCTGCGGGTCGAGGCCGATCGTGGGCTCGTCAAGGAAGAGTACTTTTGGCCGGGTCATCAGGCCACGTGCGATCTCAAGCCTGCGTTTCATGCCCCCGCTCAGCCTCTTCGTGAGCTCATCGCGTTTTGCTTCCAGCTGTACGAGCTTCAGCAGTTCATCGATCCGCTCCCGGCGTTTTTCAACAGGCATGTTGTAGAGCCGGCCGTGGAACTCGAGCAGCTCCCAGACCGTCATGTCCCGGTCGAGCGTTATATCCTGGAAGACGATGCCGATCGATTCGCGGACCTGCTGGGGATCGCGGGTCACATCGTACCCTGCGATCACTGCCTTTCCTTTCTGCAGGGCGAGGAGCGTGATCAGGACGTTGATCGCGGTGCTCTTGCCTGCGCCGTTCGGGCCGAGGAATGAGAAGATCTCGCCTTTTTTTACCGAGAAACTGATCCCATCAACTGCCTTGAAATTCCCGTAGGAATGCTCGAGGTTCTCCACGAGGATCATATCTTCGGTGGCCCACCGGGCGGTCTCTGCCATAAGGAAGTGTTCTGGTTACGGATACATGAATCCGATGATCGTGACCGTGCCGGATCTTTCTTGCGAATATTCAGTATGCTATTCGGTATCCCATTCTATAATAGTCCAGATCCGGATTGAAAGAAATAATCTCATTTCGCAAAATTAGCGATTGCCACCGCCGGCCCCGACGGGGCGCCCCCGCGGCGGATCGAGGACGTTTTATTTCTGGATACGGTTAATGAGTAGCGCAAAACCCGACAGGCATTTTGAGCGTAAGGCAATCGCAACATTTCGATGATTTTCAAAGTCCGCGAGATTTTTTTAAGAGAGTCATTCAGAATTTTTTGGTAATTTATAAAAAACACTATTACCTTTCCCCTCCCTTCCTCCCGCTCATCAGAAACACCGTAAACGTCCGGCTCCCACCCTCCGGCATCGGCTTTGCCACGATCGCCGCCGTCCGGTTCCGGACATTCTCAAACCCGGCCTTCTCGAAATGCTTCATCATGGCGCACCGGTCGAACCCAAAGTGGAAGATCCCCTCGTTCGAATCGTGGAATTTTCCTTCATCGCAATCGAGATCGGCGATGGCAAGGATTCCTGAGGGTTTCAGGATCGTCGCGAACCGGTCAATCAGCGGCTGGATCTCGGGAACGTGATGGAGCGTCATGCTGCTGACCACAAGGTCGTACTGACCTTCAAGCACACCGCCTTTATCGAGATCCACGTGCCGGGCTGTCACGTTCTTCAGGCCCTGCTCCCGGACCTTTGCGGTGAGAATATCGATCATGCCCTGCGAGCTGTCAACCCCCGTGATCGAGCGAACGAACGGCTGGAGCTGGAGTGTCAGCAGCCCGGTCCCGCACCCGAAGTCCAGTACGTCCATATCCTTCGTGAGGCGGACAGTATCGTGGATTGCGGTTGCCACGTCGTGCGCCATCTTCACCCGGCCCGGGTTCTCGTCCCAGGTCTTTGCCACTGCATCGAAGTCCCGCTTGACACCTGTCATGCTGATCCCCGGAATGTTCGCGGTGCAGGGAGAAAAATGAGTCGCATGAGGGACAGATCCTTTCCGGGAGTGATCCCCGGCCCGGTAGCGGTCATTCAGGATTTTTTATTCAGGTTTTCCCGGCAATAACGGTAATAATCCCGCTCCCGGTGCTGCAGTACAGAATACTGAACCCGGCATCTGCCAGGATCTTGCGGACCGCATACGACCCGATCCGGATCTTTGGGTACTGGCCTGAGGTACGGGACCAGCGGCCGGCTGAGCGGGCGTACAGGATATCGGTCACCTGTACGGCGTCCTTCGCGTATTCGAGCCTGCACAAAAAAATCCTGTCCTTGTCCTTACGGACCGGAATGACATCCACGTCGCCCGGCTGTGCAGCCATATAATCCCGGAACGAGAAAACGCACAGTCCGCCGGGCCTGAGTTCTGCATGGCACCGGAGGATCAGGTCTGATACCGCGTGCATGTCCGGCAGGTGGGTGAGCGTGTCCCCCATGCAGACGATCAATTCGGGCCGGTGCCCGCTCCAGTGTGAATAGTCAAGGATATTGCCGGTGTGCACGGTGATGGGAAGACCCTGCGATCGGGCCGTAATTTCATCAAGCAGGGGCTGGCAGAGATCCACGGCATGGACGGTGAACCCGGCCTCAGCAAGGGGAATCGACTGGAATCCGCACCCGGCACCCAGATCGATTGCGACCCGGGTGTCCCGGGGAACGATCCCGTGCGTACCGAAGAACCTGTGGCTCGTCTCCGCGTTCGCCTCAAATCCCCCGGCCATCCACAGGTAGTATTCGGCAAGGAACCGGTCGTAATGCTCCTGCATTGCCCGGACCCGTTCCTCTCCCACCTCCTGCCCTTCCATCATCAGACCTTGTCCCTCCAGCTATACCTATTTGACGTGCCACAACCAAGTACTGGCAAATGGTTCCCGAGCCCGTATTCCGGTACAAGCAGTGCCTGATCATCCGCAACGATGTCAAGATGAGCTGCGGCAAACGCTGTGCGCAGGCAGGCCATGCGGCGATCGGCGCATACAATGGCGCCGACAAATCCCTGCAGAAAGCCTGGCTCACCGAAGGACAGAAGAAAGTCGTGCTGAAGGCAAACGACGAGCGGACGCTCTATGAACTCAAGGTACTGGCGGAACGCAACGGTATCTCCACCTCGCTGATCCAGGACGCCGGCATGACCGAGATCCCGCCCGGTACGATCACCGCACTCGGCCTTGGCCCGGCCAGGAGCGAAGAGCTCGACAAGATCACCGGCAACCTCTCCCTCTTATGAAACAGAGCAGCTACCCGCTCGAACGTGAGCTGGGCATGAAGTACTACGCGAGCGATGCCGACGGGATCGGCGGGAAACTCCGCACCACCCCGCAGGACTTCGTGGTAGAGGAGATTCCCCTCGAAGGCAAGGGCGGGACCGAAGGGCCGTACCTGATCTGCACACTCACCAAGACGAACTGGGAGCTCCAGCACGCGGTAAAGGAGATCGCCAACCGCCTCGGCATCAGCCACCGGCGGATCGGCTGGGCCGGCACCAAGGACCGGAACGCGATCACCACCCAGTGGATCTCGATCTACAACGTGACCGCAGAGCAGGTCGCAGCCATCCGGCTGAAAGACATCGTCCTTACACCCCTCAGGAATTCAAACGAATCGCTCGCGCTCGGCCAGCTGCAGGGGAACCGGTTCGACCTGGTCATCCGCGAGGCCGATACCACGGATCTGGAGGAACGTGTCCGGGTAATAACGGAGACCGCACGGGATGGAGTCCCCAACTACTTCGGCCTCCAGCGGTTCGGTGCGATCCGGCCGGTTACGCACAAGGTAGGGGAATGGATCCTGCGGGGAGATTATGAGCAGGCGGTCCTGACCTATATCGGCCTGGCCTTCCCGTACGAGGCAGACGGGATCAAGGCGATCCGCTCCGCGTTCTCTGAAAGCCGCGATGCGGGAGCCGCACTCCATGCGCTCCCTGTCCAGATGAACTACGAGCGGGCAATGCTCCACCACCTGTATACGAACCCGGGCGACTATGCAGGCGCACTGCACGAGCTGCCCCCAAAGCTGCTCTCGATGTTCGTCTCCGCGTACCAGTCCTGGCTCTTCAATTCCGCCCTGAGCCGGCGCTTTGATGACGGGTATACCCTGACCGGGCCGGTACCGGGCGACCAGCTGATCTTTGCAAACGGCCGGACCGACATCGTAACCCCGGCAAATGCCCCTGCAGCGGCTATCCATATCCGGCGCGGGAGATGCAGCATCGCGATCTTCATGCCCGGCAAGGATAAACAGGGGAGCGGGGCCTCTTCTGACCGGATCATCGCGGAGCTGATGGCAGAGTCCTCCATCACTCCTGAGGCTTTTGACCGGGCATCCCGTTTCGTTGAAACAAAATTCGACGGGGCGTACCGCCCCATATCGCTCAGAACAGCTATTGAATCATCGATGGACGGGAATACAATCCGCCTGAAATTTACCCTTCCTCCGGGGCATTATGCGACAACGGTCTGCCGCGAGTTCATGAAAGCGGACCCGGTCAGGATGATTTAGACCGGGACTCTGCTATCTCTTTTGCGCCGGCGATCGCATCGTTCAGGTTCCCGAGCTGGTCAACGATATTGAGCTTGACCGCATCGGCCCCGCGGATCACCCTGCCGTCATCAATATCGGAGCGGGCGATCACCCGCTGGGTAGTCACGTCCCCGATAAAATTCTCGAAACTCTCGTTCACGATCTTCTCGGCATAGGCCTGCTCTTCCGGAGTCATGGGCCGGGAATCGGACCCCATGTCTTTGAAGGCGCCGGACTTTACTACGCTGAGGTTATACCCTTCGTTGTGCATCCAGCTGCTGATGTCCGAGAACCTCCAGATTACGCCAACTCCTGCGGTCAGCGTATCGGGATCTGCATAGATCCGGTCGGCATGCGCACTGACATAGTATGCCGCTGAGGTGGCCATGTCGCCCATGGAGACGACTACGGGCTTCCTGGTCTTTGCGTAATCGAGGTCTTCGATGATCTCCTGGGCCCCGGCCGGTGATCCCCCGGGACTGTTGACCCGCAGCACGATCGCTTCCACCATCGGATCGTCCGCTGCTTCACGGAGCTGGTCGCCGACTACCTCGCTGCCGATGCTGTCGCCATCGTTTACATCCCCGGAAGCGATGGTCCCCTCCATCCTGACTACGGTAACGCCGTGTGTATCGGCGTGGGTGAGATAATATCCCCCGATCAGGGCGCCTGCGAAGACGATGAGTGCAAACAGGACGAGGAGGAGCCATTTGAGCCTGGACCCGGGTTTTGGCTGGACGATTATGGTAGGTCCCGTAATGGTATATTCATCCATGATTACTCACCCGTGTACAGGACATCGAATTCGGAGACCAGGTTGCTGCCGCACATGTAGTATTTCTTAAGGTTGAGCCGGATCATCTCGTCCTCGCTGTTGATATGCATGCCCCCGACAAGGGACGGGGTATCCGAGCCTCCGACTATGAACGGCAGGTGGATGAGCCGGATCTCGTCTACGAGCCGGTCGTGCAGCATATGCCAGTTCAGGGTCGGTCCTCCTTCAATCATGAGTTTGTTTACACCGAATTTCTCTTTGAGGATCTTCAGGAGCAGCGGGAGTTCGACATGGGTTTTGCCGGCCACAATCACATGTACCCCTTTATTCCTGATAGCCCCGACCCGGTCTTCCGGCGCAGCTTCGCAGACCGCGATGGCCGTAGGAGCATCCGGCCCCATTATGTTCGCGTCAAGGGGAATATCTGCCATGCTGCAGGGTATCACGCGGAGCGGGCTTTTTCCCGGCACCAGCCTTACAGTAAGGAACGAGTTGTCGATGCGTATTGTATTGGCCCCGACCATGATCGCGTCGTACTCAGCCCGGGTGGTATGGAGCAGCAGCTCGGTCTCATGTGCCATGTATTTCATCAGGATTTTCGAGGAGGCGCCCTTCTTGAGCGTGAGTTTGCCGTCAGCGGTAATCTCCGACATCATCAGTACGTGCGGACGGTCTGGTATGGCTGTCATCTGTGGTTTCTCTCCGGTTGTATTGGATGGCCGGTATAAATAAAGTGATGATGGGGGCCATGCACCCGGGGCCTTACCATCACCGGCAGCCGCATGTGCAGAGTGATGCACGGGAATAATGCAGGAGCGTTTTGCCGGACGCCTGATGGGCAACTATTAATGGTTCGTATACCCATGAATTGAGTTATGAATATCTATGAATTGTGATGAATAAATAATATAGATTCCAACGAATTACTTTCAACAAACGCTATCCATTTCTCTATTCCCTCAAACCGGCCTCTTTTTCATCATGAAGGTAATTCCCGCGCATAGGACAGGCGATCTGCCAACAGAACCGTATTGGCGTCTATTCTCTCCCATATACGTTGTATAACTAGTGCACCGAAATTAGCCGGAACTATGATCAAAAAAGGAAACGGGATTGATCACATGATTTTAGAGGCTGATACATTTGCCAGATTTTTGAGTGTTTCATAATCTGCCGATGTTCCCCCCATGTACAAATTCTCATGAACGTCTTTTTTTATAAACGATATGTAAAATTGTGTAACTTGGATACCTGCAATTTCGGTTGTCCATCTAAACGCTTGACTTGAATCGCCTATTCCCGGATCTGGTAATTGCGTAACGGTAACAGTTGCATTTGCCTGTTGTAGTTCTTCGTTGGCGGAATTAGTCATGACTTGGTTCAGGTTAGCAATCGGATAAACGTTTATTGATTGTTGCAGCATTTCGATGTCTAGAATTCCAGTTCGTAATCCATTATTTGTTCGTTCGAACCCTACAGAATATCCTTTTTCCCATCCGTTTGCGATAGCGGATTTTTCCATATCGGACGCAACTAATTCCGTCCCATCTTTTATTGTGAAACCTGCGGGCACATCTGATAATGTTAATGCCATGTCAGAAGGGTCGATTGTCGATAATTGACTTGCAGTTGTTTGTACAGGGGTAGTAGTGGAAGTTGGGCTGTTGGATGTGCATCCGGCAAGAAATATCGAGAGGATCAAGAGAGATGCAAGCGTCAAAATAATATTTTTTCTCATATTCAGACCTAATATACTTCATAAGGATTAATCTTGTTATTTTGTTCAGAATATGTTGGGCCTTGTGGGTTACCGGGGATCTTGATGGGGATTTGTTGTTACTTTCAAATTCTGAACGATGTTCAAATTCTGAACTTCGTTAACTTGTTAAAAGTTTGAAATATGTTTATCGTGTCGGCAAGGAAACAACCCCAAAAAGAGCTGGTGAACGTGAGAAGTATACCAGAATCTATCGGAATGGTCGGGGTCGGAGTATCCGGGATAATCGTTCTGATAGTAGTTGGGCTACTGGTCCTTGCCACGATCCTAATGATTGTCGGGGCCTATGAATCAGCAACTAATCCGCATATCTCACAAGATACCGCGCAGGAGTATGCTCAGCTGCAGCAGAATATCAGCAATGCGCAGGCCAGGATCTCCGGTGCGGTGAACAATGTGACGGGTGGTTGAAGCGGACTTAGTTCAATTCGTGCGGGGGAATAGGTAATTAGCTGTCCTCATAAGGATATATCGGATTATCCTCAAGTATCGTACTTAACCGAGTTCTATCCCACAATTCGACATTATTTGATTGAGCCAATGCGATTGCACTTACCGTGAATCCGCTACTTGAAATAACGATAGCTTTGTGTGCTTGATAATGTTTAACGGCAGGAACTATTTCTTGAACTGCACTATTACCAACATTCGCGGTCCAATTTTTTGCCTGTACTACAAATCTCGTACCTTCCTTTTCAAGAATTAAATCTGCACCCTGATCATGTGAAAGCGGTGTATGAATTACCTGATAACCCATTTTTTTGAATAAATTTTTTAACAATTTCTCAAAATCGGTACCGGAAATTCTATCCACATAACTGATAGTTATCCGATTGTTTGTTTGGAATTCTCCGATCAAATCTGATTCAAATTTTTTTAATTCGTTCTCCTTTTTTTCTCGTGCAATTTGGGGTTTAATCCGTTCAATGTCTTTTTCGACATCCCCCTCATAGTCGAACTGATCAGCTAACACTTGAGATAACATTAACTTGAAAGGTATGTTACGAAAAATATCACTATTGAAAGATTCTCTAATAAAATTTCGAAGGCATTCATCGGAATTTACTGGATTATTTGATATTACCGTCCTCTTCACTTCATTATATACGAGAGAGTACCTACGAACGGTAATTATCATATCTAAATCATGGTGATTAAAATCAAATTGTTTCGACTTTAGCAATTCTTTCAGAATATCAAAATTGACTGTTCCTACTTTCGCATCTGGATATTTTTCTATAAACTTGTCGATGTATATTAAAATTCCAGAATCTTGTAATTTGTCAATGTTTTCCCATGCTTCTTCTATCCTCTTCTGTTGATCGGCATTTTCGTCAAATAAATATGGACGACGGTGATTTTTTTCTTGTATTTCATCACTCCTCTTTTTATGTTCTTCCCTCTTTTTTAACTCCCAATTATTTTCCGGGTCTTGCCGAACTTCTAACCATTTTCGAGATTCCTCACTATCCAATTTTAAATTTACTACCGGGACGATTGTTTTACATTCCGGACAATATGCCGAATTTACTTTAATTATTGCTCCGCAAGAATGACATCTTACAATTCTCTCGGTATTAGCTTTCGAATTTTTCTGGTTTTTCTGATCTATACCGATATTTTTTAGAAAGTTAGTTATTTTTCCCAAATATTTTCACCCCCGGTGCGTGCACTTTCGAAACGAGTTTTGATAGCTCTTATCTACTGATAAATTGAACGTTTTATCATTCCATCGACGTAAAATGATGGAAGACGTTCAAAATCCCATTTTTTCAGATTTCTACAAATGGGCCTTGGCCCTAAGTCTCAGCCACGCCGGAGATGTGAAACGAGAATACGCGCTCTGATTGGTTATTGCTCTATTATATTGGCGTTATTATGTGTTCTTACGAGGTGATGGTGTGATGGAGGGTATATGCGGGGGGTCACTGTCCCTGTTGTACCCTGCGTGAGAGTGTGTTTACGTGCACTCCCAGCTCTTCCGCAATCTCTGCCACGGTCATTCCCTGCTCGCGCTTGGCTTTGACTTCTTCCATATTGATATCCCTGAATGGACGGCCTACATGGACCCCGCGCGCCTTGGCTGCTACGAGTCCCTGCTTTGTCCGCTCGCTCAATAGATCCCGTTCCCGCTCTGCCATTGTGATCATGAAGGTAAGCATGATCCGCCGCATGCCCTTATCCGTACAGGAGTTGAGGAATGCTTCCGCCGGGGAGAGACTGAATACTTCAATTCCCAGATCCTCAAGGTCTAATATTGACCGGATGCTGTCTGCATATGTCCGGCCAATACGGGAAATTTCATAGACGTATAACCGGCTGACGGTGCCCGGGTTGCTCTTGACGTACTGGTATAATTTTGAGTATCCTGGACGGCTCCGGGCCTCGGTCTTGCCGCTGATCGTATCAACATAGATCCGCTCTTTATCCACATGCTTCAGGAGTTCTACACACTGGTTATCTGTGTGTTGATCGCCGGTTGAGACCCGGGCATATCCAACGTAATACACCATAAGTACCCTTTAGTGTGTAAAGTATATAAACTCACCTTAAACGTTCGTTTATG
>Ga0074046_10000454_pt1 | contig 37866 bp, 32 predicted proteins | sample BogForMeECP23OM3_FD_94441 | JGI IMG/M metagenome (GOLD analysis project Ga0074046, IMG submission 94441) | Bog forest soil microbial communities from Calvert Island, British Columbia, Canada - Bog Forest MetaG ECP23OM3 | ecosystem: Environmental > Terrestrial > Soil > Wetlands ... | reverse complement strand
GCGAGAGTGGCGGAATGGCAGACGCGCCGGACTTAGGATCCGGTGCCGCAAGGCGTGGGGGTTCAAGTCCCCCCTCTCGCATTCTGCGCCCGCATCGCATCGCGATCTGCACCCTCACCTGACCTCTCCGGTGAAATAACGGGCGAGGGATCGGAGGCGGGGCGCTCGCGAGATTGCGAGCGCCCCGTGGTATGCGTCCTTACTGTTCGGGCGCCAGTTCGACGCGACGGTTCTGCGCGCGCCCTTCGGCAGTATCGTTGGTCGCCACGAAATTGGTCTTGCCGTAGCCGTGCGGATGTAGCCGGCTCTCCGCGATTCCATCCTTGACCAGGTAATCGACGACCGAATTTGCGCGACGGTCGGATAATCTCACGTTGTACTCCTCGCCTCCGATCGCATCGCAATATCCATTCACGTCAATGTCAACGCCGGGATTGGCCTTGAGAGTTGAGGCGGCCTCGTCCAGCACGGCGGCATCGCCGGGACGGATGTTCGATTTGTTGAAATCAAAATGCACGCCGCGCAGTACCAGCTTCTCCTTCACCGGCGGAGGCGGCGGCGGTGGTGGCGCAGGTGGAGGGGGCGGCGGCGGTGGTGGCGGCGGCGGCGGTTGAACGATCGGATCGCAATAGTAATGGCCCGCTACTCCGCCTACTACCGCGCCGATTCCCGCACCGGCAAGCGAACCCGTGATAATTCGCGAGCGCGAGCCGTCGGTGCCCTTGCTGGCCTCGCCGATACCATAGCCAGCGCCAGCGCCAATCAGTGCGCCCGCGGTGGCGCCGTAAACAGTGCACCAACCCAACTCGCGTTGCTGCGCGCATCCGCTCAAAAGCAACGCGACGCCGGCCACCGCTGGCAACAGAAACGACGATATACGCGGTCGAATGTTCATGTCCCCTCCCACTGGCGATCTGTGCCGTCGCTGAGGGCATCCACGCGAGCAGACACCTATGCTCAACGAACGGCGTCACCCTAATTCAGGAAGATGTCGGAACAATTAGTCGCAGATTAATAGAATGTGACGTGCAAGCGGGCTGGATCTCGATCAGACGGTCAGACTCTGTGCTTCCCATAGCGCCCGGAAACGGCCGTCGCGCAGCGCGCTAAGCGACGACCAATTGCCCGACTCGACCACCTTGCCGCCTTCGACGACGTAAATCAGGTCGGCCCATCGGATGGTCGACAGGCGATGCGCGATCAGCACGACGGTGAGTTCGCCGCGGCGGGTTTCGATCGCATCGAGCACCCGTCCTTCGTTTTCGGAATCGAGGCTGTTGGTCGCCTCGTCGAGAATCAAAATCGAAGGGCGGCGCAGGAATGCGCGCGCCAGCGCGAGGCGTTGGCGCTCTCCCTGCGACAGCAACATTCCACGATCGCCGACGATCGTATCGAGCCCGTCGCTTAGTCCCGCGACGAAATCGAACGCGGATGCCTGTCGAAGCGCCGCGAGCATTTCGTCCTCGCTGGCGTCGGGGCGCGCCCATTTGAGGTTTGCACGAATCGTGTCGTGAAAAAGAAACGTGTCGGGCGCCACGTAGCCGATTCGATCGCGCCAGCCGCGCACGCTTTCGGGTCCGAGCGGCCGGCCGTCGAGTCTGAGCGTCCCCGAGTCGGGCGCGACGAGGCCCATCAGAATGTCGGCGATGGTGCTCTTGCCGGCTCCCGACGGCCCCACCAGCGCGACGATTTTCCCCGCCGGAATCACCAGGCTCAAATCTCTGACGGCGGGCACGCGTCCCTCGCTGTAGGTGAACGATACGCCGTCAGCGGCAAGTTCGCGCGTGAGCGAGAGGCGATCGTGCGGATGCACCGCCGGCTCAGCAGCAGAGGCGCATCGGGTTTCGATATCCAGCAGGTTGGCGAACGATGGCAGCGCGTTGACGAAGGCGCGGTAGTGGTACTGGCCGCTCATGATTCGCGGCATCACGCGCGCGAACAGCAGCAACAGGATCAGAATTGACGCTGGCGGCACCGCCAGGATTTGAATCGACACGAACAGTACCACCGCGAGGATTACCATGGCGCCGAGTTCGAACCAGGTCGCGGCGATCGCCTGCTGACGCGTGCCATCCACGTTGGCTCGGGCAACATCGGCGCTCAGCTCGGAGAAAATCGAAAAATTACGCGCTTCCGCGCCATAAGTCTTGGCCGCTTTGAGGCTCTGCAAATGCTCGATGGTGGCGGCGTAGAGCGACTTGTTGGTTGCGGAGACCTCCTCGCCCTGGCTTTCGATCGCATGCGTGCGGCCGCGAAAAGCGAACGCCAGAAACGCGCCGGAGATCAGCACCAATGCAGTCATCCCGGCCGACAGCGCAAACGCGATCGCCATGTAGAGCATTCCGATCGCAACTTCGCCGGTGAATACCAGGGCAAGATTCGTGGCGTTGCCGATTCGGCTGATTTCAGAGGTCAGCGCGTGAGTGAAATCCGAAGTCCGGCTACGGCATACGAACAGCCAGTTCGCATCCGCAATCGCATGGTAGAGGCGACGGCGCAGATGATGCTCGACTTCCTGCTGAACCGCATAAGTCCACACGTTCTGCATCTGTCCCAGCACCGTTCGCAGGCCAAACAGCATCACGAATACGCCAAGCAGAAGAATCAGCGACGGGCGCAGTCCCACCGCAACGAATGCATTCGAAACGATCGCCGCGTACCGTCCCGCCTCGCCCTGTCCGGTGAGATTGAAGCCCGCCACCTGCAGGGTAGGAAGCAGCAGCGCGAAGCCCATCCCCTCGGTCAGCGAATACAGGACCATCACGATGAGCACGCTGATCAAATGCCAGCGCGAAACCCGCACCAGCATCGTGAGATACGCCGCAAGCGCGCCCTTCATCGGGGGGTTTGCGGGACTATCGGCCAACGGAGTCCGGCCCGCCAAGCGGCATGTATCGATCAAGTTCGAAATCTCCGATCACCACGACGCCGCCGCTCTCGAGCCATGCGTGAGCGCCGAAATGCCCATCGACCGGTTTCATGACCCCAATTTTGAGTTCGCTGGGATAGCGGTAGCGCTTGAGCACGATGCCGGTCGCGAGCGCGCGAACCAGACAGTTGCCGCCGCTGGGAACGGCCCGGCTGGCGGTGGCGACTGCCCACGCGATTTTTTCAGGTGACGGGCGCACGCAGCCGGAGTTTGCGCGCATCGGATGGCTCATCGCGTCAGCAAGCCGGCGCGCACGAGCAAACGGCAACATCCACACGCCGGCCCGCATCGCCACAATCGCCGTCAGCGACTGAAACAGAAGCGCCCGATCCGGCGCGGGCAACGCGAAGAACTTAGCTATTTTTTTCATCCGATCCCCGATCATCCGGCGCCGGCTCGTCCAGGACCTGTATCAGGCCATGCGCGCGGAGTTCGCCAAGCAGTTGCAGCAGATCGCGGCTGCATCGCTCGGCTTCGACGTCGAATTGATCGATTAATGCGTCGCGAATCTCGACCACTCGGCGCGGTTGCACAATCAGGCTCCAAATCGTGGCGCCAATCGGATCGAGTCCGAAGTAGGTCCCGCGCTTGAGATTCAGAATGGCGGCCTCACCGTCGAGATCGCAGGAAATCTGGTCCTTGGATGCGACCACGATAGATTCCGTCGAGATTGTCTTTGCCACGAATTGCAAAATGTCCGAGCGGCACAGGCGATGCGACGATTGCTCTAAACGCGCGAACCCTTTACATCGCTAGTGAAAGCGACACAAGTCTACAGAGCGTTCGCGCCGCGGGCAAGCCGGCGGCGTCGAGCTTACGCCAGCCGGGGGCGAACTTCGGCGTCGCAGCGATCGAGTAACTTCGCCAGCGGCTTCAGTCTGCTTCGTCACCCGCGAGCAGCGCAACTATTCCCCGAGCGGTCGGATAGTCAACGTGCAGGGATTTCATGCAGAGCTTCCAGGCATCGGCATTGTCGCGCTTGGCGACAAGCGCCAGCAGCTGCGACTTGAGCGGCTCCTGGACGCCCGCCATAGCCGCCTTGGCCCGTTGCCGACTGGCAGCGCGCATCTGCTGGCGCTTGGCAAACTGCTGCATCCCAAGTTCCGTAGGGCATCGCTGTGCCTCGTACCAGTGGCCATTTTCCTGGCCGATCATTTCGTTCACCGTGGCGGTGCCGCCGTCCTGGGTGACAAATTCCATTCCCATCACATGAGTCGCCGTCATTGGGTAGGTGTAGTACTTCGTCGCATTCATCAGGTTCGGCGGCAGCTTGGCAACCGTCAGGTGATAGTTCTTGCTGATTGGAAGGTCGAATTGCTGCCTTATCCGGTCGTCAAGATAATTCTGGTTCTGGCCGATGCATTTCATCGTGGACGGCGAGATCAACTGCTTGAGCGCGGCGAAATCTTTCGCGTACATGGCGTAGGCCATCTTTCGCGCCAATTCCCGCTGTTGCGGCGTACCCTTCTCAGCCTCCACTTCCTGGGCCGAATGGGTCGGAGCGCCTTGCGGCACAGCAGCCGGCGCACGCATCGCCCACGGCGATTCCTGCGGTGCGGCGGACTCCTGCGCGGTGGCCGGCGTGGCGAGCGCGGCGGCTGCCGCCAGCGCAAGCAAGACGGATATCGTTCCCGAAGGCTTTAGCATCTCACTGCCTCATCGCAGAGTGCACGCGGGGCGCCACTGCGCAGTCAAATCATCGATCAATTTCACTTTTCACTTTTTCACTCTTCACCGAATCGCGAAGCGCCTGCAAGCCGTCCGCGAAACCGATGGCGAGATTAATCTTTGTCGGGGATCGACTTCAATTGATCGAGCCATGCAGTCGCTTCGCTGTCCGAGGGCGCCCGATAGTCGCCGCGCGGTGAGAGCGATCCGCCCGAACCGACCTTGGGCGCGTTGGGAATACAACTGCGCTTGAACTGGCTCAACTGAAAAAAGCGGTACAGAAACGTATGCAGATGTCCCTTGATCGCCGCGATGTCGTATTGGTTGCGGCGATCGCGCGGGATGTCCGGCCACTCGCCCGCGTCCTTGTCGCGCCACGCATTGTAGGCGAGGAACGCGACCTTCGGCGGCGGATATCCGAAGCGCAGCGTGTAGTAGAGGAAGAAATCGTGCAGCTCGTAGGGGCCAAGCGTCGCTTCGGTGTCGTGGCTGGGATGTCCGTCCTGCGAGGTGCCGGGGATCAGCTCGGGGCTGATTGGAGTGGCGAGAATCTCGAGCAACGTCGCACTGGTTTCGCGGCCGAGGCTTTCAGTTTGCGCGAGCCATCGAATTACGTGCTGGATCAATGTCTTCGGCACGCTCGCATTGACGCTGTAATGAGACATGTGATCGCCGACGCCGTAGGTGCACCAGCCCAGCGCGAGCTCGCTCAAGTCGCCGGTGCCGACCACCAGCCCGCCGCGCAGGTTCGCCAATCGAAAAAGGTGGCTGGTGCGCTCGCCCGCCTGCACGTTCTCGAACGTGACATCGTAAACTTTTTTGCCTTTGGCGTAGGGATGCCCGATGTCTTTGAACATCTGCATGCAACTCGGCCGAATGTCTATTTCATCGGTCGCGCAGCCGAGCGAGCTCATCAGGCGGCGCGCCTGCTCGAGAGTTCGCGCGCTGGTGGCAAAGCCGGGCATCGTGACGGCAAGAATATTTTTGCGCGGTGAGCCAAGCCGGTCCATCGCGCGCGCGCATACCAGCAGCGCGTGGGTGGAATCGATTCCGCCCGAGATTCCAATCACGACGCGTTCCAGGCCCGTCGAGCGCAGCCGCGTCGCCAGGCCTTGAACCTGGATGTCGAAGACTTCGGCGCATCGCTCGTCGCGGGTTGCGGGATCCGAGGGCACGTAAGGGAACCGCTCGTAGCGCCGCTGCAGCAGCATCTTCGCGCGCCGCGGCAATTCCGCCGAAAATGAAATCCGCCGAAAGCGCCGCACTCGCGCGAGCTCGCGCTGAGCCGTGTCGCCGAACGTGTTTTGACGCATCCGTTCCTGCGACAGCCGTTCGAGATCGATTTCCGCCCAGACCACTTGCGGCCGATCCTTGAAGCGCTCGGACTCGGCGACCAGGTTGCCGTTCTCGGCGATCAATGCGTGGCCGTCCCAGGCGAGATCGGTCGTCGATTCACCCGCTCCGGCCGCGCTATATGCGTACGCCGCAATGCATCGCGCGGATTGGCCGATGACCAGCGAGCGGCGGTAGTCGGCCTTGCCGATCGTGATGTTCGACGCCGACAGGTTCAGCAGCACCGTCGCGCCCGCCAGCGCCGCGTATGACGACGGCGAAATCGGAACCCACAAGTCCTCGCAAATCTCGGCGTGAATCGTGAGCAGCGGCTGCTCCTCGTGCTGGAAGATGAGGTTGTTGCCGAACGGAACCGCGCGATTCCCGGCCAGGTCGATTTCGTCGCGCGTCGCGGCGTCCGCCGAGGCAAATTGCCGCGGTTCGTAAAACTCGCGGTAGTTCGGGAGATTAGTCTTCGGCACGACGCCGAGAATCCGCCCGTGATGAATCACAATCGCGCAGTTATACAGATGGTGATCGATCTGGAGCGGCGCTCCGACCACACTGACGATCGAAAGCTTCGCGGTCGCCTCGACCACCGCGGCGATTGCGTCAAGGCATGCGTCGAGCAGCGCCCGCTGCCCAAACAGATCGTCGCACGAATAGGCGGTCAGCCCCAATTCGGGGAACAGTGCGAGCACCGCCTTGCGCTCGGCGGCGTCGCGGATCAGCGCGACGGTGTGTTCGGCGTTGTAAGCGGGATCGGCGACGCGAACCGACGGCACTCCAACCGCGATTCTGACGAAATCGTGATTGTAGAGATTGAAAAAGTTTCCGTTCCTGGTCACGTCGTTTCCCTTGAGCGCCGCACGGCGATCGATTCGGCATCCGCCGCCGATGCCCGCGCGCCTGTCAAGAAGACTGTGCCGATTGTGGACGGCCGGTACAAGATTGCCCTTTTCGGCCGGGAGCACGCGCCGCCGTGGCTTGGCCCCCCATCGTTGAAGAGTTATCTCACCGCGTGCGCCCAATGCGCCCTCGCATCCCATTGTCTGACGGGTCAATCATTGCAATAACGGCTGTAGTCGAATGAAACTTGCGACCTTCACCCATGGCGGCGCGACGCGGATTGGCGTCGTCGTCGATGACTCAATCGTTGACCTTGCGGCCGCGGCGCCCGAGTTGCCGCGCGACATGACCGCCTTCATCATCGCGGGGGCGCGGGCGGCCGAGCGCGCGATGGGCGCGGGGAAGAATTCGATCAACCGGATTGCGCTTAAGAGCGTCAAGCTCGAGGCGCCGATCGCGCGCCCGCCGGAGTTTCTCGCCATCGGGCTCAACTACGCGGACCACGTCGAAGAAACGAAGATGAAGCGTCCCGAGTTTCCGATGTTCTTCAACAAACAATCGAGCTGTGTGACCGGACCGTACGATCCGATTCATCTGCCGCGCGCGTCATCGGCGCTGGATTACGAAGGCGAGCTCAGGTTCGTGATCGGCCGGCGATGCCGTCATGTGCCGCGCGATCGCGCGCACGAGGTAATCGCGGGTTACGTGATCGTAAACGACGTGAGCGTGCGTGATTGGCAGCGCCGCGCGCCGACGATGACGCTGGGCAAGTCGTTCGATACGCACGGGCCGGTTGGCCCATGGATCGTAACGCCGGACGAGATTGGCGATCCGCACAAGCTGGACCTGCGCACGTTTGTCAACGGCGAACAGCGCCAGCATTCGAATACCAGGAATCTGATCTTCGATTGCTTCGCACAGATCGAGACGCTGTCGACGGTTTTTACCTTGTTGCCGGGGACGATCGTTTCGACGGGCACGCCCGGCGGAGTGGCTGCCGGGATGAATCCTCCCAAATGGCTCAGGGCGGGCGACGTGGTCCGCATCGAGATCGAGAAAATCGGCAAGCTCGAAAACAAGGTGATCGAGGAACCGGCCAGCACCGATTTAATCTGAGCAGGCGGTCCGGGCCGCCTCGATAATTGCCAGACTTTTGACGTCACGGCAAAATCCCGTCGCTCGCGTGCCGCGGTCTCCACTGGGAGCCGAGGCGCTGATCGATGCGAGCGATCTTGAGGCCGCGAGCCCGGCTTGCTTGATTCCTGGAGTCTTTGGAATCGACTGATTGGGCGGACGCGCGCCTATGTTAGCTCAGGAACGAAATCGCGTCAGTGACAAGTTGTTGCATCGATTCTACAATGTGTAGCTATCGGTTGACTGATAGTGAGAGCGCGCCGCCGATTCGGGGCGTTATTGATCAACCGTTCGTGGCACATTGATTGCTTGCGCTAGGAAGGGGGCGGTTCGGATGAGCGGGAGGAAGGTATCAACGCACTGGGGAGGGCGCGAGGATGCTGCCAACGACGTCAAATGGAATCCGCTATTCGGAACATGAGAAAGCCCAGGCAGGATGCTCGCCTCCTGGAAAACTGAGCCGCTTCCTACTTAAATTTCGCCCACGCTGGAATGGAAACTACGGTCTCCAGACGCCACGCCGGTCGATCGACCGCGAACTGCAAGAGCGCTGGCCAATAGATTTGCTGTAGCCGCCCAGCCTCCGTCTCTCCGCGCTATCATTTTGAGCGCGCACCACGCGCCATGTGCCGAACTGAACTCTCAGGACGATTGCCCAAGCCCCGGCGGGACCAATGGCGCGGGCGTCTCGAAATGCGCCAGGTGAAGTGCTTGCTGCTGGTGATCGGCGGGCTCGCGATGGCTGGCGCGCCGGAGGATTACCGTCATCAATGCGATGATCACAATTGGGGCAATTGGGATTTTGGCACTCTGACTGACAGGCAATGACACGCGGGGCAGAATCCACGCGACCGAAAGCACGGCCTTCTCATAGGGCAAGAACCCCGTCTCGAAACCCTCCATTGCCAGCCACGCTATCGCGAGCGCGAGCAACACCAGGTCGTATTGCAGGACGTATGGCGAAACCATCAAGGAGCCAACGGCCAGAGTGGCGCCTTTGAGCGCGAACGGACGGCTGGTTTGCCAAACCCAAACCACCGCAGACACCGCGTATATCGCAACCACCGCCTGAAACACATACGCAACCTCGACGCTGCCACCCCACATCCTGATTGCGCCAAAAATGCTTTGCAGGGTGGAAAAATCGATCGCACCCCGCTCCAGGACAATTTTCTGTGTGAACGCGATACTGCCGACAAACGCGCGCCAGGCTGGTGCGCCAAAGACCGCGAGCGAAACTGCCGCGAACAGAATCGTGCTGACGGCGGTGGCAATAAGTGCGCGCCATCGGCGCGCTACGATCAGTGCGAGCGGAATCAATATCGCGAATTGCGGCTTGTAAGCCGTCAAGCCAAACAGGAATCCCGCAAGCAGCGGCCATCGGTCGAGAAGCAGCAGACCGCCCCCGATAAGCGCGGTGGTCAGGAAGCCGTTTTGCCCGCACATGAAGTTGATGATGACCGCCGGAAATGTGATCGCAAGCCAAAGTCCGACAGGAATGGGAGCGATGCGCCGGAGTACGGCAAGATAGCCGGCAAGCGTTACGGTCTCGAACACGACCCATGACGCGATGAATGGCAGCATCGAAAGCGGCAGAACGATCAGAAGGTACATCGGCGGATAGTGGAACCCCAGGACACCGAAATCCTTACCTCCCATTACCGCCACTTCCTGCAGGTGCTGGCGATGAATGTCGTAAACAGAGGCGGGATCCCCCTTAAGCGCCGCGATCGAAGCGGCGTAGGGATTTACGAAATCGCCTCCAACGCAGGTGCCGCTCTCAAACATCAGGTGATGAGAGTGGAGGAGTTGACCTATCGCCGCAGCCAGATATGCAAGCAGCAGAACGCCCGAATAAAACGTGACGCGCTGGGGAGTCAGCCAGGCAAAGTCGCGAAGCCAGCTGGTGAACCGGTGCGCAAAACCCAAGAGGCCGTCAGGGGCCGGGGTCGGCGTCGTTACCGTGACGAATTCCCCGGCGGTATCGATTTTCGCGCGACCATCTATCGCCAACCTGTTCGAGAGTTCCTCTAATCCTTCTGAATCATAACCTCAGTCGATTCTTCCGCGTATTGCGCAACTCGGCGCGATGCCGCTGCGCTCGTAATAGCGCTGGTGATTCTCCTCGGCGCGGTAGAACTCCGCGGCGGGCACGATCTGCGTGACGACCGGGCGCGCGAGTCTGCCGGATTCATCGAGTCGCCGTTTCGATTCCTCGGCGGCGATCCGCTCTTGGTCATCGGAATAAAATATTATTGACCGGTATTGAGTGCCGGCGTCGGGTCCCTGCCGGTTGAGCGTCGTCGGGTCATGAATCTGCCAAAACACTTCCAGCAGTTGCTCGAACGATACCCGCGCTGGGTCGTACTCAACTTGCACGACTTCGGCGTGTCCCGTCTTGCCGCTGCAAACCGCTCGATAGTTGGGCTTTGGAACCGTGCCGCCGGCGTATCCTACGGCCGCATCGACGACGCCTTCGACCGCGCGAAAGGCCGATTCCACCCCCCAGAAGCATCCGGCGCCAAATGTTGCGATTTTGTTCTTGTTCGCCATTTGCCTACTTAACGATGAGAACCAGCGCGAATCAATGCTCGCCCGGCGCTGGTGAAACCGCCGCAGCCGCTGTGCGAGCGTCCACCGGTGTGCCATTATTCAAGCAGTATGACAAGTATTATGGCGGAAGCTTGAGATGCTTTGGCAATCGACAACCGGGCGGCGACACGTGAATCCGATCCTCGATGGAAAGCGCGCAAAGATCGTTTTGCGGGCGCTTTTCGCGCTCGCGACTTTTCTTTTCATGTCGCTCGCTGCCGGGGCCGGCGCCGCGGAAATCAAGGTTGCTGCGGCGTCGGACTTGACGTTCGCGTTCAAGGACGTTGCCGCCCGATTTCAGAAGGAAACCGGCAACAGCATCAAGCTCACCTATGGTTCATCCGGGAATTTTTTCGCCCAGATTCAAAATGGCGCGCCATTCGATCTGTTCTTCTCCGCCGACGTTGGCTATCCGGAAAAGCTCGAGGCCGCCGGTCTGGCTGAACCCGGCACCATTTACGAATATGCGAGCGGAAAAATCGTGATGTGGGTCCCCAACGCCTCGAAGCTCGACTTAGACCGCGGTCTTGCGACGCTGCTCGATCCGGGCATCCGAAAGATCGCGATCGCCAACCCGCAACATGCACCGTACGGGATCGCGGCGGTTGCGGCGATGCGCCACGCGGCGATCTATGACAAGATCAAAAACAAGCTCGTGCTCGGCGAAAATATCTCGCAGACCGCCCAGTTCGTTCAATCCGGCAACGCCGACGCCGGCATCCTCGCGCTCTCGCTCGCGCTCGCGCCGGCGATGAAGAGCGCCGGACGATACGTCGAAATCCCGGCCGCGGACTATCCGCCGCTGGTACAGGCCGGCGTGATTCTGAAATTATCGCGCAACAAGCAACTCGCAGCCCGGTTTCTGAAATTTCTCAAGGAGCCCGAAACTGTAGCGCTGATGGAGCGATATGGTTTCTCGATGCCGAAGGACGCAGCTGCGGGGCACGACGAAAGCAAAGTGTCCGCGCCGCGCTGATCACCGATGGATTGGAGCGCGATTTTCCTGACGATCCGGCTCGCGTTGGTCGTTTGCGCAATTTTGCTGGTGGTCGGGACGCCGATCGCATGGTGGCTCAGCTTCACGCGCTGGCGATGGAAATTTTTCGTCGAATCGATCGTTGCGCTGCCTCTGGTGCTTCCGCCAACCGTGCTCGGTTTTTATGTGTTGGTCGCGATGGGTTCGAACAGCCCGATCGGGCGCTGGTATCAATCTTTAACCGGCCACGGATTGCCGTTCACATTCGAAGGTCTGGCGATCGCGTCGGTCATCTACAGCCTGCCCTTTGCGGTTCAGCCGATGGCGGCGGCGTTCTCGCAGGTGGATCGCAACTTGATCAACGCGTCGTCGATACTGGGCGCCTCGCGGATTCGCACTTTCAATCGCGTCGTGCTCCCGCTTTCGATGGGCGGGGTGGTCACCGGCTTCGTGTTGAGCTTTGCGCACACGCTTGGCGAGTTCGGCGTGGTGCTGATGGTGGGCGGCAACATCCCGGGCGTGACGCGCACGGTCTCGATCGCGATTTACGATCAGGCGCAGGCGCTCGACTACGCCGGCGCCAATCGCATGGCGATGCTGCTGATGGCGTTTTCGTTCGTCACGCTGTCGATCACGTATTCGCTCAACCGCCGAATCTGGGCGGTCTGGCCGATGCATCGCTAGCGGCGGTTACGAAAGATGGCATCCGGCAACAGTGCGATACGCGACGGGCGCCTCTCGGTTCGCATCGCGTATCGGCGCTCGAACAGCTTCACGCTCGAGGCCGAGTTCGAGGCGTCGGCCGGCTTCACGATGATCCTGGGGCCGTCGGGTGGCGGAAAGACGACCATCCTGAATTGCATTGCGGGATTGGCACGGCCGGATGCCGGGCGGATAGCTCTCGGCACGCGAGTGCTGTTCGATTCGGATGAGCGCATCGACATGCCGGTGGCGGAGCGTCGATTGGGATACGTGTTTCAAAATCTCGCGCTGTTTCCCCATCTGACGGTCGAGCAGAACGTCCAGTACGGGATCGCAAGGGTGCAGGCCGATGAGCGTCGCGCGCGAACGATGACGATGCTCGAGTCGTTTCGAATCGCGCATCTGATCGCGCGCAAGCCCAGCGAGATTTCCGGCGGCGAGCGCCAACGCGTCGCGCTCGGCCGGTCGCTCGTGACGAATCCGGCGGTGATCCTGCTCGACGAGCCGCTGGTCGCGCTCGACAACGCGACCCGGTCGAAGATTCTTGACGACCTGCGCGCCTGGAATGCGGCCCACGAAATTCCAATCCTGTACGTCACGCATTCGCCCGAGGAGGCATTCGCACTCGGAGAGCGGGTGTTAGTGCTCGAAGGGGGACGCATCCTCGCTCAAGGGATGCCGCAAGACGTGCTCGCCACGCCGCGCCATGAAACGATCGCGCAGGTAGTGGGTTTCGAAAATGTTTTCGACGCGACGGTGAGATCGATCGCGGAGACTCAGGGCACGATGCTGTGTCAGTTGGACGGGAGCGCGACTCGAATTGAAGTGCCGCTCGGCCACGTGGGAACGGGGGCGCGGGTGCGAATCGCGATTCGCGCCGGCGATATCATAGTGGCGGGCGAGCGGCCGCATGGTCTAAGTGCGCGCAACGCTTTTCCGGGACGAGTCCTATCGATGCGCCGCGAAGGCGTGCGGGTAGTAGTCATGATCGATGCGGGGGGTGCGATGTTCGAGGTGCATCTGACGCCGGGGGCGATCGACGCGTTGCGAATTGAAGATGGGAAGGAGGTGTGGCTGGTGATCAAGACTTACTCGTGCAATTTGGTGGAGCCTTCAGTGCGGTAGGCGACGGTGGTTGTTACCGGTACTAGAACAACCCTCAAGGATGTCAGATCTCCTCGAACCGAAGACCAAAAGAAGCTTTCTCACGAATAGCTCGAAACATACGTGGACGAGTCGGTCCTTGCGCTGTCCATTCGCGCACACGCTTCTCGTCGGCGGTCGTAAGCTTGCAACCCAAAAACACCTTCGTGATCAGGTTGGGGTTAAAACCTCGCGGGCCTCGGCCACGGGTTGTATCGAGAATCCTCCACTCTTGTTCGTAAACCCAGTCAATCGACTTGGTTAGGAAGATCGCATCGACCCATTTTTTCTGAGCTGATTGTGCAGCCGCGCCCGATCCTTCGATTGCGTCTGCTATCTCAAAAAACTCGACCTGTGGATATTCGCGAGAGTACGCTACTTTGAGTGCGAGATTCAGCGGTGGCCCGTCTCGACGCAGTTCTACGCAGATTCCGGCGTGGCTTGCTGCGTAGTGGGCCCACATCAATAGGTTGTCATGCCTCTCGCAGAGAGACAGGATTCCCACAGTCCTCTTGGATCTCTCGATGAATGTCTCGGCGGCCTTCTCGAACGCTCTACGATTTGCGCTCTTCTTCGCCAGCCACCTTCGATCGCGTCTGGGCAGCGCCGGGTTCTTCTCTTTAAGAAGTTTCAGGTTATATCGCGTCCGCTCGAGCTTCGGAGCTTGGAAATTGAATATCGGTTCGCACTCAAATGGATCATTGAAATCAGAAGCGCTCGGAAAGAAGAGTTTTCCATCAGCAAGAAGGGTCTTCGCCCGCTCCACCGAAAAATAGCGGTACAATTGAGACGGTCCGGAGTCTACGTTCTCGGGCTCATTCCGCTTGTCCATTCTGCCAGCGATTGAATCCCGGAGCCGTGTGCCCGTCAAGTTGAACGCTCAAGGGCCTAACTGTTGGCGTCATTGACCGCCAGTCACCCGGAAAGATCCGGGGTCTCTCCGCTTCGGTCGGGATGACGGAATGAGACGGGGGTACCAGTCGTCAGAAAAAACAGAAAGGACATCTCTGTAATTGGACCCTCACCCGAGCCTCGACGACTTGGCGCGGCCTCTCTCTGACAGAGAGAGGCTAGATCCAGAGCCGGGCGCATCGAGGTGCACGCGACGGTGTTTGGTGCCCCCTGGCAGATTCGAACTGCCGACCCCAGGATTAGGAATCCTGTGCTCTATCCATCTGAGCTAAGGGGGCACCCGGACAAGAGAGAAAGTTACGCCGATGCGCGTCGCGGACCAAGGGGACTGCGCCGCGGGGCGGCGGTCAGCGCGATGATTGGGTGAGTGTGCTCAGGAATCGTTGCTTCGCCCATCCTTCACGAAGCGGTGCGATGAAAAAAATCGCGGCGTTGCGCATCTCGAAGCGCCACGCGCCTCGGTCGCGCCGGTAGCGATCGACGTAGCGACCCGCGCCGACTACCGCTTCGCCGGAGATCCGATCGACGGCGGTAAGCTCGAAATAGCAGTCGCCTGACGCGCGGTCGCCGTCGATGGAGACGCGATGATTGTGGACCGTGTGCGCCATGTCGCGCAGCGCAGCCGGCACCACGGCGCTGAAGAAATTGCGGAGCTCGGCGCGCCCGCGCGAGACCATCGGCGCCATCTGTTCGCCGTCGCCGGCGCCGCGAAAGTCGCAGCACGCGTCCTCCGTGAAGCAGCGTTCAACGAGTTCGTCGAAACGGCCGGCGTCGACGAGAAAGCAGTAAGTGGCCGCGAGTTCGCGAATATCCTCGCGATCCTCGAGAATCCGGAGTCGTTGTTCGATGCTCGGGCCCGTGGTGTCCAAGTTTTTCCCTCCCGTTTGGTCCGGATGGCGGCGGGCGGACTCCGCTACAGCATCGAGGCCGCGATCAGGCCCAGGTAGTTGTTCTCGCCGTCCGCGATCGTGCACGCAGTGGCGTCGCGCAGGAGCATCTCGGCCGCGTACTCGCGGGTCATTCCGGCCCCGCCGTGGAGCTGCACCGCCATGGTCGCGACCTCGAACGCCGCGTCGGAGCAAAAGACCTTTGAGGTGATCGAGTGATCGAGGCGCGCGGGCTCGCCGCGCGAAAGCCGGGTGAGGTTGTAAACGTAAACGTCGCGCGAGAGCGCGCGAGAGGCTCGAACCAATGACGCCATGCGGAACAGTCTGGCGCGCACCGATTGATGCTCGAAGATGGGACGTCCGCCCTGGATGCGCGTCTTGGTGTAGGCGAGCGCGCAATCGAAGGCCGCGCGCGCGATCCCGGTCGCGAGCGTCCCGACCGCCGCGTTGAAGGCGGTGAGAGTGGCCTCGACATGGGCGGGATAGGTTGCGCCTTCGGCGATCATGTAGCGGCGCGGGATGCGGACCTCGTCGAAGAAAATCTCGCCTTGCGGCAAAGCGCGGAATGCATGCTTGTCGAGCGGACGCCCGCGCGAAATTCCGGGAAGATTGAGCGGCACGAAGCATACGCCGCCGTTGTCGAGTGCGTCGCTCGAGCCAAGCTGCACATTCACAACCGCCACGGTCGCGATAGGTGCGTTGGACACCCAGGCGGACTTCTGCCCGCTTAGGACCCACGAGTCTCCGTCGCGCCGTGCGATCAGGTTGCCGCGGCCTTTAACTTTGAGGTCGGGGCGCATCACGCCCAGCTGATCGGAGCCGTGATCAGGCTCCGTGATCGCCCAGCATCCGATAATCGAGGCGCCCGCCTGGCTGAAGTAAGGCGCTGAGAACTCGGCGATTAACTCGGCGTTGCCGGTCGCCAGAGCGGCCCCTGCAGGATAGGAGGCGAGAAAAATGGCGCCGGCCAGCCCGACATTTCCCCACGCCAATTCCTCGAGCACCATCTGCGCGGTTGCGGGCGACGCCTCAAGCCCGCCAAGCGCCGCGGGTGCGTGCAGCTTGGTAAAGCCCAGCTCAGCCGCCTGGGCCAGAACCCGGTAAAGCGGCGAGCCCGGCGCGATGGCAGCCTCAGGCGTCATCCTGTCGATCGCAATGCCGGCGGGACGCATCACCTCGGCGGCGAAACGGCGAGCGGTGTCGCGGATTTGCAGTTGCTCGGCGGTCAGGCTTAGATCGTACTCGAAGGCTTCGTACACATGCGCGGCGGTTTCCATCTAGATTCCCAGTCCGCTATAGACCCGACGGCCTCCCTGTGCAAGGTTCCAGGCCGGTTTTGTTCCACGGCCTTTGCCGGCGCCGCGGGAAGCGCGTAGTCTCGAACGAGACTTTTGTTTGCTATCGCATTTTGTCGAGAACAAAATAAACAGGAGCCTGAACAATGAAATACACAACTAGTTCCGCAGTGGCTATTTGTGTTGGTATTGCGATGGTGTGGCTAGCCGGCTGTGCGACCAGCACTCATGTCACGGATACCGCGACGACCAGCGAATACAGTACTACGAATCCGCCGGTGACGGCGCCGGCCGCGAATTCAAGCACGGCCACGACTAGCGAGCATAACAACGCCGCCGTGCAGGGGACCTATGCGCCTCCGGATAAGAACACACCCTACCGGTGGTCCGGTACAAATGCTTACTACGTTCAGTGATGCTGCAACCAAAAGCTGAATCATGGCAGAGTTGGTAAAGCTCCATCCCATCGACTGGACTGAGCGGCTCAAGAACTGGCGCGAGGCGCTGCTCACGATGAACCTGCCCGACGAGCGCATGGACGGCGTCTCGCGATGGCTGATCATCACGCGCGCCGGCGTCATCCCGATGACGCTGACGTCAGGACTTATCGGCGGGCTGCTCGCGATGCGCGCAACCAATCCGAACTGGTTATATTTCCTGGTCAGTCTGATCGGGCTCGGCGTCGCGCACGCATCCAACAATCTCATCAACGACTACTTCGATCTGACCGGCGGCATCGACACGTCGGAAGCGCCGCGCGCATTGTATGCGCCCCATCCCGTGCTTGCGGGCTGGGTTACCAGGGCACAGCTCATACGCGCCATCGTCGTGCTCAACCTGATCGACGCGGCAATCATGGTTTTCCTCTTCGTGGTGCGTGGATGGGCAGTGGTCCTGTTCGCATTGGCTGGACTGTTCATCAGCGTGTTTTACGTTGCACCACCGGTGCGTTTGAAGCATCTCGGACTGGGCGAGCCCGGCGTGTTCATCGTATGGGGCCCACTGATGGTCGGTGGCACGTATTTCGTCACGACCGGCGAAGTACCGGCCTGGGTCTGGGTTGCGTCGCTTCCCTACGCGATCCTCGTGACGAGCGTACTGATAGGCAAGCACATCGACAAACTTCCCTACGACTCCGGAAAGGGCGTGCGCACGTTGCCGGTGATCCTCGGCGAGAAGCGGGCGATCCGGCTCAACCAGGCGCTGATGATTTCGTTCTACCTGGTTGTCGTAGCGATGGTCGTGACGGGTACGCTCGGGTTCGGCGCCTTGCTCGTGCTCGGCGCGCTGCCGATCCTCTTTCAGGTGCTCGAGGTCTATTCGAAGCCCAAGCCGAGTTCGCCGCCGCCAGGATATCCGGTATGGCCGCTGTGGTATGTGTCGGCGGCCTTCGTGCACACGCGGCGCGCCGGCGCGCTGTTCGTACTCGGTCTTTTCCTGAACTGGATCTTCGGTATGTAGCCCGCCGCCTCCACCGTCGCTATCGGGGGCATCACCTGGCGCAGAGACAAATCTTACGCGAGCCGATGAGCCGGAAGGGCGCCGGCTCAATATGCGGCGAGCGATGCAAACGTTCAAAATGGTTCCGTTCGTGACGCATCGCCGGTGGCATTAACCACGCATAAATACTAAATAAAGATCGTCGGCTCTGCCTCCCCCAAAGAGCCGAAGGCACGCATGGCCACATGCCCTCATGGTGAAGCCAAGGCGTGCCTTTTTTTATCGATTTGCGTGATTTGTTCTGAGGTGAGGATCTTTGGCAGCCGGCGAGGCCCCGCTGGTCTTGCCCTCAGCCTTCCACGATACGGGCCGCCGCCCAAGTGCCGGTTTCGATCGCTGATTCGAGCAACGGCATCCCCATGTAATCGCCAGCCAGCCACACCGTGGCGTCCCGCGGCCGTGTGCGGCGGTACTCGGCGAGCGCCCGCGCGCGCCCGACTGGCGATTTCGGCATCCCCTCGGGCCAGCGGACCACCCGCACGAACTGTTTCCCGGCAAAGGCCCCGGGGAACAGCCGCTCCACGTCCGGCGCGACCGCGCTCACCACCTGTTCGTCCGGCCAATCCATTATCAGCTCGGCGTTGTCCGGCGTGACAAACAGGTTGAGCATTTCGGCGCCTTTGGGCACCCGCTTGGGATCCTTGGCTGATTCGATCGTGACGGAAACGATTTGCTGGCGCTCGCCGCGCGGGATCATCATCGCCCACACATTGCCGAGCCCCGGATCGTTCGACCAGTCACGCTTGGTCGCCAGACCGACCTTGATCACCGATCCATACGACGTGGCCATAAGCTCGCGTTCGAGCCTGTCGCCGCCGCGATAAATTCTCGCCGCCGCCGAGGACGTGGTTGCCAGCACCACCGCGTCGGCGTGAACCGTCTCTCCAGACAGTCTCACCGTCACGCCGTCGGGCGTAGCTTCGATCGCCTGAACCGGCGCTTCGAGTTTGACGTTGATCCGCGCCGCCATCGCGCGCGGCAGCGAGTCGTTGCCGCGCGCGAGCGTCAGATCCTTGCTCCGGCCGTTGGCCGTCGATGCCAGCAGTGCCAGCGCGAAGGCACGCGAAGTCTCCTCGATCCGCTGCATCGCGCCGCCCGCGAGTACCGGCTCGAGCAGGAACTCCGCGCCCCGGCCCAAGCGCGGCGCGCTCCATCGCGCGGCATCCTCGTCGTCGTACTTCGCCCACGCCGAGTAGTTGTCGATCGCGGGCCATCGCGAGCTGGTGGTATGCCATGTGAATCGGACGAGGTCGCGCACGCTTAGCAGTCCGCTCGTCACCGCATACACGGCGGACAGCATTCCAGACGGCATCCTATGCGGCCGCCCGTCTTTGAACACCGTTATCGAGGGACTGGTCGTTCTCAGGTCGGCCTGGAGTCCCATCTCCTTCATAAGCCCCAATGCGTTGCGATAGGTGGTCGTGAAAAATTGGGTCCCGCGCTCGTATAGGTATCCGTCGTGAGTCTCCGAACTCGTGCGGCCGCCAACGCGATCGCTCGATTCGAATACTCTTACCTCGGCGCCCGACTGGCGCAGGCGCAGCGCCGCGCTGAGTCCGGCGATACCCGCTCCCACCACCACTACGCGCCGATTGGCCATTTTGCCGTCCTCTCGCGCTTGCGTGCGCCGCGTCCGCTATTGCCCGGCCTGCAGAGCTAATGCTCCAGCGTCACCTGCCGGTCGAGCAGCCTCGAGAGCAGGTCCGCCCTTCTCTCGCACGTCCACAATTCGAGGTCGGCCTTCTCGTTGTTGGAATCGACTCCGATGATGAGTCGCCCGGGAGAGTAGCGAACTTCGATATTCTTGACGACACTGAAGTGGCTCCGGTCCAGCGCGTCGGCGACGCGCAAGATGGCGGCGAGACCGCGGACCACACGCCGTTTCGAGGGCGCCAGGCCGTTCATTTCGGGCGAGTCCAGCTTCGGCGCCTGCTTGCGATGGCCGCGCGCCGCCTGCGCGATTACCTCGACTTCGCCCGGATCGAAACCGAACAGCTCCGCGTTCTTGATCAGATAGTACGAGTGGCGATTGTGGCGGTCGTGATCGATCGCGTGGCCGATGTCGTGGAGCAACGCCGCGTATTCCAGCAGCTCGCGCGAGTTCTTGGGCAGCGCGAGCACCGGAGCGGTCGCATCGAAGAGCTTCAGCGCCAGCTTCGCGACCTGGTGTCCGTGCTTGTTCACGCCGGCGAAGCGGGCCGCAAGCGCATTTACCGAGAGCCGGCGCACGTCCTCGCCGCCGCCGCGAAGGGTCGCGCTCGCGAGGCTCAGCAGCAGGCCCTCGCGCAGCGCCCACGTGCATGCGACCAGCACCGGCGCCGCCGAGCGCTTGAGCACAAAGTCCACCAGCGCGGCCGCAGCCGGCATCAGGTCAACCCGCTTCGCGTCGATGCCGGGCAGCTCCGAGCGCAGCGCCGAGTTGGCCGAGACCAGCTCGCCCGCGAGCTTGGCTATCTCCGCGGCCGTCGCACTGGCGCCGTGCAGCCGCTCCAGTTCATCGCCGCGCGGCGCGCGCGCCATCGCGACCAGGGTGTTGATCGTGCCCGAGGTTCCGATTGCGCGCACCACGCCCGCCTTGCGCGCCTTCTTCAGCAGCGCGCCGATCTCGTCGTTGAGATGGCGTTCGAGCCGCTTGAGCTGCGCGCGGCTGGGCGGGTCGTCGGTAAGGTAGCGCTCGGCCAGACGCGCCGCGCCCAGCTTCACGCTCTTCATCCACAGCGGCCGACCGTCGCGAACCAGCACCAGCTCGACGCTGCCGCCGCCGACGTCGATCAACAGATGCGGTCCGCCGTCGAGTCCGAGCGCGTGGCGCGCGGCCAGAAAGATGAGCCGCGCCTCCTCGGCGCCGGAAATGATCTGCACGTTGAGACCGGTCTCGCGGTGGATGCGCCGGATGAACGAGGCGCGGTTTTTCGATTCGCGCACCGCGCTGGTCGCCACCGCGCGCACCTTGGCCACCTTGCGCAGGCGCAGGATGCGATTGAAGTTGACCAGCGCGCGCACCGCGAGGTCCATCGACTCGGGCATCAGACGACCGGTGATGAATGCGCGCCGGCCCAGCCGCACCGTCTCCTTGACCCGATCGACCACCTCGACGTGGCCATCGCGGCCGACATCGGCGACGATCATGTGCACCGAATTGGATCCGACATCAATCGCGCCCAGCCGCATGATCAGAAGCTAACCCCTCAGGCGCGCGATGTCACCTGCGCCCGGCATGAAGGAATAATCACCTGCGCGGTGAGCGGCAGGGGCTGCGGCCCCTGCACCCGCAGTGAGAAGACGTGAAAATCTGCGCAGCGCATCTTTTCGCTACTACGCGATAGCAGGAGTGACCCCTGCACCCAATGTTAATCAAGGCCGCGCTTCGGTTTCGCGCGGGGCTGGGTCCATGTCTTCCTTCGCGCCGTGCCCCTGCTGTATCCAGTCGATACGATGTCGTTGCTCCCCAATGATACACTTTTGCTACTTTCAAAAGACTGCCCAGCTTAATCTGGTCATTCCCAGACTTCACATCGGTTGGATCTCTGAGCACCCCGGTGGACGGACGCGCTCGCGCGACCGCACCAAGCACAATGGCATATTTAATGCTGTTTCGATCCAAACGGCACGAAAATTCCAGTGAACCCGAAGCGCGCGGAGGGAGACACGATGGCTGAGCAGAGCCGAGGCGGGGATCCGAGCGCGAGGCAGACGGCTTCCGAAGCCTCGCAAAACTACTGGAAGTGGGACCGTGTTCGATGGGGGACGCATCGCGTCAACTGTTATCCGGGAAGCTGTCCCTTCAGGGTTTACGCGAAAGACGGCCGCGTGATCCGCGAGGAGATCGCATGCAACATCCCGCAGATCATCGACCCCGAGTACCGGGCCCCGGACTATAATCCGCGCGGCTGCCAGAAGGGCTACCAGCATTCGCGCGCGATGTACGGGGCGGAGCGGCTGCTCTACCCGATGAAGCGCAAGGGCGAGCGCGGCAGCGGCAGTTGGGAGCGCATCAGCTGGGATCAGGCCTTCGACGAAATCGGCGCCAAGCTGGCCGACGTCATCCAGTTTCACGGCTCGCAATCAATCATCATCGACCAGGGCACCAACGGGGCCGGGGTGCTGCGCGGCGGCGGCGAGGGCGCGGGGGCGGGACTAGCCACCCAGCTCGGCGGAGTGTCCCTGGACCTTAACTTTACGATCGGCGATTTTCTGCCCGGACAGTATCTGACCTTCGGGCAGTTCCAACAGTGTCCCGGCGTCGAGAACTGGTTTTTGGCCGACACCGTGCTGGTTTACGGCAACCCGGTGTACGCGTGTATTTCTGATTATCACTATGTGCTCGAAGCCCGCTACCGGGGGGCGAAAGTGGTGCAGATCTCGCCGGACAAGAGTCCCAGCACGCAGTTTGCCGACATGTGGCTTCCCGTCAACTGGTCGGCCGATCCCGCGCTTTGGCTTGGGCTGTGCCGCATCCTGATCGACAAGGGATGGATCGGCCTCGATTTCATCAAGGAGCAGACCGATCTGCCGGTACTGGTGCGCAAGGACAATGGCCGCTTCATCCGCGAGGCGGACCTCAAGGAGGGAGGCGACGCCGAGCAGTTTTACGTAATTGACGCCGTCACGGGCAAGCTCGCGGCGTTGCCGAAGGGCAAGCTCCAAATGGAGTGCGACCGGATGCTCGAGGGCACTGTTGAAGTTCAGCTCAAGGATGGGACGCTGGTCGAGGCGGCGACGGTTTTCACCCTGCTGCGCAAGCGCGTGGCGGATTACACGCCCGAGCGGGTTCACGAGATTGCGGGGGTTCATCCCGACCAGCTCGACCAACTGGCGGAATTGTGCCGGCCGCCGCGCAGAATATTCTTTTTCTCCGCGGCGTGGCCCGGCAAGGCCTATCACGGCGACCTCTGCGAGCGGGGCGCGTGTTACGTGCTGGCGTTGACCGGCAATGTCGGCAAGGCAGGCACGGGAAGCCACGGCTGGTCGGCAGGGGCCGAGTTCAACGCGGGGTCCGGGTTCGTGGGCAGCATGCCGCCGGAGGTGCTGGAGTCCGATGACCCCATCGGCAACGCGCTGAACATGACGCTAAAGCTCCAGGACGCATACAAGACCATGTTCGCGATGGACCCGACGATGCCGGTGCTGGAGGCCTCGCAGGGGATGTTGCGCGAGGGAATGAAAACCACCGGCACCCTCTCGCCGCCGGCTTTGTTTTGGTACCACCACGCCGGCTACAAGGACGTCTGGGACAAGCATCTGGAGGATGCCGACGCGCCGAGGAAGATCGGCGACTACGCCGAACAGGCGGTGGCCAATGGCTGGTTACAGGGCTACGACATGCTCGCCAAGGAAGGCGCCAGCCCCAAGGCGATGTTCGTTTCGGGCGGAAATCCGCTGCGCCGCACGCGGGGCGGAATGAACACCTACATCCGCACGCTGTGGCCGAAACTCGACCTGATCGTGGTTATGGACCCGCGCTGGAGCACGACCGCGCTGCACGCCGATTATGCGCTCCCCGCCGCATCGTTTTATGAGTATGCGGACACCAAGTTCAGTTGTCCCAATACCCGTTTCAGCAATTTTACCGACGAGTCGGTGCCGATGCGCGGAGAGTCGAAAAGCGATCGCCAGATCATACATGGCATGCTGCGCGCAACCACGGCCGAATTGAAAAAACGCGGCATCAAGAGCTACACGGCGGGCCCGCGCGAAATCGACGTGGATAAAATCATCTGGCGGGCCACCTACGGAAACAAGTATGGCGACAGCAACAGCGACGAGGAGCGGCTGGTGAACGACGCCTATCGCGCACTCGGCGAGGTCGGATGGTTCACCAGCCTCGACGGCGAGAAGCTGGATCTTGAGAATCTGCGCAAGAATGGCGGCTCATGGCTCAGCGGACGGCCGACCTTCCCCGCGATGGTTGCGCAGAATGCGGACATGGTGGCGGGCGAGGTCTTTTGGTGCTTTCGCGATCAGGTCGAGCAGAAGGTGCCCTACGTCACGACCACCCGGCGGATCGAGTTCTACCTTGACCATCCGTGGTTCGTCGAGGCCGATGAACACCTGGTCCGCTACAAGCAGCCGCCGTACATCGGCGGCCACCAGCCGATGCGTCTGACCAGCGGCCATCTGCGCTGGAGCATCCACTCGAACTGGGTTACGGCAGAGGAAATGCTGAAGCTGCATCGCGGCGAGCCGTTCGCCTTCATCAATTCCGCCGTGGCGAGCGGCAGGGGAATCGCCGACCACGACTACATCCGGGTGTTCAACGATTACGGCGATTTCGTGGTGAGAGCCAAGCTGACCGAATGCGTGCGTCCCGATCAACTGGTCATCTACCACGCCTGGGAGCCGTATCAGTATCCGAACTGGATGCCATACGATGGAATTCTGCCCGGGCCGGTCAAGGGCCTGCACTTCGCCGGCGGCTACCGCCACTATCAGTACATGCTCTGGAACTGGTCGCCCGCTCAGGAGGATCGCCACACCAGCATCGACATCGAAAAGGCCGCCTTCCAGAGTTGACCGCATAGTGCTAGACGGCAGAGAGAGACTTTGATGCCCTTGGCGCTTACATCGGACGCCTTCGAGAACGGAAAGGAAATTCCCGCCGTCCATACCTGTGAGGGCAAAGACCTCTCGCCCGCCATCGCGTGGTCGGGCGTGCCAAGCGGCGGACGCAGCCTTGCGCTGATTATGGACGATCCTGACGCGCCCGATCCCGCCGCGCCGCAGATGGTGTGGGTCCACTGGGTGCTGTACAACATCCCGCCCTCGGCGGCAGGACTGCCGCAGGCCGTCAAGCCCGAGGCCTTGCCGGCGGGAACCTGCCAGGGGCGCAATGACTGGGGACGGACCGGATATGGCGGTCCCTGCCCTCCGACCGGGCGCCATCGATACTTCTTCAAGCTCTACGTATTGGATAGCCTCCTGCCGGATCTTAACCGGCCCACGAAAGCGCAACTGGAAGCCGCGATGAAGGGACACATCGTCGAGAATGCAACGCTGATGGGAACCTACCAGCGCAGCCGCCGCTAGCACGGCGGCGCGGCGAAAAGGTCATCGGCGGCAAGCGAGCTTTCACTCAGATGGAAACGGCCCGGCCCAAATTTAATTCTCCAGCTTCGGTGTTGTCCGCGCGCGCAAAGGAGCAAGGCGACAAGGTCATCGTGCTTTTCGAGGAGCAGCGCATCACCTACGCCCAGTTGAACGAGCGCGTAAACCGCGTCGCGGGAGGACTGCTTGGCCTCGGCGTCGCGCCCGCACAGTGCGTCGCGATTATGATGCCCAACCGGCCTGAGTGGCTGTACGTTTTCTTCGCCACGCAGAAACTTGGGACCTGCGCGGTCCCGATCAATATCGCGCTGAAGGGCGAGGGGCTCGCCTACCTCCTCAATCACTCCGAAGCGCGCTCGATCGTCATCGCGTGGGACCTGCTCGAAAACCTGGCGGCGATTCGAGCCAACCTCGGCGCCGCGATCCGCGTGATCGTAGATACCACCGAAGCGCCGCCGGGGTTTCGGCTGCCAGCCGGCGCGGTCGCGCTCGACTCACTAATGACGGAGGTGCCCGCGCCGGTGGCGACCGCCGAGCCCGCGGTCGAGATCGATCCGGATGCGCCCGCCGTGATGATGTACACCTCGGGCACGACCGGCCTGCCCAAGGCCGTGGTGATGCGCTACCGGGCGCTGGGCGGACCGATGCTGGAATTCGGGGCGTTCTATCTCGACAACGATGTGCTCTATACCTGCCTGCCGCTGTTCCATGCCAACGCGCTGTTCCTGACCGCGGTCAGGGCATTGGTGAGCGGACGCACGCTGGCGCTTTCGCGGCGATTTAGCGCCAGCCGTTTCTGGGACGAGATCCGCCACTACGGCGCGACCACCTTCAATGCGCTCGGCGCGATGATCCCGATCCTGCTCAAGCAGCCGCCGCGCCCCGACGACGCGGATAATCCCGTCCGCCTCGTGATGAGCGCCGCGACGCCGGCGTGGGCATGGGAACAGTTCGAAAAGCGCTTCAACCTCGTCATCTGGGAGGGATACGGCGCGGTGGACGGAGGAGGATTCTCGCTCCTGAACCTCGGCACCTCACCCAAGGGCTCGATGGGCAAGCCGCCGCCCGGCACCGAGGCGCGCGTGGTCGACGATCAGGACAAGGAGGTTGCCGCCGGCGAGGTCGGCGAACTGGTCTTCAAGGTTGACGATCCAGAGGCGCGCCGGGTCGAGTATTTGAAGAACCAGAAAAGCTCCGACGCCAAGGTGCGCAACGGATGGTTCCACACCGGCGACCTCGCCTGGCGCGACCCGGAGGGTAACTTCTACTTCGCCGACCGCAAGACCGATTCGATGCGCCGGCGCGGCGAAAACATCTCCTCGTTCGAGGTCGAGAAGATCGTCAACCAGCATCCCGCCGTGCTTGAATGCGGCGCGTTCGGCGTGCCCTCCGATCTCGGCGAGGACGACGTGATGGTTGCGATCGTCTTCAAGCCCGGCCAAAGCGCCACACCCCAGGAGCTGGCCCGCTTCTGCTCGGAGCGGATGGCGAGCTTCATGGTGCCGCGCTATTTCGACTTCCGCGAAAGCCTGCCAAAAACCGAAACCCACCGGATTCAGAAGGCACAACTAAAGCAACAGGGCATTACCCCCACCACTTGGGACCGGGATAAGGGAGCCTTGGTGGACAGTGGACACAACACATTGAGGAGCTGAGTAAAACACGCATGGAACTCAAGGAAGCAATCGGCATCAGACGCACCATCCGTTTCTACAATCCGTACCGGCCGGTCGAGCGCGAGAAGATCCAGAAGATGCTCGAGGCCGCGCGGCTCACCTCGTTTTGGGGCAACGTGCAGGCGCTGCGCGCGATCGTGATGTTCCGCGATTCCTCCCCGCCGGAAAATTGGGCGGCGGTCATCGCTCCGCTCGGAACCAGCCAGTTAAAGCACTGCCCGGCCATGATCCTCTGGTACTGGGTGGAAGAGGCGATCTTCGACCGCAAGGCCGGTCACCTGACCCAAGGCGAGCGGCTCCATGAACTGGTCGCGGCGCGCGTGATGGGCGTGGACGAGGCCGCAGAGCACAAGGCGCTCGATCAGTTGTTGATTCCCTACTTCCGCATGAACGCCGAGGAAATGCTCAAATCCGGACTTACCGAGATGGATTGCGGACAGGCGATCGCCCTGGCCACCCTGGTCGCCTACGAGGAGGGCCTCGGCACCTGCTGCATCGGCACCGGAGAGCTCGGTGGCGTGCGCGAGCGCAAGATGCGCAAGGCGTTCAATCTTCCCGACACCGCCCATCTGATAGTCGTGATGAGCGTGGGCTACCCGCTCGAGAGCCGCGAAGCCGGCGGCCAGCGGCCCAAGCTGCCCTTCGAACAACTGTTCTTCGTCAACCAGCACGGCAAGCCATTCGAGCGCGATCCCAAGGTGGTCGAGGAACTCAAGCGCGACAAGATGATCCAGGCGCCCGCTCCGCTGCCATGGCGCCAGCAGGAACTCGAATTCGTCCATAAGGCGCTGGATATACCGACGAGCTTCATCCCTGCCGGTGGCAGTTCGTAGCCGGTCACAGGCTGCAGGAGGTTGGCAATGGACGCTTACATCGAAATCGACCGTAATATCCCCGCGGACCTTTGCGCGCTCAGGGACAACGTCCACCGCTTTGCCAAAGAGGTGCTGCGGCCGACCGCAACGGAACTCGACCGCCTGCCCGACCCGCAGGATGTCATCGCGCCCCGCTCGCCGCTGTGGACCTTCATGCGCCGGGCCTTTGCGCTTGGCTATCACACCGCCTCTTTCCCCGAAGCAATCGGTGGGCTCGGCCTTCACGGGCTTGGGATGCAGATCTTTCTGGAGGAGCTCGGATGGGGCAGCGCCGACCTCGCGATCAGCCTCGGCGTCGCGGGCGCCCCGTTTGGTGCGCTGGCGATGGCCGGAAATCCCGAACTTATGGACGCCTTCGTCAAGCCCTTCGTCGCCGACCGCGACGCCCGCTTTATCGGATCATGGCCCGTGACCGAGCCGGATCACGGTTCGGATTGGGCGATGTTTCTTGCGAGCGAAAGTGAAGCTAACCGCGCCGGACGCGCCACCATCCGGCGCGAGGGCGACTCCTATGTGGTCCACGGCCAGAAGGCGGCGTGGGTTTCCAACGGCACGATTTCGACGCACGGAATCGTGTACCTGATGGCGCCGCCGGCCAACGGCCAGCCGGCCGGGGGCGTGGTCGCGTTCATTCCCTTCGACCTGCCGGGCGTCTCCAAGGGAAAACCTCTCAACAAGATCGGCCAGCGGGCGCTCAACCAGGGCGAGATCTTTTTCGACAACGTGCGCATCCCGGACCGCTACGTGCTCGCCACGCCCGAGGCCTTCCCGATGGTGGCGGCGATTACCCTGACCAACGCGAACAGCACAATGGCGGCGGTGTTCACCGGCGTTGCGCGCGCCGCCTTCGAGGCCGCGCTGGACTACTCAAAGGAACGCATCCAGGGCGGCAAGCCAATCTGCGAGCATCAGCTCGTCCAGAAGCGCCTGTTCGACATGTTCACCCGGGTCGAGGCATCCCGCGCACTGTCGCGCGCCGTGATGGTACACAACGATCCTCCGCCCGCGATGGACCTCGAGTATGCGATCGCGGCCAAGACCTTCTGCACCCAGGCCTCGTTCGAGGTCGCTTCCGACGCGCTGCAGATCTTCGGCGGCAACGGGCTCAGCCGCGAGTACCCGATCGAGAAGATCTTTCGCGACGCACGCGCGTCGCTGATCGAGGACGGCACCAACGATGTCCTGAGCTTGACTGGCGCACTGCGAATTCTGGATCGCAACCCAGTGCCGATCTGATTGCGCCGCTGGCCCGCGTGCCTGAGGGCAACGCAGCCGTGCGGCGGGCGCTGAGTGCCATGCCTCTAGCTTTGAGATCGAGTTCACAGCTCCGTTGTTGCAGTGCAGATGTAAGACCGACTCGCAGGAGCGCCAATGATAGTTGCCGAGCTCATGACCCCAAAGCCTGTGACTGTCGCGCCGAGTGACACGCTGAAAGCAGCACATGAGAGGATGGAAGCAGGCAGGTTCCGACAGGTCCCGGTGGTGGACGAGGAACGACTAGTCGGCATTCTGACCGACCGTGACACACGCCTGCATATGGGGCGGCTGGCTCACACGCGAGTCGAGGCGGCCATGAGCGCCCATCCATTTTCGGTCCGTCCTTCCACGCCGGTCGAGAAAGCCGCTCACCTGCTTATGACAAACAAGATCGGCAGTCTTCCGGTGGTCGAGGATGGCAAGCTGGTCGGCATCATAACCGCCACCGATATGCTGCGGGCGCTGGAGGCCGTACTCGGAGCTGCTTCCGAGGGCAGCTCCAGAATTGATCTCGATCTGAGCGGCTCCGGAGAGATCGCCGCCGCAACCAGCCTCGTCCGGACGATTTGTCCTCTCCTCGGTGTCGGGACGTACCAGCGAAAGCAAAATCACCCGGAACGTGAGATTCTATACGTGCTGGTTCCTTCGACCAGCGCGCAACGCGCGGCTCAGGCGTTGAAGGAGTACGGCTTCAAGGTCATTGCCATCCATTACTGACATGGCGATAACCCTGGACAAGGAACTATCGGATTTGCTGGTAGTCGGGGTCACGACCGCGCAAGAACTCCGCCATCGCAAAAGCTGCAGTAACGATGGAAAACGACGAAGTCGCCAACGTCCTCGACGAGACCGCCGATATGCTGGAGCTGGCGGGCGAGAATTTTTTTCGCGTACGCGCCTACCGCAACGCCGCTCGCGCGATTCGCGATCAGGCTGTGCAAGTCGCCAGTCTAAGCGAAGAACAGATCGATGAAATTCCCGGTATCGGGGCCGATCTGGCGGGGAAAATAGCGACGATCGTTAAGACCGGCGGCCTGCCGTTGCACCACGAGTTGGCCTCAAAGTTCCCACCCCAGCTCCTCGAACTGAGAGATATTCCAGGCCTGGGTCCGAAGCGATTGAAACTTCTGATCGACCTCCTGCAGATTCGCGACCGCGGCGATCTCGAAAAAGCCGTCAAGTCCGAGGCGCTCCGGAAAATCCCCGGCTTTGGACCGAAGATAGAGGATCGAATCCGCGAATCATTGCTGCGGCGCGATCCCGGCCAGGGAGAGCGAATGCTGTACGCGGAGGCGACGCGGATCGCCGCGCAGATCGATGCCCACTTGCGAAAATGCACGGCAATCCGCGAGTTCGAGCTGGCCGGCAGCTTTCGGCGGCGGCGTGAGACCATCGGCGATCTTGACGCGGTTGCCGCCGCTGCCGATTCCGCCGCCGTCATGAAGCATTTCACCGCCTTTCCCGGTATCACCCAGGTAATCGGCTCGGGTGAGACCAAGACCAGCGTCGTACTCAAAGGCGGTCTGCAGGTGGACCTGCGCGTAGTGCCTCCAAAGAGTTTCGGCGCGGCGCTCGTCTACTTCACCGGATCCAAGTCCCACAACGTGCATCTGCGGCGCATCGCCCAGGCGCGCGGACTCTTGCTCAACGAGTACGGCCTCTTTCGCGGCGATGCGGTCATCGCGGGCAGAACGGAAGAAGAGATTTACCGCGCCCTGAAGCTGTCATGGATGCCACCAGAATTGCGCGAGGACCGCGGCGAAATAGAAGCAGCCGCGTCCGGCAAGCTGCCCAAATTGATTGAGCGTAAAAACCTTCGCGGCGACCTTCACACCCATTCCCTGTACACCGACGGACACGCATCGATCGAGGAAATGGCGCGTCAAGCTCGTCAGAGCGGTCTCGAATATGTTGCAATTACCGATCACTCTCGCCGCCTGGCGATGGCCCATGGTCTGGATCCCGAGCGCTTGCGCGAGCAAAGGCAGGAGATCGAGCGAATCAGGAAAAAACTCTCCGGTATCTCACTGCTTCAAGGCATCGAGGTCGACATCCTGGACGATGGCCGGTTGGATTTGCCCGCCGATGCGCTGAGCGAGCTCGACTGGGTAGTCGCTTCAGTCCATTACAAGCTCGAACAAAATCCCGCCGACATGACGCGCAGGCTGATCAAGGCGATTCGCAATCCCAACGTCGACGTAGTTGGCCATCCAACTGGCCGCCTGCTCGGGCATCGCGAGCCCAGCAAGTTCGATTTCGGTGAAATCCTGCGGGTCGCCCGCGAGGAGGGCTGTGCCCTGGAAATCAACTCCCAGCCTACCCGGTTGGACCTCACCGACACCGCCTGCATCGCCGCCAAACAGGCCGGCGTCAAGCTTGTCATATCGAGCGACGCGCATTCGACTCGCGATTTCGCGTTGCTCGACTACGGCGTCAATCAGGCGCGGCGCGGCTGGATCGAAAAAGATGACGTTCTCAACACCCGACCGCTGAGAAATCTACGGCCCCGGCGCTGAATCATCCTGGAGAGACACCGATGAAAGTTGAGCAGATCATGAATCGCGACGTCAAAACCTGCCGTCCGCAAGATTCGCTGAACAGGGCAGCGCAAATAATGTGGGAAGAGCCTTGCGGGGCCGTTCCGGTAGTCAATGACCAACGCAGACCTATCGGCTTTCTGACCGACCGGGACATCTGCATGGCCGCCTATACCCAGGGCAGGCCGCTCAACGAGATGCGGGTGGAGATAGCCATGTCCCACAAGGTCGTGTCATGCACAGCTGACGACGATCTGGACTCCGCAGCGCAGCTGATGCGGCAGAACCGCACGCGCCGGCTTCCGGTCGTCAATCGCGACGGAGCATTGGTCGGGTTGCTATCGCTGGACGATCTCGCCTGCGAGGCTGCGAGGTCGCTTCGCGGCGGAGTAAATGATGAACTGAGAAGCATGGTGCTGGAAGTGCACTTGTCGATTAACCGCGGGCGCGTGCGCCTGCACCCACCTGCTTAGAGTGAAGGGCCACGAATGCCGGACCTGCATCAGACTCTGCGGGAGTCGGAATCCGAAGATCTCGGCGCGCTGGTCGAGTTGGCTTTGGACCTGCGAAATTGCTGGAACCACTCGACCGATCCGCTGTGGAGCAAGATCGAGCCGCAACTCTGGGCACTCACCCATAATCCGTGGGTCGTTCTGCAAACCTGCTCTCGGACCAGACTTGAGTCGCTGCGCGGCAATCCGGAATTCCGGGATCAGGTTAAAGAGCGCCTGGAAAACCAACGCCACGCTCTCACAAGTCCTGCATGGTTTCAGCAGGCTCATAGTAACCCGCCATTAAATTGCGTCGCCTACTTCAGTATGGAATTCGGGCTCAGCGAAGCACTCCCCATCTACTCAGGCGGACTAGGCAATGTCGCCGGCGATCAGTTGAAGGCCGCCAGTGACCTTGGCGTTCCGCTCGTCGCTGTCGGGCTTCTCTATAGCCAAGGCTATTTTCGCCAGATCATCGGCGCCGACGGAAGCCAACGCGCATCATATCCCTACAACGACCCTGGCCAGATACCTGTAACCCCCGTCCGCAATGAGGATGGCGAGTGGCTCAGGTTGAGCGTCAACTTGCCTGGCCAGAAACTGCGGCTGCGTACCTGGCAGGCGCAGGTCGGCCGACTGAAACTTTATCTGCTCGATAGCAATGACCCGGCGAACGCGCCGGCCTATCGCGGCATCACCAGCGAACTTTACGGCGGCGGACCTGAACTCCGGCTGACACAGGAACTGGTGCTCGGGATCGCCGGCTGGCGGCTCTTACGCGCGCTGGGGATCAAACCGGAAGTTTGCCATCTGAACGAAGGACATGCGGCATTCGCGGTGCTGGAGCGCGCACGAAGCCTTATGGAAGACAACGGTCAACCCTTCGAAGTTGCGCTGGCCATATCGCGGGCCGGCAATCTTTTTACAACCCACACGCCCGTTGAGGCCGGCTTCGATCGCTTCGCTCCCGCTTTGATAAGCCGCTTCCTCGGGCGCTACGCCGAAGAGCAGCTTCACCTGGACCTTTCGCGTCTCCTCGCCCTGGGCCGCCTGTACCCGGACCATCAGGATGAGCCATTCAACATGGCCTATCTAGCCATTCGTGGAAGCGGAGCAATCAACGCTGTCAGCCGCCTGCATGGCGCCGTCAGCCGGCGAATTTTCCAGCCTCTCTTTCCATCCTGGCCCCAGCCCGAGGTGCCGGTTGGACATGTCACCAACGGAGTCCACACACCGACTTGGGATTCCGCGGCTGCCGACGCGCTATGGACGCAGACCTGTGGCCGCGAGCGTTGGCGCGGAACCATGGAGACTGTCGGAGATGATATTCGCCGCGCCCCGGACAGCGCGCTGTGGAAACTTCGCGCAAAGCACCGTCTCGAATTGGTTCGCTTCGTGCGAGGACGGCTAGCCAGCCAGCTTGCCACTCGCGGCGAAGATCCAAAAGCCGCGGAGAGTATTTTCGATCCAGACACCCTGACGCTGGGCTTTGCCCGCCGCTTTGCAACATACAAACGCCCCAATCTGCTCCTGCACGACCCCGAGCGCCTCGTTTCCATTCTGACGAATCCACTACGGCCGGTTCAGCTGGTGATGGCCGGCAAGGCACATCCGCAAGACATCGCGGGCCAGGCGCTGGTCAAGGCCTGGGTTAATTTCGTCCAGCGGATCGACGTGCGGCGCCACGCTGTTTTTCTCAGCGACTACGACTTGGCACTGGCCGAGCGGCTGGTACAAGGCGCCGACCTATGGATCAACACTCCTCGCCGGCCTTGGGAGGCATGCGGCACAAGCGGAATGAAAGTGCTCGTCAACGGTGGCCTCAATCTGTCGGAACTGGATGGTTGGTGGGCCGAAGCGTACTCGCCCCAGGTCGGCTGGGCATTGGGCAATGGCCAGGAGCATGGCGATGACCCGGGCTGGGACGCGGCCGAAGCGGAAGAACTCTACGATACTCTGGAGAAGAAGGTCATTCCGGCGTTCTACAACCGCGACAACAATGGCATCGCTACCGAGTGGGTCACGCGAATGCGTGAAAGTATGTCACGCTTGACGCCGCTCTTTTCGGCCAATCGGGCGGTGCGCGAGTACACGGAGAAATATTATCTCCCCGCTGCTGCGGCATATCATGAGCGGGCAAGCGATCAAGGCGCCTACGCCAGATCCCTGCTCCAATGGAAACAAGAGTTGGCCGAGCATTGGGCGTCGCTGAGCTTCGGCGGGCTTCGCGTCGAGAGCTCTCCACAAAAGCACTCACTATCGGTTGAGGTGCATCTCGGAGAGCTGCGTGCCGACTGGGTGCGCGTACAACTTTATGCGGATCCGCTCGACGCTGAGCCCCCGTTTCTATCGGAAATGACGGCCACTGGCAGCGCCGAGTCTTCTAGCGGCTGGCGCATCTATGCCGCCGATGTCCCCGCTTCGCGGCCAGCATCGGACTACACACCGCGCATCGTTCCATCGCATTCCGCAGTGAGGATTCCGCTCGAGGAGGCTCACATCCTGTGGCGCCGCTAGTTCGCGCGCTTGTTCAATATTCGAACCAGTGCCACAAGTATAAGAATCCCGCCCCAGGAGGATCACAAGTATGGCCAGACACGGACGTCTCAACCTCGGCAATGCAGGATACTCGATGCCGGCGGACGCCGCCGCGTATCAGCGCCCGCCGTTCTACTATCGCAACACTCGCTCGATCGTGGTCGCGTTCGAAACCGACCTCGAAGCCGCGTTGGAAGCATTGCCGGCGCCGCTGGCGCTGACCGAGCCGGCCACCGCGATACTTTCGTTCTACGAATATACCTGGACCACTTTCGGTCCTTACAAAGAAGTGATTCTTTCTTTGCTGGTCGAGCACAAGGGCCGCCCGATGAACTACGTTATGCACATCGCGGTGACGACCGAGCCGCCGATGCTGGCCGGGCGCGAAATCTACGGTTTTCCGAAGAAGCTCGCGCAAATTGAATTCAAAAACGATCGCGACATGATCTATGGCACGCTCGAACGTCCCGCAGGCATCCGCCTCGCCAGCGCGATCGTTCGCCCGGAACGGCCGGCCGACAACGGGCATTCCGCCGCGCCGCCGCCGGTCAGCATGCGCCTGATTCCTTGCCCTGAAGAAAACGGGCGTCCGTTATGCGCCGAGATCATCGAGACCCACATTGAGACCAGAGTAATCGAGGCATGGACCGGCGTCGGCTCGATCGCTTTCGCGGAAAGCTCGCGCCTGGACCCGTGGAACCGGCTGCCGGTCAAGCGGGTGATTGGGGCAAGCTACATGCTCAGCGACATGACGCTCGGCTTCGGAAAGGTGATCGATCGTCTCGAATAGAGCGGGACTATCCGACCCCGCTAAATCATGTATCCGCCGTCAACGCTGATGACCTGTCCGGTCACCGCACTGGCGGCGTCGGATGCGAGCAGCGCCGCCATCGCGCCCAATTCATCGGGCTCGACGATTCGCTTCTGGATGTTCTGGCTCTCGGCGAATCGTTTGGCCTCGGCCGCACTCACCCCCATCATCGCGCCCAGCATGTTCCAGTCCACCATCCTGGTGTTGGTCCATCCGGGGCATAGCACGTTCACATTGATGCCGTGCGGGGCGGCGGCATAAGCAAGCGAGCGCGTGAAACCGATGATGCCGTGCTTCGCGGCCGAATAGGCCAGCGGGCCGCCGCCGTTTTTCGCATAGCCGGAACCGATGCTGATGATGCGGCCCCACTTCTGTTTGATCATGTAGGGGAGCGCGGCGTGAGTCGCATAGAATGCCTGGGTCAGGTTCAGGAACAGGTTGTCCTCGAACGCGCGCGGGTCATGATTCAGCGGATCGAGGTGAAACGGGTTCTCCGCGATCACGCCGCCCGCGTTGTTGATCAGAATGTCGAGACCGCCGAGTTTGCGGGCAGCCTCATCGACGCCGGCGGTAATCTGCTCGCGGCTCATCACGTCGATGATGACCGCGAAGCCGCGCTGCCCACGCTCCTCTATCTCGGCTGCGACCGCGTCCAGTTCGCCCTGCGAGCGAGAGGCGACCACGACCGCGGCGCCCGCGTCTGCCAGCGCAAGCGCCATCGAGCGGCCGATCCCGCGGCCGCCGCCCGTTACCAGTGCACGCCTTCCATGCAGATCGATCAGTTGTTTCATTTACCGTCGGCTCCATTTGTCGAATCGGGCTTTTCCGAGTTGAATCGTTTTGTCTCATCTATCCGCAGACCTTTGCAAATGGACACCATCCGATCCAGATCGTAGCGCTTGTCGGCGCGACTGTGGCCGACGTAAGCTTTGCCACGGATAACCGAATCTGATGCGGCGGGTCTCCGCGGCCGGCGCGACGTTTTTCAGCTGGAGGAATAGTCGATGGAGTTCAAAGAAGTAGTAGGACGGCGCCGAACGATCCGTTACTTTCAATCGTGGCGCAACGTCGAACGCGAGAAGATCCAGATCATGCTGGAGGCGGCGCGGCTCGCGTCATGCGCGGTCAACGCGACCTTTCTGAAAGCGATCGTCGTGATCCGGGACAATATCCCCCGTGAAACGCTCGACGCGCTCAAGACTCCGGTCTCCGGACTCAACATCGAGCTCGCCCCGGTGCACATCTACACCTACGCCGATATGGGGGCGTACAAGGGGGCTCAGGCGCGGCTGAAGAAGCTGGTCGATGTCGGCGCGTTGAACGCCACCCATGGTTGGAGCCATAAGTTCGTCGATGAATTCGTTTGGCCGAACATTCTGAAGCCGCTGGCCGAAGGCGCGAATCAGCCATCGGTGGCCGCCGCCGCCGCATCGGACGCGGGCATAGCGATTTGCCAGGCGATGCTCGCTGCGGTCGACGAGGGACTTGGCGTCTGCCTGTCGGCCTTTCAGCACGAGGCGATCAACAAGGTCGTGAAGGCGCCCAAGGACTGGATTCCGCTATGGGTGCTGCTGGTCGGTTATCCGGCGGAGTCGTGGGAAGCAGGTGGACAGCGTCCGCGTCCGCCGCTGGAGGAGATCTTCTTCGAGGGCGAATACGGAAAGCCATTCAAGGGCGATCCCAAGGTGACCGAGCAGATGAAGGCGGCGAAGATGATCCAGGCGCAGGCGCCGCTGCCGTGGCGAAAAGAGGAAATCAAAGCGCTCGCGCGGATGTTCGGCCTTCCCGAGTAAGCTTCATCGAACCGCGCAATCGACCGATAGAATCACGCGCAGCTCGAAAATAACGATGGCGTCGATCAATAAACCGCTCGAAGAGTACGACTCGGTCAAGACCTGGTACCGAGGACTGCGCGAGCAATCGGGCGTCGAGCCCGACGAGGATAAATCGAGGCTCGAACTGCTTCGAGAGTTCTGCGCCACGCTCGAACTCGACCCCGACGAGATCGTCGCCGCGTGCCTGCTGAGGAAAGAGGGCAAGGAAACCAAGATCAGCATCAAGGGCAGGCGCTCGATGGCGGAACGGATAACCGATTTTCAGGCCAAAGGCGGCGCCGAAGGCCGTGAGCGGGCCAAGCGCGGAAACATCATCCGAAGTTTCCTGATTCACAACGGCATCCTGCTGCAGTCCGGGATCCAAATCTGAATCGCAGCGCTGCCGGCAACTCGAGAGGTTCGGGAGAATTGAGCAAATGCAAATTCTGGAAGAAGGCAAAGCCGACTATCTGAAAGTCGATCCCGACGGTTATCGGGCGAGCGTGCGTGACCATAAACCGCATCAGATGGTCTCGAAGATGATGACTCACAAAGAGGCCGTCGAGCGCTTCGTACGCGACGGCGACTATCTCGCATACGACTGCAACTACTTTCAGCGAGGACCGTCGTCGCTGATTCGCGAGATCGTCCGCCAGCGCAAAAAAAATCTATGGCTGTGCGGCAAGTTCACCTATGTCGCATGCGCGATCCTGGTTGAAGCAGGATGCGCCGATCGGATCGACATCGGATTCATCGGCTTCGGCCCGTGGATCGCGCGCGCGGTGCGCGAAAAGAAGTGCACCATCTACGAGTACTCCAATGCGGTGATGACGCTGCGGCTGAAGGCTGGCGCGATGGGGATACCTTTCATGCCGGCGCGCAGCTTCGGCGGGACCGACGGATT
>Ga0074046_10000453_pt1 | contig 37898 bp, 22 predicted proteins | sample BogForMeECP23OM3_FD_94441 | JGI IMG/M metagenome (GOLD analysis project Ga0074046, IMG submission 94441) | Bog forest soil microbial communities from Calvert Island, British Columbia, Canada - Bog Forest MetaG ECP23OM3 | ecosystem: Environmental > Terrestrial > Soil > Wetlands ... | reverse complement strand
GCCCCCAACACGGTGTCCTTCGAGGATGTCGTTGGCGTCCCGCCGTTTGCTCCTATTGTTCAGGTGGGGTCTAGTGCCGGATCACCCTGGGTTGACGTGGCCGATCCGTACGGAACCTCGGGAGTGACGAATCCGTTTCCTGGGCAGTTTGGTCCGATCAATCCGACTGCCAGTACTGCAGTTTTCCCCAACGGTGGTATCTCCTTCAGTCAGATCTTCGACCGTCACTTCCGCTTACCCATGGTGCTGTCCTGGAACCTGACCGCGGAACACGGATTTAAACAGGACTGGATGTTGCGCGTCGCCTACGTGGGCAACACCGGACGCCATCTCAGCGGCACGGGCGACCAGGAAAACGGCCTGCTGCAATTGAACCCCTCTCACTGGGATCCAACTCTGCAGCAGGAAGTCCCGGTTTATCCTTTGTATGGATCGATCGCTTCCATCAATTCCGGGGTCAATAGCAATTACAATGCCGCCCAGATCACGCTCACGAAGCGCATGACGCATGGCTTCTCTTTTCTGACCAACTTTACATGGTCCAAAGAGTTGGATGATTTCGCCCCCATTGGGGGGTCACCCTATTTAACCAATAGCTGCAGTTGCGGCCGCCATTTCGATTACGGCCCGTCGGATGACGATCTCTCCAAGACGTTCAAAATTAATGGCGAATATATGGTTCCGCGGGTCAGTCTGCCCAAGGCAGTCGACAAAATTGTGAATGGATGGGAACTTTCCGCAACCGCTGACTGGCAGACCGGATCTCCGTTCACCATCTTCAGCGGCGGCGACTATTCTCTGAGCGGAATGTTAGGGGATCGCGCCGATCTTGCCGTATCCAGTATTAAGCAAGCCATCCTGGGTAGTGGCCGTTCCCATGCTGCCGAAGTGGCGGAATGGTTTAACACGAGTGCATTTAAGACGAACGCGATAGGGACCTTCGGGGATACGGGAAAGAACGTTCTTCGCGGACCACGATTTTTCGATACCGATCTGGCTGTGGTTAAGAATGCCAAGATCACTGAGCGGCTCTCGCTTGAATTCAGAGCCGAATTCTTCAACGCGTTCAACAATGTCAATTTCGGCAAGCCGGACAGTAACCTCGCCGATATCTCCTCCACCTATGGGCAGATTACCGGAATGGCGGGGGGGTCATCCTCCAATACCTATGGAACGGCCCAGCCCAGAATCATTCAATTTGGACTGAAGCTGGGATTCTGAGATCGCCGACGCGATATTTTGAAAACGATCCCAGAGCCGGGCCGTCGCCTCGCCTCGACGGCAAGAGGGCCTGATCAACTTCGGAACGCATTTTTCCGAAGGTAGCACGTCGAAGTCGGCACCGCGGCCCACCTTCTGGCCAGGCCGCCCGCAGCGCGGGCCTGCATCTGCCTGCACCCGGAAGCGACGTCTCGTGAGATATCAGTTTCTCCATTTATCCCAACGCTTTCCTGTTTAACCCCCTTCAATTCATAACCATGGCAGCCATGCGGCGGCATTCATGCTCGATTCACGGAATATTCAACAAATTGTCATCAATTAGTAACAAACGGCGGGCTAGGCTGACAGTTCGCCAACCATGAACCGCACGCTGAAAATGTTCCCGTCAGGACTTTATCCGCTATCTGAAACGTTTATTTCTGAGGAGATCAAAACAATGAAACGAATTATGGCTGTGGTGTTTTCGATGGTGCTAGCGGGGAGCGTGATGGCGGCGCAGGCCCAGCAGGGCACGGCCACCGCAACGACGACGAAGAATGCGCAGAAAAAAAAGGTTCCCAAGGCATCTGGGCCTGCTATTTCTGAGCAGCTCAGTGAGATGAAGCAGGCGATCGATGCCCAGCAGCAGCAGATCAAGCAGTTGAGCGATCTGGTGCAAAGCCGCGATCAGAAGATTCAGCAATTGGAACAGCGCCTGGATCAAAGCCAGACGGTAGCGGCGCAGGCACAGACCAAGGCGGATAGTGCGGCGGCTCAAGCGGCCGAGCAAGGGCAAACGGTTACGGCGCTCAAGAGTGACGTCACCGACTTGAAGTCGGGCGCCACCAACGCCGCGCTGAATCTGCAAGATACACAGAAAAGCATCAGGGATGCGACGGAAAGCCCGATGGCCATTCACTTCAAGGGAATCACCATCACTCCCGGCGGATTCCTGGCGGCAGAATCGGTCTACCGCAATCGCTCGTTGGGGGCGGACATCAATACTCCCTTCAACAGCGTCTCGATGCCCGGAAGCGGTCAGAACGCGATTTCTGAATTCTATGGCTCCGGTCGCCAGTCGCGAATCTCGATGCTGGCTGAGGGCAAGCTCAGCGACATCAAAATGAGCGGATATTACGAAGCCGACTTTCTTTCGGCGGGCGTAACATCCAACAATAACCAGAGCAACAGCTACACCCTGCGCCAACGCCAGGTTTGGGGGCAGGCTGCCTTCAACAATGGATGGACCCTCACGGGCGGTCAAATGTGGAGCTTGGTGACGGAGACCAAGAAGGGCGTCGACAACCGAAGCGAAGCTCTGCCGATGACGATAGACCCGGCGTATACCGTCGGTTTCAGTTGGGCGCGGCAGTACGGTTTCCGCGTGGCCAAGAAGGTCAACGATCACTTCTGGCTGGCCGCCTCTCTGGAGAATCCTCAGACGATCTTTTCGGCGAGCGGCAATGCCTCAAACTTCGCGTTTGGCAGTGCCGGCGTTACCGGCGGACTGTATAACAATCAATCTAACTATTCCTTTAACGCGATGCCCGACATCATCGTCAAGGCGGCCTTTGAACCCGGTTTTGGCCACTATGAAGTGTTCGGCATCTACAGCCGCTTCCGCGACCGCGTTTATCCCTGCGTGGAAAATGTTGCCAGTTCGAGCCTGTGCACTGGCGGCACTACCGTGACCGGAGCCTACAACGATTCGAAGAATGGCGGTGGACTGGGAGCGAACGCCCGCGTCACTGTGGCCAAGCATGTGGACTTCGGACTTCACGCCCTTTTCGGAAACGGTGTAGGCCGGTATGGCGCGTCGGGTCTGCCGGATGCCACGGTGAAGACTTGTACGAATTTGGCAGACGGTTGTCCAGGCGATGGCGAATTGGCGCCGCTGCGCAGTTATCAGGGTTTGGCCACGCTCGAATTTCACTATCCCAGAATTGATGTGTACTTCAATGGCGGCGAGGAGTATGCGAAACGCTACTCTGCGCTGAATCAATTCAGCGGAAAGTATGTGGGATACGGGAACCCGAACTTCCTTGACTCGGGCTGCTACACCGAAGTCGCGCCCTCGTCGGGCAGCGGTTACGGTTTCGGAGCGGTTGCTAACTGCAGTGGACAGACCCAAAGCACGATCGAGGGCACGTTTGGGTTCTGGATAAAACTGCACAGCGGTCCCAAGGGAAGGCTGCAATTCGGTCCGCAGTATTCCTACTTGGTCCGAAATGCATGGGCGGGAACGTTCGCCGCGGCGACGTCGACGACGCCGGCAACTTATGTTGGGCCACACGGAATCGACAACATGTTTATGACGTCTTTCCGCTACTACTTGCCGTAGCGAACCGAAGGTCCTCGCCCCCAGAATTTTCGCCTACTGGCATTGGGGGCGAGGGATTGTTTTCAAAGCGAAACGACCTCCTATCGCTCCAGTGTGGGACTCCCGCATTGGAGCGACTTCATTTCAGCGCGTGAGCACGAAAGTGCCTTCAATTCAATCTTGCCGGATGAACTCCCCACCAGAATGCCGAAACTGCCCGGATCGGTGCTGCAGTCTTTCTGGAAGATGCGACAGGGTTACTTGGCCGAAAACTTGTAAATCGTTTCCGTACGGTACACGCTACCCGGCCGCAGGATCACCGAAGGGAAGCTGGGATGATTGACCGAATCCGGAAAATGCTGGGTTTCCAGGCAGAATCCGGAATGCTTCCCATACACCACGCCACGCTTTCCGGTGATGGTTCCATCCAGGAAGTTGCCGGAATAGAACTGGACTCCCGGCTCAGTAGTCCAAACCTCCATCTGATGGCCGGAGGCGGGATCCAGAACTCGGGCCGCCAATTTCAATTTTCCCGCCTCCCTGCTCAGGACGTAGTTGTGGTCGTACCCACCCGGTTCTCCCTTCATCTCCGCAATGCGGGAACCGATGGTCGCGGGAGTCGTAAAGTCGAGGGGAGTGCCCTTCACGGGCTGGATGTCACCCGTGGGAATCAGCGTGGCGTCTACCGGAGTGTAGTGCTCCGCCGTCAAATAGAGGATTTCGTCCAGGACGTCTTTCCCCCCGCCCAGATTGAAGTAGCTGTGGTTGGTCAGGTTGACGGGAGTGGCCTTGTCGGTTTTGGCGGTGTATTCCAGCTGCAATTCGTTATCGTCGGTCAGCCGATACACCAAGGTGACCGAGAGGTTCCCCGGGAACCCTCCATCGCCATCAGGGCTGACGGCTGTGAAGCGCACCGCGGCCGCGTGAGGTTCGTGCAGTGGCTCCGCCTTCCAGAGGGTACGGCTCAGACCTTTTGACCCGCTGTGCAGATTGTTGGGCGGATTATTGATCTCCAGGGAGTACTGTTTGCCGTCTAGAGTGAACTTACCCTTCGCAATTCGGTTCGCGACTCTGCCCACCGTAGCTCCGAAGAAGGGATGATTGCCGAGATAGCCCTGCAGTTGGTCAAAGCCCAGAACAACATCACCGAGGTTGCCCTTGCGATCGGGGACCCACAACTCGGTCAAGGTAGCACCATAAGTAATCACCTTGGCGGTAGCTCCCTTGGCGTTCTTCAGGGTGAGCATTTCGACCGCACTACCGTCATTCAGACTTCCGAACGAACTCGTCTCCACCGTAGCCTCCGGGCGAACATCTGCGTGCTTTTGAGCCCATACGGGGCCGGAACCAATGCAGACCGCGATCATGCAGGGTATTGAAAAAAGCTTATACCAAGACTTGCTAGTCATGAATGCCTCGTCTCGTATCTTATCGCGAAGCAGATGCGGCCTCGATCAACTTCTGAATTGGAGGCGCCACCATCACCAGCAGGTTGGCCCTTGGTTTCATCGATCGGTCCACCACCGCCAATTGCTCGGTGCGCCACGTGTCCGGCAGTGGCTGATTCTTGCCGATGCTGTCGAGCGCCTGCAGTCCGGCTGCGGAAAGAGCAGCCAGGTCCTGGGACAATGGCTTGTCTTCCGCCAGAAGGAATGAGCGGTCCAGAACAGGTTGAAGGTTAGCGTCATTCTCACGCCACTTGACCAGCGACGCCCGGATCTGCGCCTCGACGGTGGAATCCTTATAGCCGCTCTGGATGTAGGTTTCAACCAGCTGCGCGAATTGCCGCGCCTCCGTACTTTCAGGCCGAGCAGCGTCCACCAGCCGGTTCAGCGGAGTGGACTTCACCGGAGGCTGCGGGAAGATCTCCGTCCGCGTGTAGTCTTTTGTGGGTTCCACCACATCGGCCAGGATGCGCAGTGCGCCAATATCGTCACTTCCCGCGAGGCGGTGGAGCATCAATCCGTAGCTCGACTCGTGGTTCACCCCAAACCAGCCAAGACGCCAGCTTACTTCCTCCAGTCGCCGGTACATGGATTGGTTGTCGCGGATTTCCTGCGGAGACCAGAAGCGCTCCGCAATCGCAGCCAATCGCGGCCACAGCCGCGAATCGATCGTTTCTGGAGTGATGTACTCCGCCCATATGCAAGCCTCGCCGCCCAGAATGCGCTTTTGTTCCTCGGCACTCAGCGCCGCCCCACCCGGCTTTGTCATTATCGTTGCCATCGGGTCCACGGCGTAATGTCGCGCCGCTGGCCACATCAGGTCGAGGTAGTACCCGTAAGCGAGCAGGCCGCGATGACCCAGTTTCGCGGCCTCGGCCAGGGAATCCTGCCCACGCCACGACTCGACCACCACGTTCTTCGGCAAGTCGGGATGCAACACCTCATCCCACCCCATCATGATCTTCCCGTGTTTACTCACGATCTTCTGCAGGCGTTGATTGAAGTAGGCTTGCAAATCACGATTGTTCTTCAAGCCGTGAGCCCGAATGAACTCCTGGATTTTCGGATTCGAGTCCCACGGCTTGTTGTTCACCTCATCGCCGCCGATGTGAAAGTAGGCGTCGGGGAACAGTTCTGCCATTTCCCCGATGAACTTGTCGAGGAACTTATAGGTCTGGTCCCGCGTGGGATCCATGACCGTGTCTGCGTCCGCGACCCTCCCAGCCTTGTAAGGGCCGGGCACACTGGCAAGTTCCGGATAAGCGGCCAACCAGGAGCGGCTGTGCCCCGGCATGTCGAATTCCGGAACCACGCGGATGCCGCGATCGCGCGCGTAGGCCACGAAGTCGCGGATCTCCGCCGGTGTGTAGTACTGCCCCTGGGAGCCCAACTCGTGCAGTTTGGGAAAGCGCTTGCTCTCAACCCGGAAGCCCTCGTCGTCGGAAAGATGCCAGTGCAGGACATTCATTTTCACCGCCGCCATTCCGTCGAGGTTTCGCTTCAGTACCTCGATCGGGATGAAATGGCGGCTGACGTCAATCAGCAGGCCACGCCAGGCAAAACGGGGCTGGTCCTGGATAGTGATTACCGGAACGGCAAAGCCCGCGGGAGTAGGTTCGATCAGTTGCAGGAATGTCTGTAATCCGTGCAGCGCGCCCAGGGCGTTTGGCGCTGTCAAGGTCGCACGTGATGGGGTGATTTCGAGGGTATAGGATTCATCCTCGCCAAGTTCCTGAACCTTGCGGGCGGCGTTCTCGGCGCGGATGACCAGGGTCGCGTTGGAGGCGTCAGACGGCTGCCCGCTCAACTGCATGCCAGTCTGTCGACTGACCTGATCGAGGAATCTGGCGATGCCACCGTCAAGACGCGAGTCTCTCTGGCCAGTGCCCACGGCGGTAAACGATTGATCGACGACCAGTTGACCGCTTCCAACCTGCACCTTCGCAGGCACGGGCATGAGGTTGAGAGAGGAGGGAATTTGGGCCATAGCAAGAATTGAGAAGAAGAACACACTCAGTAAAAATTGCAGGGTTCGCATAGGGGACCATCTTGGCAGGAAGGCACGGCGGTTGTCGAGGAGGTGCACCAGTAATCGGCCGGTGGCCAGCAAGTGAGCCGCCGAACTTCTTTTGTCTTGCAGCCGGCTCGGACCGTAGGATGGAACGGCCGCGGCCATGAGTTTCACTTCTGAAGCACTTCCCGTTTGCTGACTAGGACTAAGCCGCTGGCGCGGCTACTGCGCGCAACGGTTGAAGAACTGCGACGACGGAAAGCACTCCGACCGCCCGGAATTACGCAACGCCAAAGTGGTGCTGGCGAGGAACGGGCAGTAGGACCTAGGGCGATCCCGCAGCGAAGCTTGATCCTCGATCAAGGAAGCGTGGGCCTGCCTATTTCACTACTCCTACAATCAGGCCGCTAGGCCCAGGCAGGTTGACTCGAGATACCTCTGCGAACCCCGCAGCCTTCATCCAGCCGGTGTATTCGACTTCGCTGTAGCTGGCGCCGGAGTCGGTCGAGACCAGCATATTCAGTGAGAACAGCGCCGCGTGTTGCGGCCCGGTTTTGTCGGGATTGAGGATGAAGTCTTGCACCACGAGGCGGCCCTTCGGTACGAGTGCCCGGTATGCGCGGCGGAAAATGTCCCGGTTCTGCTCCTCGGAAAACATGTGGCAGATTGCGTTCAGCATGATGACGTCGTAGCCGGAGCCAAACTCATCCTGGAGCATGTCCCCCGGGCGAAGCCTGACTTGCGCTGAGACGCCGGCCTGGCTGACATATTCGGCGGTGAGCGGTACGACTTCTGGGACGTCAAGGATCTCGCACTGAACATCCGGACAAGCCTTTGCGAACGCGATGGAGTATGCACCGGAGCCACCGCCGAGATCGAGGATACGGCGAACTCCGGCAGTGCCCAGCGCTTTCACCACCAGCGGGGCGCGATCTTTGGCATTGCGTTGCATGCCGGCAATGAAGTTGCGCGTCCATCCTGGCGTATCGTCCCGACCGATTGGGATGCGCGTACCGCTGCGCACGGCGTCGGTCAGCGTGCTCCAGCGATGCCAGATGTTGGCTGTGTGCAGCAGGCCATTGCGGTGATTGTCCTTGGAGCCCTGGAAAAAAAAGCGTGCTGACTCGGGCGTGTTCTTGTAAACGTCACCGCTTTTCGAGAGCAGTCCGAGCGCGACCAGTGCGTTGAGCAGCATGCCTGCGGCGCGTGGATTCGCGTGAACCTTGGTTCCGATCTGTTCGGCAGTGGCTCCGTCCCCGACGGCGGTAAAGATATCGAGTTCAAGCGCCGTCAGCAGGCAGCGGCTCGGCATGTAGCCGCGGATCATCTGATCGAGGCGATCGGGCAGCGTCCCTGCTTTTTCGCGGGCAGCCATTGCCTCGCGAAACTTTTCGCCATGCTCTTCCGCCATAGCCTTCATGGCAGCGGCATCGGTCCAAACCAGACGATCAACGGGCTTGCCTCCACGCAGATGCGTATCGACTATTTCGGACACATCCGACGGTTGCACGCGCCGGTACCACACCCCTGCCGGATAGGTGACCATTACTGGACCTTCATCGCATAGTCCCATGCAGCCGCAGGTAGTGAGTTGCACATCGTGGTTGAGGCCGCGCGCCTGTATCTCGCGATCAAGCGCGCCGAGCACAGCGAACGACCCGCTGGCCGGGCAGGAGGTGACGCCTTCCGGTTTTTGCTGGGTGCAGACGAAAAGATGAAAGCGGAACGGTTCCATCGTGATCTCCGGTTGAAGGTTGATGGTAACGCTTTATGGCCGGTAGCGCAGTGACAGTTCCGGGAATCTTGGGGAGAATGCGGAGGAGCAAAGCGTCGAGCAGCTATGTGCGGACAACCGACCGTGCGCCCCTGGGAGCACACAGCATCAGCAAACCTCCAGCCAGTGCCGAAACCATCATCACGACCAGTCCATACGAAAATGATCCAGTTCGAGTGTTCAGGTAGCCGAACAGGTAAGGGCCAGCAAAGCCTGCAACGTTGCCAACGGCATTGATCATTCCAACTGCGAACGCTGCAGCCGACAGGCTCAGGATTTCGGTCGGGATTGCCCAGAAGGCGGGGAGATAGGCGGTGCCCATGGCCACCATGGTGAACCATACGAGGGAGAGCGGAATGGACCGGGGCTGAGTGACCAGACCCAGTAGTCCGGCTGCCGCGATAAAAAGCGGGATCGCTGAATGCCAGCGTCTTTCGCGACTCTTGTCCGAAAGATATCCGTTGACCTGCATGGCGATGAAAAGGACAAAATAAGGTATGGCCCCGAGCAAGCCTACCTTCACGTCGGAAAATCCTGACTGCCGTTTCAGCATGGTCGGGAACCAGAAAACGAAGCTATAAGTGGCAAAATAATTGAGAAAGGTTCCCGCGGCCAGCAACAGAATGGTACGAGACCCGAGTACCTGACGTAGTGTGGCCGCTTCTGTGCCGACCGGCTTTTCTTGTTCCAGCTTTTGTTCAATCCATTGCCGCCGCTCGGAAGCCAGCCAGGTCGCTTCGCCCGGCCAGTCCGTCAGGTAGAAATACGCAACCACACCCAGCACGATGGCAGGAAACCCCTCCAGGAAGAACAGCCAGCGCCAGCCCGCGAGGGCGAACCAGTTGTGTCCGAGAATCCAGCCCGCAATTGGCGATCCGATGACAAATGACATCGGGATTGCCCCCATGAAGTTGCTGGTTGCTTTGGCGCGGTCGTCACGCATGAACCAGTGGCTCAGATAGACGATGACCCCCGGGAAAAAGCCAGCCTCTGCCGCGCCCAAGACAAAACGTGCCATGTAGAGCTGCGCTGGCGTTTGCACCAGTGCGGTTAGCGCCGTCAACGATCCCCACGCGATCATGGACGCGCAAATCATCCGGCGCGCGCTCCAGCGTTCCACCAGCAAGGCGCCGGGTATCTGCAAGGCCACATAGCTGATGAAGAAAATACCCGCTCCCATGCCAAACACGCGGTCACTGAATCCAAGGTCGCGAGACATTCCGATCGCGGCATAGGCCACGTTCGTGCGGTCGACATAATTAACGATGTAAAGGGCGAAAAGAAAGGGCAGCAGCCGCAAGGCAATGTGGTGCCGCGTCCGGTCCCCAAACTGGGCCACGGTGGGCAAGATCGCAGGCAACGCGGCTTCGGCCAGTCAGGTGTCTCCGGCGGACGGGAGTCCGGGTCCGCAGAGTATACCCGAACTCCCGACAGTTAAGGAACTTAAATATGCCAGGCTACCTTGGCGAGAGGTTTTCATTTTCCCCCAGTCGCGACGGATGGTTGCGTATTCGTTGGCGTTGACTTGGCTTACGGTCGAGCCTACGATTTGCTTCAAGAAAACGTGGGGAAGGAGCGTTTCGCCCATGGCGAACGACGCAGTGGGCCAAGACACGCTGATCGGACAGACGCTGGGCCGCTACCGCATCGTCGAGAAAATCGGCGCCGGTGGCATGGGAGAAGTCTATCGTGGCCACGACCAGCATCTCGCCCGTGATGTCGCCATCAAAGTCCTTCCGCCCGGTACGCTCAGCGATGAGTCAGCCCGTAAACATTTCCACAAGGAAGCGTTGATTCTCTCGCAGCTCAACCATCCCAACATCGCCACCATCCACGACTTTGACACGCAGCAAGCTGTGGATTTCCTGGTGATGGAGTACATCCCCGGGATCACACTCAGCGAGAAGATAGCTGGTCGACCGTTGCCGGAGAAGGAAGTCCTCCGTTTGGGCGTGCAACTGGCGGAAGGCTTGGCCGCAGCCCATGCCCTCGGGGTGGTTCATCGCGACCTCAAGCCCGGCAACTTGCAGGTTACGAGTGATGGACGGCTGAAGATTCTGGATTTCGGGCTGGCCAAGCTGCGGTTTCCGGTCACGGCGAGCGCCCCGACAGAGAGTCTGAGCGAGACACACGCACTAGCCGGGACGCTGCCCTACATGGCACCGGAGCAATTGCTGGGCGAAGCGATCGACGCTCGCACCGACATTTATGCCGCCGGCTTGGTGCTGTACGAAATGGCCGTGGGACAGCGACCGTTTGCTGAAGTGGGCAGCGCACAGCTCATTGGAGCGATTCTGCGTCAGGTGCCCGTCCAACCATCTGGGCTGAACTCGCGTGTATCTCAAGAACTGGAGCGAATCATTCTTAAGTGCGTGGAGAAGAGTCCGGAAAACCGCTACCAGTCAGCGAAAGAAATAGCGGTAGATCTGCGACGGTTGGCAATACCCAGCAGTGCAGTCTCAGCGGCTGTTATAGGGCGGAAAAACACCTCGCGACGAAGAACCATGCTAGCAGTGTGTCTCGGCGTCGTAGCGTTTTCGCTGGCGGGTATTTTTCTTCGAATGCGGTACACCCATCGCTTGACCCAACGTGACACGATCGTCATCTCCGATTTCGTCAACTCCACAGGCGATCCTGTCTTCGACGATACCTTGAAACAAGCAGTCCTCGTACGACTCGAACAGTCCCCGTTTCTCAACATAGTTTCCGACCAAAAGGTGCAACAGACCTTGCGGTTGATGGGGCGAAGCCCCAGCGAACGCCTGACGCCGGAGCTTGGACGAGAGCTCTGCCAGAGAACGGGGACCCAAACCTTGCTATCGGGGTCAGTGGCCACCCTGGGCAGCCAATACGTGATTGGTCTGAATGCGGTCAACTGCGATACTGGCGAATATCTCGCGACTCAGCAGATGCCGGCAAAGAACAAGGAGGACGTACTTAAGGCATTGGACAGCGTAACCTCCAGAGTGCGAGCGAAGTTGGGGGAGTCGATCAGCTCGGTGCGGAAGTTTGACGTTCCGATTGAGGAAGTTACGACGCCTTCTCTAGAGGCCTTGAAAGCCTACAGTCTTGGCAAGAAGACCATTAATGAAAAAGGAAGCATCGCGGCAATCCCGTTCTTTGAACGCGCGACAGAACTCGATCCTAAATTTGCCATGGCTTACTCGAGCCTGGCCGTGGCGCAATGGAACCTGAGGCGGAGCGACCTGGCAAAAGACGCCGCTGAAAAGGCGTTTGCCTTGCGGGAGAGGGTTAGCGACCTGGAGAAGTTCCGCATTTCTGCCCTGTACTACGATACCGTCCTCGGGGACCTGGACCGAAGTATTCCGATGTATCGGTTATATGCAGAAAGCTATCCGGGCAGTTCGTGGGCGCACAACAACCTGGGCCAAAATCTCGCGGAGCTGGGGCGCTGGCAGGAGGCCATCGCGGAAGTGCGAGAGGCAATTCGCCTTGATCCGAATAATTCCTTTGCGTACACGAACCTCACGACTTTCTTGATCGCCTCGAACCAGCCGGATGCTGCCGAGGCCACAATCAGGCAGGGACTCCTGCTTCAGACCATCGACGATACGTGGTCCCGATTGCCGCTCTATCAACTGGCATTTCTCCGAGGCAATGCGAGAGAAATGGAGCGGTTACTGGCGGACATGACGGGCAAGGATGGTGAGCAAGAGTCGTTGGATGCGCAATCCAACACGGAGGCATACTACGGCCGGTTAGCTCGTGCGCGAAATTTTTCCAGCCGCGCGGTAGAGTCAGAGCTGCGCAGTGGATCGCAGGAGGCTGCCGCTCTGTGGCGGGTGAATGCTGCGTTGCGGGAAGCCGAATTTGGCAATCCTCCGCGTGCCCGGCAGTGGGTTGCTGCTGCCTTGGTCCCGAAGCAGAACTGGGTTGTGAAAGTGCTGGCCGCCCTTGCTTTGGCGCGGATCGGTGACACCGCACGGGCAAAGGCGATGGTCGAGGAGTTGGAGAAGAACTACCCATCGAGTACGCGACTTAGAGTTTATTGGCTACCGACGGTGAGGTCAGCCATCGAAATCAGAAATGGTAATGCTTCTCAAGCCCTGGCTATTCTGGACAAAACTGTTCCGTACGAACTGGGTCAACCCATATCGCAGGTAGGAGCGCTCTACCCGGCTTATCTTCGCGGCGAAGCCTACCTGTCGGTACGTGACGGTGCGGCCGCAGCCACGGAGTTCCAGAAACTGCTCGACCATCGCGGACTTGTGCTGAACTCACCGTTGGGGGGCTTGGCCTACGTCGGCATGGCCCGTGCTTGTGCTCTCCAAGGCGATACCTCCGGGGCCCGTAGCAGATATCAGACCTTCCTCGCACTCTGGAAGGACGCTGACTTGGGTGTCCCCATCGTGAAGGAGGCCAAGTCGGAGTACGAGAGGCTGAAATAAGAGCGCGCGTGGGTGGGCTGCGTTTTCTCGGCAGCACGAGCATCGACAGGCCATCAAACTTGCCGATTCCATGAGAGGGAGAGGAGACGAGAAGTCCTCACCCGATATCGTCACCGGAGTCGCAGACTAGACTTCAGGGACTCTCAAGCTTATAGTAATCCCGATTTCCCTGAAGAGCAGTATCCACAACGCCGGCGCACCCCTTGAGGTTCCCGATGTAACACAAGCCTATGCACGTCGAGCCGGCGAGGAGAGGATATGAAAAAAGAATCCGTAAAAGAAATCACCATCGAAGTTCCATCCGGCGTCACGCTCAGTGCCGAGGAACTCGCGGCACTCCTGGAGAGATTCAGCATTCGCATCATTGACGAGAAATCACATGAGGTGGTGCTCAACATTAAACAAAGCATTAAACAACCGCTACCACCCCCCAAGCATTAAAGGGGTAGGAAAAACAATCCTGACCGAAGTGGTTCTCCCTTGAGGAGTGAAGGTAGGCCATTGTGCAGATTAGCTTGATCACTGCACTGACGATTTTCGACTGCGTCCATCCTGACGTCACGATTCGGGTACACGAACCCCCAGGGACTCAGCTGGGGGTACTTTGTCTCGCAGCTTCGGCTGCAACACACGGCCATTGCTCAACTATTATCGACCTCGACGCCATTGCCCTTGATGTCCTGCGTTCAAGCGGCAAGCAAGTCACGACCGACGATTTGTTCGAAGCCTTCGCTCAGGCGCTCGCCGGCACCGATGCACCCCTGCTCGGATTCAGCAGTATCTGCAGTTCGTATCCGTTGACCGTCCGATTAGCTGCAGAAGCGAAACGACTGCACCCCGAAGCGTACGTGGTCCTTGGCGGGCCGCAAGCTACCGTCGTGGACTTGCCGACTTTGGAAGCTTTCCCTTGGGTAGACGCAATCGTCCGCGGCGAAGCAGATTGGACACTGCCCATGTTGATCGATGCGCTTGATGGAGGGCGTATGCCGTCCGGTGTCGAGAGGGTTCCAGGAATTACATATCGCCGCAATGGCCGTGTGGTTCGCAACCCAGACGCAGCGCTGATCGCGGATCTTGACATGCTTCCGCTACCCGCGTTTGAAATGGATCCGAAGATCAAGGACCGAAAGAGTGTGCAGTTGGAGTTAGGCCGAGGCTGTCCTTATGGATGTACCTTCTGTTCAACGAATGATTTCTTTCGACGCAAGTTCCGCTTAAAGGTCCCGGCTGTAGTTCTAGGGCACATGAACCAGTTGCACGAACGCTATGGGGTGACCGACTTCACGCTGGTCCACGACATGTTCACCGTCGATCGGAAGCGCGTTGTAGAGTTTGCAGAAGCTTTGCTGGAATCGGGCGGCGAATATCGGTGGAACTGCGCCGCAAGGACGGACAGAGTGGATGACGAACTTCTGGCGCTGATGGCGAAGGCAGGATGTGTTGGAATCTTTTTCGGTGTCGAAACTGGGTCGTCGCGGCTGCAGCGCATCATTGATAAAGGGCTGGACCTGGGAACCGCCTGGGAAGCGATTCGGTCCGCCACCGCTCACGGCATGAAGACGAGCGTGGGCCTCATAACAGGCTTCCCCGAGGAGGAGAGAGACGATCTCCGCGATACGATCCATTTCTTTGTCCAAACCACCCGCTTCGACGATGCTGAGCCACAACTGTCCCTGCTCGCCCCTCTGGCGGAAACCCCGATCGAAAAGAAATACCAGGACCAGTTAGTGTTCGACCATATCTACTCTGACATCTCACAGCGAGGGTGGCGAGAGGACCCGAGAGACCTTGATCTGATCGAGAAATATGCGCGCGTATTCTCGAGCTTCTATGCCGTCCCGACTTTGCTGCCAAGACGATACATTGCGGAAGTGCGTGACTTCGTTGATGGTGCAACGTTTTGGTTCCGATGGCTTTCGATCGCATTACTCGATGCTACCGACGATCTTCTCTATGTCTTCGATGAATGGCTGCGATGGCACGCTGATCGTGGGCATTGCGAATCGCAAGAACCCAGGGAGCGGAATTCACGCTATTACTGCAGCAATGTTTTTGCTCGCGACCTTTTGGCCTTTGTTGAAAAAGCTATAGATTCCGGGTACCTTCCGGATACAAAATGCCTGAGAAACGTGCTGGAGTATGAAAAGACTCTCTGCGATCTTGAGCCAGCTCCCCGGGTTGAGGCTTCTTCCCCCACAGGCATCCAAAGGGCATCCTTGCGATGCCGTGTGCGAAAAGCCAAGGGGGTCGTGGTCCAGTCGCTTACGTTTGATCTTCCCGGACTGCTGGATTCCCTACGCTGCGGGAAGAAGGTGTCCCAAACCAAAGATCGAAGCTGCTGGATAGCGACAGTAGCGCGCACCGGCCAGCCGATCCAAGTCGTTCATCTGTCGGAGCAGACGGCCGAGCTTATCCGATTCTGCAGTGGTGAAGATACAGTCGAACAAATTCTTGATAATTACTGTGACGCCAGCGCGGCGAAAGACAATCGCCAGGCGCTCAAGAAGGCAGCCTTGGTAGGCTTGGCGCATCTGCACGAACAGGGCTTGCTGGAGATAGAATCTTCGACTCAGCCACTTCGGGACGACAATGCCGATGCCCGGCGTTGTGCGGCTTGAGAGGGATGGTCCGCACCTGGCAGGCTTCTGATCCGGAACGCTGGACCATCCTGGACGGGAACGGTGGCTTGAGATTATTCTCTGGGCCATGGACAGACGAACCTTTCTTCAGGGTGCCGCAGCCGGCGCCGCGACCTTCGCTCTCCCGGGTTGGGGCCACGCCGACGAGAAAGACCACGACCTTAATCCCATCAGGGCACAGATCGAGAAACATCATGACGAGGCCGTCCAGCGCTTGCAGGAATGGATCAAGCAGCCTTCGATAGCGGCGGAGAACAAAGGCGTAACCGAGGGCTGCGATCTCACCATGCGCTTCCTGCGCGAGGCCGGATTCGGCGAAGTCACCAAAATCCCTACCGACGGACAGCCTGGCATCTTCGCCACCCTCGACGCGGGAGCCCCGCGTACCCTGGGTCTCTATTTCATGTATGACGTCAAGCAAGTGGATCCGGCGGAGTGGTCTTCGCCTCCCTGGGCGGCTGCATTGGTCGAAAAGCCCGGGCTCGGCACTTTGCTCGTCGGGCGAGGAGCCGTGAACCAGAAAGGGCCAGAGGCGTCGTTTCTGGCCGCGCTTCACGCCATCCGCGCCGCAGGCCGGAAGCCGCCTGTAAATCTAGTGCTGGTTGCTGAAGGCGAGGAGGAAATCGGATCTCCGCATTTTCCCGAGATCGTGCAGCGTCCCGAGGTCATGGCCGCGCTCCGGAATTGCATGGGGATCTTCATGCCCTCGGCCGAGCAGGAGCTCGATGGCAAAGTGACGATGACGCTTGGAGCCAAGGGCGTCGTCGAACTTGAACTGGTGTCGAGCGGCGAGCGATGGGGCCGCGGGCCGCGTCACGATATTCATTCCAGCAACAAAGCGAGAGTGGACAGTCCGGCATGGCACTTGGTGGAAGCGCTCGCGACTCTGGTGTCAGCCGACGGCAACGACCCTGCCATCGAGAGCTTTGCGGATAAGGCGCGCCCGCTCTCCGCTGCCGAAAAGACGATGATTGCGGAGGCGGCCAGCCGCTTGGATGAAGCAGTCGCCAAGAAGCAGCTCGGCGTCGAGCACTGGGTGCATGATGCCAGCTGGCAGCAAGCGCTGGAGTTGCTCATGTCGCGTCCCACCGTGAACATTGAAGGCCTGGTCGGCGGTTACACCGGACCAGGCGGGAAAACCATTCTGCCTCACCGGGCCGTGGCGAAGCTGGATTTGCGGCTGGTTCCAGACATGAAGGCCACCGAAGCTCTGGCGGCGCTCAAATGGCATCTCGTGAAGCACGGCTTTGGCGACATCGAAGTGAACATGACGGGCGGATACGATCCCAACAGCACGGCCGCGGATGCTGCACTCATTCGCGCCCAGACCGCCGTGTACAAGCGGGACGGCATCGATCCCATTGTGCTGCCCCGCAGCGCTGGATCCTGGCCCGGCTACGTATTCACCGGCGAGCCGCTGCGCCTGGCTGCCGGCCATTTTGGTCTTGGCCATGGCAGTGGCGCCCACGCGCCCGATGAGTATTACGTGATCGAGTCCGAGAATCCGAAAGTGCAGGGCATGGACGGCGCGGTGAGGTCGTTCGTCGAATACTTGTACGAGATTGCTGCCACGAAATGAACCGAAGCCAAATTCAGAATTTGCAGTTGGCGTGCGGCGGACTTTGCGCGTGAGCATGCATTACTGCCCCCAGTTGCGGGCCGCTGCTTACCCCGGGCAATCCGCGGTTTCGCCTGGCGCGTGGCTGAACTAGAATATGTCGCATCCGCTGCCGCGACTACCGGGGCCTGGAGTTTCATCCGGTGGAAAGCTGCAAGCGCCCAAAGCAAAAGTAAACGTCCACATTCGCCAGGAGCTTCAACATGCGCAAACTTCTTACAGGGATGTTCGCTCTCGCATTAGTTTCGTTCTTTGCTCAGCTTGCAATCGCCCAGAGCGATTCTCCCCTGTTGCTGCGATTTCCGACGGTCAGCAAAACGCAAATTGTTTTCAACTATGGCGGCGACCTGTGGATCGTCAGCCGCGACGGCGGCGATGCCCGCCGCCTGACTTCGGGGGTGGGAGACGAGACGGCGCCCAGCTTTTCTCCGGATGGAACGATGGTCGCCTTCACGGGAGAATACGACGGTAACCGCGATGTATTCGTGGTGCCGGCAACCGGCGGTGTGCCTAAGCGACTCACTTACCATCCCGCCGACGAGTATGTTCTCGGCTGGACACCCGACGGCAAGAAGGTTCTGTACATCTCCTGGGGAAATAGTTTCCGTCACTTCGAATTTCAGCTCTATACGGTACCCGTCGCGGGCGGGTTTCCCGCGCAATTGCCCATCCCGGTTGGCGCGGAAGCTTCGTTTTCTCCCGACGGCACTCGCCTGGCCTACGTTCCTCATGTTCAGTGGCAGGAGGCCTGGAAGCGGTATCACGGCGGCCAAACCACTCCCATTTGGATTGCCGACTTGAAGGACTCCAGTATTACCAAGGTTCCCCGTGACAACTCCAACGATCACAACCCCATGTGGGTCGGCGACACCGTCTATTTCCTCTCTGACCGCAACGGTCCAGTAAGCCTTTTCGCCTACGACACTAAGACCAGGCAGGTTTCCGAGGCGCTGCACTGCGACGGCTTCGACTTCAAGACGGCATCGGCCGGGCCGGACGCGGTCGTGATCGAGCAATTTGGCGCCATCAAGCTCTACGACCTCAGCACCCACCAAGCGAAAAACATTCCGATTCGCGTTTCCGGCGATCTTGAGGCCGTGCGGCCGCACTTCGTCAAAGTGGACCCCAAACGCATACAGAATTTTGGCATTTCACCAACCGGAGCTCGCGCCGTGTTTGAAGCCTGGGGAGAAATCTTCACTGTCCCCACCGACAAGGGCGATATCCGTAATCTCACGCACAGCCCTGCTGTCGCCGACCGCGATCCCGCGTGGTCACCTGATGGCAAGTCGATCGCGTACTTTTCCGATGAGTCCGGAGAATACGAACTATGCATCCGTTCGCAGAACGGTATGGGCGAAGTGCGGCACATCAATCTGGGCAATCCGCCGTCATTCTTCTACACCCCGACGTGGTCGCCCGACGGCAAGAAGATAGCTTATTCAGACAAGCGCCTGAACCTGTGGTATGTCGACTTGGACAACCCCAAGCCGAAACTCGTCGATACCGACTACTTCGGTGGATTCGGTCCGACGCAACTGAACCAGACCTGGGCGCCGGACAGCAAATGGGTTGCCTACAACAAACAGCTACCTAGTGGACAGCATGCGGTATTCGTCTACTCGCTGGAGCAGGGGAAGTTTTTCCAGACCACCGACGGCATGAGCGACGCGCTCTATCCCGCTTTCGATAAGAACGGCAAGTATTTGTACTTTACCGCCTCGACCGACGTCGCGCTATCCACTGCGGGTCTCGATATGACCAGCGATGAACACCGTGTTACGCGCAGCACCTACGTCGCAGTGCTGAGCAAAGACGAGAAATCGCCGCTCGCTCCCGAGAGCGATGAGGAGAAGGCGAAGGAAGAGAAGAAGGCCGAACAGGACAAAGACAAAGATAAAGGTAAAGATAAAGATAAAGGCAAAATGGCGGATAAGTCCGGGGCCGCCGGAGACGCCGACAAAGACAAAGACGAAAAGGATGACAACAAGAAAGAAGAACCCGTCGTGGTCAAGATCGACATCGACGGCATTGGCCAGCGCATTCTTTCTCTGCCCATCCCCGCCAGGAACTACGTCAATCTGCAGGTTGGCAAGTCAGGGATCTTGTTTCTCTCCGAAGGACCAACGGTCATTTCCGAAGACGATCAGGAGAACCTGCCGCAGACTATCCAGAAATTCGATCTGAGCAAGCGCAAAGTTGACAAGTTTCTGGACGAGGTTAACGACTACGTCGTTTCCTTCGACGGAGGAAAGATTCTCTACCGCAAGGGTGAATCCTGGGTGACGGCCTCAGCCGACGAGCCACCCAGTCCTGCCGGCCCGCCGAAACCTGGCATCGGCCCGCTCAAACTGGATGGCTGGCAGGTGTATGTCGAGCCCCGCGCCATGTGGAAACAGATCTATAACGAGGCTTGGCGCATTGAGCGCGACTTCTTCTACGATCCGCACTACCACGGTCTCGATCTCGCCAAGGCAAAGAAGAAGTACGAGCCGTATCTCGACGGAATTGCGTCGCGCAATGAGCTTACTTATCTCTTTAACGAGTGCCTCGGCGAACTGACGGTCGGTCACATGTTTGTGAGAGGCGGCGAGCGGCCTGAGGCGAAGAAGGTAAAGGGTGGGCTGCTGGGCGCTGATTATAGTCTGGAAAACGGTCGCTACCGCATCGCCAAAGTCTACGATGGTGAAAACTGGAATCCGGGTCTGCAGGCCCCACTGACTCAGCCCGGGGTCAACGTCAAGGCCGGTGACTACATTCTTGCCGTCAACGACCGCGAACTGCATTCTTCCGACAATATCTACAGCTTTTTTGAGGAAACCGCCGGCAAGCAGGTCGTGCTGAAGGTGGGCACGAATCCAAACGGCAAGGACGCGCGCGAGGTGACCGTGGTGCCCGTCGAAAGCGAAGAGGGTTTGCGCCACCTGGCATGGATCGAGAGCAATCGCCGCAAGGTCGATCAGGCGACCGGAGGCCGCGTGGCCTACGTGTACGTGCCCAACACTGCGGGCGGGGGCTACACTAGCTTCAACCGCTACTTCTTTTCCCAGGTAGGCAAGGAAGGCGTCATCATTGACGAACGCTTCAACGAAGGCGGCCAACTCGCCGACTACATCATTGATTACCTGAAGCGCCCGATCATGAGCAAAGTTGTCACCCGGGAAGGCCACGATTGGTCTAGCCCGTCGGAAGCTATCTTCGGGCCGAAGGTGATGATCATCAACGAGATGTCCGGCTCCGGCGGCGACGCGCTGCCGTGGTATTTCCGCAAAGCCGGTCTGGGTCCGCTCATCGGCAAGCGAACTTGGGGAGGGCTTGTCGGCATCGGCGGTTATCCCGAACTTCTCGACGGCGGTCGCGTTACCGCTCCACGTGCCGCGATCTACGGTCTAAACGGCGAGTGGGAAGTGGAGAACCAAGGCGTTCCGCCGGACTACGAGGTGGATCTCGATCCAGCGGCGTACCGTCAGGGACACGACGCGCAGCTCGACAAGGCCATTGACGTCGTAATGCAGCAACTGAAAGAGCATCCCCTGCCGCAATATAAACGTCCGGCATACCCGAACTATCATGAGCACGATGACTTAGGGAGCAACATGAAGTAAACGGCGGGTGTCTGATTGCGTACCCAGTTCTCTCCGTGATACACCGCCTTGAGTTGGTTTCTTCGTAACAACTCCGCCAGCTTTCGCGCATCGATGCGGTCACTCTTGCTCCCGTCCTTCAACAGGACGTTTCTTCGCGGATCGCAGACCACGAGATGGCTGACGTGAGGTTTCAAATGGAAAAGCTTGTTTCTGGCATCCCGATTTCTGCAATCCTGAGTGCGAAGGCGGATTTCTGGGAAAGTGCGGCTGCGGTCACACTTGCGGCAAACTGATCTTGCTGACCAATTTCCGTGTAGCGCCCCAGCGGTCAGCAAGACCGGTGAGACGTCTCTTTTGCGAGCGAAGCTCTCTGATGCCTAAACTTAGCGGCCTCCTGCATCCTGGGCGGCGGTGTAAAATTGGGTTGTAATGTCCGAGGATGTGCCTCTCGCCACCAAGGGCCCGGTGCTACACGAGTCTCCGTCTGGATCTGTCCCTCCGGAGGCAGTTCGGGCGCAACTGCAGCGCATCCTAGAAAGTTCAGAGTTCCGATCCAGCAAGCGCTGCCAGGATTTTCTTACCTTCATAGTGGGACAAACGCTGGCTGGTCTCCCCCTCAAGGAACGTACGGTTGGCGCAGGTGTATTTGGACGTGAGGCGTCCTACGACACCAACGAAGACGGCATCGTCCGCATCAAGGCGGGTGAGGTCCGGAAGCGGCTGGGGCTCTATTACGCCGGTTGCGGCAAGGACGACGAAGTTGTCATCGACCTTCCTGTTGGCCACTACGTACCGAGTTTTTCGCTGATCCCAAGAAACGGCCCCGGCAACCTTTCCCCGGCATCGATAGAAAACTTGCCTGCTGTGCTTGCCCCCGAGCATTCGGAAGAACAGATTTTCGAGGCACGTCGAACTCGCGGTGCCTGGTGGAGATTTGCATGGGCCTCCGGCTTGTTGCTGGCGATTGCTTTCGCCGCTGTCGCCGGCTGGAAGATCTACAGTCCTCCCTCTGTGCTCGACCAGTTTTGGGAACCGGTGCTGCGCAGCCGGAACCCGATCATTGTGGCCACGTCTTATGCGCCGGTTTACTATCCCAGCAGCTTTCTGGGTCCCCCGCGCGCGACCGATGTTCCGCGGGATAATGACTTCGTCTTGTTGAGCGATCAGTACGTCGGCGGGGGTGACCTGATGGCCGCCGCCCAGATCTCTGGAATGTTGAGCCGCATGGCTCACCCCTACGCGATCCGAGTTGGCAATGCGGTGACTTTTGAGGACTTGCGCACTTCTCCCGCTGTGTTGATCGGCTATTCCAGTACTTACTGGCAAGATGTGACCAGGGGCTTCCGTTTTTTCATCGACCACGATCAAGGGGCCGTGAGCGATAACGGAAAGTCTACCGATTGGTACCCTCATCACCTGCGTACAGATTTTCATACGGACGAAGACTACGCCATCCTTTCGCGCGCCTTTAACCCACAGACCCATACCATGATCGTTTTGGTGAGCGGCTGCACGCAGTACGGCACGGAAGCGGCGGCGGAGTTGGTCACAAACCCCGTTCTGCTGGCTGAGGCCCTTCACGGTGCGCCAGATGGTTGGCAAAGAAAGAACTTGCAGCTTGTGCTGCATGTAAAGGTGATTGCCAACGCTCCGGCGTCGCCCCAAGTGATCGCTTCCCATTATTGGTAGCCTGCACCTCAGCCCGTATCGCCAGGCACAACAAAACGCGCGTATCTAACTGAAATCGTTCCACCAGCAATGTTGTGGCCGACCGCTGTGGAACCGTTATGCCCACGGTTACGCACGGTTACGCGCCTTGACTGTTCGAATTGCGCGGTCGATCGTCAACCCGGGACTACCTTGGCCGCCGAAAAACAGCGGTCGGCCCTGACCCCGCAAGGAGGGGGATCCCATGGGTTCGAATCAACGCCCGTTTTGCGCACCTTTCCTGAGCCGATACCTGGGTTGTGCTTGTGCTTTCATTCTGATCGTTTTGCTGTCATCCTACCGGGCCTCGTCTCAAAGCAAGCAGGCTGGAGAAATCCGCGGAACGGTAATGGACGCGTCCAGCGCCGTCATAGCAGATGTCAAAGTGGTGATCACGAACGTGCTGACGGGCGTGAGTCAAGAGATCACAACCGACTCCACGGGGGTTTACGAAGCGCCATTCGTTCCGCCCGGCGAGTATTCCATAACTTTCGCCAAGGACCGGTTTAAGACGTACATCCGCAACGGAATTGTATTGCATGTCGAAACCATTAAAGTCGACGCCGTTCTGCAGGTGGGATCGGTCTCGGAGAGCATGACGGTCACTGCTCTCCAGCCCCTGGTGCAGACTGAAAATGCCGAGAAGGGCCTGATCCTGCCGACGCAGGTTGTCACCGACGTTCCAAATGTCTCGCGCAGTTGGGACAAATTGCTGGGAATGCTCCCCGGTGTGAACGGCGGCGGCGGCGCCAATGGTGCCGATGCTTCAGGACAAACCATCGGGGTGAACGGGCAAACGGCATATCAGTCCAATTGGCAAATCGATGGTGGGATCGCCATGCTCGGGGCGTCTCAGAACCCGGACATCCTGCAGCCGCCGTTGGACACCATCCAGGAGGTCGATCTGAGCACGGCAAACTTTGGCGCCGATCGAGGAACTGGCCTGTCCGTTTTCAACGTGACCACCAAGAGCGGAACCAATCAATTCCATGGGGACGTGTTCGAATATGTCGGCAACGACAAATTCGATGCGCGCAATTACTTTGCAGATCCTACCCAACCGAAACCGGCGGTTCGATGGAACGAATTCGGTTTCACGCTCGGCGGACCCATCAAGCGCAACAAGGCCTTCTTCTTCGCTAGTTTCCAGGACAATCCCACCAGCACGCCAAGTACAGTCTTCTATTCCTACCCGAGCAAACTTATGCGCGGGGGCAATTTCTCGGAGTTGTGTCAAACCGGCTTTGACGCCAATGATCTATGCATCCCTGCGCCGGCGGGCTCGAGCCTGATCGCCCTCCAGCTCTATGACCCTGCCACTTATGACCCTGCCACAAACACGAGGCAGCCATTTTTCGGCAACATCATTCCTCTTTCCCGGCTTGATAAGGTGGCCGGGAACATACAACAGTATTTTCCTTTCCCCCAGACCAACGCGATCGTCAACAATTTCAATAGCAGCATCAGCTATCCGGTCAACACGAAATGGTTCACTGGGAAAATCGACTACGATCTTTCGGCGACCAACCGCTTGACGGGATCGTTCATGCTGGTCCGTCAGAAGACTACTTACTCCGATCCGATTTGCAGCATTGACTGCTTGACTACCCCCCAACGCGACATACAGGGCCAGATCACTGACGTCTGGACCATAAGTTCAAGCAAGGTGAACGAATTGCGCTTTTCTCTTTCGCGCGAGCATTTCATTGCCAATGTCGCAAACATGGGCAAAGGCTATCCATCCAAGCTTCAATTGAACAATCCCGCCGGCGATCTTTTCCCGGACACCTATATCAACGGGGTTTTCAGCACCACGATCGGGGTTGACGCAGCTTGGTTTGGTGGGCCAGCGGTGGATGCTGAAACTACGTTCGTGCCTTCAGATGTCTTCACCTGGATCAGGGGAAAGCATATTTTCAAATTCGGAGGCGAATTTGAGAGGTGGCAGGTCAACACGGGCTGGCCTACAGCCAACGAAGGAAATTTTGATTTCAGCGGCCTCTTCACCCTTAACCCGGCAGACCAGGCGAACCCAAATCCCCAGCTCATGGAGGGGACGGGCTATGCCGATTTCTTCCTGGGCTTGCCGGACGGCTGGTGGATCACCCCACAACCGGTAGTTGGGGCGAGGAGTTGGAGCGCGCAGAGTTTCGCGCAGGACGAATACAAAATTACGCCGAAACTCACTCTGACCATGGGGCTGCGTTATGTCATTCAGAGCGGATGGAGCGAGGTCAACAACAAGATATCTGGCTTCCAGCCGAATATCATCAATCCAGCCACCGGTACGCCCGGCGCATTATGGTTTGCCGGACAGCTTGGGCACAGGGCGGAAACAGACACGATTCGCAATTTCTTTGCTCCTCGCTTGGGCTTTGCCTGGGCTCCCCGAAGTGACACGTCGATCCGGGGCGGATTTGGGATCTACAACGTCATTGCCGGATGGAACACCTACGCATCTGCTGGATTCGGACAGGGCTGGGCGCCCATTGGCTCTATGAGCACCACCGATGAACTTACTCCCGTCTTTCAGCTCTCTCAAGGGCCGCCTCCGCCCATCTATCCCGGTCCTCAGATGCGGACTCCAGACATACTGAACGGCCAGAGTGTCAACTATCCGCGGTTTGACAGTCCGCTGGGCTACTCCGAGGAATATCAGCTCAGCATCCAGCACCAGTTCAAAGGCGGCGTTGTGCTGGAGGCAGCATATGTGGGGAATCGGGGAATCCATCTTGCTTATACGCGGAACATCGACCAGGTGCCCGAGAGTAAACTGGGGCCAGGCAATGCTCAGTTGAACCAACCTTATCCCCAATATCTGGGCGTTAGCGCTGCGTTCTTCGACGGGATTTCCAACTACAACGCTCTCCAAACCAGCGTCAAGAAGCAGGTGTCGCACGGGCTGTTGTTGACGGCCAATTACACCTGGTCGAAGACCATGGACGAGATCACTAACTCCGGCTTCGTCGGTGGTGGAACTGGGCATGCCGAGAATGGCGGGGCGCTGCAAAACCAATATGATCCGAGATCGAACTACGGTCCGTCGACCACCGATTTCCGTCATTTCTTCAACGGAAGCTTCGTCTACGAACTTCCCTTTGGGCACGGCAAGCGTTTTCAGAGTGAGAACAGGCTGTTGAACTCGGTTCTGGGCGGATGGGAGATCTCGTCTTTGTTCCAGATACACTCGGGGAGCCCGTTCACGCCGTATGTCGGCAGCGCCAACGAAAGTGGTTCGCTGGCAGGGGCCTGGCGTCCAAACCGCATCGGAAAAGGAACGGTTGCGCACCCGCATATTAATGAATGGTTTGATCCGAATGCGTTTGTGGTACCAAACGCGTATACCTTCGGCAATTCCGGACGGGACATCTTGTACGGTCCACACTATGTCAACATCAATGGGGCATTGCTCAAGAATTTTTCCGTCCCAAAGCTTGGTGAGCAGGCAAAGTTGCAGTTCAAGGTGGAAACTTCGAACCTGCTCAACCATCCCAATTTCAAGCTGCCGAACAGTGCTATCAACACTGGCAGTGCCGGTATGATTACCAGCGCCTACCCCGGCCGCACTATGCAGATTGGAGCCAGCCTGAGCTTCTAGCCGCAGACACGAGGACACGTAAATGAATCGCTTGCTGGTTTTGTCCCTGTTAGTCCTTTCGTGGCCGGTGCAGATCCGTGCTCAGCAGTTTCCGCATCCTCAGCCGGTGACGCCGCGCGACTTTGTCGTCATGCCCTGGGACGACGCGTCCCCCGATCCGGAGCTTCTGCGGGGGATGAAAGATGTGGGCATGAATATCGCCGGGTTCTGCCGGGCAGCGGATGTCGAGCGCATCCGGGCCGCTGGCCTAACCTGTGTCCTGCGGGACGCACCACTGAGCAACTACGACTGGGAAAAACTGCCGCCCGAGGATCAGATCCGCAAAGACGTAACCGAGTTGAAGCAGGAGTTCGGCAGCAATCCCACCGTGCTCGGATTCTTCCTGAGCGATGAGCCGCGCGCGCCTGAGATGCCTGCTCTCGGACGCGTCGTCGCCTTGCTGCGTGAATCCATGCCCGACAAATTCCCCTACGTAAACCTGTTTCCCTACCGTGAGGGAGATCAGCACTGGTACGCGGACTATGAGGACTATGCGAAGTCCCTCGTCGAGGTGGTCCATCAGCCAATCCTAAGCTTCGATAACTATTCACTGTCTTACGGCGGGATGGGAGATGAGTTCTTCACCAACCTGGAGATCGTTCGCAAGGTGGGATTGGAGACTAAGACTCCTTTCTGGAGTTGTATTCAGGCCGTCGCCCATTTCGGCTATCTGGTACCTTCGGATGCCACTCTGCACCTGCAGGTTTACAGCACACTGGCCTATGGCGGTCGCGGCATCCAGTATTTCACGTACTTTACGCCGCAACGCGGCAACTACCGGAAGGGTGCGATCGACCAGTTTGGCAACAAAACCGCGACCTGGGACGCGCTGCGCCGCATTAACTACGAGATCCACGCTCTTGCTCCCACACTGATCGGACTGCGCAGCACCGGCGTCTATCACTATCCCGATGTGCCCAAACAAGGCCAGCCGCTTTCTGAGAGCCGCCTGGTGCGGGGAATCAACATGGTGAAAGACGAAGATGGGTATGTGCCGCCCTCCGTCGCAGCGCGCTTTCTGGTGGGTGAATTTGAAGACGGGAAGGGGCGATCCCACCTGATGATCGTTAACAAGGACTTGACGTACTCCTTCCGTTTCGAAATTGAGTTCAAGCGCGAAGTGCACAACGTTATGCGCATTAATCCTTACTCAGGTCGAGCGGAACCCTTTCGAGGTGAGCAAAACTGGGTTGCTCCAGGCGGGGGGATCCTATTGCGAGTGGAGTAGGACATAGTTGGGGAGGTCTTGTGGTTCTCCTAAAATGGTGCGTTGAGCGTCGTTTCTGGCTTGTCGGCAATCAGGAAGCAGTCCGGTCCTGCCATCGCGAGATTTGTAATGGGAAGTCGGCTTATCAGAAGCTTTGTAGCGATTGCAGGTGAATGACGGCAATCGGGAGTTAACTGTGTTATCAGGCGTGGGTGTTGAAAAAGTCACTGTGATTAGCACGCGGAAAGGTGGCAGAAGCGTGGTACAAGGAAGCAATCCTTGCCATGCTGCGCTGGATCACCATTCCCGGAGGCTTGCTAATCATGATGGGGCAACACACTCGTTCGGAAGCGTTGTTCTATTACTTCTGCCTGGAAGATCAGGTTCCAGAGACTCATCTGCTGCGGCTCATCGAAAAGCACATCAGCTTTGCCTTTGTGCGCGAGAAGCTGAAGGACAGTTACAGCGAGACGGGACGACCGTCGATTGACCCCGAGCTGCTGCGCATCCTGCTGATCGGCTACTTGTATGGCGTCACCAGTGAACGCAAGCTGGTGGAGGAGTTGAATGTTCGCAATCGTGCTCACGCTTACATTGGCAGCGCCAAACGTTGCGGAGCCTGCTCGCAAAAGACACAATGCACGAGTGGACGATATAAATATCTGGCTATCCACCGGGATGAACTGGCCCGACAACGTGCTCGCGAGTTGGCCAACACCCCGGAGTTCGCGAAGGCACAGCGGGAAAGAAAGAAGGTGGAAGCCCGGTTCGCGGAACTCAAGCATCAGATTGGTCTGCGTCGCTTGCGCCTGCGGAGATTGAAGTTTGTGAGGGAGCAGTTCTTCTTGGCAGCGGCTGCGCAGAACATCAAGCGACTGGTGCGGTTCCTCAGCCAACCCACAACTGCCGTTGTGCCCGCCACCGCCTAGCCGAAGTGAGAGAAGAAAAACTCCGCAAGGTGATACTCATAGATGAAAAGGCGTTCCGGTGAACTTACTTTTTCAACACTCACAGGCGATTTCACTCAGAACCCCCACAGGGGCCGGGTTGTGAGTGAAATCGTCGATTTTTCACCAACTACGATCATAACGGTCTGGATTCCGAGTCTTCGACGATTAGGCGAGGGGCGTGCGTCGGTGAAGAGTCATGCGCCAGTCCTCGTAGACTGCGCGATGGCTGATCAATGGGAGAACCACGAAGGAATAGGTAGGAGTGGCGTCACGTCGCGAGCAGGTGGGATGGGCGTACAATGAGGTCGTTTTCGAAGTCAAAGAGGACATTCCGGTTCAGAAAGGGAATGACGTATGTCGATTCAAGAAGTATCCGCGGAAGAACTAGCGAAGCTGTTTCACCATTACGAGCGAGCTCTCTTTGAGGATTTCCATGGCCTGCCCAAGGAAGACGCCTCGCTATCCTGGGAGCAGGTGCCGCAGAATGAACGCAGTCTGATGGTCGCGGCAGCGCGCCTGACGCTGCTGGAGCTGGGAGCAACGGCCGAGAAAGAGCCAGCCGATCGCCGGTATTTCGCCAAACCCGGCGAGGCAAATTGGGGCTGCTAGGTTTCATGGCTGGTTCCCACGCCGGTCCCCTTTATGAAATCCTTACGCTCGCGGTCGTCAAATGATGGTTGCGGGTAAATTGCTTTCCTCTTGTCCAATAGTTCCATTCCCCGGTTGGCATGTCGTTGCGCATCAAACGTGGTCCGCGACACAAAATGTTAATTTTCTGGTGGTCTCATTCGAGGCGAGAAGTGCATCCCGCTTTTTCCGGCCCGATCATACTCTCGGATCACACCGAGCGTCACAACACCCTTGATTTGATACGCTCAAAGAGATGAATCACGATTACTCGACTCGGTCTACTCAATCATCGGGTAACTTGGCGGGCTGATGCACAAATTCTTCCAACTGCTCACCCGGAATCGCAATTATCGCTTTACTTGGACGGGCCAGATTGTCAGCGAAATTGGCGACAATTTCAACAATATCGCCGTCTTTGCGTTGGCCATGGCGCTCACCCATTCGGGCATGGTCGTTACCGGCGTGCTCTTGGCGCGTGCCATTCCAGCCATCACGATGGGGCCACTCGCTGGTGTGCTGCTCGACCGGTTTGACCGCAAACGAATCATGATTGCCAGCGATCTCATGCGTGCGCTGGTGGCACTCGGCTTCATCTTCGCTGTGACGTCGCATCGCGTCTGGGTCCTTTATTTGTTCAGCGCGCTGCTCATGGTTGCCTCGCCCTTCTTCACTGCGGGGCGTTCTGCAATCCTGCCCACAATTGCGAGCCCCGAAGAGATCCACACCGCCAACTCGCTTACGCAGACCACGCAGTGGATGACGCTCACGGTTGGAACCTTTCTTGGAGCCACGGTGGTCGCCATAGGCTATAAGTGGGCATTTGTTTTCAATGCCCTCTCCTTTGTTTTCTCCGCTTGGTGCATCTGGCACCTGCGAGCGCCGGGTGCGGCGGGCTTTCGTGCCAAGCGCAAGGTGATGGCCGAAGATGAGGTGATCCGTCCCTGGCACGAGTATCGCGAGGGTCTGCGCTACATGCGCTCCGTGCCGCTGGTGCTTGCCATCGCACTGCTCGCGGTTGGTTGGGCCACTGGAGGCGGCGCGGCGCAAGTTCTCTTTACGCTTTTCGGCGAAGTGGTCTTCAATCGGGGAGCCGCGGGGATTGGGATTATCTGGGGTTGCGCTGGATTGGGTCTGGTGCTTGGCGGGGCTTTCGCACACTGGCTCGGCAGACGGCTTTCCTTCGATGCTTACAAGCTTACCGTCTTTATCGACTACATCGTGCATGGAACCGCCTATATTCTCTTCAGCCGAGCGCAGCGATTTGACGCGGCTCTTCTTTTCATTTTTCTGTCGCGCGGCGGCACGGCCGTGAACTCGGTCTTGAACTACTCCTACCTTTTGCGCACGGTCACCAATCGCTATCGAGGACGCGTCTTCGCCACGATAGAGACTTTCACTTGGGCCATGATGATGGTATCGATGATGGGTGCCGGCATCGCTTCCACACACTACAGCCCGCGCTTGATCGGCACGGTTGCAGGGCTGTTCAGTTCAACCACGGCGATCTTCTGGGGTTGGGCAAACTGGACTGGAAAACTCCCTCTCCCTGATTTCGCGGGAAGCGACCAACCGACGGCGGAAGTTCATCCGGATCGCGCTGTTTAACTCGTCCCCTGGCTCGCCGCAACGCAACCATTCAAAACAATCAGATTCAATCCCCCCCGCAAGTTCCACAAAGAAGGTTTCCACTTTGATAATCTCGAATAATATGCCTAATCCCTACGCCACCGACTCAGACGAGCGAAAGCATGTACCGCTCTCTGTCGCTGGCCTAGCCATCGTGTCCGCCATCGGCCTGTCCTGGCTCGTTCCCGGCCCTCTTTGTATTGAGCCGGGATTCCTGTGCGCTCGTCAAAGGCTCGGATTACGGGTGGAACTCCACTCCCTGTGCCAGGTGAATTTCACCACCCCAATTGAGGGTATTGGTCTGGCGCCGCATGTAGGCTTTCCAGGAATCCGAACCGGACTCACGACCTCCGCCGGTCTCCTTTTCGCCGCCGAAGGCACCGCCGATTTCCGCACCTGAGGTGCCCACATTCACGTTCGCGATGCCGCAGTCGGATCCCTTGAAGCTGAGGAACTTTTCCGCCTCGGCCACGCTGTCCGTGAAGATACCTGACGACAGGCCTTGGGGAACCGCATTGTGCAATGTAATCGCCTCGTCGATGGTCCGGTACTTCATAACGTAAAGGATCGGAGCAAAGGTTTCGGTTTGCACAATCTCGGCGTCATTGCGGATTTCGACAATGGTCGGCAGAACGAAAGTCCGCCTGCCAAACGGCGGTGGATCGAGGGCCTTGCCTCCGTAAAGCACGGTTCCGCCCTGCTGGCGGACAGCAACCAGCGCATTCTGGTAGTCCGATACGGCCTCTTCATCGATCAGCGGCCCCATCAGGGTTTTAGGATCGAGGGGATCGCCAATTTTCACCTTTTCGTAGTTAGCAATCAGCTTGTGAACGAATGGGTCGTAAACGCTCTCGTGAATGATTAGTCTGCGCGTGGAGGTGCAGCGTTGCCCCGCTGTGCCGACGGCGCCGAAGAATGCCGATGCCAGCGCTCCTGTCAAGTCGGCCTTGTCCGAAATGATCAGGGCATTGTTGCCCCCAAGCTCGAGAATTGTGCGACCCAGGCGCGCACCGACCACCTGACCGATGCGCTTCCCCATCCGGGTCGATCCGGTGGCGCTGATCAGGGTGAGCCGGCTGTCGGCCAGGATCCGTTCGCCGACGGTCGACCCGCGTCCGACGACCACACAGGACACTCCCTCCGGAACACCGTTGGCCTTGAAGACCTCGCGGATGATGTTCTGGCACGCAATGGCGCATAGCGGCGTCTTGCTCGAAGGCTTCCACACCACCGGATCGCCGCAGACAAAAGCCAGCGCGCTGTTCCACGACCAGACCGCAACCGGGAAGTTGAAGGCAGTAATGACACCGATCGGCCCGAGCGGGTGCCATTGCTCCATCATGCGGTGCATCGGCCTCTCGCTCTGGAGTGTGGGGCCAGAAAGCGTCCGGCTGAGACCGACCGCATAGTCGCAGACGTCGATCATTTCCTGCACTTCCCCCAGGCCTTCGGTCAAGATCTTGCCCATTTCCAGCGAGACGAGTCGTCCCAGCACATCCTTCTTCTCGCGCAGCGCGACCGCAAACTGACGCACGATTTCACCTCTCTTGGGAGCAGGCAAAGCGCGCCAGAACTCGAACGCTTTCATCGCCTGCCCGACAACGGTGTTGTAGTCGGCCTCGCTCGCCTGTTCGACTTTGGCCAGCAATTCCCCGGTAGTCGGGCTGTGGACTTCGATCCAGTCACCGCTACCCGCAAACCACTGGTCCCCGTAACTGGCGCCCGAAAGAGCTACCCGCAATCCCAACGAGTTGAAAATCCTGTCTTTTTCTCCCATGACAATAACCTTTCAAATCAAAATATGTGGAAAACAGCGTGTCAGAGCGGCATGGACGACCGGAAGGCCGTCCGTGCTCTTAAAGCAGCTCTTCAATCAATCTACTCAAGGCGCACGGACATCTAGAATGTCTCGGTCCGTTCTTTGCATGAAATATTGAGCCGCGCGAGTCCGTCCAGCACCGGATTGTATATGTTCGGGGTCACCGGACGCAGGACGCCGGTCGCATGAATCCGGCCAGTGAGAATCATATCCACCCCGATCGCAGCCGGCAGGGAGACGGTTCGCGACATAGATGAATCGCCGTGCGGGATTCCGTAGTCGATGAGTTCGGAGACGATCCGTTCCTTTTTGCCATCGGGGAATTCGGCCCGGAAGTCGTGGAACAACACGATCATGTCCCGCTCACCGGGGCGGAATGCCAGCTTCTCGTACATCAGATCGCCCATGGCATCCAGGGGGCTGATCCGCTCGGCACCCAGCTTGCGACTGGAGAACATACCCAGCCACTCAAGATTGAGGATGGGGTAAGACTCCTTCGGGATCCCAAGCTTCTTGGCGGTTGCGGCCGCCAGGTCTTCACTTTGGGAAGCGCCGGCGAGGTTCCGCATCATGTCGGCATAGGTCTTCCCACGGGCATCGAATTCATCCAGCCCGAGGAGTCCCAGCTTTCCGAAGTTGTACAGGCAATCGCACCAGCCCATGTTGCGAAGAGTCCCGCGGTAGATCGTCTGGATGCCTTGCAGCCCGTAAACGTCGATGTAGCCGATCGAATCCCGGTTCGGATAAGCTTCGTAGTCACCCTGGCCCGGAATCGACAGGATATGCATGTCGCGAAAGAGGCGCTCGGAGGGGACCTCGACCTTACGGCCGTCCATCAGGTACATGGCATTGTTTCGGCCAGCCAGCAGGACGCCTCTGGGAGCCCAGGAGAATTTATAACCAAAAGGATTGTCGTTGGCTTCCGGTGCCGGCAGGCCACCGCAATAAGACCTGAAAGAAACGATGCGCCCGCCGCGGCTACGGACACTATCGATGATCCGCATCGCTGACATGTGATCAATGCCGGGGTCGACGCCGATTTCATTCAGAATTGTGACTCCTGCTTTCTGCGCAGCGCCGTTTTGTTCCTGCATCGCAGCCGAAACATAGGAGGTTGTCACCATGTGTTTCCGGTTGGCGATACAGTACTTTGCCACCACCGGATGGAACATGTAGGGAAGGAGGCTGACCGCGAGGTCGCATTCTTTTATCAACTGCGCCAGCACGGCCTCATCCTGAACATTGAGAGCGAGCGCCTTCCCGGCGGGATGACCTGCAATCATGGCCTCAGCCTTGCTTGCCGTCCGGCTCGCCATCGTGACCTGATAACCCTTTTCCAACAGATACCGCACCAACGGCCTGGCTACCAGCCCAGCGCCTAACACCAGAACACGTTTCATATTCGGCTCCTAGTTTCCGGGAAGGTGCGCAGCTGAGCCCTTCCGCATAGTTTTCGAGTCCCATCCGCAGCTCACGGATGCGCCTCCAAATGTTTTTGAATGTACTGATAGTCAGGGGTCAGACGCCCCCGGTGCACGATCACGGCCCGCTTCAGACAAGGCGGCAGATCGAGCATTTCGAATGGAACATCCCAGTCGGCGTCCACCAGCGGGACAACCATGTCCCGCAACACCGAACTGAAGTACTGTGACGATTCCCGGGGAATCTCGCAGGGGAGATTGTCGATCGCCATAATGACCGGCCCATTCCCCTCCACACCGTCCCGGCCAGAATCCTGTTCAGGGAGGTAAACGTAGCAGGGATGGTCCGGCTCGGTGACTCTCACGGTGAGTTCGACGCTTCCTTCAATGTCGCAGCTGATGTCGCCGATTACCTTGAGGCGCGGGGCACAACCCGGGAGGTAGTTTTTTCTCGCCCACTCGCGCGTGACCAGTCGCGGATATCGCGACTCCCAATAAATGCAATTGACCAGCACATCAAGGTACGGCAGGTGCTTTTCAAAACAACCCTCGTATCGTTCCGGATGGGCATAATACTCTAGCAGGTCGAACGGGATGTTCTGTTCCTTGCGTTCGACCATGTGCTCCTCGCGGAACACGACTTTCACAGGCCGCGGGCCCGCGGCTGCGGACGCCGCGGCAGCCAGGTCCGCAACGGCTACCTCCACGGGTTTAAGACAGTCGAACACTTCCTGCGCCCCCATCGAGACATTGCCATACCCGGAAAAGCCAAAGATCAAGGGGCGTGCCCCCGCCTGATGCCCAATTTCGTCGCCCAGCGCGGCGATGTGAGTTTTTGCCTCAGTCAGGTCCCGATACTTGAAGGCCGGGTGCACCCGTGACAGCGGTGTTGATACTCCAGACACAGCCAGCCGTTGCCCGAGGCAGCGCAACGTCTCGATCATTCCGGCATAGCCGGCGTGGCGGCCGAAGAAAATCAGCCTTCTCTTTTGATCATCTGTGATTTTTTCGTAGTCCACGAGGGAACAGCCCAGTTCCATCAAACGCCGAAGCATGGGCATGTTGTGGGATTGCCCCTTCGCCACGTGCGCGAAAAAGACGTAGGTCTTTCCGGGCAATAGCGCGTGTGTCGGTATTTCCTTGATCGCAAGGATAACCGACGCAGGGCCAAGATCCTCGTTTACCTCGACTCCAGCGGACCGGTACTCATCATCCGTGCAGACACGCACACTGGAGGGCTGGACAAGAACCCGCACCCCTCGCTTCGTCTGCAGGTCGGATGTATCAGTCGGAACCAGAGGCACGCGGCGTTCCCACTTGTTCTTGTCTTCTCTTCGAATCCCAATGAGCGCGCCCATAAAGGAAAGGGTTCGAGGCAGCCGATATCGGGGAATTTATCTTCCCATGACTAGCTGCTCAATGAACGGCCGGAGTTTAAAGGGTTGTGCAATGCGGCGTCAGTGACGGTGATCACCCCGCAATGTCCGCGAGCTCTGCCAGAGCCATCCAATGCCGTGGATGCGGGCGGTGTCGGCCTGCACACCGGCGATCAGTCTTGGATGACTGGCAACCCAAAAGTAACTGCTCTTATCAGGCGTCTCTGACAATGTCGGGGGTGTCAATCTTTTTTCGAGCGCACAACCCGTGCACTCAGGAGAGCGCGCCATTTCGCTCTAGTTGAAAAAGCATTGCCTCCAACCAAGGTTCGCTCGCAATCAAAGTTCAGGTCAGATCCCAGTCCGACCCATGCATCTCTTCGGTCCAACGTTCGATCATGATTGCCAGTTCGAACTCCCCGCAAAGGGAGCGGGCTGCCCAGTCGTTAGCTCGGTGTTTGACTACACACCAACGCCTGTTCCGGGCTGGCCCGCGTGCGGACCGAACTTTTTCCACTGCTCGTAATCCCACTGCTGGCGCCACACCCAGTACAGCCGCACCGCGAGACGTCGTGCCATCGCAACTTTGGCGATCTTTCTTCCTCGCCGCAATGCCAGATGGAAATACTTCCGCCGCCACTCCGGATCGCTGCGGATCGTGACCTGAGCTGCTTCCACCATCAAGAAACGCAGCAACGGGTTGCCTTGCTTGCTGATATGTCCCAGGCGTTGACGATCACCGCTGGACTCTTCTCCTGGAACCAGTCCGAGATAGCTCGCCACCTGCTTGCCACTGCGAAATCTTTCCGCTTGCCCGATGATCAGCACAAACGCTAATGCGGTCAGAGGACCGATTCCGGGATGAATTGCCAGCCGCTGCGCCACCGGACATTGATTGGCTTCCTGCTCCACCCCTTGCGTCAGCTCCGTGATCATGGGGCCGAGACGGTCCACCAGTTCCAACAGATCGCGCCGGCGTCGGCTCGCCCAGGGCGCCAGCGCGAACGCTTCCAGTTGCTTCCGTCCCGCTTCTCGTGGTGAGAGGCGATGTTTCGCCAGCCATCCGTCTGGAGCGGTCTGCTTATTGTGGAGGAGGCGATTGTTCAAGAAATCAGATGGCCTATCAGGCGACATCATCATCAGCCTTTTCGAGGATCGTGAAGGCAATATCTGGGTCGCCACCTCGAGGGGACTTGACCGGTTTCGAGAGTTCCCCGTCACTACTATTTCTGTGAAACAAGGTTTGTCCAGCGACTTTGCTAACTCTGTGCTCGCAGCGACAGATGGGAGCGTTTGGCTAGCCACTCACGATGGTGTGACCAGGTCGCAGAATGGACAAATTACCATCTTCCGCAAAACAAATGGACTGCCGGATGATGCGGCGCAGTCTCTGTATCAGGATGATCGCGGCCGAATCTGGGTGTTCACGGATCACGGGCTTGCCTATTTCAAGGACGGCAGGTTCGTTGCTGTAAGTGGCGTACCCAGCCAAGAAGTGTATTCCATCACGGGGGACAAGGCGGGCAACCTCTGCCAGTACGGAATACGTGAGATTTCCCATAGTTAGTCCTTGTGTGTGAATCTGCTCAGAAAAAACTCTTGAGCCAAACGTGTTGAAATGTGTGCGTTGCAAGTTCCTGCGGCAACATCTGCTAGTGCCGCCAGTGTTCTCCTTAATGGCTAAGGGCAAGTTACCTGCCAATCCCAGCTCCGCGATGTCACTGAAAATGCTTTATCTCAGGCGGTGAGTTGGCCCGGCGAGTGCCGGAATGCGGGCATTGTCCGAAAATTTACCCTGGATCCGTCTACCGGTGATGCCCGTTTACGGTTCTCACCCAGCCGATTTCAACCACGTCGATCCGGCATGTCGGATGTGCCGCCACGTCAGATCCGTACTGCTCAGGATCGTCGATTTCGCTCCCGACATCTCTTCGACGCCGCGGTGTCGTGCCTGACCGTAGCCACTTATGTTCGCGACAGACGAGGGGATGATACTGGCCACTGCCCACATGAGGGCAGCGACCGCGATGGGGCAAGAAGTCTTTCGCAAAAATCAGCGACTCCACGTGTTGTATCAATGACTTAAATCGAGCCAATGAATGGCAGCAAATATGCCTATTCCATCTGCGAAGGTGTAATACCTGGAAAACCCTATCTGAGGGAAGCAACGTATATGAACGCCATCTGGTCAATCAAGAATTCGTGCGTACGTAAGAACAAAGGGAAATCGAGCCGTGAGGAGGCGTCTACTCGCCGGGGAGAGCAACTGTTGCTTCTCGTGCCAGTCGTCATATCCATAGTCTTTACCCTTTCACTCACTGGATGCAGCAAAGCCAACGCTGCATTCAAGCTACCGGATACGGAGGTGCTCGTTGCGCATCCTGTTCAGCAAGACGTTCCCGTACACAGCGAGTGGGTGGCGACGCTCGATGGTTATGTGAATGCCGAGATCCGGCCCCACGTTTCCGGATACATCATCAGCCAAAACTATAAAGAAGGTTCGGTTGTCCGCAAAGGTCAGG
>Ga0074046_10000450_pt1 | contig 38011 bp, 29 predicted proteins | sample BogForMeECP23OM3_FD_94441 | JGI IMG/M metagenome (GOLD analysis project Ga0074046, IMG submission 94441) | Bog forest soil microbial communities from Calvert Island, British Columbia, Canada - Bog Forest MetaG ECP23OM3 | ecosystem: Environmental > Terrestrial > Soil > Wetlands ... | reverse complement strand
TGGCACGGGTCACCGACCGCGGTCACCGGATGCCCGCCGCCGAACAGCGCCTGCAGCAGCACGAGCTGGGCGTGGCTGGTGTCCTGGTACTCATCGAGCAGGACCACCTGGTAGCGGGCGCGCTCGGCCGCCCCGACCTCGGGGTGCTGGCTGGCGATCCGGGCCGCGAGCGCCACCTGGTCGGAGTGGTCGAGCACCTCGCGCGCCGCCTTGGCCGCCGCGTACCGGCTGACCAGCGGCAAAAGCTGCTCCCTGGCCCGCTGGGTAGCAATTATCTTCCGAACGGATGCCGGTATCCGCCCCGGCAACGCGTCCTGCTCGGCGGTGAGCCACAGGCCCACGGCGGTGACGTCCCCGGTGTCGCGCAAGTGCTCGGACAGGTCGCCGGCCAGCTCGAGCACGGCCGCGGTCACCGTCTGCGGGGTCCAGGTGACCTCGTCCATCGGCCCGTTGTAGGCGGCCACGATCTGCGCGGCGAGCTGCCAGGACAGCGCCGGGGTGATCAGCCGCATGGACGGCTCGAGCCCCTCGCGCAGGGCGTTGTCGCTGACCAGCCGCCCCGCGTAGGCGTGATAGGTGCCGATCACCGGATCCCCGCCGAGCGGGTCCGCGGTCTCGCCCGCCCCGGCCGGGCCCTCCAGGTTCAAGGGTCCCGCCCGGCGCAGCCGTTCCAGGCGGGAGCGCACCCGGTCGGCGAACTCGGCCGCGGCCTTCCTGGTGAAGGTGAGCCCAAGCACCCGGTCCGGACGGACCATCCCGTTGGCGACCAGCCAGACCAGCCGCGCCGCCATCGTCTCGCTCTTGCCCGAGCCCGCGCCCGCGATGACCGCCAGCGGGCCGAGCGGCGCGGAGATCACCGCCGCCTGTTCCGGTGTCGGCTCGGGCAGCCGGAGCAGCCGGGCCAGCTGAGCCGGCCCGACCAGGCTGGCGCCGTCCCTGACCGTGGTCACCCCAACATTCCAGCAGAGACCACTGACATTCCGGGCCGGAACCGTCGCACGATCCGCGACGTTGACGGGGTAACCGGGGATGGAGGCGCCGTGGAACGGGCCGAACTTGACCAGATCGAACGGGTTATCAATCACGAGCTGAGGACGCGTTTCCTCGCGGGCGCGGTGGAGCGGGCCGTACTGCTGCAGCAGGGCGACGACCCGGCGATCGAGCCGGGACAGTTGCTGGTGCGGGTGTTCGTCCCGCCGCCGGACCGGCCGGACGACTACTCCGAGGCCCTGGCCGCCTGGCAGGACGCCCACCAGGCAGGGATGGACACGCTCCGGCGGGAGCTCTCGCTGCGGCTCCCCGCGGCCCGGCTGCTCGAGTTCACCTTCGACACCCCCGGCGCCGATGCGCCGCGGATCGCGATGCCGGATGACGGGTCGCTGGCCGCCGAGCAGATGTCCGGCCGCGAGATCGTGACGACGGCCCTGTCCCTGTTGCGCGCCAACTACGTGTTCCCCGAACCGGCCGAGCAGGCCGCCACCGCGGTCGAGGCCAGGCTCGCGGCCGGCGAGTACGACCACCTGGACGAGATCACGCTCACCGAACGGCTGACCCGCCACCTGCGGGAGATCTGCGAGGACAAGCACCTGGCGGTACGGCTCGGCGGAGGACCGCCGGAGCCTCCGCCCGGGCGCGGTCCAGAGCCCGAACGCCGGGAACCCGAGGATCACGACGATCACGACGCCAGGCGGCTGGCCATGCGCCGGAGGGGACGGCTGGATAATTTCGGCATCCGCCGGGTGGAGCGGCTGGACGGCAACGTCGGCTACCTGGACGTGCGCCGGGTGGCCGTGCCGGCCAACGCGGGGCCGGCCATCGCGGCGGCGATGGAGCTCGTGGCCGGCACCTACGCGCTCATCATCGACCTGCGGCACAACCACGGCGGCTCGCCCGAGGGCGTGGTCTTCTGGTGCAGCTACCTGTTCGATGAACGGCCGACTCACCTCAACGACATCTTCCGGGCCGACACGGGTGAGACCAGGCAGTTCTGGGCGCTGCCCTTCGTGCCGGGCCCCCGTTACCTCGACCGGCCGGTCTACGTGCTGACCAGCGGCCATACCTTCTCCGGCGGTGAGGACTTCTGCTACACGCTGCAGGCGCTCGGCCGGGCGCAGCTGATCGGCGAGACGACCGGCGGCGGCGCGCATCCGACCCGCCCGTTCCCGATCAGCGCCGCGGTGCACATCGCGATACCGTTCGCCCGTTCGGTCAACCCGGTCACCGGGACCAACTGGCAGGGTACCGGCGTGGTGCCGGATGTCGCCGTGCCCGAGGCGCAGGCCTACGACACCGCGTACGCCACGGCGCTGCGGCACGTGCTGGCCATGGACGACGTGCCGCCGCCGATCGCGGACGAGGCGCGCGACGCGCTCGCGGCACTGCCGACCACAGGCCAAGGCTGACGCGGCGGTGATGTTGCTGTTGGGGTAGAAGTCGTCTGCCCTGGCGACAGTGAATAAGCGGTGTCGCCTGTTCGCGCGTGATCACCCATGAGGGGTGAGGAGCCAGGGCTGTCGTCATGTGACGATCTGGGTTGTGGACAGTACCCTGGTTTACTCGCCGACCTTCGCTACTGGTCCGGCCGGGGCAGCCGGTCGGACAGCCCGCTGTGCGCATGTCGGGGCAGGCTGCGGCACCCCGCAGCACCCCCGGATAATTCCAGCCGCGCCGCAGTAACTTCGCCAACCGTGGCGCTTGATAAGCGCCCTTTCTACTAAGGGAGATGCCATACACATGGACGTACTCGCTAGTTCCTCCTCCTATCCGGCGCTCAATGTCTTCTGGACGATCATCGAGGTCTTCCTCTGGATTATCTGGATCTGGATCCTGATCTATGTCTTCATCGACATCTTCCGCAGCCATGACCTGTCCGGCTGGGCCAAAGCGCTGTGGTTCATATTCGTGCTGATCATTCCGCTCATCGGTGTCCTGGTCTACCTGATCGCCCGCGGCGACAAGATGCACGAGCACGCCGTACAGGCGGCGCAGCAGCAGGACGCGGAAGCCCGTAGGTACATCCAGGAGGCGGCAGGTCCGCAGAGTACGACCGACCAGCTGGCCAAGCTCGCCGACCTGCGCGACCGGGGTGTCATCACGCCCGAGGAGTTCGAGCGGGAGAAGGCCAAGATCCTGGCCGTCTGAGCCATACGGCGGCCGACACGACGGCCGCCGCGTGCGTCGGTACCGGCCGGTATGGCCGCGTGGTCGCGGCCATACCGGCCGGTCAGGTTGCGTCCCCGTCACGCCGGCTGGCCGGCGCGACGGGGACGTCCTGAGTTCACGGCATCGCCTGGATGGCGTCGCGCTGAGAGAGCCCTGCTCCTTGTGGTCAGGGAGAAGGTGGTTGTGATTCGGTCGCGCCGCGGGCTTCGCGAGCCGTGGCGACGTCGGCCACCGATGCGGCGGCCAGGCGGCGGTATGGCCGGGCCATAGGCCATTGATGGTCCTCGAGCACGCTGTCGGCGTCGAACTGGCCCATGCCCTGGATCAGCCTGGCGACCAGGCCGCTCCACCCCGTCTGATGGGAGGCACCGAGCCCGGCCCCGTTGTCGCCGTGGTAGTACTCGTAGAACAAGATGAGGTCACGCCAGTGCGGGTCCTCCTGGAATAGCCTGGTCCCGCCGTAGACGGGGCGCCGCCCGTCGCTGTCGCGCAGGAAGGTACTGGCGAGGCGGCGCGACAGTTCCTGGGCCACTTCGAACAGCGTCATCATCTTCCCGGAGCCGGTCGGGCACTCCACCTTCAGGTCGTTGCCGTAGTACCGGTAGTGGCTGATCAGGGCCCGGATCAGGAGCAGGTTGATCGGGAACCAGACCGGCCCGCGCCAGTTGGAGTTGCCACCGAACATTCCGGTGGTCGACTCCGCCGGCTCGTACTGCACCCGATATTCGGTCCCGTGGACATTGAAGGTATAGGGATGATCGAGGTGCCAGCGCGAGATCGAGCGGATCCCGTGCGGGCCGAGGAAGCGCTCCTCGTCCAGCATCCGGGCCAGGATGCGCCGCAGCTTGTCCTCGTTCACCAGGGACAGGATCCGACGGCCCTGGACGCCGGGCACGGCCGGGTCGGCGATATTGACCAGCAGGTCCTGGTTGCGCTCGAGGAAGGTGCGCGCCTGCTCGGTGATCTGCGGATAACGTTCGAGGAGGTCGGCCTCGATCACGGTGGTGGCGCAGATGGGCAGCAGGCCCACCAGGGAACGCACCTTGATTCGCATTCCGGTGCCGTCGGGCAGGCGCAGCACGTCGTAGAAGAAGCCGTCCTCCTCATCCCACATCTCGTCGGGGTGATCGCCGATCGGGTCCACCGCAGCGGCGATCCAGAAGAAGCGCTCGACGAACTTGAGCACAAATTCCTCGTAGGTCTTGTCGTACGGCAGGAGAGCCAGGGCCAGCTCGAGCATGTCCTGGCTGAACATCGCCATCCAGGCGGTGCCGTCGGCCTGCTCAAGCCGCCCGCCGGTGGGCAGGGCCGCGCTGCGGTCGAACACGCCGATGTTGTCCAGGCCGAGGAAGCCGCCCTCGAACACGTTGTGGCCGGAGGGATCCTTGCGGTTCACCCACCAGGTGAAGTTCAGCAGCAGCCTGGAGAAGCTTTCCTGGAGGAATGAAAGGTCCACCTCGCCGAGGTCGGCCTCCAGATTCTGCAGGAACAGAGCCGCAAAGGCGTGCACCGGGGGGTTCACGTCGCCGAAGTTCCACTCATAGGCGGGCATCTGGCCGCCCGGGTGGAGGTATTCCCGGGTCAGCATCAGGTCGATCTGGCTCTTCGCGAAGTCCGGGTCGACCATCGAGAGCGGGATGCAATGGAACGCCAGGTCCCAGGCCGCGTACCACGGGTACTCCCACTTGTCGGGCATGGACACGACATCATGGTTGAACATGTGGAACCACGACTCGTTGCGGCTCCCCCGGCGGGTCGGCATTCGGAGCGGGTGGAGGTGGCGCTCACGCAACCAGCGGTCCACGTCGAAGTAATAGCATTGCTTGGACCACAGCATCCCGGCCAGCGCCTGGCGCATGACCGCCTTCGCATCATCAGTCACCGTCGGCGGCGTGATGGCCTCGTAGAACTCGTCCGCCTCGGCCCGCCGGCGCGCGATCAGCTCAGCCGCGCCGGCCAACGGCGCCGTGAGGGTCTCCGGACCCTCCCGGGTGAGCCGCACCAGCACCGCGGCCTGCCCGCCCGCCGGCACGACCAGCCGGACGTGAGCCGCCACCTTGGTCCCCTCGCCGTCGGGATTCACGGTGTCCGCGCCGTGCAGGAGGTGGTCGCCTATGCCATCCTTGGCGAAGGGGGTCGCAGGCTCGGCGCCGAATACCCGCGCCATATTCGTTTCATTCTCGCAAAACAGCAGGGCCGCTTCCGGCTCGGCGTAGAGGTAGAAAACGCCGACCTTCTGATGCTCGGCCCGGACGACCGGATGTGCCGACTCGACGCGAGCGAGCCGGGGCTTGGGGCCACCATCTCCCCATGACCATGTGTTGCGGAACCACAGCGTCGGCAGCACGTGCAGCCCGGCGTCCTGCGACGAGCGGTTGTACACGGTGACGCGGCACAGGATATCCTCGGGTCCGGCCTTGGCGTACTCTACCTCGACATCGAAATAACGGCCGTCGTCGAAGACACCCGTATCGATGAGCTCGTACTCCAATTCATGCCGTGACCGGGCCCGGTTCACCGACAACAGCTCGTTGTAGGGGTACTCGGCCTGGGGGTACTTGTAGAGGTAGCGCTGGTAGCTGTGCGTCGGGAGGTTGTCGACGTAGAAGTAGTACTCCTTGACGTCCTCACCGTGGTTGCCCTCGGCATTGGTCAAGCCGAACAGGCGCTCCTTCAGGATCGGGTCTCGCTCGTTCCACAGCGCCAGCGCCAGGCACAGCCGCTGCTTGTCGTCGCTGATCCCGGCGATGCCATCCTCACCCCACCGGTACGCGCGGGACCGGGCCTGATCATGGCTGAAATACGACCAGGCGTCTTCGTTGTCGCTGTAATCCTCCCGGACCGTCCCCCACTGGCGCTCACTGAGATAAGGCCCCCAGGCACGCCACGGAACGCCCGCCCGGGCCTCCCGCAGCCGCCGCTCCTCGGCCGTCAGCGAGGCCGGATCGGCCACGACAGGCGATGGGTCAAGCCCATCGGGCGTCGTCCCGGTCGTCGTATCGACCCCGGGCTCGATCCTTGACGCCCGGGCGGGTTCTGGCGACAAGTTGTTCGAACTGTCCACGGTGATGCTCCTGGTGATCTGTCGGGCGGGCCTCGTTATCGGGTTGCTGCTCCGTTATCGCGTTGCTGCTCCCTCGCCGGTGAGCCGCTGTGCCGGAGGCGGAGCCGAAACGGCCCGTCGGATCATGAAGGCCCCGATGATCTCGATGAGGCCCATGACGATGAACCAGATCCCCAGCAGGACAGCGAGCACCGTGACGGACGTGACCGGGGCAGCTACCACCACGATCCCGGCGATCACGCTGACCACACCGAAGAAGATCCACCAGCCACGTCCCTCGCGGGAGTCCGTCACGCCGCCGAAGAGTGCGGACAGTCCCTGGATGATCCAGGTAAGGCCGACGATCAGGCCGATGAGGGCCACGGTGAGGTGCAGGTGGCGGATTAGTATCACGCCGATGACGACGTACAGGAGCCCGGCGATACCCAGCCAGACGCGGTGCTGCTCAGCGCGGTCGAACACCCGGATCAGGTGGAAGATCCCCGAAATGATCATGAGGATGCCGAGCAGGACGGCGATCACGTTGAGCGAGCCGGACGGATGGATGGTCACGATCAGCCCGAGTATCACCGTCACGACGCCCAGGAAGAGCGTCGTCTGCCAGGCTCGGGCCCCGATAAACTCCGTAGGAATGTCTTGGTCTTCCGGGTACATGAGCGGGCTCCTTGATCCTTGCTCCTGGGCATCGCGCTTAAGGCCCGGCGCGACGACGCCGGTGAGGGCCGAGCCGCGTTTCGGGCCGTGACCGCGGCGAGAGGCAGTTTTCCCGCGCCGCGGTCGTGGCATGATCCTCCCGCGCGGCGCGGCCGGATACCTCATCCGGAGCGGGTGATGCGCGGGTCAGCGACGGGCGGGAACGGCGTCAGCGCAGGGCGAGCAGGTGGCAGCCCCACGGCGGCAGGGCGACGTATAGCCCCTGGTCAGCAAGCTCGTCACCGCTCCGCTCGAATACGCGATCACCGAGAAGGTCGGTCAGAGCCCAGCCGCGGCCGCGCAGGTCGGTCCAGCCAAGCCCGACCCGCCCGTCGGCGGGCTCGGCGGAGAAGTTGACCACCACCAGGTGCCGGCCGGCGCCGTCAGCAGTGCCGCCGCTCGGGTCGGCGGCGGACCAGGACCAGGCGAGGAGGTTGCGGCAGGAATCGTTGTCGGGCCAGCCGCTGATCTCGAGCAGCTGCCAGGCGCCCGTCCGCACCCGGTGGCTGGCGACGGTGGCCAGCAGCCGCCAGTACCAGCCGACCAGGTGGGGGTCGGGCGGCTCGCTAGGCCGGCGCGACAGGAAGACCGGCGGGCGCACTCGCCGGCCCTCGAACTGTCCCTCGTGCCACAAGGTGGCCCCCGGCAGGGTCGCGATGGCCACCGCGGCGGCTCGCTCGGCGTCGCCGGGCAGCCTGTCCGCGATGCGCGGCTCGTCGTGGTTCTCCAGGAAGCGGACGAGCCGTGACTGATAGGCCAGGTCGGCGCGCAGGTGATCGCGGACGCCCGCCACGTCCCGGTCGACGATCCGGTCGTAGAGCCGCTTGTCGTAGCAGAAGTCGAAGCCCTGCTGCTGAAGTGGCCACTCCATGTCCCAGTAGGCCTCGGCGACGAGCACGGTCTGCGGGTGCCGGCTGCGCAGGGCGGCTATGACGGTCGGCCAGAACTCCTCGCTCGGCTCCCGGCCGGTCCGGCCGCCCCAGGTCTTGGCGAAGACCTGGTTGGTCATCAGCATGGCCATGTCGCAGCGGATTCCGTCGCACTGCGCGGCGATGTCCGTCAGGGTCGCCACGGTCGCCGCGCGCATGGCGGGCGAGAACGCGTCAAGCTGCACGACGTCGGGCCACGGCGGGAAGTACGGGTCGCGGCCGTGGGCCAGGATGTGCCCGGCCGCCCGGACCCAGGCCGCCGGTTCGGCCTCGATGTCGGCCTCGTCGCCGTTGACGAACACTTCCGGGCGGCTGGTCACCCAGGGATGGTCGGGCGCGACATGGTTGGGTACGTAGTCCAGCAGCAGCCGGATGCCGCGGGCGGCCAACGTGGCGCGTGCCTCGGCCAGGGCCTCGGGCCCGCCGAACGAGGCGTCGACGACGTACCGGCGCACGCAGTACGGCGACCCGATCACATCGTCAGGCCGCAGGTCGGGCAGCGCATCGGTGAACGAGGCCTGCAGCCCGGCGTTCGCGTTCGCCAAGTCCAGGCCGGCCGGACTTCGTTCCCACACGCCCATCAGCCACACCGCGTCGATGCCGGCCGGCGTCACGTCGTCCCAGGCCGAAGCCGGCACATCGGCCAACGTCACCCGCCGCCCGGCGGCCCGCGACAGGTCAGCCAGCCAGATCGCGGTGTTGACCTCGTAAATCACCGGCCGGTCCGGCCATCCGGTCAGGTCAGCATCGTCCAGCCGCTGACGCTCCTCATCGACCATGTCGCCCATGTCGTCGCCATCCGCTCGCTGCCGTCGCGACTTCCGGCCGACCCGCGGTTCGCGGACGGCCGGCAGGCTGCCAGCGTGGCGCGGACAACGGCGGCTCGCATCACCCCCGCAGGATGAGTCCCGGATCCTGGGGTCGGGCGCAGACTATGGCCAGCACATCATGACGGCACCCGGAGGGATCGGGTGGCAGCTTTCGCGTTTGGCAGTCGCCCGAGTTCACCTCGTGACTGGCGGGGAGTGTATGCGCGGTGACCGCAGAACCGATTGAGAGCCGGCGGCCGAGCCGGTCGACTCTGGGCGGAAGCCCGCTATCTCGGACCTGAAGACCGACCAGCGGCGTTGCGGCGCGATCGAGGTGCTGTCACCCTGGTGCGTCAAAAGCGATGACGGTCTTGATGCCGGCCGGCCGGCCGAGGATCAGGTCCGGTGCCTGCTCCGGGGGATAACGGCCGGCGATGAGCGTTGATACCACGGCGGGCCAGCGTCGCCCGAAGGCGTCCAGGTCGCGGAGCGCGGCGGCGAAGGCGTCCGGTCCGGCATTGACGGTGCCCAGCAGGACCTGGTTCTTGAGCACCATGTCCCGCATGAGGCGGGCGGGGTCGGCTTGGATGAAGTCCTGCAGGCCGGGGACGCCGGTCACCACGAAGATGCCGTTGGTGCCCAGGACCTGCAGGGCCTGCAGGGCGAAGTGGGAGTGCCCGACCGCCTCGTAGACCAGGTCGATGTTGCCGATCTGCGCGGCCAGGTCACCGAACGTGGTCTCCCGGGAGGAGAGGTAGGTCGCGCCGATGGCGTGGACCAGGTCGATCCGCGGGCTGGGCGGCAGCTCGCGGGAATAGACGTACGTGGTGAAGCCGGCCATGGCCAGCGTCATCGTGCCCAGCAGCCCGACCGGGCCGATGCCGAGCACCACCGCCGACAGCCCGGCACCGCGTTCGGGGGCGGGGGTGTTCGGGTCGAGCCAGGGAGGGCGGTGCTGCATCATCCAGAAGATCTGCGCGAGCGCCTTCTCCGCGATGGTCAGCGGCTCGGCCAGCACCGCGATCTCGCGCAGGTCGGGCGGCACCACGGTCATGTACCGCTCGAGGTCCACGACGGCGTACTCGGTCATGTAGCCGTGGGCTTCCTTGATGCCGCGCTCGGTGAACTCGCCGGTGTAGCAGTAATCCTGGTGCCCGGTCCGGCAGGCCAGGCAGCCGCGACGCGGACAGGGGCGGCGGACCGAGGGCACCACCAGGTCCCCCGGCCGCAGCCGCTCGACGGACGGGCCGACCTGCACGATCTCGCCCAGCGACTCATGGCCGATCACCAGGTAATCATCCCCGGGCGGCGGCGTGCCGTACTCGAAGGAACAGATCTCCTTGTCGGTGCCGCAGATGCCGACATCCAGCAGGCGCAACAGGACCTGGTCGGGCCGGGAGATCCGGGGAACGTCCTGGTCGATGAGCTTGACCTGACGAGATTCAGGAAAGACCGCGACGGCCTTCATATTCTCTCCCCGGTGACCTTAAGTAACAGGCCGCAGGATGGCCCGGGCCGGAGCTCCGTCACTGCCGTGCAGCTTGACCGGGAGGCAGATCAGTTCGTACCGGCCCGCCGGGACGGCAGAAAGGTCCAGACCCTCAATGATCCAGATGCCCGCCGTGAGCAGGATGCGGTGGATCTTCGCCCCATCGGCGTGGTACCCCCCCACGGACAGATAATCGATCCCGACCGTCCTGACTCTTGTTTCAGCCAGGTGTTCGGCGGCCTGCTCGGAGATGTAGACGAAGTCCTCGACGAACTTCTCGGCCTGCCAGCACCGGGCCGAGTTGGAGGTACGGAACAGCACGCGCTCACCAGCCCGCAGCGAATGCCCGCGAAGCTCGTCGGCGGTGACCTGCCGGGGATGGGTGATCTCGATGACCCGTGCCGCGCCCATCGTCGCCGCCAGCGGCATCTCATCCACCCCGGCGGCCTGGTGGACAAAGTGCAGGGGCCCATCGACGTGGGTGCCGCTGTGCACGCCCATGGCCAGGTGGGACAGGTTGCACTCATGACCGCGGCCGATGTCCATCGACCGCTGCATGACGATGGGCGGGTTGTCCGGCCAGTGGGGCATGCCGTGCCGGACGGTCACGGACACATCGATCCATGCCGCTGCGCCGGGTTCAGTCACGGCAGGTCCGCCGAATCGGCCTTCAGCCCGGCCATCTTCGGCTCCTTTCGCGCGGCAAGCGGACACCGCCAGCATCCGCCGCCCGGCCAACCGCCCGCATCACCCGTCGCGGATGACTACGCGGGCACGCGGCCGATCAAGACCAAGCCGCCGGTCAGCGTGTTCACGACCACCGGCGTGCCCGCGGGCAGCTGGCCGCGCAACTGGCCGAGGAGCTCCGACGTCGGCGGCTCGGGGCCGGAGCCCTCGATCATGACGTGCAGATCCGATCCGTCAAAGCTCACGTCCTGCAGCACGTACCCGCGTCCGGCCGTCCAGGCCTCGGCGGCCGCGGACGCCCGGCTCAGCCATACCTGCTCGCGGGCGGTCTGCGCGGTGGTGAGGCCAAGCGGCACCAAGATCAGTACCACGGAGACGGCGATGACAACGTACGCGGGGCGCTGATGGAAACCCGGCGACCGCCGCGCCTCGTGGTGGTAGCCGTACAGCGTCAGCAGGATGGTCCCAGCCACGATCATCGCCACGACGTTCGAGGCGAACAGCAGGAACGCCCCCCAGGCACTGCCCCAGTCACCGGCGGCGGCCGTGATTCCGACTACCGCCAGCGGAGGGACCAGGGAGATCGCGATCGCCACCCCGGGCATCACGTCGGAGACATCTTTGCGGGCCAGCCCGTAAGCGCCTGCGAATCCCGTCGCGACGGCGGCGAGAAGGTCGATGACACTCGGAGACGTCCGGCTGGTGATTTGTCCGTTCGTGGCGAGCGGCTGCAACTCCGGGAGGATCCACGCCAGGAAGGCCGCCAGTAGAACCACCACGACGGCGCCGCTGAGCACCAGGCCGGCTGAGCTGGTGAGCCGGCGGGCGTCGCCGATCACTACCGCCAGCCCCATTCCCATGATGGGCGTACCGAGCGGAGCAACGATCATCGCGCCGATGACGGTCGCTGTGGACTCGGTCAAGATGCCGGCGGTGGCGATGGTTGCCGCCAGGACGAGCAAGACCCAGAACCTCGAAAGCTTGCGGGCGGCGTCGCCCACATCCAGGAACAGTTCGTCCTGCAGTGCTGGCAACGTCCGCCGGGTACCCGCGATCCGCATCCGCAGCGCTCGCGGGCTGTCGGCTGAAGTCCCGCTGGTCTCCTCGGCCATTGCCTCGTCCTTCCTCTGGGCCCAGCCGCCATCGCACCGGCCATGGTGCTGGACGGCCTGGCCGCCTACGAGTGAAGTTCACCACCCGACGCGGGTTCGCGCCGAGCCGGCGTGCCGGGAATCCTGTGGAATCAAGTCATCGCGGAGGTTACGGTCCGACCTGCTCCCCTTCGGGGTGGACGGGGCAGCAGGAGGCGACCGGGCAGCTGCGGCAGCCCGGGTTCACCCGGGCCTCGAAGACGGGCCCGGCCATGCCGGCCGCGACGGTCTCCACCAGGTCCTTGGCCCAGCCCGGCTCCGGATCCTCGGCCAGCGCGCCCTGCCGCTGCACCTTGGCCCGCAGGGTCACCCCGGCCGCCTTGCCGACCTGGACGAGCTCCGCGCCGCCCGGCTCGGCCAGGCCGAACCGCTCGAACGCCCCGAGCAGCACCGCCAGCTGGTAGACGCCGAGCTGCGGGTGCCGGCCGAGCTCGTCCTCGCGGGGCGCGCTGCCGCCGGTCTTCAGGTCCACGACGACCGCGCGGCCCGTCTCGTCCGCTTCCAGCCGGTCCACCCGGCCGGTGATCTCGACCTGGCCGATCCGGACCTTGAGCGCCTGCTCCACCGCGATCAGCTCGCGCGGGTTCTCGGCGTGCCAGTCGAGGAACCGGCGGACCATGCGCTCGGCCAGGGCGCGCTGCTTGGCGCTGTACCAGGCGCTCCCGAAGTCAAGATGGTGCCAGATTTCGTCGATGCGATCAGCTACCGCCCGTTCGGCCGCACCAGAGGCAGCCAGGACGGCGGCCGCGTGAATAACGGTGCCCAGGTGGCGCAGGACATCGGTTCGCCCCGCGCCGACCGCCGCCTCGAGCAGCCAGCGCAGCCCGCACCTGGTGAACGACTCGACCTGGGAGGGGGACAGCCGGACCGCCTCGCCGCCGGTCACGATCGGGCCGTCGTCGGACAGCCCGGTCAGCGCGTACCACTCGCGCGGGTGGGCGGCGCGGACCCCGGCGGCGGCCAGCCGGGCCAGCTGGGCCGCCGCCGCCTGCCGGACGGCCGGCGGCCGCGCGATATCGGCCGCGGCCCGGCGCAGGTCGGCGACCAGCGCGGGCATGGACAGCCAGCGGTGCCCGCCGTGCGCGTCGGCGACCCGCTCGATGAGGATGTCGTCGCCCGCCAGCTCGGTCAGGAACCGGGACGGCCGCTGGTCAGTGTCCTCACCGCCCGCCGCGGTGACCACGAGCCGCCGCCGGGCCCGGGTGACCGCCACGTAGAACAGCCGCCGTTCCTCGGCCAGGAGCTTGGCGGCCAGCATGGCGGCGTCGACATCGGCAGCCTGCCCCTGGTCCGGCCGATCGGGCCGCCCCGCCTCGGAGAGGCCGTGGTGCACCGCCTGGGAGAGGCCGTGGTGCACCGCCTCGGAGAGCTCGTCGACGCCGAGCAGGGATCCGCGCAGCCGCAGGTCGGGCCAGGTCTCCTCCTGGACGCCCGCGACCACTACGACGTCCCACTCCAGGCCCTTGGACCGGTGCGCGGTGAGGATCCGGACGCAGTCTTCTCTGACGGCCCGCTCGGCCAGCGTGTCGCCGGCGATCTCCTGCCCGGACAGGCTCTCGGCGAACAGGCCGGGCGCGCCCGGCGGCATGCTGTCGGCGAAGTGCCCGGCCTGGTCGAACAAGGCCAGCACCGCGTCCAGGTCCCGGTCCGCGGCCGCCCCGGCCGGGCCGCCCGCCGCGCTGAGGAGCTGCCACTGCCCGGCCAGGCCGGAGGCGTCCCAGATGGCCCAGAGCACGTCCTCGGCGCTGCCGCCGGCCTTGATCGCGGACCGGGCCACCGCGAGCAGGTCGGCGACGCGCTTGGCGGGCGCCGCCACCCGGTCCGGCACCACGGCTAGGTCGCGCGGGTCGAGCAGGGCCGCCGCGAGCATGTCGCCGTTCGCCGGGATCTTTTGGCTCCCTGGGCTGCTCGGGTTTCCTGGGGTTTGGTTTCCTGGGGTTTGGTTTCCTGGGGTTTGGTTTCCTGGGGTTCTCGGGTCGGGGTCGGCGTCGGCCAGCAGCTGCAGGGACCGGCGCAGGCGGCGCAGGCCGAGGGCATCCGTGCCGCCCAGCGGGCCGCAGAGCAGCTCGGCGGCGGTCTGCTCGTCGAGCTCGGACGGCCGCAGCGCGCAGCGCAGCAGCATCAGCAGCGGCCGGGTGCCCGGCTCGTCGGCCAGCGGCAGCTCGTCGCCGGCCACGGTGACCGGGACTCCTGCCGCCGTGAGCGCCCGCCGCAGCAGCGGCACCTGCCTGGTCGCCGAGCGCACCAGGACGGCCATCGACGACCAGGGCACCCCGTCCGCCAGGTGGGCGCGGCGCAGCGTGTCGGCGACCAGCGCAGCCTCCTGGGTCGAGCTGTCAGCGACCAGGATGCGGACCTCGCCGGCCGGGGCACCGGGCACCGGAACCAGGTCACGGTGACTGCCCGGATGGCCGTGGGTCCGGCCGCCGGGGGTCGGGCCGTCTAGGCTCGGACCGCCTGGGGTCGGGCTGCCGGGCGCGGCCGGGGCGGCGGGCAGGCGCCGGGCCACCCGGCGGGACGCGGCCAGCAGGAACGGCCCGCTGCGGCGGCAGGCGCGCAGCGCCACCACCGGCGCCGGCCGGCCGTCCGCGGTGCGGAACCGGTCGGGAAACTCGGTGAGCGCGCGCACGTCGGCGCCCCGGAAGGCGTAGATGGACTGGTCCGGGTCGCCCACCGCGATCAGCTCCCGGCCCTCCCCGGCCAGCGCCATCAGCAGCGACTCCTGGGCCGGGTCGCTGTCCTGGTACTCATCGACCAGCACCACGTCGTACGCGCCGCGCTCACGCTGCCTGGTCTCCTCGCGGCCGAGCAGGGCGGCGGCGATGCGGACGATCTCCGCGTAGTCGTAGGCGGGGACCGGCGCGAGGTCGAAGCGCGCCGCGTACCGGTCGAGGAACGCGGCGGCCGCCATCCAGTCGTCGCGGTCCCGCAGCTTGCCCAGCTGACGCAGGCCCCGGCCGTCCAGGCCGCGCTCTGCGGCCCGCAGCAGCAGGTCGCGCACCTCCTCGGCGAAGCCCCTGGTGGCCAGGGCCGGCCGGAGCCGCTCGGGCCAGCGGGTCCCGCCGTCCTGGGCCTCGCCGCGCAGCATGCGGCGCACCTCGAGCAGCTGCTCGGGCGCGGAAAGCAGCCGCGGCGGCTCGTCGCCCGCGAGCACGAACTCGCGGCGGGCCAGCGCGTAGGCGTAGCTGTGGAAGGTCACCGCCAGCGGCTCGCGGGTGGTCCGGCGCAGCCGGGCGGTGATCCGCTCGCGTAGCTCGGCCGCCGCCTTGCGGCTGAACGTCAGCACCAGGATCCGCTCGGGAGCGATGCCGCGCCGCTCGATCCGGTCGGCCACGGCGGCCACGATCGTGGTCGTCTTGCCCGTGCCGGGCCCGGCCAGCACCAGCAGCGGCCCGCCCTCGTGGTCCACCACCTGCTGCTGCGCCTGGTCCAGGCGCGGTGCCGAGGCCGCGAGCAGAGGCCGGCGGACGAGGCGGTACGCGGGTGCGTGGGACTGGTCCATCAGTACCGCATTCCAGCAGACGCCACTGACATTTCGCGGCTAGTTCACCGAACACCCAGCGTGTCGCGGCGGGGCCGATCCTTAAGACTGTTGGGGTCCGGATCCACCGGCCCAGCGGGCGCGGCGCATGTCCACCCGGACGGCCGGGCGGGCGGAGCGGAGCGGCGTGCCCTCGGCCAGGTAGTGCTCGAGCGCCACGCTGTCGTGACCGGGGGCGGGCGTGCCGTCGGAGTGAATCACCCGCCACCACGCCACCGCGCCGCCGTAGACGGCCATCACCCGGCCGACCTGGCGGGGACCTGGGCCGTCCCCCAGGTACTCGGCGATGTCGCCGTAGGACATCACCCGGCCGGGCGGGATCGAGTCCACCACGTCGAGCACGCGGCTGGCGAAGTCGTCCAGCGGCGGCAATCCGGCGCCGCCCGCGGCGGCGGCCGTCACCGGTTCGCCCGGCCCGCTGAGCGACGCAGCATGACGAGCTGGGTCCCGGCGGCGGCGCTCAGCGCCAGCGAGGCCAGCGCGAGGAGCGCGAACAAGACGAGCTGTCCGGAACCGCGCGAGTGGACCGGCGGCGGCGCGGGCACGCCGCGATACCGGGCGCTGTCCTTCAGGCTGGCCTCCGCGGTCCGGGCGCCCGCCAGTTCCCCGGCCCTGGCCAGGGCGGCAGCCGCGTCCACGATGCCGAATCCCACCTGGCTGTCATAGCCCCCGGACGGCCGGTCCGTGGTCGTCGAGGTCAGCGCGCTGGCCACCAGGTCGGGCGCGAGTCCCGGATACTTCGACTTGATCAGGGCGGCGACCCCGGCCACGAGCGCGCAGGCCGGGCTGGTGCCGCTGACCCACCAGTACTGCCCGTCCCGGCCCTGGGCGGGTACCGATACCCCAGGCGCCGCCACCTGGACGGAGAGGTTGTCGCTGGAGAAGCCGGCCACCGCGCCGCTCGAGTCGACGGCTCCCACGCTGATCACGCCCGGGTAGTTGGCGGGGAACGACTCGGGTGCCTCGCCGTGGCCCGAGCCGGCCGGGCCACCGGAGTTCCCGGCGGAGGCGATCACCACCACGCCGCGGTCATAGGCCTGCTGCAGCTCTTCCCGGACCGTGCCGCTCGGCGCACTGTAGCCGATCGACATGCTGATGACCCGCGCGCCGTGCGCCACCGCATAGGCGATCCCGTCGGCCAGCGACTGCTGGATGACGGTCTCCGGCTCTCGCTCGTACTTGCCGTAGTGCGGATCCTGTCGGTCCGGGATCACCCGGACCGACAGGATCCGCGCCTCGGGTGCGATGCCGATGACCCCGTCGAGGCCGCCGTCATGGCCGTGCCCGGCGATAAGCGACGCCATCCAGGTACCGTGCACGCCCCAGTCCTTGCTGGCCGGGCTCGTGGTCACGCCGGTGTAGTCCGGACCGATGGTGACCCATCCGGCGAGGTCGCTGACGTTCGGGTCCACCCCGCTGTCGAGCACCGCGACGGTCACCCCGGAGCCTCTGGTCACCGACCACGCCGCTTCGGCCTGGAGCATGTCCAGCACCCACTGCTGGTTGTCCCTGATGCCGTCGGCGGCGGCCGAGCCCGCGAACTCTCCGCCTTCCCGCCGCACCGCCGCGCTGGCCGGGCCGGGCAGGGTGGCCAGCGCCACCACGCCGAACGCGGCCAGCACGGCGAGGCCCTGACGCCAGCCCTGGTTCAGCATCCCGGTGCGCCCGGGCAGTGCGGCGGGGCGGGGCGGGCGGCGAGCGTGTTCGCGACGGAATGCGCGACGCCCGCGGCCATGCTGGTCATCTCCCGGTAGGAGTACGTGTCCTGGGACACCGGGACCAGCGGCCGGTTGTCGGAGTACCCCGCGGCGTACATGACGACGTACGGGCCGGCCGTGAAGCTGGCGGAGATCTGCCTGTGGTAGTCGTATAGCCGGGCGGCCGCGCCCTTGAACCTGACCACCAGGACGCCGGCCGGGAGCCGATCGGCGCCGACCGCATCGCGCGCCGCGGCCAGCCGCGTCTGGGACAGTCCGCTGTCGGCGCTGGCGGCCGCGGCTTCGGTCGGCAGCACCGCCACGCCGACGGTCATCACGTAACTCCGGGTGGCATCGACGTAGGTCGCGCGCAGCACCGCCTCGCACCCGTTTCTGCGGAGCACCGTGCCGACCGCCGCGCTGGTCACGGCCTTGGCGCAGTTGGATTCCTGCGGCGCGATGCTGACCCGGAGCGCACCCAGGTCAAGCGGGGCCGCATCCTGGAGCACCTGGGCGGACAGCTGGTAGGAGACCGAGGCCGGGAAGATCTGCCCAGCGGGCATCGTCTGCCAGTGGCGCATGACTTCCCACGCCTCGATCTGGCGCTGCTGGCGCACCGTGAACTGCCTGGGCAGCAAATGGATGGCCACCGCGGTCATCGAGACGACGAACCCGACGAGGCCGAGGATCAGGCCGAGGATGGCAGCGGCGTGGCGCCCCCGGCCCCCGCCGCCCCCGCGGCCCCGGGGGCCAGCCTCCGTCCCGTTGGCATACATCCCGTCACCGTGCATCGCGTTGCCCTGGCCCCGGTTACCGTATACCCCGGACACGCGGCGCCACTGATCACCGCGTGTCTCGGGATCCGCCGCCACAAGGAAAATGGTAGGGCTAGATTCGGGCGTCTTGACTGGCCGGAGGGATCATGCCCTGGTTTGACCTGCCATTGGACCAGTTGCGCGGATATCGCACGGACCCGAACGGATGGGCCACTGCGCACGGCTAGGGCGATTGCGACATGAGGCTATCGGCCGTCCAGGGCATTCGGCGAACAACCACTAAGGTGACCGGTAGCGGCGCTCTGGACACCTGTGGGAGGTCCTTGGTGACTGAAGGGAACGGGCACATAATCGATCCGGCCGGCGATGCTCGCCGCGCCCTGCAAGCGGCCGTGGCCGAGCACGGGCCGGAGGCCCTGTCGAACGCGGTCATCATGGACGGCATCTGCCAGGCTCGGCTGAGCAACCTGCCCGGCGAGGCCATCCTCATCGGCAGCGCGGCCCGGAGCGACGTGCCGACGCTGCTCCGGGACCTGATCCCCCGGCTGGGCAACTACGGCGCGATCCAGTCGGTCGCCGCGACCCTGGCCGATGCGCATGGGTTGGACAACGCCGCGTGCGTGTGGGTGGTGCGCGAGTTCGCGCGCGCTGGCGGCCTGATCGCGTCGGGCGGAACCCAGCCGACGTCCCGCATCGGACCAGGCGGGGGTGCCGGTCAGGGCGCAGCGCCTCCGCCCGGGCCAGCCGGGCCGCCCTCTGCCGCCGCCGCGTGTGCCGGCGCTGGCTCGCCAGGCGGCCCGGGCGTGCCGGGCGGGCCTGGGGTGCCGGGCGGGCCGGGGATTCCTCCTGGGATGGCGGGGGGAGCGGGGGGACGGCCGCCGCGGCGGCCGTCGTCCGGGGCACGGGTGCTCAACCGCAACACGGTCGGTATCGCCGCGGCGATCGCGCTGGTGGCCGGGTATCTGGGGGTCGCGGTGGTGGCGCACCTGAGCCCGTTCCCCGCCAAGACGGTCGCGGCCACCTCGTCCGCGCCCGCGAGCACGGGAAACAACAGTCCCAGCCGGGATGGGTCACCCGATCCGACTCCCGACCCGGACCCGAGCCCGACATCGGACTACCACATCTTGCTGAGCAAGATTCCGAACGTGGTACAGGGCGCGAATAACTGCCACAACTTCGGCACGCCGGTCAGCGCGATCGCGGTGAGCGAGTGCACCCGCTTGCAGGGCCTGGCCGCCGGGACCATCTTCTACTACCTGTTCTCCGACTCGGCCGCGCTCAGCAACGGGTTCAGCACCTTCCTCAAGAACGAGAAGTTCAAGAAACAGACGGAGTGCACGAGCAACAATAACAATAACTTCGTCAGCTTCATCCCCCAATGCGAGTCGGGCTTCACGAGCACGTCACCGGCCATGACCGGCAGCATCGCCGAGTACGCCAATACCAGCAATGACCCCATCATCGTGACCACCGATAACCAGCAGCAGGTCATGGCGGTCATGGTCGGCACGAACGACGGCGACCTGCTGGCGTACTGGAAGCAACTGCAGTGGGTGGTGACATAGGCGACGTCACGTCGGGCCGGGCGGTCTGGTGTTACTCCCGGTCCCGGTGACGAGCCGCCATATGCCCCAGGCGCCGGCGGGCAGACCGCCGGTCACGATGATGGCCACGTGGCTGGCGGCGCCGATGACCAGGAGCAGGATCCCGAGGCCGAGCGCGATGGCACCGGCGACCGGTCCTAGGTGCGGCTTCGTGGCCGGCGCTGGCGCGGACCCGTGGGGCACGGACCCGTCAGGCACCGGCCCGGGTGGCACGGACCCGTAAGGCAGCGGCCCGGGTCCTGCCTGGGCGGGCGCTGCCTGGGCGGGCGCTGAACCCGGTGCGGACCACCAGATGGTGGCGCGCCCGGGCGCGCCATCGTCTGGCTCAGTTGCGGCATCCGTCCGGTGCCCGCCGGGAAGAAGTCGTTCTTGGCGAACAGCAGGTTCTTGGAGTTGTAAAGCGCCAGCCAGAGCCCGGGATCCTGGCCGCACCGGGGAGCACTAGAGATCGCTCTTACCAGCCATCACGGGGAAGGTCATGATTTAGTCGCTGATAACCACCCGGTTGGTCAGCGTGCCGATACTCTCGATCGTCACGGAAACCTCGTCCCCGTCGGTCAGCGGCCCCACCCCGGCCGGCGTCCCGGTCAGCAAGACGTCCCCGGGCAGCAGCGTCATCACCTGGCTGACGTATTCGATCAGCGCGGGCACGTCCCAGCGCAGCTCGGACGTGCGGGCCTGCTGCCTGACCTCGCCGTTGACCGTCGTGGTGAGCTCAAGGTCGGCGGGGTTCGTCCCGGTCTCCATCCACGGCCCGAGCGGGCAGAACGTGTCGAATCCCTTGGCCCGGGTCCACTGCCCGTCCCTGGCCTGCAGGTCCCGCGCGGTGACGTCGTTGGCGCAGGTGTAGCCGAACACCACTTCCTCGGCCCGCTCCCGTGGCACTCCGCGGCACAGCCTGCCGATGATGACCGCGAGCTCGCCCTCGTAGTCGACCCGTTCGGTGAGCTTGACCGGGTACTTGATCGCGTCCCCCGTTCCGGTCACTGACGTCGACGGCTTGAGGAAGATCACCGGCTCGCCCGGCGGCTCGCCGTTCAATTCCTGCGCGTGCGACGCGTAGTTACGGCCCGCGGCCACCACCTTGCTCGGCAGCACCGGAGCCAGCAGCCTGACCTCGGCCAGCGGGTACCGGTTCCCGGTCAGCCGGACCCCGCCTGGATCCACGCCGAACGGATGCCCGTACAGCTCTGCAATCGTCAGTCCCGGCCGCGGGGGCGTGCCCCGGCTGCTATCTGGCTCGCCTTCGACCACGCCGTACGCGACCCCGTCGCCCTTGGCGAATCTCGCGATACGCACGCCACTCCCTTTGTGTCTCTGCCTTGCGGCTTAACCCCGGCCTCGCGGCTCAACCCCAGCGTTACTGCATGTACCCTTCGACCTCGCTGACTGGCCGCGGCGCCGCCTCGTCCGGATTCTCCCCGAACTCGCGGCGGGCCCGCCGCTGCCGCAGCAGATCCCAGTACTGATCCAGCTCCGCCTCGATCGCCCGCAGCCGCTCGCGCTCCTCGACGGCGTTCAACTGGCCGGCGGCCAGCTGCTCGCGGAGCTTATGCTCGGTCTCGATCAGCTCGTCGATGTGAGCGATGATCTGCTTGTCGTCCATGCCCCTACCGTAATTCCCTGACCCTCCCGCTGCGGCCCGGGGGCTATTAATTGGCCCGAACGACCCGGGTTCACGCTCTCCCTCCAGACATCACGATACCGGGGCGAAACGGACATCTCAGCTAGTGATAGGCCCGGTGAGCAGCGCCGCGGCGGTCGCGTCGTCGGCCGGGTAGAACGACTCGATCGCCAGCTCCTCGACGGTGACGTCCATCGGCGTGCCGAGGATGGTGGTGAGGCTGATGAAGGAGAGCTCTTCTTCGTCTTGGCTCCGGTAGCGGAGCGGGACCACGACGTCGGTGGCGGCCGGCGGCTTGTCGCTCTGGCCGCCTGGGTAGGCCATGAGCTCGTCGTGCAGGTCGGCCAGCCGCTGGTCGCCGGTGGCCTGGGCCTGGCGGTGCAGCCTCGTCAGTACGTGGGCGCGCCACTCGGGCAGGTTCGCGATCCGCGGGGCCATGCCGTCCGGGTGCAGGCTCAGCCGCAGCACGTTGACCGGTGGCTGGAGGAGGTCCGGTTTGACATGCTGCGTGAACACCGCGATGCCCGGGTTCGCGTCGACCAGCTCCCACCAGCGGTTCACCACCACGGCCGGGTAGGGCTCGTGGCCGGCCAGGACTCGTTTCAGCGCGGCTTGGACCGCTTTGAGCTCGGGCTCGGCCAGGCCGCGTTCGGGGTAGGCGGGCGCGTAACCGCCGGCCAGCAGCAGCGCGTTGCGGTCGCGCAGCGGCACGTCGAGGTGCTCGGCCAGGTGCAGGATCATCTCGCTGGTGGGCCGGGAGCGGCCGGTCTCGACGAAGCTCAGGTGCCGGGAGGAGACGTTCGCCTGGATAGCGAGGTCGAGCTGACTGAGCCTGCGGCGCTGCCGCCACTCGCGCAGCAGGTCCCCGGCGTGCGTAGTCATGGTCCTAGGAGCTTAGCCGCTGCGGGTAGGCGCCGTCATTACCTCGGAGGTAATTGCGGTGCTTCCCTGCGGTGGGCAGGATCGGTTGCAGTCGGACTGTTATTTACGGAGGGAAATCAGATGCAGGAGATCATCGAGCGCTACATCGCCGCCTGGAACGAGACGGACCCGGGGCGCCGTCGCGGGCTCGTCGACTCGCTGTGGGCAAAGGACGGCAGCTACACCGACCCGCTCGCCGACGCGCACGGGCGGGAGGAGATCGACGGGCTCATCGGCGCCGTGCAGGGCCAGTTCCCTGGGCTCGTGTTCCGGCTTTTCGGCCCTGTCGACGCGAACCACAACCAGGCCCGGTTCACCTGGCACCTCGGCCCTGACGGGGGCGAGCCGCTGGTCATCGGGTTCGACGTCGCGGTCCTCGACGCCAGTGGCCAGATCCGCAGCGTGCACGGCTTCCTGGACAAGGTGCCCGCCGCCGCCTGAGGAGCCGTCCGGCCACATCATCGTGGGCTGTTACCGGCGCTCCAGCGGGGGTAACAGCCCACGATAATTCGATTCGCAGATGGGCTGGGCGGGCGGGTTAGCTGGGCTCGCGGCCGGAGCGCAGGAGGCAGTAGGTGACGGCTTCTTCTAGGGCGTGCCAGGAGGCGGCGATGATGTTCTCGTCCACGCCGACCGTGCTCCAGGTGTCGCCGGTGCCGTCGTCGGACTCGATCAGCACCCGGGTCACCGCGCCGGTGCCGTGCGTGCCGGCCAGGATCCGCACCTTGTAGTCGGTCAGCTCGAGGGCGGCCAGCTCCGGGTAGATCTGCTCGAGCGCCGCACGCAGCGCCTTGTCCAGCGCGTTCACCGGGCCGTTACCCTCGCCCACCGCGACCAGCCGCTCCCCCTTGGCGGTCAGCCTGACGGTGGCCTCGCTGGTCATCCGGCCGTCCGGGTGACGCTCGACGATGACCCGCCAGGACTCGACCGCGAAGTACTCGTGCCGCTGGCCGAGTTCGTCGCGGAGCAGCAGCTCGAAGCTGGCATCGGCGGCTTCGAACGTATAGCCGCGGGCCTCCAGGTCCTTCACCCGGTCGGTGACCCGGCCGATCGCGGCCTTGTCATCGGACAGGTCGTAACCGAGCTCGCGGCCCTTCAGCTCCACCGACGCGCGGCCCGCCATGTCCGAGACCAGCATCCGCATGTCGTTGCCGACCAGGGCGGGGTCGATGTGCTGGTACAGCATCGGGTCGACCTTGACCGCCGAGGCGTGCAGGCCGGCCTTGTGCGCGAACGCGGACAGCCCCACGTACGGCTGGTGGGTGTCCGGCGCGACGTTGGTGACCTCGCTGATCGCGTGCGCGATCCGGCTCATCTCCTTCAGGCCGTCGCCGGCCAGCACGGTGCGGCCCTTCTTCAGCTGCAGCCCGGCCACCACGCTGAACAGGTTGGCGTTGCCCGCCCGCTCGCCGTACCCGTTGGCCGTGCCCTGCACGTGGGTGACGCCCGCGTCGACCGCGACCAAGGTGTTGGCGACGCCGCAGGCGGTGTCATCGTGGCAGTGGATGCCGAGGCGTGACCGCGTGGCATCGTGCACGGCGGTGACCGTGTCGCCCAGTTCGTTCGGCATCATACCGCCGTTGGTGTCGCACAGGGCGACGAGGTCGGCGCCGGCTTCGGCCGCGGTTCGTACCACTTCGAGCGCGTAGGCCGGGTTGGACCGGTAGCCGTCGAAGAAGTGCTCGGCGTCGAGGAACACCCGCTGGCCGTGCTCGCGGAGGTGGGTGATGGTGTCCGCGATCATTTTGAGGTTTTCCTCGAGGGTGGTCCGCAGGGCGAGCAGGACGTGCCGGTCGTGACTCTTGGCGACCAAGGTCACGACCGGCGCGCCCGATTCGCGCAGCGCGGCGACCAGGGGGTCGTCGGCCGCCTTGACGCCGGGCCGGCGGGTCGCGCCGAACGCGGCGAGCTGCGCGTGCTTAAGGTCGAGTTCGGTGGCCGCGCGGCGGAAGAACTCGGTGTCCTTCGGGATCGCGCCTGGCCAGCCGCCCTCAATGAACCCGACGCCGAGTTCGTCTAGCTGCCGCGCGATGACGAGCTTGTCAGCGACGCTGAGGTTGAGGCCCTCCTGCTGCGCGCCGTCTCGCAGGGTCGTGTCGTAGACGTGAAAGGTGTCGTCGAGCATCGGATTCTCTCCCGGGTTTGTCTGTTTTCGTCAGGCCACGTGGCGCAAAACAAAAGACCCCTCGCGAGAACGCGAGAGGTCTGCGCGCCGACGTCCCGGGGCTTTGCGTTTCCCGGGCGCTAGGGCTCGTGCCCTAGGTGCCGACGCGCCAGCCGATAATGATGCGGCCTGACGTCACGGTCACAGTTAACCACACCCGTTCGGCCCATTGCTCTTCTATCTCACTATCTGAGACGCGAGCCCTTGTGCTGGGCCTGAGCCGCGAGCTATTCCACGATCACGGGATGGGCCGGGCTTAGCAGACTTCGGGCTCTCCACTTGAGCGGACTAAACAAGCATTCAGTACAAGATGCTGTGGTCTGGCGGTCAGCTGTGATCAAGATCTTGTGGCTACTCCGGTTAAATGGAGACCCCTTAGCAGACTTTGTGGATCCAGTTGAGGGGGTCGGGGCGGTGGCCGTACTGGATGCCGATCAGCTCTTCGCGCAGGCGCATGGTCACCGGGCCAGGCTCGCCGTCCGCGACTACGAACTCCGCGGACTCGCCCTTGACCCGCCCCACCGGGGTGATCACGGCCGCGGTCCCGCAGGCGAACACTTCGGTCAGCTCGCCGGCCGCGCACTCCGCCTGCCACTGGTCGATGGTGATCCGTTCCTCGACCGCCTTGATGCCGAGTTCCGGCGCCAGCCGGAGCAGTGAGTCACGGGTGATCCCGGGCAGCAGCGTCCCGGTCAGCGGCGGTGTCATGATCCACGGGGTCCCCCCGCCAGCCGAACCGCGGACGAAGAACAGGTTCATGCCGCCCATTTCCTCGACCCAGCGGTGCTCCGCGGCGTCCAGCCAGACCACCTGGTCACAGTCCTGTTCCACCGCCTGCCGCTGGGCCACGAACGAGGCCGCGTAGTTGCCCCCACACTTGATCGCGCCAGTGCCGCCCGGCGCCGCCCGGGTGTACTCCTCCGACAGCCACACCGTGACCGGCTTGACCCCGCCGCTGAAGTAGGACGCGGCCGGCGAGGCGATGACGCAGAACAGGTACTCGCTCGACGGGTGGTTGACGCCGAGCCCGCGCTGGGTCGCGATCATGAACGGCCGCAGGTACAGGCTGTTCCCCTCGCCGGCCGGCACCCATTCGCGGTCCTGGGCGACCAGCAGCTCGAGCGCCCGGATGAAGGTCTCCTCGGGCAGTTCCGGCATCGCCATCCGGCGTGCTGAGGTGTTGAACCGGGCCGCGTTGGCGTCCGGCCGGAACATGGTGATCGAGCCGTTGTCCTGGCGGTACGCCTTCAGGCCCTCGAAGAACTCCTGGGAATAGTGGAACACCGAAGTGGCCGGGTCGAGGGTGAACGGCCCGTAGGCCTGCAGACGCCCGTCGTGCCAGCCGCGTTCGGCGGACCAGCGCAGGGTGATCATGTGGTCGGTGAAGAGCTGGCCGAACCCGGGCGACCGCAGCATCGCCTCGCGCTCGGCCTCAGGCACCGGATGCCCGGAGGGGCGGATATCAAAATCAATCATGAGCGAACTTCCTCCTCGCCCGCGCGGGCAGGTCTTTTGAGACTAGCCGGTGAGACCAGGGTCTCACCTCGGTTGGGGGCGCTGCGGGGCCTGCCTGGCGGGGTCGCCTGCCGGGTTGGCCCGGCAGGCGCGTGCGCCGGCCGGTTAGCCGGCTACTCGCTCGGCGATGTCGTCGCCGATTTCCACCGTGGTGCGCGCCGCCCAGGCGCTCTGGCGCTCGACCAGGTCCTCGGCGACCGCCTGCTCGATCCTCGCGGCCTCGGCCGACAGCCCCAGGTGCTCGCAGAGCATGGCGGCGGACAAGATGGCCGCCGTCGGGTCGGCCTTGCTCTGGCCGGCGATGTCCGGCGCGCTGCCGTGGACCGGCTCGAACATGCTGGGCGTGGTCCCCTCCGGGTTGATGTTGCCGCTCGCGGCGAGCCCGATGCCGCCCGCCACCGCGGCGCCCAGGTCGGTGAGGATGTCCCCGAAGAGGTTGTCGGTGACGATGACGTCGAACCGCTCCGGCTGCGAGACGAAGAACATCGACGCGGCGTCGACGTGGCAGTAGTCCACCGACACGTCGGCGAACTCCTTGGCCAGCCCGTCCACGGTCCGCTGCCACAGGTCGCCGGCGTAGGTGAGGACGTTCGTCTTGTGCACGAGCGTCAGCTTCCGGCCCGGCCTGGCCATGGCCCGGTTGAACGCGTACCGCGCCACCCGCTGCACGCCGAACGCCGTATTGACGCTCTCCTGCGTGGCGATCTCGGCGGGCGTGCCCTTGCGCATCACGCCGCCGGCGCCGGTGTAGGGCCCCTCGGTGCCCTCGCGGACCACCACCATGTCCACCGATTCGGGGCGGGCGCTGGCCAGCGGCGTGGTGACGCCCGGATAGAGCCGCACCGGCCGCAGGTTGACGTAATGGTCGAGCTCGAAGCGCAGCCGCAGCAACAGGCCGCGCTCGAGCACGCCGCTGGGCACGCTCGGGTCGCCGACCGCGCCGAGCAGGATCGCGTCGTGCCCCTTGATCTCCTCGAGCACCGCGTCGGGGAGCGTCTCCCCGGTGCGGTGCCAGCGCCCCGCGCCGAGATCGTAGCTGGTCTCATCGATGCTGACCCCGGACACCGCCGACCGCAGCACCTTGAGCGCCTCGGCGGTCACCTCGGGACCGATTCCGTCGCCGCCGATGACGGCAAGCCTGATAGTTCGTGAACCCATGCCAGAACCTTACTGGCGGGTCACGCTGGCTGTGGCCTGACCTGCTATGGCCACCCCGTCTCCGCCGTTGTCCCGGCGGTCAAGCGCGACCTGGACGGCCCGGACGGCGGCCGCGGGCCGGTCCGCGGCGACGCGACGGGACTCGGGGACGGGACGGGACTCGGGGACGGGACGGGACTCGGGGACGGGATGGGGCCCGAGGTTGCGGGGCTCGGAGGAGGCGGAATCGGCGGGATCGGCCCAGGGGTACATGTCGTACACGGGAAGTGCTCCTGATCGGGATTCAGCGGAGGACTTACGGCCAGCAGCAAACCCCCGCAGCGGCTGCCGGCCTGCCTGGATCAGGGTCTTACAGGTCTCCGCTGCGGCGGGCGATGAGTACGACGCGCCGCATAGTGCCTGCTACGTTACCTGAGCGCTCAGCCCAGCGGACACCCCTCAAGACGTCCGTCTCAGGATGCGAGACAAAACTTTGACGTCCTACTTCATCCACCCGCGGTAGCGGGACCGGGAAGCCCGCTTCCAGACCTGGCGCGCGTCCGCTTGCCGGCGCTCGGCCCGGTGCGCCTCGCGCTCGTACAGCAAACCGTAGGTGAACGCGTTCTCGCCGGCCAGGTGCGCGCCGATGCCGAGGTCCCTGGCCTCCTGGCGGGCGAGGACCGTGTCCTGGTGGTCGCCGAGCACGGACTGGACGTTCTTCATCTGCTTCGCGAACCGGCTAGCTTTCTTGCCGATCGCCAGGCTGGCGGCCTCGGCCGCGTAGCGGGCGCGGCGAGCGGACTTGCGGGCCCCGTGCAGGGCAACGTCCCTGGCCTGGCCGGGGAGCGTGTGGCGTGCCCGGCGCATCCGCTTGTCCGCCTGCCGGTAGGCCTTCCGTACCGCCGCCGGCAGGGCGTCGCGGGCGGGGGCGTCGGCCTGCGGTCCGGGCGACGGGCCCTCGGCGAGCCGGTCCAGCTCGGTCAGCAGCGCGGCGTACCGCGGCGAGTCGAGGGCCTCGATTAGCTCGGCGCGCGCGGCGGCACGCCGGGGGGCGTAGTGACCTTGCACCCTGGCCTGGACGGGCCCGATCAGGAGCTCGACCGGCACGAGGCGCAGGCTGGCCTGCAGGTGGGCGGGGAGCACCTCGCCGTCGCGCGCCGCACCGAGCAGGCCGCCGAGCCACCTGAGCTCTGCGGCCAGCCGTTCGGTGTCCGAGCGGGGGATGACCTGGCCGAACGACCGGAGGGCGGCGCGCAGCCTGCGGGTGGTGATCCGCATCTGGTGCACGGCGTCGAACTCGTCGGCGCGCACCATCGGCTCCAGCGACCTCAGCGCGGCCGCCTGCAGCCGCAGATAGGCCAGGACCACGTCACCCGCCGAGGCCGAGCGCTGCGGCTCGGTGCCGGCGATGACGGCCGGGGCCTGTTGAGCGGGCCAGACGGAAGCCTCCGGACGGGGCCGCAGGGTAGCGGCCGCGCCGTTGCGTGCAGTAGCGCGGTGTTTGGTTTCTGTTTGCGTAATGTTCACTGTCATTACAACCCGCTACCCCGCCCGGATCTTCCGACACATCGCAGCCGGACGCGGACCCTACTCGCCCCTAGTCATCCTCGGCGAGCCAGGACATCAACGGCCGCAGCCGGGCGCCGACCTGCTCGATCTGCTCGGCGTGCTCGGCCTCACGGCGCTTGAGGAAGTTCGGCTTGCCCGCGTTGAACTCCTCGACCAGCTCGCGGGCGAACGAGCCGTCCTGGATCTCGCCCAGGATGCGGCGCATCTCCTCGCGGGTCTGCTCGTTGATCAGCCGCGGGCCGCGGGTGTAGCCGCCGTACTCGGCAGTGTCAGACACCGACCAGTACATCTTGGAGATGCCGCCCTCGTACATCAGGTCCACGATCAGCTTCATCTCGTGCAGGCACTCGAAGTAGGCGGACTCCGGCTGGTAGCCGGCCTCGACCAATGTCGCGAAGCCCGCCTTGATCAGCTCGGCGACGCCGCCGCACAGCACCGTCTGCTCGCCGAACAGGTCGGTCTCGGTCTCCTCGGTGAAGGTGCTCTTCAGCGCACCGGCGCGGGTCCCGCCGATCGCCTTGGCGTAGGCCAGGGTGAGCGGCCACGCGTTGCCCGTCGCGTCCCGCTCGACGCAGACGAGCACGGGCACGCCGCGGCCCTGCGCGAACTGGCGCCGCACCAGGTGGCCGGGCGCCTTGGGCGCGACCATGCAGACGTCCACGCCGTCCGGCGGGGTGATGAGGTCGTACCGGATGTTCAGGCCGTGGGCGAAGAACAGCGCGTCGCCCTCCACCAGCGAGGGCGCGATCGAGGAAGCGTAAAGCTCCCGCTGCAGGTGGTCCGGGACCAGGACCATGATCAGGTCCGACTCCTCGCACGCCTCGGCGGGCGTGGTGACCCGCAGGCCGTCGTTGGCGGCCTTCTCCCTGCTCTTGGAGCCCTCAGGCAGCCCGACGCGCACGTCCACGCCGGAATCGCGGAGCGAGAGCGCGTGGGCGTGTCCCTGGCTGCCGTACCCGAGGACGGCGACATGCCTGCGCTGGATGACGGAAAGGTCGGCGCTGTCGTCGTAGAAAATCTCTGCCACTGAATGGGCCTTTCTCTGTTGTGTAGTACCGAGAATTTAAGCGCTGCGCTCGACGGGCCGCAGCGCCCGGTCGGTGATGGAGCGGCCGCCGCGGCCGATGGCCACCATCCCCGACTGCACGAGCTCCTTGATCCCGAACGGCTCGAGCACCTTGATCAGCGCGTCGAGCTTCTCCCGGTTCCCGGTCGCCTCCACCGTGATCACGTCGAGCGCGACGTCGACCACCTTGGCCCGGAACAGGTTGACCGCCTCGAGCACCCGCGACCGGCTCTCCGCGTCGGCCCTGACCTTGATCAGGATCAGCTCGCGCTGCACCGTGGAGCCCGGCTCGAGCTCGACGATCTTCAGCACGTTGATCAGCTTGTTCAGCTGCTTGGTCACCTGCTCGAGCGGATGCTCCTCGCAGTTGACCACGATCGTGATCCGGGAGATCTCCTCGTGCTCGGTGGGCCCGACCGCGAGGGAATCGATGTTGAAGTTGCGGCGCGCGAACAGCCCCGCGATCCTGACCAGGACGCCCGGCTTGTTCTCCACCAGCACGGACAGGGTGTGCCTAGTCATCGTTGCCGCCTCCCCAGTCGGGCGCCAGGCCGCGCGCGAACTTGATGTCGTTGTTGCTGGTGCCAGCCGCGACCATGGGCCAGACCATGGCGTCCCGGTGCACGATGAAGTCCACCACGACCGGACGGTCCTCGATGGCCATGGCCCGCTCGATCACCTTGTCCACGTCGGCGGTCTCCTCGCAGCGGATGCCCTCACAGTCGTAGGCCTCGGCGAGCTTCACGAAGTCGGGGATGCGGGTGCCGGTCAGCTTCCGCTCCGCCGTCCGGTGCAGGTCGGTGTTGGAGTAGCGCTCGTTGTAGAACAGCGTCTGCCACTGCCGGACCATGCCCAGGCTGCCGTTGTTGATGATCGCCACCTTGATCGGGATGCCCTCGATGGCGCAAGTGGCCAGCTCCTGGTTCGTCATCTGGAAGCAGCCGTCCCCGTCGATCGCCCACACGGTGGCGTCCGGGCAGCCGGTCTTGGCGCCCATCGCGGCAGGCACGGCGAAGCCCATCGTGCCGAGCCCGCCCGAGTTGATCCAGGTGCCCGGGTTCTCGTAGTCAATGAACTGGGCCGCCCACATCTGGTGCTGGCCGACGCCGGCCACGTACACCGCCTCCGGGCCCGCGATCTTCCCGATCCGCTCGATCACGTGCTGCGGCGCGAGCGTGCCGTCGTCTGGCTCGTCGTAGCCCAGCGGATAAGTCTCCCGCCACGAGTCCAGCTGGGCCCGCCAGGCGGTCACGTCGGCGCGGCGGCCCTGCTCGTGTTCGGCCCTCACCACGGCGACCAGGTCGGCGATCACCTCGCGGCAGTCGCCGACGATCGGCACATCGGCGCGGCGGTTCTTGGAGATCTCGGCCGGGTCGATGTCGGCGTGCACGATCAGCGCGCCGGGGGCGAACGTGTCCAGCTTGCCGGTCACCCGGTCGTCGAACCTGGTGCCTAGCGCGATGATCAGGTCGGCCTGCTGCAGCGCGCCGACCGCCGTCACTGTGCCGTGCATGCCGGGCATGCCCATGTGCTGCGGGTGCCGGTCGGGGAACGCGCCCCTGGCCATCAGCGTGGTGACCACCGGGATGCCGGTCAGCTCGGCCAGCTCGCGTAGTTGCCCGGCGGCGCGCGCCTTGATCACGCCGCCGCCGACGTAGAGCACCGGGCGCCGGGATTCGGTGATCAGCCGCGCGGCCTCGCGCACCTGCCGGGCGTGCGGCCGGGTCACCGGGTGGTAGCCGGGCAGGTCGAACGGGACCGGCCAGCTGAAGTCGGTCGTCGCCTGCATCGCGTCCTTGGCGATGTCGACCAGCACCGGCCCCGGCCGCCCGGTCGAGGCCACGTGGAAGGCCTCGCCGATGGTGCGGGCGATGTCCTCGGGCTTGGTGACCAGGAAGTTGTGCTTGGTGATCGGGATCGTGATCCCGGATATGTCCGCCTCCTGGAAGCCGTCGGTGCCGATCAGGCTGCTCGACACCTGCCCGGTGATGGCCACGATCGGGACCGAGTCCATGTAGGCGTCGGCGATCGGCGTCACCAGGTTGGTCGCGCCCGGCCCGCTGGTCGCCATGCACACGCCGATGCGCCCGGTGGCCTGCGCGTACCCGGTGGCCGCGTGGCCCGCGCCCTGCTCGTGCCTGACCAGGATGTGCCTGATCGCCTTGGAATCGAGCAGCGGGTCGTAGGCCGGCAGGATGGCGCCGCCCGGGATGCCGAACACCACGTCCGCGCCGACCCGCTCGAGCGCGTACACCAGCGCCTGCGCCCCGGTGGCCCGCACCTTGCCCGGGCTGGTGACGTGCGCGCGGGGCGGCTCGGACCCGACGCCCGGCGCCGGTACAGCCGACCCGGGCGCGCCCGGAACCGGGCTGGCCGGAACCGGGCTGGCCGGAACCGGCGCGGCCAGCGGGGCTTCGGCCGGGCGCGGCTGGTCAGCGGCGCGTGCGGATGGGTGGTGCGGCGAGCGGGCGGCCAGGTCCCGCGGGCTGGGACCCGAAGGTCCGGCAGCCCTCGGATCGGCCCCCGCGGGGCGCTCCGTGCCTGCGGGTCCGTTGCGGCCCGTCATCTGCTCGGTCATCGGTAAGTCTCCATTGGCTTGGCTTGGCTTGGCTCGGATCCGGCGGCATAAAAAATCCCCTCGTGCCAGACGGCAGTCGAGGGGAGCGCGCAGTGAGCTGCTTGGTCAGCCGCCTGCGCGCCGGCCAAGTACGAGAATCTGCGGGTAGTTCACGGGTAACACCTTACTGCTATCTGGAATCGGAACGTCAACCGCTGACGCGGGTTGTCTCACATTCCGAGACGGGCCGCTCGTGCGGCCCGTCTGGAGTATGGTCAGACGTGCTGATCAGGGCCTCCACTCCGGGAGCGCCCATCGGTCTGGCCACCAGGAATCCCTGACCGTAGCCGCAGCCCATCTCGCGCAGCGCGGTGAGCTGGCGCGGCTGTTCGATGCCCTCGGCGATGACCCGCAGGCCGAGGTCGCGGCCGACCTGCACCACGGTCCTGGTCAGCAGGGTGAGCGTGTCGTCGTGGCCGAGGCCGGCCACGAACGAGGGATCGATCTTGATGATGTCCAGCGGCAGCTGGCGCAGGTAGGCCAGCGAGGCGTACCCGGTGCCGAAGTCGTCGATGGCCACCCGGACGCCCAGCCGGTGCAGGTCCGCGAGCCGCTCGATGATCAGCTCGTCCTCCTCGACCAGGATCCGCTCGTTCACCTCGACGGTGAGCGCCTCGGGCGGCAGCCCGGTCTCGGTGAGGATATCGGCCACCCGCGCGGTGAAGGCGGGCGCGGTGATCTGCCGGGCGGACAGGTTCACTGAGATGCCGCCGTCCCAGGAGGAGTGGCGCCAGGCGGCGCCTTGCGCGCACGCCTCGCGGAGCACCCACTCGCCGAGCGGGACGATGAGGCCGGATTCCTCGGCGGTGCCGAGGAAGTCCCGCGGCTCCACCACCTGGCCACCGCGCCACCACCGGACCAGCGCCTCGGCTCCGGTGACGCGTGAGGTCGCCAGGTCCACAATCGGCTGGTACTGCAGCGTGAACTCGCCGCTGCTGACGGCCCGCTGCAGGTCGCTGACGATCTCCAGCTTGCGGACCACGTCCGCGTGCATGTGCGCGGCGTACACCTCGACCCGGTCGCCGCCGGTGTCCTTCGCCCGCGACATGGCCACGTCCGCGTTGCGCAGCACGAGCCCGGGCGGGTCCACGTCGGCCAGGGCGACGCCCACGCTCGCGGTCAGCGCGATCGGCTGGCCGGCCACCTGGAACGGCTCCGCGGCGACCGCGCCGGCCAGCCGTTCGGCGATCTCGGCCACCTCCTGGGCGCTTCCGGCGTCCTCCACCAGCACGGCGAACTCGTCGCTACCCCAGCGGGCCACCGTGTCGTGGACCGGGACCACGGCGCGCAGCCGCCGGGCGGCCTGCGCCAGCACCAGGTCACCCGCGCCGTGGCCGACCGAGTCGTTGACCGCGGTGAAGCGGTCCAGGTCGAGGAAGATGGCGCCGGTCCGCCGGGCCGCCGCGGGGTCCCGCAGCACGTCCCTGGTCCGCTCTTCGACGTAGGCGCGGTTCGGCAGGCCGGTCAGCCCGTCGTGGAAGGTCAGGTGCGTGACCTGCTGGCGCAGCGCGACCTGGTCGCTCACGTCGCGGGCGGTGACAAGCATCTGGATCGGCTCACCGGGTGCCTGGTAGCGCAGCACGGTGGACTCGATGTGCCGCCACGTCCCGTCGGCGGCCCGGACCCGGACACCGAACCGGCCGGATTCCTCGCCGCTTTCGGCTGATTCACCCGGCGAGGATCCGGCCAGCCCCGCGGGGTCGTACCCGCCGAGCGCGAGCCGGACCGACGCCAGCACGGCGGATCGGTCCTCCGGGTGGACGAAATCGAGCAGCCGCCGCCCGGCCAGCGCGCCGGGGGTGTAGCCGTAGTCCTTAACCGCCGGGCTCGCGTACCTGACCGCGCCGTCTAGATCGCAGATCAGCACGACGTCGCTGGTCCGGTTGGCGAGATCCCGCAGGCTTCGGCTGGACTCCCGCCATATCCCGAGGACGTCCCCGTTCTCCCGGACAAGCATGAAGACCCGCGCGGCCAGCACGAGCACCGCGGCGCCGCCCGCCACGACCAGCGCGACCCCGGAGGCCGGCGCCCCGGCCAGGCCGTTCGCGATCACCACCAGGGTGGCCGCGGACGCGGCCAGCACGGCGATGACGGTCGCCGCCGCCGAGCCTGTCGTCCGGCGGGTCCAGCTGGCCGCGGTCACCCGCCACGGGGCCGCGGCGAGCAGCAGGGCCGCGACCACCGGCATCAACTGCGCCGCGACGCCCGGGTGGCCACCGGAGACCCGCTGGCCCACGGCCAGGGCGTCGCCGACGGTGACGGCGAGCAGGGCCAAGTAGGGAAGCGTTACCCGCCGCCATGCGGTCGTGACCATGGGCAGCAGCGCGCCGAGCACGGCCAGGTCCGCCAGCGGGTGGATCAGGGCCAGCAGGAAGGCACCCGGCCGCTCACCGGACCGGTGGAACTCGCCGCTGAACAACGTGATCCAGCCGATCACCAGCAGGGCGACCGCCATGACGTAGCCGTCCGCGAGACCCGGCAGCACCGATACCGCCGGGCCCTCGGCTCCCTCCGAGCCGTCCGGCCTGCCGGCCCGGTGGAGGCTGCTGCCACCTTCTCGTTCGGCCGTGGTCAGCATCGCGGTGCCGACCGCCAAGGCGGCCAGACCCAGCAGCGGCGGCAGGTCGGTGAACGACAGGCCGGGCGCGGGGTTCAGCGTGCCGCCGAGGATGCCCTGGATGACCAGCCCGGCGCAGTAGAGCGCGGCACCGCCCGCGAGCCATCGGTAGGCCCGCCCGACGGCGCTGTCGTACCGGCGCGCGCCGAGCCACAGGCTCACCGCCGCCGCGCACCACGCCAGCATGCCAAGCACGCTCATGCTCGGCGCCCCGAGATGATCATGCGCACCCGGGCTCCTTCCGTTCCGCCCCGCTGTTATGAAGTACTCAACGCACGCCGGGCAAAAGCGGATAGCCTAGTCACGCCTTCGTTACCACGTCGTAACCAAAAGTCGCCGTCGCCGCGCAGACCCCGCGCCGACGGTCACCGAGAGTTCCAGCCCCAAGTGACGGTCTCGCAACCGGCCTGGCGCTTACTCTACGTACCCGAGGTCACACTTCGGTTGAGAGGCGGGAACTGTAAGGCACCGGAAGCCGGTGGAGGGCAGCGTAGGTGATCGGCAGCAGTATGTGCCCGTTATCACACTCGCGGCGGGGATTCGGGACGAACGACCCATGCTGACACTGGGTGTCAGCATGGCAGCATGAGCTACGTGATCTAAACTCTGCGCAGCCGAACCAGGGAGGCCGCAGTGCGCAAGGTGCTGGTCGCGAACCGCGGTGAGATCGCCGTACGGATAGTGCGGGCTTGCCGTGACGCCGGGCTGGGCAGCGTGGCCGTGTACGCCGAACCCGACTTGGACGCACTGCACGTCACCATGGCCGACGAGGCCTACGCCCTGGGCGGGGCGACCAGCCAGGAGACCTACCTGGACATCGACAAGATCATCAAGGTGGCGCTGGAGTCCGGCGCGGATGCGGTGCACCCTGGCTACGGTTTCCTGGCGGAGAATGCCGACTTCGCCCGGGTGGTGACGGCGGCGGGCCTGACCTGGATCGGCCCCCCGCCGCAGGCCATCGAGGCCCTCGGCGACAAGGTCAGGGCTAGGCACATCGCCCTGCAGGCGGGGGCGCCGCTCACGCCGGGCACCCCGGACCCGGTCAGCGGCGCCGCCGAGGTCCTGGCGTTCGCTCGCGAGTACGGCTACCCAGTGGCGATCAAGGCCGCCTTCGGCGGCGGCGGCCGCGGGCTAAAGGTGGCCTGGCGCGAGGAGGAGGTCGCCGAGAACTTCGAGTCGGCGGTCCGGGAGGCCACCGCCGCGTTCGGCCGGGGCGAGTGCTTCGTCGAGCGGTACCTGGACCGGCCGCGGCACGTCGAGACGCAGTGCCTGGCCGACGCCCACGGCCACGTGGTCGTCGTCTCGACCAGGGACTGCTCGCTGCAGCGCAGGCACCAGAAGCTGGTCGAGGAGGCGCCGGCGCCGTTCCTGTCCGCGGCGCAGACGCAGGCCCTGTACCGGTCCTCCAAGGACATCCTGCGGCTGGCCGGCTACGCGGGCGCGGGCACCTGCGAGTTCCTCGTCGGCCAGGACGGCACGATCAGCTTCCTGGAGGTCAACACCCGGCTGCAGGTCGAGCACCCGGTCAGCGAGGAGGTCACTGGCATTGACCTGGTGCGCGAGATGTTCCGCATCGCCGAGGGCGAGCCGCTCGGCTACGACGACCCGCCCGCCCGGGGGCACTCGATCGAGTTCCGGATCAACGCCGAAGATCCGGCCCGCAACTTCCTGCCCGCCCCGGGCACCATCACCACCTGGAACCTGCCCTCCGGGCCCGGCGTGCGGGTCGACGCCGGGTACCAGGGCGGGATGACGGTCCCGCAGGCGTTCGACTCGCTGATCGCCAAGCTGATCGTGACCGGCGCCAGCCGGGCCGAGGCGCTGCAGCGTTCGGCCCGAGCGCTGGCCGAGTTCGAGGTCGGCGGGATGCCCACCGTGCTGCCCTTCCACCGGGCCGTGGTCGCGGACCCCGCGTTCACAGGCGAGCCGCTGCGCGTGCACACCCGCTGGATCGAGACCGAATTCGACGCGCCGATGCCGGCCCAGGAGGCCGCCGAGACGGACGCTCCGCCGGACCGTGAGACGATCACGGTCGAGGTGGGCGGGAAGCGGCTCGAGGTGGTGGTGCCGGCCGCGTTCGGCGGGTCGCGCCGCAGCGGCTCTATTCCGGCCGAACGGGCTCGGGGTACTAGTCGTGGCAGGCGGTCCGTCCATGCCGGCGGCGGCAATACTTTGGTCAGCCCCATGCAGGGCACGATCATCAAGATCGCGGCCAGCGAAGGGCAGCACGTGTCGGCCGGCGACGTGGTGGTCGTCCTGGAGGCGATGAAGATGGAGCAGCCACTGACCGCGCACAAGGACGGCACGGTCACCGGCCTGTCCGTCGAGGTGGGCCAGACGGTCACCGCGGGCGCGGCGATCTGCGAGCTTGCGGACTGACCCCCGGTGGGCAGGCTGCCGGGGGACCCCGGCGTGGGAGGGCAGGTGCTGTTCGCGCTCGGTGCCCGGCTGCCGGACCGGAACCGGGAGTGGGTGCGGCACGAACTCACCGACGCCGACTGGCGCGGCCGGCTCATCGTCCGCCACCTGATCGTGACGCTGCCGTTCACCGCCGCGCTGGCGCTGCTCCCCGGCGCGGTCTGGATGCGCATCGCGGTGCCCGCGCTGTTCCTCGTCTGCAGCGTGGGCATCGTCGCGTTGTACGCCGACGACATCCGGGTGTCCCGGCTGCGCCGGCACGGGCTCGAGGCCCCGGACGATCCCGACCTGGGCCGACCCTCGCACTGAGGGAGACGCTAGGGGATGTCCGGGGTGAACTCCATCAGCTTGCGGGCCGCCTCGGTGATGCTGCCGGACAGGGACGGGTAGACGGCGAACGTGGTCGCCAACTGCTCGGCGGTCAGGCGCTGCTCCATGGCGACCGAGATGGCGAGGATCAGCTCGCTGGCCCGTGGGGCCACGATCACGCCGCCGAGGACGACGCCGGTGCCCGGGCTGGTGAACAGCTTGACGAAACCGTCGCGGAAGCCGGCCATCTTGGCCCGCGGGTTCGTGGCCAGCGGCAGCTTCAGCACCCGCGCGGAGACCTCACCCGTGGCGACCGCGCGCTGCGAGACGCCGACGGTGGCGATCTCCGGGTCGGTGAAGATGGTCGCCGCGACGTGGCCGAGCCGCAGCGGCCCCACCGCCTCGCCGAGCGCGTGCCACATGGCGATCCGGCCCTGCATGGCGGCGACCGA
>Ga0074046_10000449_pt1 | contig 38028 bp, 26 predicted proteins | sample BogForMeECP23OM3_FD_94441 | JGI IMG/M metagenome (GOLD analysis project Ga0074046, IMG submission 94441) | Bog forest soil microbial communities from Calvert Island, British Columbia, Canada - Bog Forest MetaG ECP23OM3 | ecosystem: Environmental > Terrestrial > Soil > Wetlands ... | reverse complement strand
CCTCCCTGGCCCCCCGCCTTCCGGCCCGCCGGCCCGCGCCGCCCCGCTCCCCCCCTCCCCCTCTCCCACTCTCCCCCTCTCCCACTCTCCCCCTCTCCCACTCTCCCACTCTCCCACTCTCCCACTCTCCCCCTCTCCCACTCTCCCACTCTCCCACTCTCCCACTCTCCCCCTCTCGCACTCTCCCTGATCGCAGACCATCGACTTCTTCGCCTTTTATCGTTCCCGAGCTATTTTCTGAAGTGGTATCCTGCGCATGAGCAACCCGAATTCGAGCCAATCGATGTGCTACCCGCCTGATACGCTTGGTTCGCCAGGTCCGTATCTAAAGATGGAGGGCAACAACGATGGATAAAGCGAAGGAATCAGCTCACAGGGTTTGTCCCTGGTGGCTCGGATACTTTCTTGCCAGCCCGCTCCGAAAGCTTGAGTACAATCCGCGCACCATTCTCGCTCCCTACGTGAAGGAAGGAATGACCGTGCTGGACTTCGGAAGCGCGATGGGCTTCTTCAGCATTCCACTGGCACAAATGGTCGGGCCCGCGGGAAAAGTCATCTGCGTTGACATGCAGGAGAAGATGCTTGCGCGGCTCAAAAAGCCCGCGCAGAAGGCGGGAGTTTCCGCCCAAATCGAGACTCGCCTTTGCACGCAAGACGCGCCAGGCCTCGAGCCGCTCGCCGGGACTATTGATTTCGCCCTGTTGTTCGCTGTGGTTCACGAAGTTCCCGCGCGCGCGGCCCTCTTTGCCGGAGTCGCAGCCGCGCTCAAACCGCAAGCCAAGCTCCTCCTTGCGGAACCCAAGGGCCACGTCTCCGCCGAGGATTTTGCGCGCACCCTTTCCATTGCCAAGGAACAAGGATTCGTCGAAGTCGCCAAGCCGCAGATCTTCCGGAGTTATGCCGTTTTGCTCCAGCGCCCGCCCGCAAATTGATCCGCGGCTGGCGCGCAGAAACAGGAATGTCGGCGGGCCGACAATTGTACTTAACTGTGTGGTTAACACTGCCGTGGAAAACAAAGGAGTTATAGGCGAACACATCTTGCAGAAGACACCCCCACCCCCCTGTTTTTGCGTATGTACGGGAATGATTGGACTTACGGGCGAATGTCTCGGATGTACGGGAATAGTTGGACTTAGCGGAAAAGCATGGTCCACAGCCGACAGTCTATAGCCCTGGACTTCTCCTTGTGCCGGTTGCAATGTCCGGCGCAGGGGAGGATGTTGGAGGAAGATCCCCGGAGTGGCACAAGAGTGGCGTCCCCTCAGCATAACAGGTGGAGTATATCACAGTATTTACCGTATGTCAACTATTATTTAGTGGGTACTATTTTCGAAACTAGTACGAGGAGGGAGAAGGAAGAGAACCCCAAGACCCACCCTCACAAACCGAGGATGGGGCACCCAACTTCTCCGAGACGCTTGGGGCTGGGCCACCCGCCAACCCGAATTCAAGCCAAATGCTGCGCCGCCCGCCGGGCCGCCCGCCCAAGGTTTGGGTGTCCAAGTGCAAGGTATCGGCCGGAGGCGCCAGTGGAACACGGAATTGAAGGTGGTATTATTCCTACAGGAGGTTCTCCAGTGACGGCTGAACACTGCCCCAAGAAAAAGAAGCGCAAGGCACCTCAGGGCGTCGCTACCAATAAATTGGTTTTCTCGGCGTACCAGGGAAGTAACGACGGTCTCTTTCCACATGTCCTTTCGCTCTACGTGGCTCCTGGAAGCACGGTTGCAGACGTGACTTATGGCAATGGTGTGTTTTGGCGGAAGATCCCCAAGGGGACATATCGCCTTAAAGCGAGCGATATCCGTCATGGAGTGGACGCCACAAAGTTGCCCTACAGGGACGGAAGCCTTGACTGTGTCGTATTTGACCCTCCATATATGCATACGCCGGGTGGTTCAGCCCACAAGAACCACCAGAACTACGAAGAGTATTACCGAAACAATGTCGTTCAGGCAGCCGAGGAACGAACGCCGAAGAAATACCATGAGGCTGTCCTTGATCTCTACTTTAAGGCTGCGAAGGAGGCCCATCGAGTACTCCGCGACCAGGGCGTATATATCGTGAAGTGCGGCGATGAGGTGTGCGCGAATCAGCAGCGCCTCACGCATGTGGAGATCATAAATGAATTGAGCGTGAAGGGCTTTGTTACCGAGGACCTGTTCATTTTATTGCGCAACAACCTGCCCGGCGTCAGCCGTGTGTTGCGCCAGTCGCACGCAAAAAAGAACCACTCTTACTTCATAGTGTTTCGTAAATCGAGCAGCAAGACCCGCTGGAAAGGTCTGCCTACACGCGAACTTGCGCGGCCTATGCACGAGGACGTCGAAGAACTTCCCCTTTTTCAACAAAGAACTGAGAAAGTTGCTTCAGCTTGATGATGGGGAACTCTTCTGAAAGGTCCGCGTACCGCTTCGGAACATCGAAGTAGTAGATGCGATCCATGGAAGAGAGGTAGCTCTGGTAGGCCAACCACTGATCGGGTACACAAATCTCTACAACTTTCCTAGTCTGTAAATCTAATTTCGTCTCTGAAAAGACGATCAGGATACCCCGGTAAGTGCCTGCCCCGTGCGCGGCATCAAGGATGCGCTGATGCGCCCACGCTTGTACGACGCGCTCGCGCGTTGACATCTTCACCGGCAGATGAACCTTGCAGTAAGCGGCCGAATCAAACAAGAAGTCCATTGTCATGCGTATACTCTTGCCCGCCAGCTTGATTGTGGCTTTCTTTGTTGGGTTCGCTCCAATCGCCACGGCGAACAGGTGACCAACGTAGTACTCAAAGTAGCTAGCTGGGGCCTTCTTGTTGTTCCGGTCGAATAGATCAACGGCGGCGCAATAGGCCATGGCGACAGTGTAGGTCACCTTGGCGAGAGCGCTTGCCTCCAGCGCCTCGTCCCCTCGCCATTTTTTCCACCAAACAGAAATCTTCCTTGCATCTGCCTCGAACAATGCGTCGTTGATGGGGCGCGATATAAGTTTGGGCGTCTCACTTCTGTGATAGGCGAAATACTTCTTATTATCAACTTGGGAAATGAGTTCCACTCTGGTGCATTCGGTTTTGAGAAATTTCAGTGAGACGAGAGCGAGGTTTAGGATTTGCTCTGAAGTGGCTGCAGATTTTAGGTCACATGCGGCCAGGTCCTGCAGACGCTTGTAGGGTTCTTCCAGCACTCCCGTCGGTCGCGGCATATGAGAGAAGTGTAACTCAATTGTTTCAGATTGAAACAGGGGCACGTGGCTCGGGTTGATTTTTGAGGCGGGCGGCGGACACTCTGGCGGGCCACGCATGCCGGCTCCTGCCGGACGCCGCAAAAGAAAAAATGTAACCTGCTGGCACTCCCGTTAGTAAGATTAGTAGAAGCCCAGCATGATCCTCGATGGCGACTTTGGCAGGGGTCTCTTACTTCGGCGTGATGGAGCTACTTATGACGAGCGGACATGATGCGGTTTCACAAGACAAGAATCCTGGCTCGGATTGGCTGACAACTTTGGCCTCGCTGGTTGTGGGCGCTGCATTCCTTGGACTGTGGTTCTGGCTGCTGCCGTCCTGGCTAGGCTTTCGCGTGGACCTGTCTGGCGCGGCGCGCTGGCGGTGGATTGCGGCCATCCCGTCGGTACTGGGCTTCGCGGTGGCCTTGCGTTGCGTTTGGGATTTCGGACGGACGGGCCACGGAACGCCCGCGCCGATTGCTCCCCCGCAGAGGCTGGTGGTGGTGGGATTCTACCGCTATGTGCGGAACCCGATGTATGTGGGATTCTTCGTGGGCTGGACGGGACTCTGGGTGATCTTTGGGCGGGCCAACCTGGCGGCGATCATTGTGGCGGCCATCGTTGTGGTGGGAGTAGCCCTCTTTGTGCGGTTCTACGAGGAGCCGACGCTGCGAAAGAAGTTCGGCGCGGAGTATGAGGAATACTGCAGGAACGTCCCACGATGGCTACCGCGGATGCACGCCTGGGCCAGGTAAAGCAGTTGTCAGTGATAAGTTTTCAGTTTTAGGTTTCGGAGAAGAAGAAAGACGAAGACCGGGGCTTTTACCACCCCGACCGGGTCGGGGCAGGCGCCGGTCACAGAGGACGGAACACAGAGTTCACAGAGAAGAGAAGCCCAGTCAAGTTGGATTGGGGCGCGATGTTTCTGAGGCACGATGTATCTGCGGAAAGATGTTTCTTGGGGACGATGTATCGTGCCCCTAGGGGCTGCAACCCCTTTCTTTTCAAATTATTCACAAAAACACCCGGGGTGAAACAATCCACTTTCGCCTTCTTTCGCTCCTGTGCGTACTTTCTTCCCATCTCCGGGCATCAAAGAAGTATTCTGCTCAATTAACGAACACACATGGCCACAACCACATCCACATTCCCCGCCACCGCCCGGCCCACCTCCAAGCTGGCGAAGCTGAGGAACCACTGGCAATTCCTGCCCGAAATCTGGGCGCTGATCCACCCGCGCCGCGGCATCCTGCTTCTGGGACTCCTCCTGACGGCCATCAATTCGCTGTCGGGCTTCGTGCTCCCCCTGTCCAGCAAATATCTGTTCGACAATGTCATCACCAAACGCCAGGTGCAGTACCTTCTCCCCATCGTCCTCAGTATTATCGCGGCAACGCTCGTGAAAGGTCTGACCTCCTTCTCGCTGACGCAGCTCCTTTCCAAATCCGCGCAGCGCATGATCACCGACCTGCGCAAACAGGTGCAGGCGCATATCGGGCGCCTCCCGGTAAGCTTCTACGACGCCAACAAAACGGGAGTGCTGGTGTCGCGCATCATGAGCGATGTCGAGGGAGTGAGAAACCTCATCGGCACGGGGCTGGTTGAATTCGTGGGTGGACTGCTGACGGCGATTGTTGCCCTGGTCTACCTTCTATTCGTCAATGCTTCCATGACGCTCCTCGCCGCTGGGATATTGCTGATCTTCGCGCTATTCCTGAGCAAAGCGTTTTCCACCATTCGCCCTATTTTTCGGGCGCGCCCCAAAATCACCGCGGAGGTCACCGGGCGGCTCACCGAATCACTGGCCGGCGTGCGCGTGGTGAAGGGCTACCACGCCGAAGAACGCGAGGAACTAGTTTTCGCCAGCGGCGTGCAGCGGCTCCTCGACAACGTGCTGAAGACGCTCACAGCCACCTCGGTGATGAGCCTGTCGGGTGCGACGCTCATGGGGCTGGTCAGCGCGGTCATCATGTACGTTGGCGCTCGCCACATTCTGGCCGGCACGATGACCAATGGCCAACTGGTTTCTTATGCGGCTTTTCTGGTGCTACTGGTCGCCCCGGTGTTCCAGATCGTAGCCATCGGCACGCAGATCACCGAAGCCGTCACCGGCCTGGAGCGCACCCGCGAAATCCTGAACGAAGCGAAGGAAGATCAGGATCCCCGGCGCCGCGTGACCCTCGAGCGCATCGAAGGCCGCGTGCAATTCGACGATGTGCACTTTTCTTACGAGCCCGGCAAGGAGGTGCTGCACGGCATTTCCTTCTTCGCGGAACCCGGCACGGTCACCGCGCTTGTGGGACCCTCCGGCTCCGGCAAGTCCACCATCATCGGCCTGATCTCCGCGTTTTATACGCCCGAAGAGGGCCGCATCCTGGTGGACGGCGTCGATCTTTCCACCGTTCGCCTCAGCTCCTATCGCACGCAATTGGGCGTGGTGCTGCAGGAAACCTTTCTCTTCGACGGCACCATTCGCGAAAACGTCGCCTACGCCCGGCCCAGCGCCAGCGAGGAAGAGATCCTCGCCGCCTGCCGCATCGCCCGCGTGGATGAATTCGCGGAAACGTTCGAGAAGAAGTACGACACCGTCGTCGGCGAACGCGGCGTGAAGCTGTCCGGCGGCCAGAAGCAACGCGTCTCCATCGCCCGCGCCATTCTTGCCGATCCGCGCATCCTGATTCTCGACGAAGCCACCTCCAGCCTCGACTCCGAATCGGAGGCGCTCATCCAGGAGGGTTTGCGCTACTTGATGCGCGGCCGCACCACATTCGTTATCGCGCACCGTCTTTCCACCATTCGCCGCGCCGAGCAAATCCTGGTCGTGCAGGATGGCCGCATCCTGGAGCGCGGCACCCACCAGTCGCTGTACGCCGCGCAGGGCCGCTACTTCGAGCTGTACACCCGGCAGCACGCCGTCGAAAACAATCTCTTCCTCGCCCCCGGCGAAGGCGACAAAATCGAGCCCGCCTCCGAGGACAACGCCGGCGGCAGCGGCGACGCTGCCTCTTCCCTGCCCGAAGCGTTGCAGGCGCTGCGCAACCGCAATTCCTGACTCCGCAGCAAAAACAAAAGCGCACCTCGAATCATTCGAGGTGCGCCGCAAACTTTCTCTTCCCGGAACTACCGCTCGCTTACAGCGTAGGCCTGCGCAGCACCGGCTTCCTGGCCTGCTGTCCCGCCTGCACCGGCAGGAGCGTGGCCATCTTGCGGATCATGGCCAGCACCAGGCGCTTGTCGCCGTCGGAAAGGGTGGTGCTGTATTTCTTGATCTCCGCCAGGAAGCGGATTTCATCCTGCGAAAGCTCGCCCAACATCTTCTGGGTTTCTTTATCGCGCGGCGTTTCCGTACCGGGGAAGAAGTCCGCCAGCGAAATTTCCATGGCTTCGGCAATCTTCGCCAGGGTCTCCAGCGAAGGCACGGTGTGGCCGTTCTCCACGCGGGAGAGATAGCAGCGCAGCAAGCCGGTGCGCCGCTCGATGTCGCCCTGCGACAATCCCCGCTGGCTCCGGTAGGTTTTTATCACTTCACCAATATTGACTTGTGGTTTCTCTTTTGGCACGGTTTCCCCCAATCGCACCCGTATCTTAGTCACTAACAGCAGGGGTGGCAAGGGGGAAAAGCACAGGGTAGGTTTCGTAACGGTAACCCGCCCTGCCAAAGCGCCGCTATATTTTACAAAACACAGGAGTTCTTGCTATCCCGCGCGTCGCGTACGGACGGAGAATTCCGCTGCAAGGCGCGGCGATCACTTCAAGCAGGGAACTGCACATTCGCCTAGTGCGAAATCTTCACCGTCTCTGGTGCCACATTGTAGCCCGCAACTTCCAGAGCGGGCTCTTTCCCGTTGAGGTCGCTCGCGTCAAACGTCGCGCTGACGCTCTTTTCCTCGCCGGGCAGCAGCGAGAAATAATTGTCGTCCCAGAACACCGGCACAAGATCATCGCCGTCCTGGCCCTTGGTGAGCCGGGCGTGCACTTGAAACGCCACGCTCGCGCTTGGATTTTTCACCTTCAAGCGGATTGTTCCCTTCCCCGCTTCACTGCCCTGATCGGCTTTGAGTTCGAGCTTGACCTGCGGCAGCGCGTTGAGCCCCGTCAGATCACCAAAACCCTTTTGCGGCGTGTAAGCCGTATCGTTGCGCGCAGCCCAATTCATCGTGTCCGGTTTGGTCGAGAGCCAGTAGAAATTGTCGCTGAGCAATCTTCCGGCGGCATCGTGCAACTGCAGCTTCAGAAAATAAGTTGTCGAGAGGGCTTCCGGTTTCAGCAGGTCCAATGCCTTGACGCTGGCATCAGCGGGCACATCCAGCGTAGCGTCCTTCGCTGCCATTTCCTTTGCGTCAGTGTTGTAGAGCTTCGCGGTAACTTTCAGCCCTTTGAGCGCTTCATACGCGCCGTTCACGACCGCGACAGAGTTGTCGTCGTAGCTGTACTGCACGTGCACGATCTCCTGCGCCTTTTTGGTGCCGAAATAGCCGCCGCCAGGCACGAGATAATAGTCGTAGAGGTGCCAGACCAGCGAAGGCCAGGCATTGTTGAGCATCCACTGGATCACGCCAGTGGAAACGTATTTGTTCCGGCCGTAGGCTTCAAACATGGAGCGCTGATTGTCGTAGGCCATGGCCTGGGCCTTGCGCTCGTAATCGTCCAGCGAAGTGGCCGTGCCGTAGCGCTTGTTGAGCGCCTCAGTGAAAATGTTGACGGTGGTGAAGCGTTCACCCGCGGCGTGGAAATTCCAGTACTCGTCGATGGGCCAAAGGTGATCCTTGGGGATGAATTTCGCCAGGCTCTCCTTGGTGGGAATCGCGGGGCCGGGGCTCGTCTCCGTGTTGTAGCCGTACGCGCCGCCGGCTTCCTTATCCACCAGCCAGTACATCGGCGGTTCGTACTCGTAGGGCCCGGTCATCTTCACGCCGGATTCTCCGGTGAGCGTGGTCGGGGTCGCGGAGGCCGAGGAAACCGAGGGATTAGGCCACTCGAGTTCCTTCAGGATGCCCAGGTACATCTTCTCGATTTCCGGCGGCGGAGGATTGTCGCTGCCATAGAGCCAAACGAAAACGCTGGGATGCGTGCGCAGGCTTGTGATCTGATCCACGAGCGAGGCAGCGGCGATTTTTTTGCTTTCGGGCGTCCATAGGTTCCACTTCTCCCATACGTCGCAGCAGATCCAGCCGGGCATCACCAGAATTCCCAGGCGATCCGTTTTGTCGAAAAATTCCTTGCGGTCAATCTTCCCTTCCAGGCGAATGGCGTTCAGCCCCATGTGTTTGGTGTACTCGAGGTCGGCATCCACTTTCTTGGACGACCAGCGGAGAAGCATGTCGGGCGCCCAGGCCGCGCCGCGGATCAGCACGCGCTTGCCGTTCACTTTGAACAAGCGGTGGCCCTGGTCGGTAAGTTCCGAAGTGACTTCGCGGATTCCAAAATCGAGACTGGCGCTATCGGAAATTTCCTGGCCGGTTTCCACGCGGAATTTCGCCGTGTAGAGGTACGGCTCGCCCATCTGGTAGGGCCACCAGAGGCGTGGTTGGGCCAGCTTGAGCTGGGCAAACTGGTCCGGCGAGAAACGCACGATCTTCGATTCGTTGGCCGCGAGCTCCACGGATTGCTGCAGCTTTTCTCCCGCCACTTCGGCGTACACGAGCGTGGTCACGGGATGATCGGCCGAGTTCCGCACTTCGGCGCTCAGCGTCAGCGCGGCGGTTTTGTAGTCCGGGCCCAACTTGGACTGAACGAAAGGATGTCTTAAAGAAATGTCCCCGCTGCCGGTCAGATACACTTCGCGCCAGATGCCCATGTCTTTATCGGGGGGCGTGGGACACCAATCCACCCAGGTAAGAGCAAGATCGTTCTTCTCCGGGGCGAACACTTCCACCGCAATGGCGTTCTCCTTGGCTCGCAGCAGACTCTTGATGTTGAATTCGTAGGAGCGGTACGCCCCGGCCACGTCGACGCGGTCGGCGATCTTTTGACCATTCACCCAGATATTGGCGCGGTAGTTGATGCCCAGGAAATGGAGCCACGCCTGTTTGTTGACGTATTCGCGCGGCGCGGCGAACTCCATCCGGAACCAGTGCGAGCAACGAAACGGGCTGTCCGCGGGCATATCGCGATTGGAGAACGGGTGCCTTCCACCCAGCACCACGCCGGGAAACGATTTCAGGTTCAGCGCGTAGTTTGGATCCGGCAGCGTTTTATCGGACACTAGTGCGCCGACAACCGTTCCGGGCACCTCAGCGGAATGCCAGCCTGTGGCCGCGAATCCGGGAGTGGAAATGGCCTCACCGGAGGAATGATCCACGCAGGACGACTGCATTTGCCAAATGCCGTGGAGATCGAATTTCGGGAGATCGGATGGACCTTCCTTGGCGGAAAGGACAGTGGGGGAAAGCGTAAACAATGACAACAAGAAAGAGGCCGCAAGAGCACGAGAGACCAGGTTGCGAAAAAAAATCATCTACACACCTCGAGAGTAGCTGCCGGACACGATATTAAACCGATTCAATAGCGAGTTCCAGTGAATTCTGAGGGGCGCAGAGGCCGGGCGTCAAGAGGCGGAAAGTACCAGGTTTTGTGCGGAAAGAGAATGGTCCCGGAGGAGGGAGTCGAACCCACACGGGGAGTGATCCCCGGCAGATTTTGAGTCTGCTGCGTCTGCCAGTTCCGCCACTCCGGGAGAACTATACTGAAAATAGCATGAGCGGGGTGTGGGGTAAAGGAGCGCGGTGGGCGCGGCGGAGATGCGCACGTGCAAGTGGTGCCGCGATCCCTCCGCTGCGCGGCCCGACGCGCCAAAAAGCGGCGCGGAAGAAACAGTCGGGCCGCTCCGGTCGGGATGACAATTCAGGCTTAGGCCGGAAAAGCGGCGGCGAGCCGCCACAGTCCAAAAGGAGAGACCCAAGACCCAGGCACACACTCCGTGCCTGGGGCACCCGGTCGGGATGACAATTCAGGCTTAGGGCGGAAAAGCGGCGGCGAGCCGCCGCAGTCCAAAAGGAGAGACCCAAGACCCAGGCACACATTCCGTGCCTGGGGCACCCGGTCGGGATGACAATCTAGGGAGGTCGTAGAAGCCGCCCTTCGAACAAACTCAGGGCAAGCCGCACTCCAAAGGAGGCCGGAGCCTTGCCGCTGCTTGCCTGACAGGATAGACTGCGAAAACTCATGGATGCGGCAGCGAGCGCGATGGAGAGACCCGTGGCGGTGGAAGATCCGCGCGCGGGGATGCTCGGGTTTTGGGCGCTGATTGCCACGCAATTCCAGGGGGCATTCAGCGACAACGCCTTGAAGTGGCTGGTGAGTTTCCTGGTGTTGGAGTCCAGCATCTCCCGCGAGCAGCGCGATTTCTTCTTTGTGCTGGTGGTGCCGCTGCTGTTCGCAGTTCCCTTCCTCGTCTTTTCCATTCCTGGCGGCTATTTCGCGGACCGCTTCAGCAAGCGCCGCGTCACCATCTGGACGAAACTCCTCGAACTGCTCACCATGGGTGTCGCCACCTACGCGCTCTGGCAGGACCGCCTGGGGCTCGCCGCCGTGGCGCTGTTTTTCGTTTGCCTGCAAGGTTCCATCTTCGGCCCCTCGAAATACGGGCTCCTCCCGGAATTGCTTCCGACCAGCAAGTTGAGCTGGGGCAACGGCGTGATCGAACTCACGACGCTGCTGGCGGCCATTGGCGGGACGCTGGCGGGCGGCTTCCTGGCGCACAATTTTCACGGCCGGCAGGTATGGTCGGGCTTCTTTCTGATGGGATTATCGCTTGTAGGTCTGTTCACCAGCGTGGGCATCACACGCCTGCGGGCCGCGGACCCGCAACGCTCATTTCGCTGGAATTGGGCCAAGGAACTTTTCGACGAAATCGCGCGCATGCGGAAAGACGCGGTGTTATGGGTCGCCGTCATCGCCAACACCTTCTTCTGGTTTCTGGGCGCGCTCCTGCTCCTGAATATCGTGCTCTATGCCACGGACATCTTGCATGTGGACGAAGCGCACAGCAGCTACCTGCTGGCGGCCTTGAGCCTGGGCATCGGCGTGGGCAGTTTCCTGGCGGGCTACGCTTCGGGGCGGAAAATCGAGATGGGCATGATCCTGCCGGGCCTGACGGGAATCGTCTTGATGACAGGCGCTCTTTCCACCCCGGGATTGACGTATCAGATGGTGATGGGGATGCTGGCCGCGCTGGGCGTGTGCGCGGGATTCTTTGTCGTGCCGGTGAACGCGCTGATCCAGAATCGCCCGCGGCCGGAAGTGAAAGGGCGCGTCATTGGCGCGGCCAACCTGCTCTCCTTCGGGGGTATAGCGCTGCAGCCGCTGGTGCAATACGCGATGTTGCGCCTGGGGCATCCTGATCCCGGGCGCGTTTTCCTGATCTCGGCCGGGGCATGCATCGCGATGTTCTTTGTGCTGGCCCGCATGTTGCCGGAGCTATGGCCCAGCACGCTCCACTGGACGCGGCTGCGACAGAGGGCTAGTCTATAGGACTTGGCCCCAGGGGCCGCGGGCCACCGTGGTTTGGGCCAGCTTGGAAAATATGGGAACTGGAAACACGCTAGCGGGCTCGCATCCCGAGCACCGGAGGTTGAGCTATTGGATGGAACGCACCCTGAAGGAGCTGGATAAGGTGCGCGCCTCGCCCGAGCCGGATGCGGTGCACGACTTGCGCGTGGCGCTGCGGCGGTGCCGCTCGGTGGCGGCGGTGATGGAAGAGGTGGACCCCGACCGGTCATGGCGGGAAATGAACAAGCTGGGGCGGAAACTCTTCCGCCAACTGGGCGATTTGCGGGATGTCCAGGTCCTGGAAGATTGGACGAAGAAGCTGGGCGCGGAAAGTGACCCGGTGCGCTTGCAACTGCTGGCGATCTTTGAGAAGCAGGAAACCGAATTGCGCGAATCGGCCATGTGGGTGGCCGGGAAATTCGGCGCGAAGGCGTGGAAGAAGCTGGAGCGCGGGCTGCAACGGCGGGCGCGGGTTATTCCTCCGGACGGCCTGGCGGCGCAATGCCTGGCGCTGGAGCGGCTGGAGGCGGCGAAGGAACTCCACACCCGAGCGCTGCGAGCGGACAAGCCGCGGCCCTGGCATGAACTGCGCATCGGCGTGAAGCGTTTTCGCTACACAGTGGAAAGCCTGCTGCCGGAAAAATACGAGCTGTGGGGCGAGCACCTGAAGCGCGTGCAGGATTTGCTCGGCGATGTGCACGATCTGGACGTGCTGGCAGACACGATTGTGCACGCCGCCGCGGAAGAATCAGAGGAGACGCGCACGAGCTGGGCCGAACGCATTGCCAGCGAACGCCACCCACGCATCGAAACCTACCGCCAACTGACCGTGGGGAAAACCAGCCTCTGGCAAGAGTGGCGCATGGGCCTTCCGCACGGCGAAACGCTGGAAGCGGCGGCGTTGGCCCGGTTGCGCGCCACGGCGCGGGCGCTGGACAGCAATTTGCGGCGGACGGGGCAGGTTTCGCGCCTGGCGATGCGGCTCTACGATGGTTTGAAGCGCGCACAAGCGGCGCCCATTTTCGCCGAAAGCCATCTGCGCAAGGTGATGCGCGCTGCGGCTCGCCTTCATGGAATCGGCTCAGGCCTGGATTCCAACGCGCCCCAAAGGGCGGCGCGCGATTTTCTGCGCAAGTTACCGGCGCCTGCGGGCTGGAGCGAAGAAGAATGGTTCTTGCTGATCAACGTGGTGCGCTACCATCGCGGCGAGCAGCCAGACACGCAGCAAAAAGCTTTTGCGCGGCTCAGCGAAGCGGATCAGCAGGCGATCTGCGCGATGGCGGGGGTGTTGCGCCTGGCGCGCGCCTTGCGCAAGTGTGGCTGCCAGACGCCCGTGGGCTTGCGTGTGGAGAAGTCGGTGGATGCGCTGATTGTGCGCGTGCCGGGATTGCAGGAGTCCGAGGAAGCGGCAGCGCGCCTGGCGGCGGGAAAGTATCTGCTGGAGCGCGTTTTGCAGCAGCCGCTGATCGTGCAAAGCGCCACCGTTGCGTCGCGTGTCGTGGAAATTCCCCGAAACGAAGAGCCCCCGGCGTCCGCCGCCGCCGCGTCCGATTAATGCATCATTTGTGTGCGATGAAGCGCCGCTACTTCCCTGCTTTGCGCAGCAACTTGGGCGTGGCGACCCAGACGAGTTCTCCGCTCGGCGGCACCATCCGCCGCAATTCCACCAGCGCCACTCCCGCCTTCTTCAGCGCGGTGACGTGATGTTTTGAGCCGATGGCCGTGGCGATCAGGTCGTCCAGATGCGGCGCGTGCCCAAATATGAAGACTGCGGAAGCCTGCTTTTCCCTGGCCAGTTCCCGAAAGAGCTGCATGGGGTCCGCTCCCGGCAGCAGCAGATCCGTCTTGCGTATTTTCTGTTTGTTATGTTCCAGGGCGCTGGCGAAAATCTCCGCGGTCTGCACCGCGCGCAGATAGGGGCTGGACAGCATCAGGTCCGGGACCGCGCCGATTTCCGCGACGCCTTTGGCCACCTGCTTTGTTTTCTCCATGCCTTCGTCGGTCAGAAATCGCTCCGGATCAGGCGGGCACTGAGGATCCTCGCGGTCAACGGCGATGCCGTGGCGTACGATGTACAACTGCATGCGGGGATGACCTCCTGACGTTCATCTTACAAAAGGCAATATATATAGGATGTAACAATGGGCGGGATGGTGTCTATGAGTAAGGGTGGGGGAAGGAGTTGTAAGTTTCCAGCCTCCAGTAAAGCAAGCTTTTCCCACTGGGAACGCCAATCTCCCGATTGGCGGTTCAAAGATCACTAAGAGCGCCATTCAGGAGAATGGCGTTCCCGGGATTCGGGCCGAGGTTAGGCGGGTTGGGGCCGGCGGAAATAGACCTGGACGTGGAATTCCTTTTCAAAGAGGTCGGCGCTGCGTTGCGCGTCGCGCAGGTCTTCGGTGGCATCGCCGCGGGCGTGGACCTGCAAAGTGACGCCGCCGCGCTGGAACGACGTGCGAATATTTTCCACGCGCTGGCGATGCGAGTGGTCCAGCCCTTCGGCGATGCGCAGAATGGCAGCGAGGCGCCTCGCGATGCGCTTGTCGTTGTTGTTGAGCGCGGCATAAGCGGGATGGTGGCTGGCCGGCTCCGACTTGCGATTGTGATAGCGAACCAGAGCGCCGACCATGCTGCGGTCGCGGCCCTGCAAGCCCGGAATGTCGCCATTCAGCGCCAGGTATTCCCCGTGCTTGTGGTGCCCACGATGGCTGACGCGATGCCCCACGTCGTGCAAGAGCGCGCCGGATTCCAGTTGCACACGCGCTTGCTGCGGGAGGTGGTGCACCGCCTGAAGCTGATCGAACAGCATGAGGCTGAGTTCGCGCACGTGTTCGGCGTGCTGCTGGTCGTACTCCAAGCGGCGGCCGAAATTCCGCGTGGCGAGCAGCATCTGGCGGGCTTCCGCGTTGTAACGATGCGGCTCCTTGCGCGAGAAGGCTTCATACGCGGTTTCCAGCAGCAGGCCTTCGCGAATGCCCACGCTGGGAATGATGAAGCGGCGGACATTGAGATAGCGCGCCACAGTCAGGAAAATGATGGCGGCGATGGCCATGACGTCGGCGCGGTCGCGGCGCACGCCATAGGCTTTCATGCGGTCGCGCAGGTCGCGCTGCAGAATATCCGGCAAGCGTTCGCGAAGCAGCGCGACTTCAAGCGAGGGAAGTCCTTCCTGGCGCGGGCCCGGCGCCACATTCGCCAGCGTTTCGGCGTTGCCGCCCAGCGCAACCGCCATTTCGTCGGCCAGATTCAAGCGGTTCGGCAAACGCGATTCCAGCAGCGCGCGCACATAGCGCCGCACCTGTTCGGCTTGCACCGGATGTATTACGCCGGTGATGTTGAGCGTGGTCATCAGCCGCACGGTGCCAATGGGGAGTTGCACACCCTGGACGACGCTGTGGTCGCGAAGGATGCTGAGTTCCAGGCTGCCGCCGCCAAGATCCACGATGCAGCGAGGCTGCGCTCCCGGGCCCATGGCCGCCAGGGCGGCGACGCGGCCGAGGCGCGATTCTTCCTTGGCGCTGATCACCTCCAGGCGAATGCCGGTGGCTTGCTTGACGCGATGCACGAAGGTGTGCCGGTTTTGCGCTTCACGGGTGGCGCTGGTGGCGACGGCGCGATACTTGGTCACGCCAAACTCGTCCATAATTTCGCGAAGGTGGCGGAAGGCCTTGACGCCCCTATTCAACAGCTCTTCGCTGAAGCGGTGGCGCACGAAGACGCCTTCGCCCAGCCGAAGCGGATAGCGCTCCGTGGTAAGCGGCTCGATGTCCAGGGCGGAATAAGCGCGGGCCACGGAGAGGCGGACCGCATTGGAGCCGGCGTCAATGGCGGCGATGTGGACCGGCTCAGGCATGATCGTCTTTAGCGCCAGAGATGCGCGAGGGCCGAGGAAGGCGTGTATTTGGTGGCGCGGATGCCAAGATGTTCGCCGATCCGCTGGCGCAGTTGCTTGTTCACGGAGGAAACACTGGCTTCGCCGTCCAGCTCGATGAACGAGTTTTTCTTGGCCATGACCTCGAATTCGCGCTTGATCATGGTCTGATAGCGCACAAAGGACCAGTAGAGGTCGTGCGAAAGCGACATATCGCGGCCGGCTTCCCAATAGCTGATGGCCTGGGCCTTCTTGAACTCGCGCGCGAAAGCGGTTTCCGGGCGCACGTTCAACCAAAAGGTAAGGTGCGGGCGAAGTGCCATGGCATACAGGCCAGTAAGATAATCGCGATTGATGCCGCGCACCACGCTGCGCGCGATCAGTGTGAAGATGAAGCGGTCGGCCAGCACGACCGTGCCGGAACGCAGCGCGGGCACGATGCGGTGCTCGAGTTGGTCGAAGAAATCCGTGGCGTACATCAGCGCGAGCGTCAGGCGCGTGACGGCGTTCTTCGCCAGCAGTTCGTCAATGTCGCGTCCCACCAGATTGGAACGCCGCAGCCCGCTGGTCTGCACCGCGAAGCCTTCCGATTCCAGCCATTCCTGCAGCAACGCAATCTGCGTGGAGCGCCCGGAGCCGTCCAATCCCTCCATGACGATGAGCGTGCCGTTCAGCTCGCTGGGGTCGAGACCCACCAGCGGTTCGCCGAAGAAGTTCTGCGAGTCTTCCTGCTCGGGCGCAGGCGTTTTCGCGGCAGGGGCAATCGCTTCGGCGGCTGGCACCGGCGGATTCGATTTGTCTTTTTCCTGGTCGGGCATGCCTATTCCTGCTCCTGCGAACGCGGCGCAAAGCGCTTAAGATCGATTTTGGAGGCCACGATGTCGCGCATCTGTTTTTGCAGCTTGTTCACGGGCAAGGTGCCATCGAGAACCACGAAATTATCCGTGTCCACCATCTTGTCGTATTCCTCGAGGATGCGCGCCTGAAACAGGCGGAAGCTCTCGGCGCGGTCGTAGGAGAGGCCGAGGTCCATGCCGGCTTCGTAGTATTTGAGTTTGGGCCGGCCGCTGAGGATGCGGTGCACGGCGACGTCGAGGGGCGCGCGAAAATAAAAGGTAATGTCGGGAACCGGCGCAAAGCGGTACAGATTGCGCAGCCAGCGTTGCGCGCAGCCGCGCGCGGCATCGCGCGCAAATGCGGTGTAGATGTAGCGGTCGGCGAGCACGAGGTAATCGCCCTGGAGCAGCGGCATGATCTGGCGCTCGCAACGGTCGGCGAAGTCCGAAGCATGAAGCAGGGAATACGTCGTTGGCGTGAGCAGGCGCTTCTGTTTGCCGCGACGCGTGGCCGATTTCACCAGCGGCGAGGAGTTCCACTCCGTGAAGTGCAGGCGGTATCCTCCGATTTCCAGCCAGCGCTTCAACAAGTAGAGCTGCGTGCTTTTGCCGGAGCCGTCCGTGCCCTCGACCACAATGAGCGCGCCGGGATAAGCGCGGCTGGGAATGGGGCGGCCGGGCTGCGGCAGCGTGGTTTTGGAAGCGTCGGCGCGGACCGGCTTTGGCGTAGTGTCCTGGATTTCCATGGGCTGGCTAAGTTGGAGCGATGCAGCGTTTTGAGCGTAATCGGTCATTGTTACAGGAGCATTACAACACAGACGGAGGCACTGAGGCAAAGTCACCGGGAAATGGCAGTGGCTCAGCCTTCCCTCATTCGACGGACCAAGATTTAGCCCCGGTTTTGGGATTTGCGGCGGCCAGGGAAAGGTTGCGCTCCGTATTCTGGCAAGAACTTTGCATCCGCCCGGAGTCAAAGGTAGAATACCGTGCGATTGGTACAATGAAGTCGCGAAAGTAGCCCATTTCCCCGTCTACATCGGCTCCGCTCTGAATTTTAGATACTTCGCCTGGAGGAATACCTTGAGAAATATGATATTGAGAGGCCTCGCGAATTTTTTCGTCGTCTTGATGCTGGCGATTTTCCTCTTCGCTCCGGCATACGCTCAGTCCGGCTCTGCTCCGAAAGCGAAGGCGCCCGCAGCCACTCCATCGAGCACGAAAATCCCTGTCCCGGACATCCCTTACACCAAGTTTGTGCTCGACAATGGCCTGACCGTCCTCGTTCACGAGGACCACAAGGCCCCCATCGTGGCTGTGAACACGTGGTACCACGTGGGATCGAAGAACGAGAAGCCGGGTAAAACCGGTTTTGCCCACCTGTTTGAGCACCTGATGTTCAGCGGCAGCGAAAATTTCAATTACACCTACATCAACGCCATGGAGCGCATCGGCGCCACAGACCTGAACGGCACTACCAGCAATGACCGGACGAATTTTTTTCAAAATGTACCCACCTCCATGCTCGATTATGTGCTGTTCGCCGAAAGCGACCGCATGGGGCATTTGCTCCCCGTTCTCGACCAGAAAAAACTCGATCTGCAACGCGGTGTGGTCGAGAACGAAAAGCGCCAGGGCGAAAACCAGCCTTACGGCGTAACCGAGCAGCTCATCACGGAAAACACCTATCCGGTGGGCCATCCTTATTCCTGGACGGTCATCGGCTCCATGAAAGATCTGGATGCCGCTTCTCTCGCCGACGTGCAGGAGTGGTTCAAAACTTACTACGGCCCCAACAACGTCACACTCGTGATTGCGGGTGACATTACTCCCGAGGTAGCACGTCAAAAAGTGGAAAAATATTACGGCGGGATCCCCCCGGGCCCGCCCATCGACCATCAGAAAGTATGGGTGGCCAAACGGACTGGCACGCACCGGGACTGGGTGCAGGATCGCGTGCCGCAGGCGCGTCTGTACCGCGTGTGGAACGTACCCCAGACATCCTCGCCGGAAGAGGCATTGCTGGACCTGGCGGCGCAGGTGCTCGGCCAGGGCAAGACATCGCGGCTCTACAAGCGCCTGGTTTACAAAGATCAGACCGCTACCAGCGCCACCGCAAGTGACAGTAACAACGAGATCGCCGGGCAGTTTGATATCACCCTGACCGCGAAACCGGGAGCGGACCTGAAAAAAGTGGAAACGGCCGCGGACGAGGAGCTGCAGAATTTCCTGAAGAACGGACCCAGCGAAGCCGAGCTGCAGCTCGCCAAGACGCAAATCTTCGGCCAATACGCGCGGATCATGGAGCGCATCGGCGGCTTCGGTGGAAAGAGTGACACCCTGGCCCGTTGTCAGACGTTCACGGGGAATTCTGAGTGTTACAAGGAGTACCTCAAGCGCATCGAAGCAGCCACACCCGCCACGGTGAAGAAGGCCGCGAACGACTGGCTGTCCGACGGCGACTACATTTTAGAAGTGCAGCCGTATCCCACCGACCTGAAAACAACCGCCCCCATCGATCGCTCGAAAGAGCCCGCACCCGGCTCCGCGATGTCGCTCAATCTTCCTCCCATGCAAAAAGCCATGCTCTCGAACGGCTTGAAGATTGTGCTTGCGGAGCGCCACACTGCGCCGGTAGTAAACTTCTCGTTGCTGGTGCAGAGCGGTTATTCTTCGGACCCCGCGGACGCCCGGGGAACTTGCAGCTTCGCGCAGCGCATGCTTGAAGAGGGCACCCCCACGCGCGATTCTCTGAAAATCGGCGAGGAGCTGGAATCGCTGAGCGCCGAATTCTCGGCCGACGCCAACCTGGATTACGCGTCCGTCGATCTCAACGCCCTCAAGATCAATATGGATCAGGCTCTCAACATTTATGCCGACCTCATTCTCCATCCCGCCTTTCCGCAAAAAGAGTTCGCGCGCTTGCAGAAGGACCGCCTGGCCGCCATTCAGCGCGAGAAGGTTACGCCCCGCTCCATGGCTCTGCGCGTCGTGCCCACGCTGCTGTACGTCAAAGGACATCCGTACGACGGAGCTTTCGTCGGCACGGGCACCGAAGCCAGCGTGAGCAAGATGACCCCTGAGGATCTCGCCAAATTCCATGACACCTGGTACAAGCCGAATAATGCCACCTTGCTCATCGTCGGCGACACGACTTTGGCTGAGATCACACGCAAGCTGGAAAAACTCTTCGGCTCATGGAAGGCGGGTGAAGTGGCCAAGCGGGCGATCCCGCAGGTTCCCCAGCCGGAAAAAGATGTGGTCTATCTGATTGACCGCCCGGGTTCCGGGCAGAGCCTGATTGTCGCCGCGCAACTCGCCCCGTCCTATAACGATCCCGACGAAGTATCGTTGGATATGGTGAACGACATCTTCGGAGGAAACTTCAGTTCACGCATCAACATGAATCTCCGCGAGGACAAGCACTGGTCTTACGGCGTGGGCTCCCGCCTGCTGCCGGCGCGCGGCGAACGTCCCTACTTCAGTTACTCGCCCGTGCAAACGGACAAGACCAAGGAGTCCATGGCGGAACTTGTGGCGGAATACAAAAACATCGTGGGCGACAAACCGATTGCGGAGGCAGAGCTAAAGGACGAGCAGTCCAACGCCACGCTCGGTCTCCCTGGAACATTCGAGACCGTCCAGCAGCTTTCCGGCGCCTACGGCACCATCCTGCAGTACAACTTGCCGGAGGACTATTACAACACCTACACGCAGAAAGTGCTGGCGGTTACACCAGACACCGCAAACGCAATCGCCAAAAAATATATTCTGCCCAGCCATCTCATCTGGCTGGTCGTGGGCGACATGAGTAAGGTCGAAGCGGGCATCCGCGAACTGAACATCGGCGAAGTCCACAAGATCAACGCGGATGGCAACCCCGTTCAATGAGCGCTAAACGCGAGTGCCCTGAATAAGAATTGCCATCTGCAAGAATTTGACGAATTGTGCGCGCGGTCGCCAGTAAGAGCCGTTTAGCGGCAGCGTTTACGCGGTGAAAGCGGCGGCGAGCCGCCGCACTCCAAAGGTAAACCCAAGAGCACAGTCAGGAGTGACTGTGCCACAGGGAGGAGGAACCCAAGACCCAGGCACACACTCCGTGCCTGGGGCACCCGGCGCGCGATGTGAACTTTCAAAACAGAGAGAGCTTGATGTGCAGGAATTTCTTGGGATTCGTGCGGAAGTCGCCGATGAGCTTGCGCATGTCGCCGGTGACGCCGGTGAGGTTGTCGTAAAGCTGGGGATCGGAGAACAGCTTTCCGGCTGTGTTGGTGTTCTGATTGAGCTTGGCAGTAGCCTCCGAGACGTTGCTGCTGGCGTCGCGAAGTTTGTTGTAAAGAGTCTCGTCGGTGGCCAGCTTGCCGAGCGAGCCCTTGCCGGCGCGAACGTCGCCGAGCACAGCGTTGCCATTGGTAAGCGCTTCTTTGGCCTGATCATAAAGCGTGGGATCGTAGAGCAGCTTGCCCATGGTGCCCTTTTGCGCGCGCAGGTCGGCGAGAATGGTGTTGATTTGGTCGAGAGCCTTGTCCGCCTTCACGGAGGTGTCATCCGTCATAAACAATTTGCCGACGGTGCCCTGCCCAGCTTGCACGTTGCTGACAATCTGATCGCCTTTGGAGAGAATGCTGCTGAGGTGGTTGTAGGCCTGCTCGTCGGTCAGCAGTTTGCCAAGCGTACCCTTGCCGCGTTGCACGCCATCGATAAGGTCCTTCACGTCGTCACTCAGGGCTTTGAGATTCGACAGCACATCGGCGCTGCGCTCGACAACTTCCTTGATGGCTTTCTCTTCCGTGCCGGGAACCGCCTGGCCTTCCTTGAGCGGCACGCCCGTGTACCCGCGCGTGATGGTGACATAGCGGTTGCCGAGGAGTCCTTCCGTGACGAGACTGGCGGCCGAGTCCGTGAGGATATCGTTGTGATACTTGTGATAAATGCGCATCACGACTTCAATGTTGTGCATCCGGTCGGGGATCTTGCCCGGCTCGCGCGGCACCAGGCGGATCTGATCCACATTGCCAATGTCCACGCCGTCGAGGCGCACCGGTGCGCCCGTGGCCAGGCCGGAGACTTCGGGGAGATAAGTCTTGATGCGGTATTTGTTGCCGAAACTCGCGCCCGTCACGTAGAAGATGCCCACCGCCAGGATCAGCAGGCTGACAAGGACAAACAGACCCACGCGCAATTCCGACCAGGTTAACTCTTTGCGCTGCGCCATGCGGAAGCTCCTCCGTGCCTCTGTGCCAGCTTACTCCACAGAACCTCAGCGGGGACTGCTGATTTTTCTCTCGCGGCAGCGGCGCGAATTCCGCCAGACCCGGGCGCCGAAGAGAGAGCCTACTTGCACACTATACAGGAATTGCCGGAAATTCTTGAGCGGCGTAAATCACCATTCGGCGAACAGCCCAAAACTAAATCAGGAACCGCTGCAGGTAAGGATCATTGGCAGCGAGGAGCTCCTCGGGGCTCCCTTGAAAATAGATTTTGCCATCGCGCAGAACCAGAAAGCGCGTCGCGGCGGCGCCGGATTTTTCCCGCGCGCTATCACGGCGGACACGCCGCGTGGCGGAATCGAAATGGAAATTGGCGAGCGCAAAGCCGTCCTGCAGGCGCTGCGTGGCGAGCAAGGCGGTGACGCCGTAAACGTCGCGCAAGCGCAGGATGAGCGTGGTGATGGTTTGCGAGGTGATGGGGTCGAGGCCCGCGGTCGGCGAATCATAGAGCAGGATGGGCGGACGGTTAACGACCGCGCGGGCGATGGACACACGGCGGCGCATGCCTCCGGAAAGCTCCGAGGGTAACAGGCCCATGGTGTCGCCGAGTTCGATAAACTCCAGAATCTCGCGGACGCGCGATTCGATCTCTTCCTCGTTCTCATGATCTTCGCGCAGCCGATAGGCGACATTTTCGCCGACCGTGAGCGAATCGAACAGCGCGCCTTCCTGGAAAACAAAACCCATTTTGCGGCGCAGACCGAGCAATTCGCGTTCGGACATCCGGGAGACACGCTCGCCGAGAACGTCAACCGTGCCACTGTCGGGATGCAAGAGGCCGGCAGCGAGTTTGAGTGTAAGCGTCTTGCCGGAGCCGGTTTCGCCGAGGAGCACGAGCGTCTCCTTCCGCTGCGCGGAGAAGGAAACACCGCGAAGGATTTCGCCTTCCGCAAAACTCATGTGCACGCCGCTGAATTCGATGAGCACTTCGCTGGAAGTCTGCGACGCAAGGGCGAGGCTGCTGGGGGATTGCGCCATGGCTGGGATCAAAAGACCTTGTCGGCCAGGAAGAGCGCGATTTTCGTGAGGAAAGTGTCCGCGACGATGATCATTACGGAAGAGGCCACCACGGCCTGCGTGGTGGCGCGCCCCACCCCTTGCGTGCCGCCGCGAACATTGAGCCCTTGATAGCAGCCGACGGTGGCCAGGATGAAGCCGAAGACGATGGACTTGGTGAAGCCCTGCATTAAATCCGAGAACTCCAGGATGGCGATGGCGCGCTCCCAAAACGTGGTGGCGTCGAGGCGCAGGGAAAAGACGCTGGCCACCATGCCGCCGGCGAGGCCCACGAACACGGAAATCGTTGTGAGTAACGGAAGGGTGATCAGCGTGGCCAACACGCGCGGGGAAACCAGTTTGCGGCTGGGGTCCGTGCCCATGGCGCGCATGGCGTCCACCTGTTCGGTGACGAGCATCGACCCGAGCTCCGAAGCCATGCCAGAGGAACAACGCCCCGCGACCAACAGGCCGGTGATCGTGGGGCCAAGTTCCCGCACCAGCGCGATGGAAACTACGTCGCCCGTAAGCATGGTCTGACCAAAACGCTCGAATTGCGCCCCAGTCTGCAGCACCAACACGGCGCCGATAAAGAAGCCGGAGAGAAGAACGATCGGCAAGGAGCCCACGCCGATATCGTCCATCTGCATGAGAGTATCCTGCATGTAGCGCGGAGGAGTAAACAGGTTGGTAAGGGAGCGGAAGGAAAGCTTCGAGTAATCCTGGACCTTCAGGACGTTGTTCTTGGCGGCGTCAACAAGCACCTCGACAACGGAGGGTGTCTCCGGCGAGCTGGCTTGGGGCTCAGTAACCTGGAGCGGCGTGTCGGCCACGTGTTTCCTGTTGAAGACTGCGAGGAAAGCGTAACCGTCTAATCGAGAAGCGTCAAGACGTTCCGAGGAATGATGCAGGCAGCGGGGGGAGTTCTCGCGTTGGACCACACCCGGCCAGTGGGGAAGGTCGAATACCAGTACAGAATAAAAAATTGAGGGCGACTCGGTGTGACCGTGTCGCCCTCTTTTGATTGAGTCGCGAAGTTTCTCGCTTCCCGATTCAACTTATTCGAAGGCGGTTCGGTTTTACCCTGGCCGCCTCCTGTAAATTGAGTCGTGAAGCTCTACTTCCAGGTCCAGCCCACGATTACGTCTCGGTGTTACCCTCGTCGCATCTCTGAGTGCACCGTGAAGCTTTGCGCCTCCGCTTGCGTCCAGCGCAACCCGGTTTTATCCGCGTCGCGTTGAACTCCGCTGCGAAGCTAACTCCCCAGTCCAACCCAGTGGAACCGGCTCGGTTTTACCCTTACCACTCCTCTGCATCGAACCGCGGAGCTCACTCCGCAATCCAACGCACTGGACCGGCTCGGTTTTACCCTCACCAACCCTTTGCATCAAATCGCGGAGCAATCCTTCTCAATTCAATTCAGTGGAAGCTAACTCGGTTTTATCCTCGCCGCCTCAGTGAATGGAACTGCGAAGTTTGCACTTCTAATTCAACTCGAGAATGACTTGCTCGGTTTTACCCTTGCCGCCATCTCTGAATTGAGTCGTGAAGTTCTTCTTCCCGATCAATCTGTGGCGAATACTAGAAGCATGATGAATCGTTGGCAAGAGTTAAATCTGTGGATATTTGTGCATGACTGTGCAAGAAATTTGCGTTGAAAATGCGGCGAAAATTCCACTTGGCCCCTGAAGGTGGTCGAGGGAACTGCGATGAAGACCGGCTGATTTCATAATGATGCTGCCATTCGCTCGTACTCTCGTTGCGTGCGGGACACACAATCCTCCATTGAAAGCCCACTCAGATAGTTGCCCAAAAGCAGCAACCGTTTCGGGTTGAAGGGAGATCTACCTTCGGCGGGACTTTGATTTCCAGCTTGATACAGATCGTGCATGGAGTCGGGGTCGGCCGGTGAGCGATCGCGCGCAAAAGCGGCGGCCCTTCCAAGCTCAGGGTGAACAAGCCGCCGCACTCCAAAGGGCCAGACGGAGTTGCGTCGAGTTTCACCCGCCAATCGGGAGATTCCTCCCGCTGAACCTGGAGGATGGAGCAGAGTTGGTGTCCAAGTAGAGTGCTGGACGCGCGGCGCGGTGGCCGATACACTGGAGTTTATGCTGCGTTTTTATACAGCGGGGGAATCGCACGGGCAGGCGCTGCTGACGTTTTTGTCGGGATTGCCGGCAGGACTGCGCGTGGATCTGGACTTTGTCAATCACGAACTGCGCCGGCGGCAATTAGGATACGGGCGCGGCAGGCGGCAGAAAATCGAGAAAGACCGTGCGGAGGTGTTCGCAGGCGTGCGCCGCGGGCAGACGATTGGCGCGCCCATCGCGCTTCGCATCGAAAATCGCGATTGGGCAAATTGGGAAAAGATTCTGCCGGTGGAAGCGACGGACGCGCCGGAAGCGGCTTCGCGAAAACTGATAGCGCCGCGGCCGGGCCATGCGGACTTGGCCGGCTCACAGAAATTCAATTTTCATGATGCGCGATACGTCCTGGAGCGGGCTTCGGCGCGGGAAACGGCGGCGCGCGTGGCGGCGGGCGCTTTCGCAAAAATGCTGCTGCGGGAATTCGGCACGGAAGTTGCCAGCCACACGATTCAGGTGCGTAACGTGCGCCTGGAACGCGCCGCAACGTGGGACGAAATTCGCGCGCTGAATGCGGATATCGAATCGCCGCTGCGCTGCGTGGATGCGACAGTGCAGGCCAAAATGATGGCCGAGGTGGATGCAGCGCTGAAAGCGGGAGACACCGTCGGCGGCGTATTTGAGATCGTGGCTCATCCCGTGCCCGTCGGCCTCGGCTCGCACGCACAGTGGGATGAAAAGCTGGACGGCAGGCTGGCGCAGGCGTTGATGAGCGTGCAAGCGGTTAAAGCCGTCGAGATCGGCTCCGGGATTTTCGCCGCGGGTTCCTTCGGCAGCGAAGTGCAGGACGAAATCTCGTATGACAAGAGCGCGCGGAAATTCCGGCGAACCTCGAATCGCGCGGGCGGGCTCGAGGGCGGCATCACCAATGGGGAGGATGTGGTCATTCGCGGATTCCTGAAGCCCATTTCGACGCTGCGCAAGCCGCTGGGCACCGTGGACATGGTGACCAAGGAGCCGGTGCAGGCAGCTTACGAGCGTTCCGACTGGTGCGTGGTGCCGGCCGGGGGTGTTGCCGGAGAAGCAATGGTGGCACTTGTGCTCGCGGATGCTTTTCTGCAAAAATTTGGAGGAGATTCGCTCGCCGAGATGCGGCGGAATTTCGACAGCTATGCCCAACAAATCGACGAGTTCTGAACTGATTGTAACGGCGGGCGAGGTGCGCGCCGCGGAGCCGCAAATCGCTCAGGCGCCGGTGCGCACGATCCACAAGATCGTCAAGTATGGCGACCCGGTACTGGAAAAACCGACCCCGCTGGTGAAAAAGTTTGACGCCGAACTCGCGCAACTCGCCGAGGACATGTTCGCGACGATGTACGCGGCACAGGGCGTGGGCCTGGCCGCTCCGCAGATCGGAAAGAGCATCCGCCTGGCCGTGGTGGACGTCACCACCGGCAAAAATCCCGAAGCGAAAATCGTGATGGTGAATCCGGAGATCATCCACGCCGAAGGCGAAGTCCGCGAGGAAGAGGGCTGCCTCTCGATTCCGGGGTTTCGCGGGTACGTGATCCGGCCGCAGTTTGTCACTGTGCGGGCGCAAAACGCCAAAGGCGAAACGTTTGAGATTCGCGGCGAAAATCTGCTGGCGCGCGCCTTTTGCCACGAGCTTGACCACCTGAACGGCGTGCTCTTTCTGCAGCATCTGAGCATGCTGAAGCGCGACCTGATCCGGCGCAAGATCAAGAAATTACGGAAACAAGGCGAGTGGTAATTACGACGCGTGCGCAAATAATGAGGACACCGTGAGCCGGTTGCGGATGGTGTTCTGTGGCACGCCGCAGTTTGCCGTTCCCTCCTTGCAGCATCTTCTCCAGCAGCCAGATTTCGAGGTTGTGGGCGTGTTCACGCAGCCGGACCGCGCGAAAGGTCGCGGCCAAAAAATTGCCTTCTCACCCGTGAAGGAAGTGGCGCTGGCGGCGAAGTTGCCGGTGCATCAACCGGCCAAAGTTCGCGCACCGGAAATCGAGGAGCAACTGCGCGCGCAGGCCCCGGACGTTGTCGTCATCATTGCCTATGGCCAGATCATTCCCGCGCGCCTTCTGATAATTCCCAAACTCGGCTGGATCAACCTGCACGCTTCCCTGCTCCCTAAATACCGCGGCGCCGCACCCATCAACTGGGCCATCGTGAACGGGGAAACGAGCACGGGAAATACGACCATGCGCATTGATGCGGGCATGGACACGGGCGAAATCCTGCTGCAGGAGGAATTGACCATCGGACCGGAAGAAACGGCGCCAGAGCTGGCAAAACGGCTGGCCGAAGCTGGCGCGCCACTCATGGCGAATACGTTGCGCGGGTTGGCAGCGGGCACGCTTCGAGGGCGGCCGCAAGACGACGCTGCGGCAAGCCTCGCACCGATGTTGAAACGAGAAGACGGTTGCATTGATTGGGCGCTGCCTGCGCAAGAGATTTACAACCGCATGCGCGGCTTTGCGCCGTGGCCCGGCGCTTACACGGAGTTTCGCTGGCAGATCTGCCACCTCTGGGGCAAGCCGGTGTCTAAAGGTGAAGGACAGTTTGTTGGCGGGGCTTTCAGTTGTGAAAGCGGCGGCGAGCCGCCGCACTCCAAAGTAACATTGGAGGCCGCGCCGGGGACGCTGCTGGCGTCCAGGGGTGGTTTGCGCGTCGTTTGCGGGCAAGGCAGCGTATTGGAGCTAACGTCCGTCAAACTGGAAGGACGCAAGCAAGTATCCGCGGCCGAGTTTGTGCGGGGCGCGCGGCTGCAAGCGGGTGAACGTTTGGGCAAGGCGTAATTTGCGCAACCTCTCCCGCTCAGTCATACTCGCGCATTACATCCACGATGAAAAGTGTCCACGGAGTGCCGGGAGCCAAACCTTCATGAATAGCGTGTGCCCACACGGGCGAAAGCGGCGTAACCCAAATCCTTTTTTTGCGAACGCTGGTGGTGATCCGGTGCGGCCACGGCTGCGCCAGGCAGCCTCGTGGCTGCTGGCCGCGCAACTGGTTTGTTTCGCCCCGGGCGCCGTTGCCACTGCCACGGACAAGGCTCCTGCCGACGCGGCTTCCGCGGCAGCAGCCGATCCGCTGCTGGCAACCATGCAGACGGAACTCAACCGCGCCAAGAGCGACCTGGCCAAGAGCGATACGCCTCCCTACTACCTGAGCTACACCGTCTACGATCAACACGAAATCATGATTGCCGGAGCTTACGGCGGCCTGCTGACCAACACCGCTATGAAGCGCCGCTCGGCCGACGTCACCATGCGCGTAGGCGGGCCGGCACTCGACAACACGCACGGCCAAAGCCGGCAAAGTGGCATGACCAGCGGCACCTTGCCCCTTGAAAATGACGCGGATGCCACGGCGCGCGTCCTGTGGGAACTGACCGATCGCACCTACAAGCGCGCCGCGCCGGCGTTCCTCAATGTGAAGACGAACACCGCGGTGCGCGCGGAAGAAGAGGACAAGTCGCCGGACTTCTCGAAGGAAGACGCCAAAGTACACGTCGGCGAAAAGCTGGCCCCGCCCCCACTGGATCGCGCGGCCTGGGAAGGTGAAATCCGCCGGCTTTCCGGCGCTTTCCGCAAATACTCCGACGTTTACTTCGCCAGCGTGATTATACAAGTGTCCGCTGCGAGTTCGCGCATCGTCTCCAGCGAAGGCGCCATGATCACCATTCCCAGCGCTTCCACGCGGCTGATCATCGAAGCGCAAACGAGGGCCGATGACGGCATGGACTTGTTGCGCGTGGAGACGTTTCAGGCGCCTTCCGCAAAAGGCTTGCCCAGCGAAACGGAGTTGAACGCCAAGATCGAGAAGATGGCAGCGGACCTCAAGGCGTTGCGCACTGCTCCACTGGCGGAGCCCTACGCGGGTCCCGCGCTCCTCAGCGGGCGCGCCGCCGCCGTCTTTTTTCACGAAGTGTTGGGGCATCGCCTGGAAGGCCACCGGCAACGCGACGAAGAAGAAGGGCAAACCTTCACGAAAAAGGTCGGGCAGGAAGTTTTGCCGACGTTTCTCAGTGTGGCCGATGATCCGACGATCCGCGAACTGGACGGCGTGGAACTCTCCGGCGCCTATGAGTATGACAACGAAGGAGTGCCGGCGCAGCGCGTGGAAGTGATCCAGAACGGCGTGCTGAAAAATTTCTTGATGTCGCGCATGCCCATCAAGAATTTCGACAAGTCCAATGGGCACGGCCGCAATCAGCCGGGATTGATGCCCACGGGGCGCCAGGGGAACCTGATTGTGTCCTCCAGCCAGAGCTTCCCGGAAGCGCAGATGCGCGAGAAGTTGATTGAAGAGGTGAAGAAACAGGGGAAACCCTACGGGCTGTACTTTGACGACATCCAGGGCGGCTTCACGCTGACGCGCAGGTCGCTGCCGCAGGCCTTTCAGGTGCTCCCCGTGATCGTCTACAAGGTGTACGCCGATGGGCGGCCGGACGAATTGGTGCGCGGCGTGGACATCGTGGGAACACCGCTGGCGGCGTTGACGCGCATCATTGCCACGGGCGACAAGCAGCACGTCTTCAATGGAGTGTGCGGCGCGGAAAGCGGCAGCGTCCCGGTTTCGGCCATAGCACCGGCCATGCTCTTCAGCGAAATGGAAGTGCAGAAACGCGCCCACGAGCGGGAACGTCCACCGATTCTGTCCGCGCCGGGACTGGAGAATACGGCTTCAGGCAAAGATGCCGGGAATAAGACGGAGGTGAAGCCGTGAAGAGTAAGCCTGTGATGAAGCGACCGGCATTAGCGGTGCTTTTGCTTATGGCCTGCGCGATCGCGCAGCCGCTCTCTGCGCACACGGGAAAGGCGCCGCACGTTGCGGATGGCCCGATGGCGGCCGCCCACGACGCCGCAAAGGGCGATGCCTTGTTTGAGGCATTGCTGACCGAACTGGACCGCTCCAAGGCGCAACTCAAGATGGACCAGGTGCAGGCGCCCTACTACATCGAATATCGCGTGAACGACGTGGACGAGTTCACCGCGGAGGCGGCGTTCGGCGCGTTGCGGGAGAGCCAGAGGTCGCACCTGCGCGTGATTCGCGTGGTGGTGCGCATCGGCGACTACAAGCAGGACAGTTTCTACGGTCAGGGTATGGGCACGGCTTCGATCCTGCCGCTCGATGACGATCCGATTGCGCTGCGGCGCCAGATCTGGCTGCTGACGGACGAGGCCTACAAAGCGGCGGCGAACGCTTATGCGGAAAAGCTCTCGGCGCTGAAGCAGTTCTCGGCGGATCCCAATCCCGTGGACAATTTTGCGCGCGCCCCCGTGGTCACTTCCGTGGGCCCCACGGTCAAGCTGACAGTGGACGAAGCCGCCTGGAACAATACCCTGCAGGACGCCAGCAATCTCTACCGCCAGTATCCCGAAGTGCAATCGGTAAGTGCGTCGGCGCGCTTCTCATGCGTCAACGAGTATTTCGTGAATTCGGAAGGCACGATTGTGCGCGATGGCCGCTCCACCGCCACGGTGACTCTGAGCGGCGCAACGCAAGCCGCGGATGGCATGCGGCTGACTCGCAATCCTTTCTGGACCGAAGAGGGCCCGGAGGAGTTGCCGGCACACGACGCGTTGGTGAAAGCAACGAAGCAGATGCTGGACACGCTCAAAGCGCTGCGTGAGGCGCCCATCGTGGAGGAGTCCTACCGCGGTCCGGTGCTCTTCGCGCCGGATGCCGCGGACGACGTCTTTGCCAGCCTGATCGGAAGCAACATCCTGGGGCGCAAGCCGCAACTCGGGCGGCCTAACCGCACCACGGGAACGTTTGCGACCGGCTACAAGACGCGTGTGCTGCCGAAATTTGTGAGCGTAGTGGACGATCCCACGATGCATCAGTTTCAGGGAAAGAACCTGCTGGGCAGCTACGACGTGGACGAAGAAGGCGTAAAGTCGCAAGCGGTCACGCTGGTTGGCGACGGCACGCTGCAGAACTACCTGGTGGGACGCCAGCCCATTCGCGACTTCCCTGCTTCGAACGGTCATGGGCGGGCCGCGCCGGGTACCGCGCCGCAACCCGCCGTCGGCACGCTGATTCTGAAGAGTGCGGAGCCGGAGTCCCCCGCGGATTTGAAGAAGCAAATCATGCAGATGGCTTCGGAGGAGAGCAAGCCTTATGCGTATCGCGTGGATACGCTGGGGCCTGGAAATTCGCCGCGGCTGCTCTATCGCGTGTACGCCAGCGACGGCCACGAAGAACTTGTGCGCGGCGCGGTGTTCAATGAACTGGATGTGCGCGCGCTGCGCAACGACCTGATCGCCGTGGGCAACGATCCGCTGGTGAGCAACCGCATGGGCGGCGTGCCACAGACGATCATCTGCCCTTCACTGCTCTTTGATGAACTGGAAGTGAAGCGCGCGGACACCAGCAAGGAGAAGCTCCCGGAATATCCGGCGCCGCCGCTGCGGTGAGGCGATTATCAGTTGTCAGTTTTCAGTGGGAAGTAAAGGAAGTGAAGGAAGTACAGGATGAGAATATTGCCACGATCCCTCCACTCCGGCCCGCAAAAGGCGCGGGCCTCCGGTCGGGATGACAGGATTGGGTGACGCGCCAAAAGGCGGCGCGACGGAGAAGAGCGGGCCGCTCCGGTCCCTTCGGCTCCGCTCAGGGCAGGCGGGATGACAGGGGGCGTGAGTTCGCTGCAAACCGGGCGAGCCTGCGGTCGGGATGAGAGAGGGTGGGTGAATTCGCGGTGCGGGCGGGCCCGAGGAATCCACTTTTGTTTCAAGGTTCAAGTGAAAAGCAGATTCCTCGCACAAAAGGCGTGCGATGGAGAATTGTGCCTCGCTTCGTTCGGAATGACAGTTTCACTTCTTGGGCGTTCTGCAGCTCAGGACACACATTAGCCGACGGGTTCCAGACCGTTGGCTGAACAATCCGTTGCGCACTTCACGGCCAGAAAAGAATTGACGCCGCTGGGGTAACGTCCGAAACTCCTGCTTATGAGCCTTCTCGAACGGCTGGAATGGTTGGGCCGCATGGGTTTCCTCGTGTTCATCCTGGCCTCCGCGGCCTTTCTCAGCGCCATCACGGCGATGCGCATCGCCATTCACGGGCGTGAAACGACCATGCCCAACCTCGTCGGAAAAAACGTTGCCGAGGCCAGCCAGACCCTGCGAGCGAAGGGACTAATCCTGCGCGTCGCGGACCGCGTCTACAGCGATGTGCCCATCAATCAGGTGGTGCGCCAAACACCGCCGCCGGGAATGTTGATGAAGGTCTCGCAGCAGGCGCATGTGGTGTTAAGCCTGGGACAACGCGAACTGCAGATTCCCAACTTGGAGGGCAACACCCTGCGCGTTTCGCGCATTGAATTGCTGCGCGCGGGGCTGCAGGTGGGCGAAGTTTCCTCTCTGGCGCTGCCGGACCAGCCGATGGATACGATTGTGCAGCAGAACCCCAAGCCCGGTAGCGGTGGGGCTACGCCACGCGTGGATATGCTGGTCTCCGCGGGACAGCGTGAAACTTCGTATGTGATGCCCTATTTCATTGGTGCAAATGAGATCGAAGTGCAGCATCGTCTAGACCAGACCAACCTGCGCCACAAAACAAACTACGTTGCCGCGGCGCAATGGCCCCACGGCACGGTCATCGACCAGTCGCCTATGGGCGGATCGCGCATCCTCGCCAACACCGAAGTGGAATTGACGATTGCCAACTGAAACCTGCTTTGGAAGCTGCCACCTCTCCTACCCCGCAGTACCAGCACGCCGAAAAAGTAGTGAGCCGCCGTCTCGCTGGGCTATGGCCTAGACTGCGCGGTGATTCTGCCGCTCCTGGCGATATGGGTGCCTCATTACCGCAGCCTGCTGCGGCAAGGCTGATTTGTCGCCCCTCCCCATTTGCGCGATGTCTTGCGTAGGGGTCCAGCACTGCTGGACCCCGGTTAGCAAGATCATGATGTCTTGAAAGTTTTTCGGGTTTGTGAGGAAACCGAAGGGCTCAAGAATTTGCGATCTTGCCGACTGGGGCGCCTGCGGCGGGTGCTGCGCCCCTACGAAGAATCCGCACGAACGGCTAATTAGCGCAGGTAGCCCCAATTGTGCAATTTGTCGGAATCTTCCACCCAACGGTCGCCGATGTCCGTGCGGTAATACATATTGGGGATCAGAATGTTTTTGATGCGCGAATAGACCTGCGCTTGCGCCTGCTTCATGGTCTGCCCGGTGCCGCAAACGATCAGGACCACCCCTGAAGTTCCAGCAACCACCCACTGGCCGTTGACCTCTTTAACGTCTTCAATGTGGATGCCTTCGTTCATGGGCCGCTTGAAAACGATGGCGGCATTTTTGGAGAAGGAGTTGAACGTTTCTTCGTCGTCGAAGGGAAACGGCGGCACCACGATGCGCACGCCGATCTGAAAGCCGCTGCGCGTGCGCCACTTGGGCTCCTGGCCGTTGGCCAGGTCCCAGAAAAACTCGCTGATGGGCGTGAGCATGCCTTCCTGCTGAATGCTGATCGTGGGATAGCCGAAGCGCGAAGTGAACTCGAGCGGATAAATGCCGTTGTTGTTGACGATGCAATTCACGTCAATGTAGCCGACGTAGCCTTCCTCGGCGAGCTTCGGCTCCATTTTCAGCAGCGTGCGATTGAAGAGCGCGTTGGGCTCGCTCCAGAACATCGACGTGCCCATTTCGCCGGTGGGCGGGCCGACTTCGCCGGGGAACAGCTTTTTGTGCTCGAAATTGATGTTGATGGGCGTGATGAATTTCTTGCCGTTGAAGAACCCCCCGACGGCCACTTCCACGCCGTTGACGCGGCGCTGCAATTGGAAGACCTTGATCTCTTCGGAAAAGGCCCGTTTGTACGCTTCCAGCATGCCGATGACGTCAATGCCGTCTTCTTCTTCCCCCACAAACAAGCGGCGCTTGACGTTTTGCGCTTCGCCGCTAGGCTTGATGACGTAGCGATCGGGATTTTTCTTCACGAATTCGATCGCAGGATCGAACGAATCGAATTCCTGATATGGGATGATGGTGACGCCGGCCTTCTTCAGCTCTTCCTGGCCGAAGGTGCGATCGTCCTCCAGATTATCGGTATAGGGCGTGCCGCCGATGACGGGCTTGCCGCCGGCGCGCAACGTCTGCGCTCTGGTGCCCTGGCCAAGGGTGTCGTCAAAAACAACAATGTCGGCCCAGGCGGCGTCCTTTTCCCAGTCCGTGGATTTGCCGACGAGGCCATCGGCGATGTCGCGTTCTTTTTCCGCTTCAATGTAGTAACGAACTTCGTGGCCTTCTTTGCTCACCTGCCAGGCGATATCCCCGATCAATCCAGAAAGCGAAGCAAAAAGAAATTTTCGTTTATCCATGAGAAGGGCCTGCCGCCCCTGCCGCGAATGGCATGGAAGCATTGTAGTTAGACAGGGCCGGAGTTTCTATTACAAAACGTTAAAAAATTGCTGGCTGCGGGCGGGGCTGAATTCGGGGGGAGATGGGTTGTATTCAAAGTTTGCGGCAGTCCCCCGGTTGCGGTGTACAAATGCAGGGGCAGGGCTGGATAACTTGGGAGGAGGCTGGGGGCATCCTAGGGGGAAAGAATGGAGACCTGGCCATCCGGGCAAAGTTCTTGGACCCCCCTGGCCATTCGTTCAGGGTATACTCAAACGGTGCATGCTGGTGGCTCCGGGAACCACCCCGGCATGCGGGAAATGTCGGCAGGCGACCTGCTGGAAATCCAACTCGAGAGGTGAGCATTGCGGCGAATTCCGCTTCTTCTTATGTGTGCAGTGTTGCTGGCAAGCGCCAGCCCGTGCTCCGCACAGATTTTTCACAAAAAGAAAAAGGCGAACAAGTCCACTGAGGCCAGCAACACGGCAGAGCCCGATAAGCAGCTCTACGATAAGGCCATGGACAACATCAAGCATGGCAAGCAAGAAATGGGCCGCCTGAGCCTGCAGACTCTCATCAATACCTATCCGGACAGCGAATACCTGGCCAAAGCGAAACTCGCCATTGCCGATTCCTACTTCAAGGAAGGCGGAACCTCCAACATCACCCAAGCCGTCGCCGGATACAAGGACTTCATCGTCTTTTTCCCCTTCATGCCGGAAGCGGCTTATGCCCAGATGCAGGTCGCCATGGCGCACTACAACGAAATGCCCAAGACCGACCGGGACAGTGACCAGGCCCGCCTGGCCGAGGAAGAGTTCCAGACCTTCCTCCAGAAATATCCCAAAGATCCGCTCGTTCCCCAGGCCCAGCAGCACCTCCGTGAGGTCCAGGAGGTCCTCGCCGAAGGGCAATTCCGGATTGCCTACTACTATTATGTCAAGGGCGACAGGCGCGCGGCTGCAGGACGCCTGGGTCCCCTGGTGCACCGCTACCCGCTCTACAGCAAGTCCGACACGGCGTTGTGGATGCTGGGAGATCTCTTCGAGAAGAGCGAGCGAAAAGACATCGCAGGCGTTTACTACGGCCAGATCGTCAGGAATTACCCTCTCTCGAAGCGCACCGCCGATGCCAAGGGTAAGCTGAAAGCTTTTGGCATGCCGATTCCCCAGCCGGACCCGAAGGCGGTCGCGTGGATGACCGCGGAGCAGAATGCCCCGCGCCCGCATGAGACCAGAATACACAAGTCGTTGGGGATTTTTCATTCCGGGCCGGACGTGCACACGGCGGCACAGAATGGTGCGCCAAATCTGGAGCCGGAAAGCAGTGACCTGTCTGGCACCGACATCTTGTCCGGTGGCAGCCGCATGACCGGGCCAGGCGCGGGAAAGAGTGGGATCGTAGCCACAGTGGTGCCGGGTGAAGCTGCACCAGGCGGGACCTCCCCGGCGGGCACGGAAACGGAAGACGTGAACACCGCGCCGGCGAATGATTCGACGAATGGCACCACGGGCGCCACTGATACGCCGGCAGCGACAGCACCCGGTGCGGCCGCGCCCGCTGCAGGCGATGGGACGGCCGCCAATCCTCCGGCCACCGACGCAGCGACGAGCGACCCAACGAAGACGGGCGGGACCGTTCCGTCTACCACTGCGGCCGCGACGGACTCTACAAAGACAGATGGAACGGCGCCGGCGGCCGATTCCAACAACCAGAAAGAATCCAGCAGCAAGAAGAAGGGGCTCAGGAAGCTCATTCCATGGTAGTAGCGTGCGGCCCGTTTGGCCGCAGCGGAGAACCGCTCTAGATGCTTCAAGGGGTACGACTTGAGTCGCACCCCTTGCCCTTTGGGACAGGTTGTAGATAAGCAACGCGCCATGTCTACTTCCGACACACGGCGCTTCGTGGCGATTGACGCCCTCTCGTCTGAATGCTCCAATACAGTTTGAATCTCCATCTGTGGTTGGTGTGGGTTGTTGGGAGGACGTTCGGTGGCCAAGATCCTGGTTGCGGACGATAACAGTAACATCCAGAAGATGGTGGGATTGGCCCTGAAAGATCAGGGCATCGACGTTGTTGCCGTGGGCAACGGCGAAGCCGCCGTGCGCAAAATTTCCGATATTCGTCCCGACTTGGTTCTCGCTGATGTTTTCATGCCCGTGCGGAATGGCTATGAAGTTTGCCGCTACGTCAAGGAAGATTTGACGCTTAAGCACATTCCCGTGATTTTGCTGGTGGGCGCGTTTGATCCGTTGGATGAGCAGGAAGCGCAGCGGGTGGGCGCGGACGGCGTTTTGAAGAAACCGTTTGTGCCGCCCGACCCGCTGATTTCGATGGTGAAGTCGGCGTTGACGCGCGCGGGCATTTCGATTGGCCCGCCGCCTCCCGTGGAGAAGACGCCAGAGCCCCCGAGGAGGGGCCCTACGGAGTGGCTGAAGCCCACTGCCGCGACGAAGCTCGCAGCACTCAAAGCGGTGAAGACACCGGAGCCGGAAGAGGAAACTTCCGACGTACCCGAAGAATTTCCGACGCAGCCGCAACAACTGAAAATCGCCGCCGGGCAAGGACCGGTGGCCTTTGGCAGCCTGATGAGCACGCCTGAAGTGGAAGAAGAAGTGCCCGCTCAGACCACTGCCCATTCCCCACTGGCGGATGATCGAAAATGGGGCGCGCACGGCGAAGAGGAAGAAGAGGAACACGAGGACGGAGACAATTCGCTGCACGCGCGTTGGCGGCCTGATGGCCTGGATGAGGCCCTGCAAAAAACGGCCGTTCCAAGCAACGACGTGGCGGATTGGCGCGATGAAGCATTCCATGGAAGCTCTCCCGCCAAAGATATCCCCGCGCCGCCGTGGCAGACCAGCAGCGCAAAGTCGCCCGCGGCCGCATCGGTAGAGGCCGTTGCGGTCTCGACGCTCGAGGCCAAGCCTGCGGATTCGCCAGTTCCCTTTTCCGGTGACGCCTGGGCCGCAGCGATTGCCGCGGACGTCCAAGAGAAATTGGCGCGCGCGGCGGAAACGCTCGAGAAAGAACCCGAAGCAAGGCCCAAACCTGAAGCGGTAACAGAAACGCACAAGGAAGCGCCGCCCGCGAACAGTTGGTTCTCCTCGTCCTCGACGCCTTGGGAGACGGAAGCGCGCAAGGCTTCGCAACTTGCAGCAACTTGGGATGCACCGGCGGCGGAAACGCCTGTAGCTGAGGTAGCAGCTTCCCACCAGGAACCCCTCCCGGAAGCAGCGCCCCCCGTTCCGGAAGCCGAGCCGGAGCCGGTAGTAGAATTGCCGAACGTTGCGCCTGCGGAAGAGATTCACACACTAGAAGCGGCGCCTGCGGCGGTGGAACCGCAAGCGGCTCCAGTGATGCACTTAGCCAGCCCCGACGAGACGCAGGAAGTGCCCGTCTACAAAGCCGCAGAGTCTAGCTGGAATGCTTCTGCACCTGTAGTGGAGGCTCCTGTGGCTGAGCTACCCGTGGCAGAAGCGCCCACACCCGTGGCAGCGCCGGTGGCCGAGCCGGAAGCGAAACAGCCGGATATGGACGCGCTCGTCGCTCGCGTTCTGGAGAAACTGAGTCCCGATGTGTTGCAAAAGGTCACGCGGGAGTTTTTGAAGCCGGTCGTCGAAGCCCTCGTCAAAGAAGAGTTGAACTCCCACAAGTCCTAGCTGAGTCGCTTGGCCGGCTTCCGCGCCGACCCAGGTCTGTTCACAGAACCACATTTGTAAACTGCATCTTCGCAGTCGTCGCACTGCCTCAGCGTGCGATTCAGTATGGCAGGAAACTTTGCGATCGAATGTTGTACCTCGATGATAATGTCCCCTTTTGTCCTCGACAGAAATGTCCCCTAATAGGGCCTCCGGCAGGAGGTCAGATTGGGGCGGACGGAAATGAGCAAGAGGGAGTTGGACAGGGTGG
>Ga0074046_10000448_pt1 | contig 38030 bp, 42 predicted proteins | sample BogForMeECP23OM3_FD_94441 | JGI IMG/M metagenome (GOLD analysis project Ga0074046, IMG submission 94441) | Bog forest soil microbial communities from Calvert Island, British Columbia, Canada - Bog Forest MetaG ECP23OM3 | ecosystem: Environmental > Terrestrial > Soil > Wetlands ... | reverse complement strand
TCACGGTGCCCGAGATCAGCGAAATCCGCGGCGTCGATTCCGGCGGAGTCATCGCCACCCTGCTCGACCGCAAGCTGATCACGACCGCGGGCAGAAAAGCCGTCATCGGCCGCCCCATTCTCTACAGAACCAGCAAAGAGTTTCTGCTGCGCTTCGGGCTTAAGGACGTCAACGAACTGCCCAGCATGGAGGAATTCGAGAAACTGCTGGCGGAGTCGTTTCAAAGCGACATGATTCCGGGCGAGGGCACGCTGGTTCAAGAGTCACTGAATTTGCCGGCAACGGTTGAGAACGATTCTTCCGAAACCGAAAGTACTGCCGAAATTGTCAACGAAGAAGAGGAATCCCAAACGCCTGCCGCCACCAAACCGGAGTAGCCATCCATGCCTGCCGAACGTCTGCAAAAAATTATCGCCGCGGCCGGAGTGGCATCCCGCCGCAAAGCCGAAGAACTAATCGCCGCCGGCCGCGTCGTGGTCAATGGGCAGGTGGTCACCGAACTTGGCAGCAAAGCCGATCCCGAACAAGACCACATCCGCGTGGATGGCAAACTGCTGCAAGGTCCCGAACGTTATACCTACGTTGTACTGAACAAGCCCAAGGGATATGTGACCACGGTCAGCGATGAGAAAAAGCGCCCGACCGTGATGGACCTGGTGCAGAAGGTGAAGGGGCGCGTGTATCCCGTGGGGCGTCTGGACTGGGCCAGCGAAGGCTTGCTGCTGATGACCAACGACGGCGCGCTGGCCAACGCGCTGATGAAAGCGTCTTCCAACGTACCGAAGACTTATGTCGTGAAAGTCGCTGGCCAGCCCGACGAGGGAAAGCTCGACAAGCTGCGCCGCGGAGTTTCCATCGCCGAAAAAGGCGGCCGGCGCGTGCGCACGGCTCCGGCAAAGATTCGCCTGATCCGCGAAGGCGATAACCCGTGGCTCGAAGTGACCATCATTGAAGGGCGCAACCGCCAGGTGCGAAAAATGTTTGAAGAAGTGGGGCACCACGTGGAGAAAATCCGGCGCGTGCAGTATGGGCCGCTCGCGCTCGACGTGCCGCCGGGGGATTGGCGCAATCTTACTCTGCTGGAAGTTGCGAAGCTGAAGACGGCGGCGTCGGGACCGAAACTTACGCTTCCGGCGCGGAGCGCACCTGTGCCGCTGCACACGCCGAAGGCCTCCACAACCAAGCCGGAGCGGGTGGCCAAATCGCGGACCTCATTGAGGCGACCGCGTTCACCGAAGGGCCCCAGCTTCAAGGGGTCGCGCCGCCCACTGAAGCGCGAACGCTAGAGTTCTGAGCCGGAAGCTCGTCGACTAATTCGGGTGCCCGCGGCGAGCAATGTGCCGAGGAAAAACGACCACGGGGCTGAAGCCCTGTCTGATTCCACACAGGTTACGCGGCCCTGAAGGGCCGCTCTTCCACGGTGATGCATACATTCGTGACCTTACCGCAGCCGGCGAAGCCGTGCCCTGCCCAAAACGTGATTCATGAAACCGCGGCTAGCGCTTTGCTTCCGCAATCATCGGCAGGCGGGCTGCTCCGTACAGGCCGGCGTCGCTCCCGAGCAGGGCTCGGGTGATGATGGTCTTGTGGCCGGGGCCGGCCTTTACATGCGCAGAAGCTCCCTCGTGGGCAGCCGAAGGATCGTGCGGCGCCGTGGCGGCGTACACCAGGGAGCGCCGCCGCAACTCTTCGAACATCGAGGGCGCAAAAGCTTCCCACGCACTCGAAGCTCCGCCGCCAATCACGTAAATCGGCAGGTTCAAGGAATTGACCATGATGGAAAGCACAATGCCCAAACAACGGCCCACGCACCGGAAAATACGGCGCGCGTCTTCGTCGCCCTGAATCGCGAGATTGTAAATCGATTTCGCGCTGAACTCAGGATCGGAGCTGGCAGCGCGCGCCAGTGGCGAACTGCCGTCCTTCGCGATCGCCTCCCGCGCCATCCGGACCACCGCCGTCGCTGAGGCGTATTGTTCCAGGCATCCCCGATTTCCGCACCCACAGGGGTGCCCGTCCGGCTCAACCGTGGTGTGCCCGAACTCCCCGGCCATGCCGTTCGCGCCGTTCCAGATCGCGCCGCCGAGGACCAGCCCACCGCCAACTCCGGTACCGAGGGTCAGCATCGCCATGTCAGCATAATCCTTGGCCGCTCCCAGCCATTTTTCTCCGAGCGCGGCTACGTTGGCGTCGTTTTCGAGGATCACGATGGTCTTCAGTCGTTCCTCTATGGCAGCGCGAGCCGGATAGTCGACCCAATCCGGAAGATTAGGCGATTCGCGCACCAGGCCAGTTTTCATGTCGATGATGCCGGGCACGCCGATGCCAATTCCCAGCAGCGGAGCGGAGTTGTTGTATTTCTCCACCAGGCGCTGGATGGCAGCGCACATGTCGGCAATGACATGATCGCGTCCCCGGGAAACCCCGGTATCGAGGGTGACTTTCTCAACCAGTGCGCCTTGCTCATCCACGGCGGCGATGCGCAAGTTCGTGCCGCCGAGATCCACTCCGATCGAAAATTTATTCATGATAATGACTCGGTAGCAGGTTCGAAGGGACCTGTAGCCCAACCCCTTTTTTTACAGCGTGGAGGTCAATCCGTCAACATATTAAATCGTTCTATTAGGGCTATTTTTGACATTTTGGGCAGTAGTGACTGCTGCGCCCGGCCAGCACAATGCGCCGGATTGCGTTCCCGCAGACCAGGCACGGCTCCCCCTCGCGGCCATAGACACGATGTTGGAGCTGAAAGAATCCTTCTTCTCCATCTGCATCCACGTAATCGGAAATCGAAGATCCGCCCAGGGCGATCGCTTCGCGCAGCACTTCGCCGACCGCGCGGTGCAGTTTGGCGAGTCGCTCCCGGGTAACGGCCGCCGCACGCTTCTGGGGCCGGATGCCAGCCCGAAACAACGATTCGTCGGCATAGATGTTGCCCACGCCGCGCAGCAGTTTCTGGTTCAGAAGCGCGCTCTTGATGGGAGTTTTGCGACCCCGAAATAGCTCGACAAACCGCTCCGCGCTCACCTCCAATGGCTCCACTCCACCGGGATCGAAGCCACCATTATGGACGCTCAGTTTGCCAAACATCCGGGGATCGATAAACCGCAGTTCGCGCCCCGACGCTAGCTTGGCGATCAGGTGAGTGTGCTTGGCGATTTCCGCCGCAGGTTCCGAAACCACCATGCGCCCAGTCATACCGAGATGGACGATCCACTGCGCACTCCGCGGTAGAGACGCGGCTTGCCGCGTCTGGCCGCGAACAGCACGTGTGCCTCTCTTCTGACGTGCGTCGCCCTCCAGATCGAACACGATATGCTTGCCCGCCCGGTGCACGCGTACGATCCGCTTGCCCTCAAGCGTCGTGGCGATCACGCCAGCCGGTGACTTCAGCGGTTGCTGCCTGGAGCCGATCCAGACCGATTCGACAGTGTCGCCGGCCACGCGCGTGTGGAGACCTCGCGCGATGGTTTCAACTTCTGGGAGTTCGGGCACGCTGTCAGGATACAGGATATGTGTGACGGGCCTCTGGCCCGTCCAGACGGGGCAGAGCCCCGTCACCACACACTCCATTTCCGCTGAACTCCGGTTTGCTCCTCCACCGCCCGATTGGGTATGCTAGAGCGTACACACCACGTACCGCCGATTTTCCCAGTTTTCCAGTCTTATTCAGCAGCAACGGCGCAACCAGTGTGTGCGACCCCGGGGCGGGCTTCGGTATGCGGCCGCGCAATATTCCCAATTGGAGTTCGCATTGAGCAGAGGTGGAACAAGCAGAGGCAGGACTGCGGTCATTGTTGGAGCGCAGTGGGGCGACGAAGGCAAGGGCAAGATCGTTGACGTCCTCACCCAGACCTTTTCGGTGGTGGCACGCTACGCCGGCGGCCACAACGCCGGACACACCGTCATCATCAACGGAAAGAAATTTATTCTGCAGCTTGTACCCGGCGGCATTCTGCGGCCCGAGTGCACCAGCGTCATCGGCAATGGCGTGGTGCTGGATCCGCTGGCCTTCCTGAAGGAAGTCGCTTCCCTGCGCGCAGGGGGCGTAAAAGTGGAGGGCAACCTTTTCATCTCGAACCGCGCGCAGGTCATTCTTCCCTACCATCGCATGATGGAGCTGGGGTCGGAAAACGCTCCCGGCCGGGTGAAAATCGGAACCACCTCCCGCGGTATCGGCCCAGCTTACGAAGACAAAATGGGGCGCCGCGGATTGCGCGTCGCCGACCTGCTGGACACCAAATTGTTGCGCACGCATATCGAGAACGCATGCCGCGAAAAAAACATGATTGCGCACGCGCTGTTCAACTCCGAATCGCTGGATGCCGACAAAATGTTCCGCGAATACGCCGACGCCGCCGAGCAGATCCGTCCTTTTGTGTGCGACACTGCGCTTCTGCTGAACCGCTCGCTGGCCGAAGGCAAGTCCATCGTCTTCGAAGGCGCGCAAGGCACCATGCTCGACATTGATCACGGCACTTATCCGTTCGTGACGTCTTCGAACTCCACTTCCGGTGGCGCCGCCACCGGAACCGGCGTGCCCCCGACGTCGATTGACACGGTCATCGGAATCACCAAAGCCTATTGCACCCGCGTCGGCAGCGGGCCGTTCCCAACTGAACTACTCGACGCACAGGGTGAAGACCTGCGCAAGCGCGGCAACGAATTCGGGGCGGTCACGGGACGTCCCCGCCGCACCGGTTGGCTCGATTTGCCTCAACTTCGATACGCTGGCATGATTAACGGAATCTCCTGGTTGGTGGTTACGAAGTTGGATGTGCTCGACCACCTCACGGAGATTCCAGTCTGCGTGGGGTATAAGGTGAACGGCAAGGGAACGGACGGAATGCCAGCCCAGGCATGCGGTTATGAAAAAGTCGAATGTATTTACCGCAATATGCCGGGATGGGCCAGCCCAACGCAGTCGATTCGGACGGTGGAAGGGTTGCCCAAGGCTGTCCGCGAATACCTAGCTTTTATCGAAAAGGAAACCGGAGCGCGGGTGGGAATGATTTCCACGGGTCCCGATCGTGAGCAGACGATTCTGGTTCCCGAATTCGTAAGTGCGTTAGGACTGAAGAGCTGCTAAGAAATCGGGTCCGTATCAAGGCATCGCTTTAGCGATGCCGCAAATTTCTCGAAACCAGACGCCCCTTTAGGGGCTGCTGTAAACGGAACGGAGCGACGGATGGTGGTGCTGGCCGTAACCTGGATGGCAAAAGTTGGACGCGAGTCCGAAGTGGCCGCGATCTTCGAAAAACTCTCAGCCGAATCGCGTAAAGAACCGGGCTGCCTTATGTATCAGGTGCACAAGCACAAGACCGATCCGCGCCGGTTCTTCGTCTATGAGCAGTACAAGGACGACGCGGCGCTCGAGGCACATCGAGCGACCTCGCACTTCCTGCAGATGGCAAAAAAGGACCTGCCTAAACTCGGCGACCGGATCGAAGGACATTTGTTCGAGCCGTTGGGGTAGGTGCGGAGCTATCAGCTATCAGCTATCAGCTTTCAGTGAAGACCCAGCGCCTGCAGCGGTTACTGACCGCTGAAAGCTCACTGCTTGTCTGCCATCAGCACGCCGCCCGAAGCATAACTTTCCTTCGACACTTCCAGAAACGTTACTACGACAGCTTCACGGCGCGCACCGGCTTCTTCCACCATCGCATCGGTCATGCGCTGAGCAATTTTTCGCTTCTGGTCGGCCGTGCGGCCCTGGAGCATAGTCACTTGAACAAGAGGCATAGACTTCTCAGTTCTTACTGCGTTAATTCGTATCCCGCGAAGAAGAAACTCAGCTCAAAGCGTGCGGTATCTTCTGCGTCCGAGCCGTGAATGGCGTTGTTCTCGATGTTGGTCGCCCACTTCTTGCGGATGGTGCCCTCTTCAGCGGTGGCCGGGTTGGTGGAACCCATCAGTTTGCGCAGATCGGCGATGGCATTTTCCTTTTCCAGCGCCAGCGCCACGATCGGCCCGCTGGACATGAACCTGGTCAGCGAGTGGTAAAAGGGCCGGCTGGCATGGACGGCATAGAACTGCTCCGCCTGATGCTGCGAAATTTCCAGCATCTTCATGGCCAGAATACGGAAGCCATTCTTCTCGAACTGCTCGATGATGTCTCCGATCGCGTTCTTTTTTACCGCGTCGGGTTTGACGATGGTCAAAGTACGTTGCAAGGTTTTCATGCTCAGTGCTCGTTCCTTCGTTTATATATCCCATAGTTGGGATAGTTGGAATAATTGCGGTTAACCGTAACGTCTATCTGAAAATGATCCTTGTTCTGTCTCCACCAATCAGACCAGCAAGACTTAGGATCGTCCGGACATCTATCGACGCTAATTCCACCACCTCGGTGCCAAATCACCTCTGCGGCAGTAATGTTTGTGAGAGCTAGATTCGCAGCGAGATTTACTTTTCCGGCCGCAGGATTCGACTTGATCCCTTCCTTGTCGCCCATCGCGTTAATGATCGGCTCGATACTGTGCTCGTCTCCAACTCCGCCAAGCAGGATAATGCCTTGGTCCCTAATTTCAGCGTCTCCCGTGTAGCGGAGAAGCACCTTCTGTGTTGGCGCACCCACTTCTAGAATCTTTTGCATCGGCTCGGTGAAGTTAAGAAGCCAGTGCGTTGGATTAGTTATATTCTGGGGTCCCGCCCACGGATGCAATCTTAGCTGATTAACCAGCGCTTCGATGTCGGCTTCTGACCTCGAGCCCAGAGCAGTATTCGTTTGGGGGGAACCGGCCGCACAAATCGCGACAAGGATCAGACCAATCAAGATCGAGGATATGCTCTTGGCGAACGGGCCTCTAAACATTTTCTCCTGTCGAACAGCTACACCCTAACTCCCAGTGCCGCAGCCAGTGTCTCTCCGATGTCAGCTGGCGACTTTGCTACCTTTAGGCCGGCCTTTTCCATGGCGGCAATCTTCTCGGCCGCGGTGCCCTTGCCGCCGGAGATGATGGCTCCGGCGTGGCCCATGCGGCGTCCGGGAGGCGCGGTCTGCCCGGCGATAAATCCAACGACCGGCTTCTTCATGTGAGTCTTGATGAACTCGGCGGCGGTCTCCTCGGCGTTGCCGCCGATTTCGCCGATCATGACCACGGCTTCGGTCTGGGGATCGCGGTTAAACAGGTCGAGCGCGTCGACAAAATTCGTGCCGATGATCGGATCGCCGCCAATACCGATCGCCGTCGATTGGCCGATTCCACGCTGGGTCAGTTGATGCACCGCCTCGTAGGTCAGCGTGCCGGAGCGCGACACGATGCCGACATTTCCCTCTTTGTGGATGTGCCCCGGCATGATTCCGATCTTGCATTTGCCCGGCGAGATGATGCCGGGGCAGTTCGGCCCGATTAGGCGCGAGCGCCGGTTCTGCAGAAATTCCCAGGTGCGTACCATGTCGAGCGTCGGGATGCCCTCGGTGATGCAGACAATGAGTTCGACTTCCGCATCGGCCGCTTCCATAATCGCGTCGGCCGCGTAGGGCGGCGGCACAAAAATGACCGTGGCATTCGCGCCCGTCTTGTCCACCGCTTCTTGCACGGTGTTGAAGATCGGCCAGCCCTCGTGGGTGGTTCCGCCCTTGCCGGGAGTGACGCCACCCACAATCTGCGTGCCGTAAGCTGCGCAAGCTTTCGCGTGGAAAGTGCCTTCGCGGCCCGTTAGGCCTTGCACAATTAATCGAGTTCTTTTATCAGCTAAAATTGCCATAATTACCCACTCTCCAAAAAGTTCTGCGGCTGTCTGTCGCCCGCCCTCTCTCGTGTGGTGACGGGGCTTTGCCGCGTCCCGGCCGGGGCAGAGCCCCGCCACCACACAACCCGACTAAGCTGCGCTTCTCGCCGCGGCGACCACTTTGTCGGCGGCATCTTTCATCGTGTCAGCGATGACAAAGTTCAGGCCCGACTCCTGCAGGATTTTCTTGCCTTCCTGAACATTGGTGCCTTCCAGTCGCAACACCACCGGCAATTGGATATTCGTTTTCTTCGCGGCCTCGACTACCCCGGTGGCCAGCATATCCACGCGCAAAATGCCGCCAAAAATATTGATCAGCACGGCGCGCACGCTCTTGTCACTTAGCAGAATTTCAAACGCGTGCGCTACCTGGTCCGCGCTGGCGCTGCCGCCTACGTCCAGAAAGTTGGCGGGCAGGCCGCCCGCGTACTTGATAATGTCCATGGTGGCCATCGCCAGTCCGGCGCCGTTCACCATGCAGCCCACGTTGCCGTCGAGTTTGATGTAGTTGAGGTTGTATTTCGACGCCTCCACTTCGAGGGGATCTTCCTCGGTGATGTCCCGCAGTTCGCGGAGGTCGGCATGACGGAAGAGCGCGTTATCGTCAAAGGTCAGCTTGGCGTCGAGGGCGAATAGCCGTCCGTCGGTGCAACTGATGAAAGGATTGATCTCCACCAGCGATGCATCCGATTCCAGAAACGCGCGGTAAAGACTGGTCAGAAACTGAACTGCGGGATTGATCTGCGCCGGCTTCAGCCCCAACGCAAACGCGATCTTGCGCGCCTGAAACGGCTCCAGACCCATGCCCGGATCGACGTACTGCTTCAGAATCTTTTCGGGTGTCTCGGCCGCTACCTGCTCGATATCCATACCTCCCGCGGCGGATGCCATGAACACCGGCTTGCCCTCGCCGCGATCCACCAGAATGCCAAGATAAAGTTCCTTCTCGATGGGCAGAGTCTCTTCGATCAGCAAGCGATGCACGATGCGTCCTTCGGGCCCGGTCTGATGCGTGACCAGTTTCATGCCCAGCATCTTGGCGGCGAGTTCGCCCGCCTCCTCCACCGACTTGGCGATCTTCACACCGCCGCCCTTGCCGCGGCCGCCGGCGTGGATCTGTGCCTTTACCACCACACCCGTCGCGCCGGAACCGAGAATATCTTTCGCCGCCGCTTCCGCTTCTTCGCGTGTGGTCGCCATCGTGCCTCGCGGCACGGCGACTCCATACTTCTTCAAAATTCCCTTTGCCTGATACTCATGAATTTTCATAATGATTCCAAATCCGTCGTTGGTCGTTCCCGAGAGGACTCTGCTTGCGGCTTCACACAAAGTGCAGCAAACTCTTGATTTTATAGAGCTAGAGGGATTGGTGCAAACGACGTAGATCACAACGAACAGTGATCAATGCTACCCTTGGCTGGAAAACAATGATTCTCGACGTCCTCCATCGCATCGCCGTACACCACCAGTCGCTCTCGCGTGAAGAGGCGCACGCAGCGATGGCCGAGGTCCTCACCGGCCAATGCTCGGACGCGCAAATTGCCGCGTTGCTGGTGGCGTTGCACATGAAGGGCGAGACGGTCGAGGAAATCGTCGGATTTGCTGAAGCCATCCGCGCTGCTGCCATTCCACTCGAACTCCACGCCAATTCCGTCCTCGACGCCAGCGGAACCGGGCGCGACGCGCTGGTCGACACTTGCGGCACCGGCGGCGATGCCAGCGGAACCTTCAATATTTCGACGGCGACGGCCTTCGTCGCCGCCGGAGCCGGCGTGCGCGTCGCCAAGCATGGCAATCGCAGCGTGACTTCGAAGTGCGGCTCCGCCGACGTGATGGAAGCGTTGGGCGTGAATATCCAGTTGCCCGCCGCACGGATCGCGGCCTGCCTGGAACAGGTAGGAATCGCGTTTCTTTTCGCTCCCGCCATGCATTCCGCGATGAAGCACGTGCAGACCGCGCGTCGCGAACTGCGTCTACGCACAGTTTTCAACCTGCTCGGTCCGCTCACCAATCCCGCGCGCGCCACCTGCCAAGTTGTGGGCGTCTATTCCGCCGACCTGGTCGAAAAACTTGCGGAGGCGCTCAGCATGTTGGGACTGCACCGCGCGCTGGTGGTTCACGGCAGCGACGGACTGGACGAAATCACAATCACCGGCCCCACGCGCGTTGGAGAAGTCCGCGAGGGACAGGTGCACACCTACGAGGTCACGCCCGAAGAGTTCGGCTTACAGAGAGCAACGCTGGAGGACATCGCCGGTGGGGACGCCATTCAAAACGCCAGCCTGATCCGGGGAGTACTAGCCGGAGAACAATCCGCGCGCCGCGACGTGGTGCTGCTCAACGCCGCTGCCGCCCTGGTCGCCGCTGGACGAGCCGATCATCTGCGCGATGCGGTGCCGCTGGCAGCGATGGCCATAGATTCCGGCGCAGGGCTCGCAAGGCTGCAGGCGCTCGTCGCTTTCACCGCGGCCCACGTGCAGCCCCCCGCTTAACGGCGCCGGTCGAATCTACTTCTTGCTCGCCGCCGCTTTCAACCCTTCAATCTGCCGCAGGTGTGCCGCGCCGTGACCGCCCATCCTCTCGACAAGGTCAGCAACGGTCATCTCTCGCTGCAGTTCTGGATGGAAGGCCGATTTGGAGAGGTCGGAAGCCTTCAAACTTCGCAGCAGGCGCAGGTTGTGATGACGTCCCAACCCGTAAAAGGCGACCAGTTCGGAGGCAGGCGAATCCAGGTAGTTCAGATTGCGAGCCCATGCGTCCTGATCGAGCGGCGCGATGACCGGCTTAGTATCCGCCAGCATCTGCCGTAAGCGGTATCCATAGATGATCTCGACATCCGCCAGGTGGCCGAGAATTTCCAGCACGCACCATTTTTCGGGCGAAGGCTTGTAACGCAGAACTTTCTCCGGCAACCCGGAGACAGCCGCCGCTATCTCTTTCGGACTCTTCTCCGCTGCCTCGAGATGTTTCTTAAACTCTGCTTCGGTCATAGGCGACACTCGTTGGTAAAATCACTTCACTTCAACCCGCTCCATATACTCCGCTACCTGCACATTCCATCCCAACTCTTCCTTCATCCGGTCACGAAGTTGCGACGCAGCGGCGGGTTCGCCATGCACTAGATAGGTTACGCCCGGTTCGTTCTTAAACGTCCCCAGCCACTCCATTAACTCGGGCGGATCGGCATGATCGCTGAACTGTTCGAGCGCTGCGACTTGGGCGCGGATCGGCACGAACTGGCCGAAGATCTTTACCTCAGGCGATCCGTTCTTGATAATCGCGCCACGCGTGCCCGGCGCTTGGAACCCGATGAAGATAACCAGGTTCTTCGGGTCGGGCAGCCGCTGCGCCAAGTGATGCAGAATGCGGCCGCCAGTCACCATCCCGCTCGACGAAACAATAATCGACGGATAATGGCTCTCGTTAATCTTCTTCGACTGTTCGGCGGTTTGGGTAAACGTGAAACCCGGCCACTCGACGGGCGAGCCGTATTTCCTGATCAAATCGGCCGCCTGCGGCGTGTACTCCTCGGAATGTTTCAGGAAAATGTCGACCGCCTTGATCGCCATCGGACTGTCGCAATAGACGGGCAAACGCGGAATTTGTTCCGTCTCCATGAGTTCTTTCACCATGAAAAGAAACTTCTGCGTGCGCTCCACGGCAAATGCCGGAACGATCACGCTGCCTCCGCGTTGCGCGGTCTCGCGAATCAGACTGGCGAGTAGCGGTAGAGGATCAGTCGGGGGATGGAGGCGGTTGCCGTACGTTGACTCCATAACTAGCACGTCGGCGGTCTCGTTTTCCTGCGGTCCGGAGTGCAGCACTTTGCCGGGCGCAATTTCGCTGTCGCGCACGCGGCCAATGTCGCCGGTAAAGAGCAGCCGGCGACTACGACCGTCGGTCTGCAGAGTAACTTCGGCCATGCACGAACCCAGAATGTGCGCGGCATCTACGAAGCGGAACCGAAGCTCGGAGCTTAGTTGCGTGGTTTGCCCGACCACGACCGGCTTGAAGTACTTCAGGCAGTCCTGCGCTTCTTCGAGCGTGTACAAGGGCAACGCGGGATCGTGCTTGGACACTTTCCTTTTGTTGTAGTACGCCGCGTCTTCTTCCTGCAGGTGTCCGGCATCCGGCAACACGACGGAGCATAGATCGATGGTCGGCTGCGTGGCGTAGATCGGCCCGCGGAAACCTTCTTTCACCAGGCGCGGAATCCAGCCACAGTGATCGAGATGGGCATGAGTCAAAATGACGGCATCGATTTCACGCGCCGGGACCGGGGTATCCTGCCAATTGCGCTCGCGCCATTCTTTCTGTCCCTGGAAAAGTCCGCAGTCGATCAGAACTTGAAATCCCTGCTTGCCACTCGAGTCGTAGGTCGTGTTGATCAGGTGCTTCGAGCCCGTGACCGTGCCGGCCGCGCCGAGAAATTGAATGTAAGGCAAACGATCGTCCTCCAAAATTGCAGAAGTCAGAGGTCAGATTGCAGAAGTGAATCGATTCTACCTCTGCAATCTGACCTCTGACCTCTGCAATCGCGTTACGGCGTCGAAATCTTAAACACATTATTCGTCAGGTCGCTTTCCGGAACACTGCCATCGTTGACCACGATCTCGCTCGCCGTGCCGGGCAATTCGACTCGCGTTGTCGCCGTTCCTTTGGCGCGCACCTCGATCCGCTTGGTGATCTCACCGCCTTCAAACAATATCGTGAACGGGACTTCCGCCCCGGCACTGCCTAGGTTTTCCAGTGTCACGGTGACGAACTGCACTCCCTTTTCCGTCTGCCACGGGTGCACTGACTGCACGTGGAAATCCGGCAGGCCGCGATCCTGATACACCCAGTCGTCGAAGAACCAGGCTAGATCGCGCTTGGCGGCAGCTTCGACTAACTGCTCCACATACTTGGGATCTTTGTCGTCATCGTTCTTGGCCCGATATTTGCCAATGGCCTGTTTCAGCGCATCGTCGCCGACCATGTCGCGCAGCATCCACCAAACATACGCGGCCTTGCTCCGATAGTAAGTTTCATCAAACGTGCCGGCCAGCGGCTGGCCAGGATTCTTCTGCTTCGCGGCCGATACTTCTTTCTCTGAATCAAGAAACGCTGCCCGGTGCAGCCCGAGGAAATCTAGCGCCGCCTGACGTCCCCCTTGCTGTTGCCGATACATCGCCTCGGCAAAGTGAGCCAACCCCTCGTACACCCAGGGCCGCGACGATAGCAAAGCGGAATGGACCAGTTCATGGACCAGGTTAATTCCCGCGAGCTTCGAGTCCTCCACCGCCATCGAGGCCATCAACAACGTGCCGCTTTCAAACGGAGCAGAATTCGGATCGGCAAAATCGGCGATGGCAACGGGCGCGCTCGGCTGGCCAAACCATTCGCTTACAAACTTCATTGCCGGCTCGAGCGCGCTGGAATACGTTGCCGCTCCTGCCTCGTGGCCTGGCAGACTGAACAATTTCAAAGGCGGCTTGGACTCGTCCACATATTCGGCCATCGCAAACGTAGGTGTGACTATCCCCAGCGGACTCCAACCGCATTCCACTCGGGGCTCCCGATCTTTTCCAGCCTCAGCGGAGGAACTTCGATCTTCAGGCCCACACAGCAGAGTGCGAGTAGCGTCTGGCATCCTACCTGACAAGCTCAACCCAAGCTTGAATTCGCTTCCTGCCTCGCGCGCCTTCCACCGATCCACCACCTCAAACAGACTGTTCCCCTCCGAGAAGTCCGCCGACTCCGTCGTAATCGGATACCACGCCACATATCCCGCGCCGCGCACCGCCGTGAAGGATGGACTGATCTGGTCCCAGCTCGAATGTCTGGCGATATCATTCGGTACTCCGATCCGCGTCAGCCGCGTCGTGTCCAGCGGAATCACTCCCTCATAGCCGATTTCGACTTCCACGAAATCTTTCGGCTTGATTTCGGCGGGCAGCGTGACGATGGCTTCGGAAAGCGCGCCGGTGTGGTCGATGTCCGACAGGTAAGGCTGCGAGACGTATTGCACGGCCTTGCCGTCCACGCGAATCGAACGCCAGTTGAGAGAAGAAGAAATCTGCAGGGCAGCGATTTTCTGCGGGTGAGCCGAGTCGTTGCGCAGCGTGATCTTGCCCCGAGCGCCGAGCCTCTGCTGTTCCGGCTCCAGGCGAATCTCCAAATCATATTTCGTAATGGTGAAGGCTTCGCGCTCCAGGGCAACAGCGAAAAAGCTTGAACCGCAGAGGACACAGAGGACGCAGAGGAACTTCATATGTTCTTGGATGCAGCTTGCCGCCTTTGCCGCACGACTTCGTACAGCACAACCCCTGCAGCCACCGATACATTCAGGGACGGCACCTTCCCCAGCATCGGAATCGACACCAAGAAATCGCAGTGCCTGCGCACCAGGTCGTGCAATCCTTTGCCTTCGGCGCCGAGCACGATGGCGCAGTGCATCTTGTAGTCCACCGCATCGTAGGTTTGCTCGCCGCGTTCGTCTAATCCAACGATCCACAGATCCTTCTCTTTCAATTCCTCGAGCGAGCGCGAGATGTTCGTGACTTTCGCTACCGGAAGATGCTCGCTCGCTCCGGCCGAAACTTTTGCGACCGCCCCCGTGACCGCTGCGGAACGGCGTTCGGGAATCACTACACCATCGGCTCCGGCGGCATCGGCGGTACGCAGGATTGCTCCCAGATTGTGCGGATCTTCGACTCCATCGAGCACGACGATGAGCGATTGCTCGCCCCGCCGCGACGCCACCAGGTCATCGAGATCGCTATATTGTTTTGCCGAAGTTGCGGCCACCAGTCCCTGGTGCGCGGTGTTACCGGCAATCTCGTCAAGCTCCATCCGCGACAAAACGCGCACGGGAACGCCGATCTTGCGGCATTCGTCAATCGCCCGCTTCAGGCGAATATCTTTCCGCTCCTTGGCGACAGCGACCCATTCGAAGTTGCGTCCGCGCGCCTTAAGCGCTTCCGTAACCGTATTGATTCCGTAGAGAATGTTCACGCGAGTAGTTTACAGCGTGCGAGTCCCTTGCTTGTGTGGAGACGGGGCTTTGCCCTGTCCAGGCGGGGCAAAGCCCCGCTTCCACACGGTACAACTGAGCCGCGTTTGGTCTAGACTGAAATGTTTGTGGAGGCTCCTGTGAACAACGTGTACATCCTCTCCGCCGTGCGCACGCCCATCGGCAAGTTTGGAGGCTCGCTGGCCTCGCTCTCCGCAGTGGACATAGGCGTGGTGGCCGCGAAGGCGGCGCTCGAGCGCGCTGGCGTACAGCCGCAACAGGTGGAAGAAACGATTTTCGGCAACGCCCGGCAGGCGGGAGGCGGTCCCAATCCCGCGCGCCAGATTTCCATCCGCAGCGGCATTCCTCAGGAAGTTCCGGCCTACACGGTGAACAAGGCGTGCGCGTCGGGCATCAAGTCCATCGTGCTCGGATTCCAGGAGATTGCTACTGGCAACGTGGATTGCGTGCTGGCGGGCGGAACCGAGTCTATGTCGAGGCTTCCCTACTATCTCGAAGGCGCGCGCTGGGGATATCGTCTCGGCAATCAGGAGCTCGTCGACGGCATGTATCGCGACGGATTTTTCTGCCCGATGGCGAAGATGCTGATGGGCGAAACGGCCGAGATCCTCGCCGGACAATACAAGATTTCGCGCCAAGAGCAGGATCAGTTCGCGCTGGTGTCGCAGCAGCGCGCCGCGGCCGCGCAATCCAGCGGACGCTTCGACGCCGAAATTGTTCCGGTCACGATCGAAGGCAAGAAGGGCGCGACTGTTTTCTCCCGCGATGAACATTTGTTTCTCGAAGCGACGTTGGAGAAGATGGCAAAACTGAGCCCCGTGTTTTCCAAAACCGGCACTATTACTGCCGGAAATTCTTCCGGCATCACCGATGCGGCCGCGGCGGCGGTGCTGGTGAGCGAGAAATTCGTCCAGCAGAATAATCTGAAGCCGCTGGCGCAGATTCTCGCCGCAACCTCTGCCGGAGTTGATCCACGCCTCATGGGCATCGGGCCGGTGCCCGCCATCCGCAAGATGGAGCAGAAGCACGGCCTCAACCTCAGCGGCTTCGATCTGGTCGAACTCAATGAAGCCTTCGCCGCCCAGGTGCTGGCGTGCGACCGCGAGTTGCATTTCGATCGCGAGAAACTCAACGTCAACGGCGGCGCCATCGCGCTTGGCCATCCCATCGGCTGCACCGGAACGCGCATTACGGTGACGCTGCTCCACGAAATGCTCAAGCGAAAGGCACGCCGGGGCCTGGCCACGCTTTGCGTCAGCGGCGGGATGGGCATGGCGCTGGCCATCGAAAATGCCGCCTGATCGCTCTGAACCAGAATTTCGCCTGGCCACGCCGGACGACGCTGAGCTTCTGCTCGACTTCATGCGGGACTACTACGCGTTTGATGGTCACCACTATGAGCGGGAGAGCGCGCGGGCAGCGCTCCTGGAGATGTTAATAAACCCGGCTTTCGGGCTGGCCTGGCTGATCCTTGACTCCGTGACTCCGGTTGGCTACGTCGTGCTCTGCTTTGGCTACAGCCTGGAGTATCTGGGACGCGATGCTTTCATCGACGAGTTCTATCTCATCGAATCCCACCGCGGGCGCGGTTGGGGGAGAAAAACGTTCGAGTTCGTTCGTGCGCAGGCTCAGTTGCAGAACGTTCGTGCGATTCATCTGGAAGTCGTCCGCCGCAATACCGCAGCTCGGGAGTTCTACCGAAAGCTGGGTTTCACGGATCACGATCACTACATGATGACCCTGCGCCTGCCGGATTCTCTGACTGAATAGGAGGTTGTGGGCGGAAGTCAGGAGCAGCTGGGGTTCAATTCTTAGTTAGTGCAATCGTCTGTGGGTGTTAAAGAACTCTTTCTAAGGAATTTCAACGACGAAATTCGCTCGTAAGTTATTGAATTTTTGTTCGCCGTAGACGCTGAAATTCACAAAAATTACTGCTTTGGTTCCTTTTTCAACACCCACGTCTGTTTTCGCCAATTATCGCTCCCACCTTAACGAGCCGCCGGGCTGTCACTATCGTCTACTTCGACTTGTACCTGATATCGGTTGAGCGCTGGTACGTCTTCCACACCGCCCCATCTTCGGAATAGTCTTGTATATAGGTGAGCCGGTCAGAACCCAAACCCTTCAGCGTGCCCCGGATCTTGTAGGTTCTCCCTTTCGCCGACTGGCCTTCCCACACGGCTGTTAACACGTCGCCTGAGATCGACGCCTTGGCAAGCGAAGTCCAGCCCCGGCTGTCCACCGCATACCACGTGTAGGTCTTCGCCATGCCATCATAGGCGACCACCTCGAGCGTGCGATCTTCACCGCTGACGCTGTATTTTTCGTCCACGTGCCTGACAACCGCGAAGTTGCCTGAAAACCATTCGCTCGTGATTTTGCCGGACCACTTCTCCATCGGGCCGAACGGGCTCTCGGTGGCCTCCCCCTCGGTAGTCCAGTTGCCGACGAGCCCCGCCAACTTCTGGTGCTCGGGGCCAGGCTTTGGCGGCTGTGCCGAAGTGCCCTGACCGAGAGCCAGACACGTGGCGGCCAGTATCAACATCAGAATGCTGATGTATCTCATGTTGCCTCCATAAAAAAGCTCAAGTTGAACTGCGTGATTCGAAAAAAAGTGAGGGCGCTCTCGCCTCAGGGGGTGCTGCGTCTCAACGGGCGGGAACTGCTCTTCGGGGAGGCGAGAGAATGTACGGCCCGAATTGTACTCTGGTCGACTGCGGCGGCGAAGAAAAAAATGGCGTAGTCAGGCTTTGTCAATGTGCATGAACTCGCACATGGGCTAGGGATGGTTGTTGAAAAATCGCGATAGCGCTCATTGAGTAGACGTTCTCGGCAAGTTCCCCAACTCCGCAGCTGGGAGCAACTGTGCTAACCGGCATCACCCGGACCGCCTGGGACCACTGGCAGCTTACCCAGGCCCATAGCTATACTTGTCAAACATGGCAATCGCCGCAGCACATGCCGGCGTCACCAGCTCGCTTCGGAACCCTATGCCTCTCTCTGCGATCATTGTTGACGACGAACAACTGGCGCGCGACGAGCTTGCCTACCTGCTCAAGAACGCCGGCGACGTCAACGTCGTGGCGCAGGGTAAGAACGGACTGGAAGCGGTCAGCCTGATCAAGGAGCATAGTCCCGACCTGGTGTTTCTCGACGTCCAGATGCCCGGCCTGGACGGTTTCGGCGTCATCAAGAAACTGCTCGACCGCAAGGTTCCCCTCCCCAAGATCGTCTTCGCCACCGCTTTCGATCAATACGCGGTGAAAGCGTTCGAGGTGAACGCGGTGGATTACATCCTGAAGCCATTCGATAAGAAGCGAGTGGCCCAGGCCATCGAAAAAGCACGGGCGAAGATTGAGGCGGGTGCAGGGCCAGAGGAAAAATTCGAAACCCTGGTGCGGATGCTGGAATCCCAGAAGGCGCAGACGGCGAAGATTCTGATCAAGGCGGCGGGCAGGCTGTTCCTGACCGACCCGAAGGATATCTGCTACGCGACCATCGAAGATGGCGTGATCACGGTGGCCACCAGCGGCCATGCCGGCATGGAAGGCCAGTCGAACTGCCGGACTCTGGAAGAACTTTTCGACAATCTCGATCCCAATTCGTTCTGGCGGGCGCACCGGTCGTTTCTGGTGAACATCCATCACATCCGCGAAGTCGTGCCCTGGTTTAAGAGTTCCTATCAGTTGCGCATGGACGACAAGAAACAGACGGAAATTCCGGTAAGCCGCGCCCAGACCCGCCGCCTGCGGGAACTGTTCAACCTGTAAAGACAGTTCTCAGTTGTCAGTCGTCAGTTCTCAGTAAACGCTCACGCACGCTTTTCATTGGGAACTGAGGACTAAAAAATGGGCGGACGTAAAGACCGCTTCGTCCGCCCGGGGGAGGGATCTCTCAGCAGGCAACGGCTTGCAAGGCGATGCGGTTGGGAATAACCAGGGTCGCACCTTCAAGCCGAATCAAATCTTTCCGTTTCAGATCGCTCAATAATCGGGTCACCGTCTCTCGCGAAGAGCCGATCATCTGGGCAATTTCTTCGTGGGTAAATTCCGTGGGCACGCGGAGCTCCCGGTTGCGCGGTTCGTCCGAGACCCAGGAAAGCAGCAGGCGGGCCAGTTTCTCCGTCGAACTGCGGGCGAGCAGCAGTTCGTGCACATCGTCAAACGAGGTCGTGATCTCGCGGGCGAGCAGGGTGGCGCAGGCGAGCGCGGCGTGGCTGTCGCCTTCGATTAAGCGCAGGAAGCTGTCGCGCTCGACGAACTTGATCTGGCAAAGTTCGATGGTGGTGACCGTAATCGGCGAAGGGCCCCCGGAGACCACCGCGCTTAACCCCAGCAACTGGCGGTCTCCGGCAATTTTCAGGATGATGGTCTTGCCGTCACGAGACTCGACCGAGAGCTTGGAGCGGCCGGAACAAGCGATGTAGACGCCGCGCGGAAGTTCGCCTTCCGCCAGCAATGTGGCGTTGCTGGGATACAGGGTCAGGTGCCCCATCGCGTTGAACTCGCTCATCAGAGGCTGAGGCAGATTGCAGAAGTCGCAGGTCCGCCTCAGAGTGCAGCTTAGACAGTCGTTGGGAATCGCAAAGCGCCGCGGAATACCCATAGCAAGCTCCTGATCGGCGAGACCTGGCGGGCGAAATCGTGCGCCGGGGGAAGGCCGCAATACGCCACGTGGAGAAACAATGCACACCGGTGGCCACTTGCTGCACTGGGACTAAGTGGCTGTCACTTCAATGCCTTAGGATGGTTGAAATGGGTAATGTGCGCGAAAGAGGTGCCGGACTGCTGGCCGCTTGCCGGCAGTTCGGCAGATGTCCTTCTCGCTGTCCGTAATCTAGACTGTCCGAGAAAATGATCAATTCCGGGGGCCGGTGTCGTGGCACCAGCCCAGGCAATATTGGCTTCGTATCGTGGCGTCAGGTTAGCGATGCCGAAAGTCCTTCGAAGGCACACGCCCCTAAGGGGCATCGAAGGCCGACTTTCCCCGCAGCCTTCAGCGAGGGGTAGCTGAGGTGCTGGTTTCGGCATCGCTAACGCGACGCTCTGATACGTGCATCGATCTCGTCCGCACCCGTGGATGCATGCCGCGACACAAATCGCACAGACCATGCCTAATGCAGATAATCCGTGCGTGAAATTCCCAGCCTTTGCATCTTGTACTGTAAGGTCGTGCGCTTGAGTCCAAGCCTGGCCGCCGCGCCTCCCGGACCCGACATTGCGCCCCGGGTCTGGCGCAAAATTGCGATGATGTGCTCCCGTTCTTTGTTACGCAGCGTACCGTTGGAGTCGGGCGTCTGCTGCGAGATTTCCGCTCGCAATTCGCCCAGCGGCGGGGTCAACCGGTTGCCTTCCGACAGGATCACCGAGCGCTCGATAAAATTTTCCAACTCGCGGATGTTTCCCGGCCAATTCCATTGCATCATGGCCTGCACCGCCTCATCGGGAATGATCTCGATCCGCCGGTGCAATCGGGCCGCGCATTTTTCGACGAAATGGCGAATCAGCGTGGGGATGTCCTCGCGCCGGTCGCGCAACGCCGGCAGATGCAGCGGAAACACGTGCAAGCGGTAGAACAAGTCCTGGCGGAATTCTTTCTCTTCGACAGCGCGACCCAGATCGCGATTGGTGGCGGCGATCAGCCGCACATCCACATGGATGGTTTTCGTTCCTCCCAGACGCTCGAATTCCTGGTCCTGCAGAACGCGCAGCAACTTGGGCTGCAACTCCAGGGGAATTTCTCCAATCTCGTCGAGCAGCAAAGTGCCTTGATCCGCCAACTCCAGCCGGCCAAGTTTCTGGCTTATCGCTCCCGTGAACGCTCCCTTTTCGTGGCCGAAGAGTTCGCTTTCCAGCAGGCCGGTGGGAATGGCGGCGCAGTTCACCTTGATGAAGTTGCGGTCCTTGCGCCGGCTCATGCCGTGAATCAAGCGCGCGATGCGTTCTTTGCCAGTCCCGGTTTCGCCGGTGATGAGGACGGTGGAATCGGTATCGGCAACGATGGCAGCGTAGTCCAGTACACGTTTCAAGGCTGGGCTAGCGCCAACAATGTCTTCGGAGCGGTTCGCGCTCCGGATTTCGTACTCCAAATAGCGCTTTTCCTGCGCCAGCCGGTCCTTGAGTTGCGCGATCTCGCGATAGGCATGCGCGTTCTGGACCGCAACCGCAACCTGGTTGGCCACTTGCTGCAGGTATTCCACCTCCGATGGGCCGAAAGCACTGTCGGTCAGGCTACTCGTGTTCAGAGTTCCCCAAGTCCGATCGCCCGCGATGAGGGGCACACTGCAAACCGACCGAATCCCGATTTCGTACATGGCTTGCGTCAGGGATACTTTCATGTCCCGCAAATCGCGGGCTGAGAAGAACGCAACGTTTCGCGTCTGGATCGCCTGCGCCGAGAGTGATCGCTCGACCGGAACCATGGTTCCGTGGTTGACCAGAGGTTCCCATTCCAGAACATCTCCATAGTGGTACACGTTCTTGCCTTCCTCATCCAGCAGGGACAGGACGGCTCGGTCGTAGCGCGCGATGCCCCGCAGGCTGGAAAGAATGGCCGGCAAAAGCTTTTCCAAATCGAGGCTGGAGCTCAGTTCACGGCTGATCGCGACCAGGCTCTGCTGCTCCTCAAAGGCGCGCTGCGCCTTCTCCTTCTCCAGCGCCAGCGCCCCCATCAACGCTACCCGAGAGAGGAATTCCACATCCTCGCCACCCAGAACCTCGGGGACCCTCTTGCCCACTCCCAGCGCGCCAAAACGGCTCGAAGCCGTGCTCATGGGAAGGACGGTGTACGATCGGACGCCCTGATTGAGCAGCACGGGCATGCAACCGGGAAAGCGCTGCTCGCGCTCGGTATCGGGAATGGCGAGCGGCTCCTGATGTTTCCACGCCCATCCCGCGGCCGCTTCGTCCACCGGGGAGACGTCAAACTCTCCACTTTCCTGGTTCTTTTTCCAGTACTGATGCAGCATGCAATTGCGGCGCGGGTCGTAAAGGGCAAGATTCAGCAATTCGCCTCCCGTCAGGTCCAGCACCGGGGGAGCGAGTTCTTTGAATGCATCGGGCAGGCTCTTGGCACGGGCTACTGTGTCGGTAATCTCGAGCAGCAGCCGATACCGGGCGTGTTCCGCCGAGACGTCTCCTGCGAGTCCGACTCTGTTTCCTGACATACAGACACCTCCGGCACACGAGTGCAAAATGTCGAGCAGCTACTTTGAGCAGGAACTGGGGGCATCGCAGCTTGCCAAGCTGCGAACTGGGCTTTGACAGTGCGGTAACCGCAGGCGTCAGTTCCTTTACTTGGGAACCAATCTCATCCCCGACGAGGCGCCCCCTCTCAGGTTCTGCGACACCGTTTTCCCGGATTGGCGCTTCCTGGAAAAACCATTCTTACTCTGCCGATCGGGCAGTAGGCAAGCCACGAAATTGTCTTGTTACGAAAACCGAACAAACGCTTACAAGTGCCTGTCGCCTGAGTTTGGCCGGCGATGTCCGACTGGAACGATTTGGAAGGAACGGCACGCAACCATGCCTACTTTTCAGTTCCAAAATCCGAAAATTCCGGTGGGAGCGGCACTCATTTTTCCACCGGAACCGATGGTAGAATGTCCCCGGGAGGACGGCGGTTGTGGAACTCAATGGTGGGCAGAGGTTGCGGATGCTGAGAGAGAGCCTCGGATATCGTATGCGGGACGTGGAACTGGCCAGTAACCAGATCGCGCAAAGATTTCAGAGTGAGGAATTCGCAATTCCTCCCAGCCGCTTGTCTGACATTGAGACCAAAGGCATAATCCCGAGCATTTTTCGACTCTATTCGTTTGCCGCGATTTATCGGCGAGAATATCGGGAGTTGCTATCCTTCTATGGCCTCGAACTGGATGACATCCCAGCGGACATTGGCTTTGGGAATCCGCAGAAATCGCATCTGTCCGAAGCTTCGAGCAACGTCACCCAAGTGCGGATGCCAACGAGGCTCGATCCAGGATTTTCGCTGCAGAAAACGACGGACTTGGGACGTGCAATCGAGCAATGGGGTATTGTGCCCATGGCTTACCTTGCGCAGTTTGCCGATGACCGGTACACCTATGGGTATATTGGATCGAAAGATTTCACGATGTATCCCATTCTTCCGCCTGGCAGTTTCGTGCAAGTGGATGAAACCAAGAACAAGGTAGCGGAAGGACAATGGCGTTCGGAGTTCGAGCGTCCTATCTACTTTGTGGAAATGCGCGACGGATATACGTGTTGCTGGTGCTCCATGAAGCGTGACTCCATCGTCTTGCAACCTCATCCCCTGTCTCCAGTTACAGTGCGAGTTCTCAGATACCCGCAGGAGGCCGAGATTCTCGGGCAGGTTGTGGGAGTTGCGCTGCGCCTCGGAGATTGGCATTATTCCGACTCTCAGCCAGCGCCAACAGTGCGCTCAGCACTGACCTCAGATGCGCCAGGGCAGCTCGGGAGACCGGCTTAGGCAGGGATTGCGTCAGCGAAGCCAGGAACTCCATTTCCGTCAGATGTTCGTTCACGCATGACGCTGGCACGTCTTTGAGCAGCACAGCCAGAGGTCTCTTCAAGATCTCGGAGAGCAGTATCCGATGAGACGCACGGATTGCGTCTTGTGCGGCGGCGTCGCCATGCACCCTCGCCAAACCCCAGTGATCGTAGGTTCCATTACCATCCTGTAATCCACCGACATAGGAAAGTCTGCCCAACAACCCCGGGACAGCGCCTAGGGTATTCGCTTCAAAGTCCTCGCGAGCGGATTTCAGTCTCATCGAATTTACGATTTCCGGAATGACATCGGGATTTAATTAAATACAGAAAACCCTTCTGCCGCAGGCAATGTATCACGGTACGAATTCTTTCGCAAAGGAGAACTACCGTGAAACGACTCATGCTGGTTTTGGCTGCACTGGCCCTGTTTGTGACAACCGCGGCGCTTCCAAGTATGGCCGATGGCAATCCCACGCCCCGTACCATTTGCACCCTCCTGGCCTGCACGCCCTCGCAGTAGCCTGCGGGGTGTCACAGTTGAAAAGGGGCAGTGTCAGGGCTATAGTGCTCTGCAATGCTCCCAATGTATTGGCACAAGGCGCTGTCGCTTTTCCTGTGGATCACGCCGCACGTGCTCCTCGGGGTGCTTGCAGTCGTTCTTTGCAGGCGCCGCTTGTACCGGGAATTCCCGGTCTTTTTTGCCTATGTGCTTTACGAAATTGCTGAGTTTATTCTGCTGTTCGCGTTGTATTCCATCCTGGGCGTTGGGAAGCAGTATGGGTATGCTTATTGTGCCACGTTGTTGCTTAGCATCGCTTTGCGTTTCGGCGTGATTGACGAAGTTTCTAAGAGTTTGTTTCGTGAATCCCAGTTTCTGAAGGTGGTAGCAAGGCGTTCGCTGCAATGCGTAGGAGGCTTACTTCTTGTAATGGGCGTTCTGCTCGCTGTCTATGCGCCCGGGGACAATAGCGCCAGGTGGTATGCCGGTGTGTTAGTCGTTAACCGGGGAGCGGCTATGATTCAATGTGGATTGCTCCTTGCCTTGTTGCTTTTTTCCCGCTTTTTGGGTCTGTCCTGGCCTCGCTCCGCATTCGGGATCGCGCTTGGTCTCGGGGTCCTGACAAGCGTTGATCTTGCTATGTTTGCTCTTCGCGCGGCATTCACCAGTGACGTAGCGGCGGATTTTCTGGACTTACTGATAACCGGCACCTACCTCGTTTGCGTTTCGATCTGGATCGGGTATTTGCGGGCGCCCGAACGTGAACCTGCTGCATCCCTCACGGTTATTCCCCATGATGAGGTAGATACATGGAATACGGAGTTGCAACACTTACTCAAGGATTGATCTCCGCTTGGATTCTCGCGGCCGTTGCGTTCTTCGCGCTGGGGATCCTAGTGTATGTTGCCATCCGCAGCCGCACGAGTCGGGTTGATTTGGAAAGAACTGTCCAGGCGTTCCGCTCTCTCGACATTGAGGCCTTTAGAAATCTGGTTGACTCAGCCGAGGAGGCATTTCTTCGCAATCATTTATCACCAAAGAAGTTCCGCGAAATTAAGCGGCAGCGCGCATGGGCAGCACTCCTCTACGCCTGGGAAGCGGGAAGGGCCGCGGTGGCGCTGGCAAAGATTGGTCAAGCCGCGCAACGGAGTTTGGACCCGGAGATAGTAGCGTCCGGTGTTGAGGTTACCGAGAATGCTTTTCGGCTTCGATTGCAAACCGTCAGGGTTAGCCTCCGCCTGCTGACCGAAGTCCTCTTGCCTGGCCTGTCGAGCCGATCGCTTCCGCCCTTGGCAGATCAGTACGAGCGAGCAGCGGAAACACTCTTTCGACTCGGCAGATTTCCGTCAGGAAGACACGGGTTGATACCCAGATAACTGTCGGCGCCCCGAACCACACCACAGTAGCGAGCGCGGTACGGTGTGGACTCATATGACGCGGCTGCGAGAGCAAGTCCGTAGAACAACCACATGCGGAATTGTCAGCGAAAGAGCAAGTGACGCTAAGCAGCCCCTACATCCCCTACATGCCCTGTATCATTCTCCTCGCTGCGAAGAGCGTCTGCCAGACGCAATTTCCAACATCCGCGGAGATGGAAAGGTTCAGCGCGACCCATGTCCCCTAGCAGTGCGAGTGCGTCCTGGATGGTTCGCGGCGTCTCTCTGAAGCGGATTGCCAACTCTGGGACCTCGACGATCGCGTATGGCGCGGTGTAGCCACGGTATTCCTGGATCATTCGCCCGTAATCAAGGATTGCTCCTGAGAGCTGGAGCAGTTGATGAGATTCTTCGAGGGTTAACCGCCGTTCTAGACGCAGTGCCTGTTTGAGACGGCCAATCAGCCGTCGCAACTTATCCCGATCCATAACCCCTGCTCCAAAGAGATAGTTTGGCGATTCCTACGCAAATCGTACGCAAGATTCCCAACCCGAAGCAGCGATGGTATATGACTCCTCTTTTACTCGGTTGGCAGCGAATTTCTTGTTACGAAAACCAAATAGACGCCTGAGGGCCTACTCCTTTTGCGGACGTCTCACGCAGCAGATGCAAGCAGCCAGCAACCCTCCTTACAGGGTAAAATCTCTCAAATGGCGCGCGGCTGGGAGAGTAAGTCCGTAGAACAACAACAAGAGGAAATGGCCGAGCAGCGGAAGCCCGCTCGCGAACAGATCTCGCCTGACGAGCAGCAGCGCACCCGGAAACGAGAGGGTCTGCTGCTTTCGCGAGGGCGCCTCACACAACAACTCCAAGCCGCCAGCCACCCTCGTCACCGTCAGATGCTGGAGCGGGCGATCGCGGAACTGGACCGTCAACTATCGTCTTTTGAACAAGATGTAGACACGACTTCACTAACGTGAGTGGCCTGGCCGCATACCCCCTATAACGAAAACCCAGGTCCGGTTGGCGGTTGCCTGACGTATAATCGGTGAGTTGATGAAAGCCTACGTCTACGTGTCACTGAAGAAGAGCGTTCTGGATCCGCAGGGAAAGACTATCCAAGGCGCACTTACGAAAATCGGTTACAAGAGCCTGCAGGAAGTACGGCAAGGAAAGTATTTCGAAATTACTCTCAATGGCGGCATTTCCAAGGATGAGGCGCGCGCGGAGGTAGAGCGGATGGCGCGCGAAGTTCTAACGAACCCGGTCATTGAAGAGTTTCGTTTTTCCCTCGAAGACGTGTAGAGACAGGGCTTGCCCCGTCTCCTTTGGATACGTCGGGAGACGCGGCAAGCCGTGTCTCTACGCGACATTGATCGTCCCCCACCGAAACATTCGTCAAGGAGAGAATTCGCCAATGTGCGGCATTGTCGGATATGTGGGCAAGAAGCAGGTCGTCCCCGTCATCATCGAGGGTCTCAGAAAGCTGGAGTATCGCGGCTACGACTCGGCGGGAATCGCGGTAGCCGGAAACGGCGAAGGCCTGCAGATCCGACGCGCCGAAGGCAAGCTGCGCAATCTGGAAGAAGTCATCCGCCTCAAGCCGCTCGACGGCACGTACGGCATCGGACACACCCGCTGGGCCACGCATGGCCGCCCCACCGAAGAAAACGCCCATCCCCATCGCGACTGCACCGGCAAGATCGTGGTCGTGCACAACGGCATCGTCGAGAACTATCTCTCGCTCAAGAAGAAGCTGACTGCCGAAGGCCACAAGTTCACCACCGAGACCGACACGGAAATCATCGCGCACTTGATCGAGAAGCACTACGCGGGAAACGGTCCCAAACCACTCCTCGAAGAAGCCGTGCGCAAAGCGGTAAAGGAACTCACCGGCGTGTTCGCGCTGGTGGTGATCGCGGTTGACGAACCGAACACGATCGTCGCGGCACGCAATGGACCACCTGTCGTCATCGGCCTCGGCAAAGACGAATACTTCGTCGCCAGCGACGTGCCCGCACTCCTCGATCACACGCGCGACCTTTTCTTTCTGGCCGATGGCGATCTGGCCGTGATCACGCAGGCAGGTGTACGAGTCACCGATTTTGACGGCAATCCCCTGGAGCGGAAGGCGCAACGCATCACCTGGGATCCGATCATGGCGGAGAAGGGCGGCTTCAAGCACTTCATGCTCAAGGAGATTTATGAGCAGCCCCGCACTGTCCGCGACACCACCCTCGGCCGCGTCTCGCAGGATACCGGCGCCATCTTCCTCGACGAAATGCACGTCGACGCAGCCGAGTTCAAAACCCTGAAGAAAATCAATATCGCCGCCTGCGGCACCAGTTGGCACGCCGGACTGGCGGGCAAGTTCATGATCGAGAACCTGGCCCGCGTTCCCGTCGAGGTCGATTACGCCAGCGAATGGCGCTATCGCGACCCGATCCTGGGGCCGGACGTAATGACGCTGCTGATTTCGCAGTCAGGTGAAACAGCGGATACCATCGCGGCCCAGCGGGAAGCCAAGGCCAAGGGTTCGAAGACGCTGGCCATCTGCAACGTGGTCGGCTCCATGATCACGCGCGAGGCCGTGGGAACCGTCTACACTCACGCTGGCCCGGAAATTGGCGTGGCTTCGACCAAAGCTTTCACGGGACAGCTTACGGCTCTCTATTTATTTGCCTTGTATCTGGCCGAGGTGCGCGGCGCCATGACATCCGACCAGGCCAAGGCCGCGGTGCAAGAGCTCATGCGCATCCCCGGCAAGCTGGAGCAGATTCTCACCCACGATGAGGCTTGCGATGAGCTGGCGAAAACCTATGTTCGCGCGCAGGACTTCCTTTTTCTCGGACGCGGCATTCACTATCCCATCGCCCTCGAAGGCGCGCTCAAGCTCAAGGAAATTTCCTACATTCACGCTGAAGGTTATCCGGCAGGCGAGATGAAGCACGGGCCCAACGCGCTGATCGACGAAAATCTGCCCGTGGTCATCATCGCCACCCGCGACGCGAACAACCCCCAGTCGATGGTCCGCTACGAGAAAACGATGTCGAACCTGAAAGAGGTAAAAGCTCGTTCCGGCATCGTCATCGCTCTCGCCACCGAAGGCGACAAGGAGATCACCGAGGAGGCAGATCACGTGCTCTTCGTTCCGCCGGCGCCGGAAGAATTATCTGCAATTCTGGAGATCGTGCCCCTGCAATTGCTGGCCTATCACATCGCCGTGCGCCGCGGCTGCGACGTCGATCAGCCGAGAAATCTGGCGAAATCGGTGACGGTAGAGTAGAAAGCTGTGAGCCATCAGCTATCGCTCTCAGCCGTCAGCGCTCAGCGACCAGCCTCAAGCCCCGGAGGGGCGACCGATCTTAGCCCAGCGCTTCAGCGCTGGGGAGGCGGCAGATTTGAAACTAAGAGGGACGATCCAGTCCTCGCAATCTTCAGCGCTGGCGGCGGAATGTCGGCTCAAGCGGTCCCAGTCCTCTTCAGTACAGCGGCTTGGCTGCGGGGAATTACTGGACGATCGGTCAATTCGAGACCAGCCGCGGCGGCATCCTGCAATTCGGCTTCGAATGCGTCCTTCTTCACGTGTCCGGAGGGTTCCGCCAGCAAGAGCGTTCCGCCGGGTTTCATTGCTTCCGCAACTTCGACGAAGAAGCGCCTCGAGCTGGGCATTTCGTGCACGACCGCCATTGCCAGCGTGAAATCAACTTTGCCGCGCAGATCCTGCAAGGCCAGGGAATCGGGGGACGCGAGGCGCGCATCGGTGCGTTCGAGCAATCCGGCTTTCGCCAGTCGCCGTTTCAATCCCGCGATCATACGCAGCTGAACATCGACCGCAATCACTCGGCCGCTTGCACCCACGAGGCGGGCCATCTCCAGCGTGAAGAATCCCATGCCCGGGCCGGGTTCGAGGACGGTCATTCCTTCCCGAACATAAGGCTTCACGACCGCAACCGGGTCCTCTAACCAGCGGCGCAACGGACTGGCCAGTACGTAGCCCAGCCACCAGGGGCAAATGCGGTGTCCCACTTGATTCCTCCTTGAAAGTCAGACTCAGCAAGCATGGCGGGTGCACCCGAAGCGACGCGTCCGACGCCTCGCCAAAGTCATCTACATGAATGATGGCCCAGTTCAAGACATTCGACGCGCGTCTGCTGCGCTCCGTCCCGCTCTCCGAGTTTACCAAGCACCTCGAACTCGAAGTAAGCGGCGGTGCCCGCTTCGGCTTCGTCCCCGGACAATGGCTCTCGGTGAAGGCCGCGACTCCCGAGGGCGAAGAGATGACGCGCGCGTATTCCATCGCATCCCCGCCATCCGAGAACGGGCACTTCGCCTTCTGCCTGAATCGCGTGCAGGATGGGTTTATGTCGAACTATCTCTGCAGTCTCGACGAAGGCGCGAGGATCGCGTTTCAGGGACCATTCGGCGATTTCATCCTGCGCCCGCCCGTGCGCGACACCGTATTCATCGCCACGGGAACCGGGATCGCGCCCTTCCGCTCCATGTTGCACTGGCTGTTCGCCGAAGACGTGCGTCACCATGGACACCAATTCTGGCTGCTGTTCGGCGCGCGCTGCGAACAGGACATTTATTATCGCGAGGAGTTCGAGCATCTCGCCGCCGAGCACGCCAACTTCCATTTTCTGCCCACGTTGAGCCGCGGCAGCGCGGAGTGGAAAGGGTTGCGAGGGTATGTGCAGGAACATCTGCCCAAGATCGCGGGAACTCGCAACGGCATGCACGCCTACATCTGCGGCCTCGACAAGATGGTCAAGGCCAACCGCGAGTTGCTGAAGAGTCTGGGTTGGGATCGAACTTTAATCCGTTACGAAAAATACGACTGACTTGTAGAATGGGTGCCGTCGAGGAGGGCCATCGTGTGCGTCGCCAATGACAAGCGTTACGACTCCATGCAATATCGCCGCTCGGGACGCAGCGGCATCCAACTTCCCGCTGTCTCGCTCGGACTGTGGCACAACTTCGGCGGGGTGGATAACTTCGAAAATTCCCGCGCCATGCTGCGCCGCGCCTTTGATCTCGGCATCACGCATTTCGATCTCGCCAACAATTACGGCCCTCCCTACGGATCGGCGGAAGAAACGTTCGGGCAGATTCTGAAGAAAGATTTCCTCCCCTACCGCGACGAACTGATCATCTCGACCAAGGCGGGCTGGGATATGTGGCCCGGGCCCTACGGCGATCGGGGCTCGCGCAAATATATGCTGGCCAGCCTCGATCAGGGCTTGAAGCGCATGGGGTTGGAGTATGTCGATATTTTCTATCATCACCGTCCCGATCCCGACACGCCGATGGAAGAATCTCTCGGCGCGCTCGACACGGCGGTGCGCTCGGGTCGCGCGCTCTACGCGGGCATTTCGGCTTACAACGCCAAGCAGACGGCGGAGGCGGTCAAGATTCTGCGCGATCTCGGAACGCCCTGCTTGATTCATCAGCCGAAGTATTCGATGTTCGTGCGCGATCCCGAGCAGGGATTGTTCGACGTGCTGGAGAAAGAAGGCGTGGGATCGATTGTCTTCAGCCCGCTCGCGCAAGGACTGCTGTCGGATCGCTATCTGAATGGAATTCCCAGTGACTCGCGCGCCGCGCGCAATTTCTTCCTGAAGAAGAAAGACATCGGAGAAGACAAGCTCACCAAGATCCGTGCGCTGAATGAAATCGCCAAGCAGCGAGGACAGACACTGGCGGAAATGGCATTGGCGTGGGTGCTGCGCGATCCGCGCGTCACCAGCGCGCTCGTTGGCACGAGCAAAGTGTCGCAGGTGGACGACAACGTAGCCGCGCTGAAGAACCTGAAATTCTCAGCCGAGGAGTTGCGGCTGATTGACGGCGTTCTCGCCGGCAAGAAAGCGGCGTGAAGCGGCGCCGGAGGTTTCTACCTTGCCAGTTGCTCCAGACGCTCGAATGTGTCCGGATACCTGGCTGCGAGTAACAGCAACGCGGCTGCCTGGGCATTGGGCTTGGCGCGTCCTTGTTCCCATTTTTCCAGGGTGCGCTCGTTGGTGAACAGTTTGCGGGCAAAAACGCTGCGGGAACAGTGGAAGCGCGCGCGGACCTGCTTGATCATTTTTGGCTTGACCTCGGGCAGCGCGCGCGGCTCGACTTTATAGCTCCGCAACGTGATTTTCCCGGAGCGGTGCGCCTTCATGGCCGCCACACCCGCCATCAGTTCCTCGAATAGATCCCTCTTGTTTGCCATCGCTGTCCTTATCTCCGTGCCCGTGTTCTCTTCTCAGCGTCGATCGCTGTCTTCAGGGACTTTCTCTGCTCTGGCGCAAGATCGGCGGCTTCGTTCTTGTCATAGACGGTCATAAACCAGATCTGATCTTGGCCATCGAACCAGTAGTAGATCACCCGCAGTCCACCCCGACGCCCTTTGCCCCTTCGCACGTCCGCCCAGCGCACCTTCCGGAATCCGCCGGTACCGGGAATCACGGCGCCCAGTTCCGGCGTAGCGGCTAGTGCGTCCTGGAGCCTGCGGCACTGCTCGTGGTCCAGGTACCGGGTTAGGTGATGGGTAAATGCGGGCGCTTCAATGAACTCCATCGGAGCGACTCCATACGCAATTAGCGTACTTTACTTAGCATACGCTAATAGCGTATAAAGTCAACGCGATGAAAGCTCCCAGGAAGGATGTCGTCCGCTGCGCGTGGGCAAGCAACGATCTCGCGATCCTTTATCATGACCGCGAATGGGGCGTGCCGCAGCATGACGACCGGGTGCTGTTTGAGTTCTTAATCTTGGAAGGTGCGCAGGCCGGGCTCAGCTGGGACACGATTCTGCGCAAGCGCGAAAACTATCGCGCCGCCTTTAGCGGCTTCGACCCGAAGAAAGTCGCGCGCTACGACCAGCGGAAGACGCGGCGACTCCTGCGCCATGAAGGAATCGTGCGCAACCGGTTGAAGATCGCGTCGGCGATAGAGAACGCCAAGGCATTTTTGGCGGTGCAGAAGGAGTTCGGCTCGTTCGATCGTTACATCTGGCAGTTTGTGGGAGGCAGGCCGTTAGTAAATGCCTGGCGGTTGGGGCAAAAAGTCCCGGCGCGCACGCCTGGGTCCGACGCGATAAGCAAAGATCTCAGGAAACGCGCCTTCAGCTTCGTCGGCTCAACTATCTGCTACGCCTTCATGCAGGCCACCGGAATGGTCAACGACCACGCGGTGGAGTGTTTTCGCTATCGGCAGGTATCGGCTTGAGACCGCCCGCAGGTTTCGTTTGACCGATTTCCACAGCGCACGATAGACTAGATGAGTTTGCCTGTACTTGCGGACCCGTTCTGGGGCCGCGCCGCGTTTCCGGTCAGAAGCCGCAGCGGGAAAACAGCAAGCATACGATTGTTTTGCCGGGCTGCGGACGAGGCTAAGCCCCGTCCCTGCACGAGCATAAGGAGAGTCTATGTACGCGGTGATCCGCGCAGGTGGAAAGCAGTATCGTGTATCCCCGGGAGACGTCGTCCGGATGGAAACGCAGGAAGACAAGGACGGGAAAGTTCAGTTCGGCGACGTGCTGGCGGTTTCGGCCGAGGCGGGCAGCGTTCTGCCTGCGGGGTCCGGCGCGCTGGTGACGGGCGAGGTGGTCGAGCAGGGACGCGGCGACAAGATCCTGGTCTTCCACTACAAGCGCAAGAAGCAATACAAGAAGCTGCGAGGACACCGGCAGGACTACACTGCGGTCCGCATCACCGAGATTGCTTTTGATGGGCAGTCGTTCAAGGCGCCCGAGCTTCGGAAAAAAGAGAAGAAGGTGAAGCCGGCGCACGAGGGCGGCGCAGAAGTGAAAACTTCGGCGCGGCCGGGGAAAAAGGCGACGAAACCGGCGCATAAAAAGCCGGCGGCAAAGAAAGCGGCGAAAGCGAAGAAGAAGTAGGGGTCCTTCGACTCCGCCGAGCCAATCGCTTCGCGCTTGGCTTGGCTCCGCTCAGAATGACAAGTTAGTTTTGATTGGAATTACTGGCAACTGGCCACTGAGAACTGGGAACTGATTTTATGGCGCATAAAAAAGGACAAGGCACTTCACGAAACGGGCGCGACTCGAACGCGCAGCGGCTTGGGTTTAAGGCTTTCGGCGGACAACTGGTGCCGGGCGGCACGATCATCGTGCGGCAGCGCGGGACGCGGGTGAAGCCCGGGCTGAACGTTGGACGCGGCAAGGACGACACGCTCTTCGCCAAGATCACCGGGCGCATCAAGTTTGTCGACAAGGGGTCGCTGGGGAAGTTTGTGCTGATCGAGCCCGAGGCGATCGAAGCGAATTAGGGCGCGATTCTTCGGTGCGCTGCTGCACGGCCTGCCTTCGTATCGCGCTTTGCTTCGTATCAGGGCATCGCTTTAGCGATGCCGTAGTTTTCGAAATCAAGAGTCCCTTTAGGGGCTGCGGCGCAGGGCCTCGGCTTCGAGTCGAGGCTTTTTCGTTTCGGCGAAACTGCGGAGCTTCGCTCCGCTTGGGCGGACGAATGCGTCCGCCCCTACGTGATTATGTTTATTGATGAAGCCAAAATTCGCGTGAAGGCTGGGGATGGCGGGAACGGCTGCATGGCGTTCCGGCGGGAGAAATTCGTTCCGCGGGGCGGGCCTTCGGGCGGCGATGGCGGCCGGGGTGGCGACATCTGGATGGAATCGAGTGAGCGCCACAATACGCTGGTGCATTTCCGGTTTAACCCGGAATACAAAGCGGAGCGCGGGCGGCACGGCGAAGGCGCGAAAAAAACCGGGCGCGAAGGAAAAAGCATCGTTCTGAAAGTTCCGGTGGGCACAATCGTTTACGACGAGGACACGGGCGAAAAAGTTTACGATTTTTCGCGCCCCGATGAACGCGTCGTGGTCGCGCGTGGCGGACGCGGCGGGCGCGGCAACGCGCAGTTTGCCACTTCCACGCACCAGGCGCCGCGCGAGCACGAAGAGGGACGTCCGGGGGAAGAACGCAACTTCCGCCTGGAGTTGAAGTTGCTCGCCGATGTCGGCCTGGTGGGATATCCGAATGTGGGCAAGTCGACGTTGATTTCAGTCATCTCGGCGGCGCGGCCTAAGGTTGCGGATTATCCGTTTACCACGCTCGAACCTAACCTCGGTGTGGTACTCGCGGGTGACAAGGGGAAAGAAACGAGCTTCGTGGTCGCCGACATTCCGGGCTTGATCGAAGGCGCGCATACGGGATCGGGCCTGGGCACACAATTTCTGCGGCACATCGAGCGCACGCGTTTGCTGGTGCATATGGTGGATGTCTCCGACAGCAGCGACCGGGCCGACGTGGTGAAAGACGTCGAAGTGATCGTGGGCGAACTGGCGAGTTTCGGGGCGGGATTAGAGAAGAAGCCCACGCTGATGGTCGCGTCCAAGATTGATGTGGCGAATCCGGAAAAGCTTAAGAAGCTGAAGCAGTGGGCGACGCGCAAGAAGCTGAAGCTTTATCCGATTTCCGCGGTCACCGGCGAAGGGATTGACAAGCTGAAGTTTGCGATGGCGGAGGGCGTGGAGAAGGTGCGAAAGGCGCTGGCCGAGGCGCAGGCAGAAGAGGCGAAGATCTCGCACTCCGGCGCTTAGATTGGCCAGCGGCTCTAAGAATGCGGTTGTTAGTGTAATCGATGCACTTCCCATGACAGAATTTGTCATGCGGGCTGAGTTTTATCGGCTTCAGACAGAGTGCCCCCATCAAGTTAGCCCCCATCCGTCAAGAGAAAATGTGCAGATACAGCACCCTCCCACACTGAAGTGTGGGACGGTCTTTCATGGCAGCAAGAATGCAACAAAGAGACTTGTACGCGCACAGCCACTGGGCTGGCGCTGGAAGGAGATCGCCATGATTGCACAAGAGATGATCGACCAGAAGATTATCTTTCCGGGTGAGCGCAGACAGCATCCCCGGATTGAAGTTGCCCTCCAGGTCGAAGTTCAGCTTCAGTCCTCCGATGTGCCAATGCGCACGCAAACGACGGATATCAGCCTCGGCGGTTGCTATGTGGAGATGCCTTCCACACTTGAGGTAGGAACAATAGTGGACATGCGGCTCTGGCTGGGTGGCCAGGAGGTGCACGCGAGAGGCGTTGTCGTCACGTGCCACCCGCGATTCGGGAATGGCATTAAGTTTACAAGCATGTCTTTCGAAGACGAGAACCGGCTAAGCTGCTATCTGGATGCTATCGCAGACCCGCCAGAACGAGACCGGCGCAAACGGACGGCTTAAGCGGGGGACATAGCGGCGTTTGGCGATGAGCTAAAACTCACCAAGTATCCACAGTAAACAGATTGGATCTCCTCCCGACCGAACCTCTTGCTGAATAGAGCTGGCTTCCGTAACCCAAATTGATGTTTTGTGGGCATCCGAGCGGCTCGTATTCCTGAGCTAACATTTCAAGGACTTACGATAATGCCTCGTGCACTTTGAGCGTGGGCGCGCCTATGTTCACAAGCCCCACCGTGCTAGAATTTCCACAGCCTCTGACCCTATACCCTGGACCCTATTTTGATCGAACTTGCACCCTCGATCCTCGCGGCCGATTTCGCCCACCTGGCCGACCAGGTGGAGCGGGCTACGGCGGGTGGCGGCAGCGTGGTCCATGTTGACATCATGGACGGGCATTTTGTGCCCAATCTAACCATCGGGCCGCCGGCGGTGAAATGTTTGCGCCGGGCAACCCGGCTGCCGCTGGACTGTCATCTGATGATAGAGAACCCTGACCAATACATCCCGGAATTCGCGGAAGCGGGAGCGGACTGGATTTCGGTGCATCAGGAGGCGTGCCGCCACTTAAACCGGACGCTGAACCTGATTAAGCAGCATGAGTGCCGGGCGGGGGTGGTGATCAATCCGGCGACTCCGGTCGAGACCCTGGGCGAAGTGCTTGACATTGTCGATTATGTGCTGGTGATGAGCGTGAATCCGGGGTTTGGGGCGCAGAAGTTTATCCCGGCAACGCTGCATAAAATGAGGAAGCTGGCGGAAATTCGGGCGGAGCGGGGATACGCATACCGCATCGAAGTAGATGGCGGCGTGGGTATGGACACGGTCGGGGACGTGGTGCGCGCCGGGGCGGAGATTCTGGTAGCGGGAAATGCGGTGTTCGGCAAGGGCGATGCCAAGGTGAACGCGCAGGTGCTGTTGGAAGCGGCGCGGAGCGCAAGTTTGCAGAGAGTCTAGGGGAGAGCGCTGCCGGGCTTCGCCCGGCTGGACAGCCGAGGGCGGCTGTCCCTACATGATTTTCTAAGGATTTGAGGTCCTTTATGCGTCGGAATTCTATTTTCGTACTTCTCGGCTTATTGCTGGTGCTAACGGTGGCATGCACCAACAAGAAATCGGTGAATCCGCTGGCCAACGTCGGGTCGAAACAGCCTGATAAGGTGCTTTTTGACCGCGCCATGGATGCCATGAAGCACAACCGCTTTGACGTGTCGCGCATGACGCTGCAGACGCTCATCAATACCTATCCGGATTCGGAGTTTATCGCGCGGGCCAAACTGGCGGTGGCGGATTCGTGGTACGCCGAGGGCGGTTCGACGGCGATGCAGCAGGCCGAGATCGAATACAAGGATTTCCGCACGTTCTTTCCCAACATGCCGGAGGCAGCCGAGGCGCAGCTGAAGGTGGCGAACATCCACTATCAGGAGATGGAAAAGCCGGACCGTGACTACACCCATGCCATGCGGGCGGAGGAGGAATACCGGTCGCTGATCATGGAGTATCCGGACAGCAAACTGCTGCCGCAAGCGAAGCAGCGGTTGCGGGAAGTGCAGGAAGTGCTGGCGGAACGGGAGTTCGGCATCGGGCGGTTCTACTATCTTCGGCTGGCGTATCCGGCGGCAATTGCGCGCCTGAAAACGCTGGTGGACCGCTATCCGCTGTACAGCGGCGCGGACGAGGCGTTGTACTTGCTGGGTCAATCGTACGAAGGCGAAATCGATTCGATCCGGAAGAACGGGCGCATGAGTGAAGTAGCCAAGGGCAGGATGATCGAAGGCCTGACGAAGGACGCGGCGGAGGCTTACGGAAGGATCATCAAGCGGTATCCGGCGATGGACCGGGCGCTGGATGCGAAGGCGCGGCTGGAGGCGCTGCATCAGACGGTGCCGCGGCCGACGCGGGCTATGCTCGAACAGAACAAGAAGGAAGTGGCCAGCCGCCAGCAAGCGGGCATGGTGTCGAACATGTTGGGGAATTTTGAGAAGCATCCCGACGTGGCCAAGGCCGCGCACGTAGGCGAGCCAACGATGGTGGATCCGACCCCAGTGACGGCCACGGACGTGGTGAGACGGGTCACCAGTTCGTTGGGCGGAGGGAGCGGCGCGGACAACAAGGTGAAGGTGGAGACTTTGAACGGGGCTGTGCCGCAGAGCCAGGAGGCACCTCGTTCCGATACTCCAGCAGCAGATTCGGAGCCGGCAACGGCTGCGGATCAGCCTGCGGCGCAGGAACCGGCGGCAGCGGCGGCCGAGTTAAAGCCAAATGTGGCGGATCCGAATGAACTGAAGCCGAACGTGGAGTCCGATCCGAACGCGCTTCCCCCGTTGCAGCAGAGCAATCAATTGGATAGCAGCGGTGGGACGTCGAGTTCTGTCTCTTCCAGTGCCCCGGCCAAAACCGAGGAACTGGCGGATATTTCTTCGAGTAAGAAGAGAAAGAAGAAGGGTTTGGGCAAGCTGAACCCATTCTAGGGGCAGAGCTTGCGTAGGGACAGCCGCCTCGGCTGTCCGTGGCGAGGCCCCGGCCACGCTTGAGTACGACGATCGACAAACGAAACCCGGACGCGCCGCGCTCGCCTGGACAGCCGAGGGCGGCTGTCCCTACGCCTTCCAGGACAGCCGCGACAGTATTCGGTTACCAAAGGCACATCGAACCGGAAAATGGCCCATCCCCAACGGGCTAGGAACGGTCGTAACCGGTTACCAGTGCAGGAATCGTTGACTTAG